>Ga0306920_100013151_pt1 | contig 11261 bp, 10 predicted proteins | sample flu12Cox44000170_FD_204666 | JGI IMG/M metagenome (GOLD analysis project Ga0306920, IMG submission 204666) | Lab enrichment of tropical soil microbial communities from Luquillo Experimental Forest, Puerto Rico - flux4day.12C.oxic.44.000.170 (v2)... | ecosystem: Environmental > Terrestrial >...
CAAAGGGGAAGGCACGGACCTCGATGCCGATGAAATGGTGTCGTATTTTTCCACGCTGGCGTCGAAGTATCCGATCGTTTCCATCGAGGATGGAATGGGGGAAGACGATTGGGAGGGCTGGAAGCGACTCACCGAAGAGCTGGGAGATCGGATCCAGCTCGTGGGCGACGACCTTTTCGTTACCAACGTCGATCGGCTGATGCGCGGGATTAAGTCGAAGGTCGCGAATTCTGTTTTGGTGAAGGTCAATCAGGTGGGAACGCTCACGGAGACCTTCGAAACGGTGCGACTCGCCCATCGCTCTGGATACACCACGGTGATGAGCCACCGTTCCGGGGAGACGGAAGACACCACCATTGCGGATCTGGCGGTCGGATTGGACTGCGGGCTCATCAAAACCGGATCCGTTTCTCGCACCGACCGCGTGGCCAAATACAACCAGCTGCTGCGGATTGAGGAGCAGCTTGGCGAGGGCGCGCTCTATGCCGGTCGCAGCGCTCTTCGCACCCTGGCGCAGCCTTGAGTGTGCCTAGGATCCTGATTTCCAACGACGATGGGCACCTCGCCGAGGGTCTGTTGGCGCTGGTCGAGGCAATGTCCTCGCTTGGGGAGGTGTGGGTGGTTGCTCCTGACCGGGAACAGAGCGCCGCTTCGCATTCGCTGTCGCTTCACCGGCCGCTGAGGATCAAGCAGATTCGCTCGCGCTGGTACGCCATCGACGGCACGCCCAGCGATTGCTCGTACCTGGCGATCAACCACTTGATGAAGGACGGCCGCCCCGCGCTGATGGCGTCTGGAATCAACCACGGTCCCAACCTCGCCGATGATGTCACCTACTCCGGCACGGTGGCCGCGGCGATCGAGGCATCGCTGTTGGGGGTTCCTGCCATTGCCTTCAGCCTGGTGACTCGCTCACCGATGGACTTCGGTCCCGCCACCCGCTTTGCTCATTCCTTCGCGGAGGCGGTGCTCCAGCATCCGGAGCACAAAAACCTGCTCGTGAACGTGAACATCCCCGGTGGAATCGAGCCGCGGGGCTATGCGGTCACTAGGCTCGGAAAGCACTCGTATGGATACGACGTGGTCGAGAATGTCGATCCGCGCGGCCGCAAGTACTACTGGATCGGCGGCAGCGAGTATCAGCACCAGGACATCCCGGGCAGCGACTGCAATGCGGTGTTGGACGAGAAGGTGGTTTCGGTGACCCCACTGCGGTTGGAGCTCACCGACAACTCGCTGTTGAACGAGATCCGAGGGTGGAAGGTATCCGGATTCCACAGATTTCCAGAGAACGGCGCCTAGCTGGCACGCGTGGCAGTCTTCGGCACGCCGCGACTTGGCTCGTCGCGCTGGGCGCCGCGCTGCCACTGTCCTGTGCTCATCAGTCCGCACCGCTCGCGCATTCGAGTCCCCAACGGACCGTGCCTGTCGCGTCGCGAACCCCGCAGGAGCATCGCGAGCCGGATCTGACGCAAATTTCTCACCGAGTCGAAAGCGGAGAAACGCTGTATCGAATTGCCAAGATGTATGGAGTCTCGGCGCAGGAATTGGCCTCTGCAAACAGAATCGACGACCCGACAAAACTTTCGCCAGGTCAGCAGCTGGTGATCCCACAAGTTTCAAGGCCCGAGTTCCTCGGCGAGCGCGCCGACAATCCCTCGGGCATTCGCCCCGCGTTGTCCGGCGCGCCGATCGGCAAAGGGGCGAGTCGCGGGCGCCGCAACGGAGATCTCGATTGGCCGCTGCGCGGCGTGCTGTACGCGAGGTTTGGCAAACACGGGAAGGAGCTCCACGACGGAATCGACTTGGCAGCGCCGAAGGGTACTCCGGTGAAGACCGCGGCTGAGGGGACGGTGATCTACGCAGGCGAGCAAAAGGGCTATGGCCTCGTCACCATCGTGGCCCACGAAAGCGGCTTGGTCTCTCTCTACGCGCACAACCACGAAATCAAGGTCAAAGCTGGACAGCGGGTGCGTCGAGGGCAGGTGATCGCCACGGTGGGTGAGTCCGGGCGCACGACCGGTCCGCACCTGCATTTCGAAATTCGCAAAGAAGGGATGCCGGTGGATCCGCTGGACTACTTGGGTCCGCTTCCGGAGAGCTCCTGAGTCAGACGATCTTTCGATAGATACCGACCACCACTCCTAAGATCATGGTGGAGCGAAACTCGGATTGGGTGACGTAGATCGGCTCCATCGCTGGATTGGAGGGCTGAAGGCGAATCCGACCCTGTTCGGGGAAATACCGCTTCACCGTTGCCTCGTCCTCGATCAGAGCGACCACGATGGACCCCGGTTGAGCGGTCGCCGCTTTGCGGACGAACAGGAAGTCCCCATCGTAGATCCCATCTCCAATCATCGAATCGCCCTTGACCCGAAGCGCGAACACCTCTTTGCCCGAGCCTCCCAGCAGAAAGCTGTCGATTCGAACCGAGTCTTCGACATTCTCGGTCGCCAATAGGGGGGCGCCAGCTGCGACCCGACCCAACAGCGGGATATCCACAATTGTGGGGTCCTTGCGGGCTCCAAGGCCGAGCACCAGGCGGGCGCGTTTGGTGATCACCAGCGAGCGGCTCTGCTGCTCGCCACGGTGCAGGTACCCTTTGCGCTCGAGCGCATTGAGGTGGTCGTTCACTCCATTGGTGGATCGGATGCTCATCTGCTCTCCGATCTCGCGAATCGTCGGGGGAAACCCGCGGCTCTCTGTCTCCTTCACGATAAAGTGTAGGATCTCCTTCTGGCGCTCGGTTAGCTCCTCCATCGGTGGCTCCTCCCTGGGAAACGTGGGACCGAACACGTTTTCAGTGTCTCGGATGTAGCCTGAACATCCGTGTAGAGTCAACAACTTGCCTTTTTCGGGTTGAAAAGAACTGGTCGGTCTACCTGGTCGGTCTAGTGTGTTCCGCGCGACAACGGCATGAACCGAATATTCCTAAGGGTTTTGGTCGCTCTTCCGCTCGCTTGTGCGCATCAGGGAGCCTTCTCGGGCGGTTTCTTCGTCAAAGGGGACGTTCGCTACTACGTGGGAGGCATACCCCCTGGCTGGCGGCTCAAGAATTTCAAGGACAACGACATCGCGTACGTCTCGGACGATTCGCCCCACATCATCTCCATGAACGCCTCTCCCGAGGGGTACGAGGATGCGCCCCTGGATGTACTCAGCCGCCATTTGGTGATGGGCTTCACCGAACGCAAATTGCTGCGCCAAGAGCAAAGGATGCTCGACGAGCGAGAAGCCCTGGTATCGCACTACTTTGTCAAGATGGACGGCGTGCCCGTGGAGTTGATGCTGGTGGTGATGAAGAAGGACAAAAGCGTTTATGACTTTTGGTACATCTCTCCGCCGGGCCGCTTCGAGGAAAAGCTCGGAACTTTCGAGGAGATTTTGAAGCGTTTTCACGCGGAGCCGCGCCTATGAATGGCCAAGCCAGACGTTCGCCGATTGAAGAAGAGTCCCTGGGCGAGGTCGTCCAGCAGGAGTTGGAAGCGATCTTGCCCCTCAGCGCCAAGCTGCGCGGTGGCATCGAGCAGGCGGGCGGAGTGGCGTTGCTGTTCGCCCGGGCGGCCGCTCGGGCCCTGGGCAAGAAATTCACCTTCTTCGACGTGGCCTACCAGATCGAGGCGCTGGGCACGCGCTCGCTGTCCATCGCCATCCTGACCGCTACCTTTGCTGGGCTGGTGATCTCGGTTCAGTTCGCATTCACCATGGCCCGTTTTGGCGTTCAGCACACTGTCGGTAGAGTCGTGGTCTTGGCCCTATTCCGCGAGTTGGGTCCCACGTTGACGGCGCTGACCGTCGGAGCCCGAATCGGCTCGGGGATCGCGGCCGAATTGGGCTCGATGAAGGTGACCGAGCAGATCGACGCGGTCCGGGTGCTGGGCGCGGACCCGATCGCCAAGCTGGTGGTTCCCAGGCTGTTGGCTTGCCTGATCGTCATACCCGCGCTCTCGGTGCTGGCCGATGTGATTGGGTTGGTGGCCGGAGCCGGCGTGATCCGACTTGAGTACGCGATACCCTTGAACCAGTTCTTCCAGTCGGCAATTGAAACCGCCGTGTTGCGGGACTTCACTTCCGGGGTAGGGAAAGCAGCAGTGTTTGGGCTGATCATCGCCATCGTCGGCTGCTACAAGGGCCTCAATGCCGAAGGGGGCACCGAAGGCGTGGGCAGGGCAACCACCCAGACGGTGGCGATCTCCTCGGTTGCGGTCTGCTTGGCGGACTTCTTCCTCACCAAGCTGTTTCTGACGTTTTGATGGTTTCCCCCTCACACGACGGCCGCAGATTCGAGCGGCCAGCCGCGGGAGCGGAGTTGATCCGCTACCAGAATGTCTACAAATCGTTTGGAAGCAAAGTGGTCTTCGAGGACCTCACCTTGAGCGTTACCGAAGGCGAGACCTTGACGGTGATGGGCGGGTCCGGCGCGGGCAAGAGCGTGCTGCTCAAGTGTTTGATTGGGCTGCTGTACCCGGACGACGGTCAAGTGATCTTCGAGGGGAACGTGGTATCCGACTTCGACGAGGAGGAATTCATCGACGTTCGCCGCCGGATCGCGATGGTGTTCCAGGGTTCTGCGCTGTTCGATTCCTTGACGGTCGGGGAGAACATTGCCTACCCCTTGCGTGAGCATTTCCCGGAGATGCAAGAAGAGGAGATCCAAAAGCGCGTCGCTCAGAAGCTGGAAATGATCGGCCTCCCCGGCATCGAGCAGATGATGCCGGCGGACCTCTCGGGAGGCATGCGCCGGCGGGTGGGCTTGGCTCGGGCCATCGCCGTAGATCCGGAAGTGATTCTTTGGGATGAGCCGACCACCGGTCTGGATCCCGTTAGTACGCGAACCATCGATAGGCTGATCATCTCGATGAAGCAACGGCTGGGCTGCACCTCGATCGTGGTCACCCACGATATGGACAGCGCCTTCGCGGTTTCGGACCGGATCGCGATGCTCGCGAAGAAGAAAATCGTTCAAGTCGGGACGGTGGAGGAGATGAAGAGCTCAAAGGTGCGCGAGGTGCGCGAGTTTTTTGATGCGCGGCTGGAGATCGCCCGCGGACTGGTTGGTGGGCGATGACCGAGCGCCCGGTGCGAAGTGAGCAGCGACTGATCATCCGCACCGGGCTCTTCGTCACCGGCGCGCTGGTGCTGGCGGGGATGGTGATCTTCCTGATCGGCAGGGAGAGCCGGCTGTTTGAACGGCACATTCGCTACCATGCGAAGTTTGAGAACGTGGAGGGGCTCAAGCTGGATTCGCCGGTCCGGATCGGGGGACTTGATGTTGGCCGGATTCGATCGATCGACTTTTCGAGGAACCTCGAAGATCGCCGGATCGATGTCGCCATGGAAATTTCGTCTCGGTTTGCCAATCGGGTGCGCACCGACTCGGTCGCCCACATCGGTGGCCGCGGCGTCCTCGGTGACAAGGTCATCGAAATCTCACAAGGTTCCGCGAGCGAGGCGCCCATCTCCGATGGAGGTGAAATCAAGACCGAGACTTCTGCAGACCTCTCCTCACTGCTCAAGGCCGGCGGAGAGGTGCTCGAGAACGCCGTGGCCATTTCTCGCGATTTACGGCAAGCGGTCGCGACTTATACCGAGCCCGCGATGCGTCAGGACGTGGCCGGCTTGATCAAAAACCTGCGGAAGATTACCGCCGAGATCGAAAGCGGCAAGGGCTTGCTGCACGCGCTGATTTACGACCCGCAAGTCAGCGCCGACGGCAAGCGGCTCTTCGCGGGGCTCGCGCGCGACGCCGAGCGGCTGGATGGCGCGGTCGGCCAGGTGGAGCAGATTCTCAACGATGTGCGAGCAGGCAATGGAACCCTCCATGCGCTGCTCTACGAGCGCGGTGGAATCAAGGCGGTTTCGGAGCTGGGAGACGCCGCGGGAGAGCTGGCAAAGCTTCTTCGCGGCGCCGAACAGAGTCGCGACAGCGCGGTCCACCAATTGTTCTATGGCGACGCGCGCAATCTCTTCGGTGACCTCGGCGCCGCCGCGGCGGACTTGAAGGTGATCATGGCGACGATCCGCTCTGGCGAGGGAACCCTCGGGGGGCTGATCAACGATCCCACGGTCTACGAGGACCTGAGAACGGTCCTCGGCAACGTCAAGCGCAACTACATCCTCCGCGAACTGGTTCGCTACAGCATTTCTCATCGAGGTGAGCTGGAGGACGTCGGAAAGCCGGCGGAGACGAAGAAGTGACATCCACCGCCGAGCCCACCGTTTCTCTGGGCCAGGCCTTCCGATTGGGATTTGCGCAGGCGGTCTCCCTGTGGCCGGCGGCGATCTTGGTATTCGGGCTGCGCGCGGTGCAGACGCTCGCCGCTTTCGCGCTGCCGATTGCGTTGTTCCGATCCACGCTGAGCTCTTCTACGGCTTCGCTCTGGCTGTGGGCGACAGGGAGCCTGCTGGTGTGGCTGCTCGTACAAGTCGGCGCCGTGATTGCCATTGGTGGATCGCTACGGCAAGGCGCAGAACGGATGCGAGGCAACGCACCAGGCGGCCTCCTTTCCCAAGCGGCGGTCGGGGCACCGCGCGCTCTGAGCTATCTGTTCTGGGGTTCGCTGCTGGAGCTGATTCGCTTTGGCTGGAACCTACTGGCTTTCACCGGCGCCGGATTGAGCTACCTGCAGTCGTTGATGGGCAGCGATGGCCGGATGCTCAGTTCCGCGGCCTTGGCGCTGTGTGCGACGCTGTCCCTGCTGACAGCGCTATTGGCGACGATCTGGTTCGAGGTGGCGTTGGTTCGTGCGGTGATTCGAAACCAGGGGTACCTTGCGTCCCTGCTCGAGGCGGCGACTGCGATGCGGGTGCGACTGAGCACGTTCGTTTGGCTGACGCTGTTGACCGAAGGGCTGGCATGGGCGCTCAACGGAACCCTGGGTGCGCTTTTCGCTTTCACGGGCCAGCTGGCCCCTGCCTGGCAGTTGACGGTGGCGCAACAGATCTCGGTTGGGGTGCTCTCCGCTTTCGTGGCCACGGTGTTCGAGCTGACCCGGCTTCAGAGTATTGGTGCGCTGACCCTGGACGTGCTCGCCCTTGCCAAGCTCAAGGGAATCGCGCCAATCCAAGCGGAGCCGATACCCGTGGCCGAGGTGGTTGTATCGGCGCTGCCCGTTGCTGAACCTCCCGCTTAGGGGAGGGTCCAAAGCGTTGGTGTAGACTTCGGCGCGGGTGTTTCTCCGACCGACAGTCCTTTTCGTCGCTGAAGAGCAAGACGCATCCAGGCTGTTTCGCCAGTGCTTCGAGCGGTATTGCCGTGTGGTCACCGCGTCGTCGGGGGCGGAAGCGCTGCAAGTCTTGGCAGAGCAACAGATCGACGTGCTGGTTGCGGATCAGCAGATGCGGGGTATCAGCGGTTTGCAGCTGCTCCAGGCCGCTCGGGACAAGGGGCCGGTCTATCTCGCGATTCTGCTCGTGGACAGCGCAAATGCGCCCGAGGTGGTCAGCGCCATCGACCGAGGAGAGGTTTTCCGTCTGATCCCCAAGCCCTGGGATGCGCGCGATCTTCTGAACAGCATCAGGCAAGGCTCGGAGTTGGCACAGCTTCGCCGGGACAAGGACCAACTGGTTCGGCAGCTGCGCAAACGCATCGACGCACTCTCGGTGATGTACGAGGTCAGCCGCCAGAGCGCGCTAGACCTTCCGACGTACGAGGCGATCATCGAACGCGTCCTGGAGGCGATCTCGCGGGTCCTGAAACACGATTGCAGCGCCGCCTTGATCAGTTTGAACGAAAACCGTTCCGCGCAGCTTCGGATCCGGTGCCAAGGTGGGGTGGGGGACCGCGCTCTCCTTTGGATCAAAGAAACCGTCCTCGCGGACTATCGCCATCAGGCCGGCTTTCCGCTCAGCGAGGACCGGTTGATTACCCGGGTAACCGGCACCCCTCGGGAGGAAGGTGCTACTGGGTCCAACTTTCCCAGCCAATTGAGCGTGTCGTTGGTCTGCAGCGGCCATTTCATGGGACGGCTTTCGCTGTTTTCCAGCGACACGAACGCTTACTCCGAGGAGGATTGGGAGCTCCTGGACGCCCTGGCCAACCAGACCACCGACGCGATTCAGAGCCTGCGCAAAGCGGAGGACGAAGCAGAGCGTCGGATCGAGCTGATGGTGGAATCGATGAACGACGGCGTGCTGCTCACCGACGAAAAAAACGAGGTCGCGATCATCAATCCTGCCGCTCGAGAACTGCTACAGCTCGGAAATGACGACCAAGCACCGCTTCCGGATCGGCTCGGGAAAGTTCTCGGCGTGGATCTGTTTGACCTTGCCAAAGCCTGGGAGCTCGGCGAGCGAACTGTGCTGCGCAAGCAGATCCCACTCCACGATCGGGTGGTGAACTCAACCTTTAGCCCAGTTCTCGATCAATGGGCGATGTTGCGCGGCATGGTCATCGTCTTGCGGGATGTTACCGAGGAAAAGCGCCTCGACGAACGTAAGGAGGAGTTTGTCTCGATTATCAGCCATGAGTTGCGAACCCCGATGACCTCGATTTCGGGAGCGCTCGATTTGGTGCTCAACGTCCTGAGTGGCTCGATGAACCCAAGGCAGCGTCGTTACTTGGCGCTGGCCAAGGACTCCGCCGATCGGCTCAACGGCACGGTCGATGACCTGCTCGATTTGTCGAAGTTCGCCAAGGGGCGTCTCAAGATGTCCTTTGCGCCGACTGTGTTGGACGAGCTGATTCGAGCGGCCCTGGACAAGTACGACGCTGCGTTGACCGAGCGGCGAGCGCAAGTGCTCGTGGATCTGCCGCCCCAGGCGCTGACGCTGGTGGCCGATCCTCATCGGCTAGGACAAGTGTTCAACAACCTGATTACCAATGCGCTCAAGTTCATGCAGGAAGGAGGACAGATTCGGATTGCGGCGTGTGCCAGCACCGACGCGCCGGAACACGCCTGCGTCAGCTTTTGGAACAGCGGCGAGAGCATTCCTGAATCAGACCTCGAGCGAATTTTCGACAAGTTCGAACAGGTGCGCAGCATCCGTACAAAGAAGATGCGCGGCACGGGGTTAGGTCTTGCGATCTGTCGGAGCATCGTCGAATGCCACGGTGGTCGGATCTGGGCGGAACCCTGCGCCGATGGGGGCCAATTCCTTCTGATGCTCCCGCTTCAGCCGCCTAGCGACATCCCAGAAGCGGTGCCTGCCGCTTTGAGCCAGACTGGGGTCGAGCGAAAAAGAATTCTCTTGGTCGACAAGACATGGGCCCGGGCGTGCGTCGCCAAAGCGCTCCTCACATCGAGTGGCTACGAAGTGAGTCTCACAAGCTCGGCCGCCAGCGCGCTCGAGCGGATTGGAAATTCTGGCCCTCGACCGGATTTGCTCGCGATCCCCGCCACCGAAATAGCATCCGCAACTGAGCTCAGGTCGGTAAACATTCCGATTCTTTCGCTAGAAGCGCCCATCCGCGCCGAGCGGCTTTTGTTGGCGGCGCAGGAGGTGCTCGAGAACGCCCGAGCGAGCACGCCGCCGGTGCCTGCGCGAGCGGTCGGCATGACGCCCCTTTCCGATCCCACTCTGCGATCCGTCGCGGGATTCGAAGACTTGCGCGAGAAGGCGATTGAACGAGAGCTGCGCCTGCGCGCGGCGAGCAATCGGGCGTTCGCTTTTTGCTCCCTGAGCCTGCGCAACCTCAGGGGCTACAACGACCACTACGGTTTTGCCAAAACTTCCGGGTTGATTCGACAAACCGGGGATCTGTTGAACGAGATCATCAGAAGGTTCGGATCTGGCGACGATTTCCTGGGCCACGTTCCAGGGGACGATTTCGTGTTCATTACCACTGAGGACTCAGTAGATGCGATCTGCTATCGGGCAATCGCCGCCTTCGACCGAATCATCCCGCTCTACTACGACAAGGAGGATCGGGTCAGAGGTTATATCGAAGCAAAAACTCTATCCGGCGACTCGCAAAGATACCCGCTTCCCTCGGCATCGATCGTGGCGGTCCTGTGTGAGGCGGATTCGATGGACCGCAAGAAACTGGCTCACCAAACCGCGGAGCTCAGGCAGCGCGCCAAGAAGCTCACAGGCTCGGTGTATTTGAGGAGCGACCGCGAGCAAGCCGTTCGCTCCATTGCAGTCGCCTGACGCGCGATGCGCACTTTCGGCTTTCACCATCTGGCGATCTTCGTGCGGGATCTCGAACAGCTCGCGCGGTTCTATCGAGACGTCCTTGGACTTTCCGAAATCACCCGTCACCTCCGTGATGATGGTGCGCTGCGCAGCATCTGGCTCGCTCTACCGAGCGGGGGTTTCCTTGCACTCGAAGCGCGTCCCGATGCTCTCGCCGCCCCGGTGGCTCCGACGCGGGGGATGGCGGTCCTGGCACTCGGCGTTGCGGCTGCCGAGCGTACCCGGATCGCCGAGGAACTCAGGCGATGTGGCATCGCAATAGTCAAGGAAACGCGCTGGACGATGTACTTCGACGATCCGGAGGGCAATCACCTCGCGCTGAGTCACTACCCCGACCCTCCACCAGAGCGGTAGAGCCGAGGCGGCAAGGGATGTTCACTTCGGCGGGGTGCTCTCAACGGTAAAGGTCAGATGTTCGTCCGGCTTAACCGAGAAGGCTTGCTGCCATTTGGCGGATTGGTGAATAACGAGAATCCGATGGCGCCCTTCAAAGAGCGAGAATTCCTCGATGGGCGCCGTGCCCATAGTCTTGTCGTCGATGGAGATCTGCGCTCCTTGGGGCGCGGTCACCTTCACAAAACCGGTGCGCAGCGCCAAGCGCACAGAGGTTTTGCTCTTCGGACCCACAGTGAATGTCCTGGAGACGTGGATCAGTCGTTCTGGATCGTTGAGCTGGACCGTATGTTTTCCCACCGGCAATGAAAGTTGGACGGGGGATTTGCCCAAGGGCCGGCCGTTCAGGCTGACATCGACGGCCGGTTCCACGGCGATGTCGACAAAACTCATCAGCGGGGCAACCCCTGCGTCGGAGGCGGCGGCATTGCTGTCCTGAGTTGCAGCGAGCGCAACTGAGGCATCTTGGCCGACCGAGTCCGCCGCTGACGCCGAAACGACTGATGCGTCCGGTGCAGAGTTGTCGATCGCCGCGGCCGGTGAGCCAGCGGTGACTGCGGCATCCAACCGATCGACGGCGGTCTGCTTGGCCGCCGGAACCTGCTTGCCGAGGCTCTCCGTGGAGACCACTGCGCCGCCGTTGTCGGTTGCGGGCCTCGTCCCACCGGTGACCAGCGGCGGAGCATCGGAGCGTTGGCTGGTTGGCGGCAGGAAAAGGTAACCCAGGATCC
>Ga0306920_100013152_pt1 | contig 11261 bp, 10 predicted proteins | sample flu12Cox44000170_FD_204666 | JGI IMG/M metagenome (GOLD analysis project Ga0306920, IMG submission 204666) | Lab enrichment of tropical soil microbial communities from Luquillo Experimental Forest, Puerto Rico - flux4day.12C.oxic.44.000.170 (v2)... | ecosystem: Environmental > Terrestrial >...
ACTCGGTTTGCAACTCGCAGCCGCTCGAAGGCGTGAAGTTCATCTTGAAGTGCGGCAGGCGCTCAAACCACGGGCCGGGAATGCCCTGCTGCTCGGTGCAGCTCTCGGCGGGATGGCCGTCGATCGGATGCAACTTTTCGGTTGCGCGTTTTGCACCGAAGAACTCCTGCGGCCATTCATTCTTGTCGCCCGCTGCAATCCGCCGCTTGATCCACACCTGTGTGGCGCGATGGTTTTGCCAGTCGGTGAAAAGGCTGACACTGTAACCACCGCCGAAGATCTCGTCGAAATGGTGCTGAAGCGGATCGAAAGAGAGATCCCGGTAAACCGTCTGAGCCACCTGGAACGTCGGCTGCAGATCGAGCGACACGCGCGTGACCACACCCAGGGCGCCCAGCCCCACGACGGCGCCGCTGAATTGCTCGCCGTCTTTCCGGCGCGAAAGCCGGACGACTTCTCCATTTGCAGTGACGATTTCGAGGCCTGAAACCGCTGTGGCCAGGTTGCCGTTGTGAAATCCAGAACCGTGCGTAGCCGTGGCGATCGCGCCGGCAACGGAGATGTGTGGAAGCGACGCGAGATTGTGCAGCGCGAATCCGCGCGCCTCGATCACCGGCGCCAGTTGACCGTACTTCACCCCGCCGCCAACCGTCGCAGTCTTCGTTTTGTCGTCGACAGTGATGTCCTGAAGGCGCTGAAGCGAAATTTGATTTCGTGTGCTATCCGCGATGGTGTTGAAGGAGTGCCGCGTGCCGAGCGCACGAAGCTCGTGGCATTTCTTCACCATCTCGCGAACTTCATCGACATTCGCGGGTATGCCCACCGCATCTGTGCTGTAGGTGATGTTGCCCGCCCAGTTCTCGCGCGGCGCAGGTTGCTGCTGACCTGCGGAGAATCGCGAAAACAAGCTACCCACCACAATCGCTCCTGAGGTCTTCAAAAACTCTCTCTTGTGCATTTTGCCTGGCCGACCCCCGACCTTAACTTGGCAACAGGACGAAGCGCCCTCCGCCGGTCGTGAGGATTGTCAGGTTCATGAAGACGAAAAGCAAGTCATAATGCCATCCCGATGCCTTCTCACCCCAGAAGCCGGTCTTCCACTTGGACGCCTTCATGAAGATGGACCCGCACATGACGATGATCAGCCCCAGCGCGGCCCACTGCGTGAGCACGCCGAAGGTCAGCCCCATGGCTCCGGCAACCTCAGCCGCGTCCAGGAACAATGTGAACGGCACGCTCATGCCAATGCTCCTGGCGCGCTCACCCGGGGACTTCAGATGGCTGAATCCGCTGGTCCCAAACACAAGGGCGACCATCAGCCGGAGGAGGAGCAGACTGCAGTCCACATATTGATGAACGCCGGAGATCGAAAGCATACGAGCACTCGCGAGTGCCAAGTCACCTAGATGCAGCAATGTAGCAGGCGCTTGTAACGAGTGAGAGTCGCTCGGCCGCTTTCAGCTTCAATTGAGCTTGACCGTCTTGTAGTCTAGAAACAATGGCCTGCTCGTTGGCCCGACTGACAGGAGGAAAGTTCCTAATGACAGAGACGGCGAAGAAAGCGACCACCCCCACCAAGAAACCCCGCGCGACTGCGGCCAAGGCGACCGCCGCGCCCAAGGCAGCAGCGCCCAAGACGAAGACCATCAAGGCAAAAGTCACGGTGATGCCATCTCATGATCAGATCGCTGCGCTCGCGCACCGGTTCTGGACAGAGACCGGCCGACAGCACGGGCATCACGAAGAACACTGGCTTCGGGCTGAACAGGAGCTTTTCGGCAAAGCCTCCTAGCGCCCATCTCATAACGATTGCACATAATCCCGCTGGGATCCCGTTCTCAAGGCGATTGCGGCGCGATGCGTGCTGCCGCAAATAGACCCCTTGATCGGGCGGGGCTGGATTCACGTCTCGAAGCGGATTGTCGCCAGGTCTGGCAAGTTGATTTCAGCTTTGATTTCCACAGCGCTCGCTGCGGTTGGCTGAGCGAACCAAATCAGGTACGGGTTATCCACGCACTTTTTGTTCGTATATTGTTTCGTGCCTGCTTATCCACGCTTAATCTTGGCATAATCGCAGAAAGTAAGCGGTTCCTCCGACGTTTCCAAGAGCTACGTCCGGGACCATGATCGGGATTCGACTGAATGGGCCACCAAGATCGAGACCTGAGAAAGACCCGGAATGACCACGGGAGCATTGCAGAGTGACCAGCTATAGTCGCCAGGATGTCCTAAGGATTCTACAGATCAGTCCCCGCCAGCTTCAGGGGTGGGAAAGGGCCGGGCTAATCACCCAGCGCGAGACGTACACGTTCCAAGATCTGGGCGAATTGCGAACTCTGCGCTCCCTGCGCGAAGACGATGTTCCAGCCGCATCGATAAGGCAATCGATTGCAGCGATGCAGGCTGTGGCGGGTCTGGCCAACCCGTTGCAGGAAGCGAGCGTGGTGCGTACGGGCACGCGGCTGGCGTTCCGCGCGAACGGTGCGATGGTCGATCCGGTCCGGCGGCAACTGATGTTTGATTTTGACCGCGCAGACGGACACGCCGCAGCAGCAGATGTGGCTCCGATGCGCCGGTCGAGCGCCGGCACTGCGCAAGATGTGCAGAGTCTTTTCGTCGCCGCCGTACAGGCTGAAGAGGCGGGCGACAAGCAGCGCGCCATTGCACTCTACGAAGAGATGCTGAAGCTCGATCCCAACTACGCGCCAGGATATATCAACCTTGGGACACTCTACTTTCACCTGCGTCAGTTCACAAAGGCCGAGGAGCTATATCGTCGCGCCACCGAGACAGATCCCGGATACGTGCTAGCGTTCTTCGATCTCGGGAATGTGCTGGACGAACTCGAGCGGCACGACGAATCCATTGCTGCCTATCGGCGGTCGGTCGAGTTGTCACCGCGCTACGCGGACGCTCACTACAACCTTGCGCTGGCATTTGAGCGCAAGGGAGAACTGCGCGCCGCGCTGCGACACTGGCAGGCCTATGTGCGGCTGGACAAGGCCGGCCCATGGTCGGAACACGCGCGGACCCAGATCCGTAAGCTTCTGGATCGCGAAAAGCTTTCCATTGCGTCGCGCACGGATGGCTTTATCCCTCAGAGACGAGGGACCGCAGCGCTGAAGCTCATCAGCTAAGGCGAGGAGAGACCCTTCTTTTATTCTGTCCTTGAGCACGACGCAGGGGCCGCATTTGTGTCGCCCATGTTGCGTTGATTAGGGCTGACGCACGCTATCAACTCGCTTTGATACACTGCGAGCCCGGAGGCGTAATTCCTTGTCTGAAAAAGGACAGTACCCTGCCCCGCTGACGCGACTAACGGAAGAAGAGAGTCTCTTCTTCTCGACTGTGAAGCAATTCGCCAATGAGACAATCGCTCCGCTTGTGCGAACGATGGATGAAGAGCAGCAGTTCGCCGATGGACTGATCACCAAGTTGTTTGAGCTCGGACTGATGAGCGTCGAGATCCCTCCAGAGCTTGGCGGCGCAGGCGGAAGCTTTTTCGACGCTGTGCTCGCAATCGAAGCGATTGCGACGGTGGATCCCGCGGTTGCCGTGCTGGTAGACGTTCACAACACTCTGGTGATCAATGCGCTGCGGCGCTGGGCGAACGAAGATCAGAAGTGGCATTGGCTTCAACGGCTTGCCTCGGGCACGGTAAGCGCGTATGCGCTGAGCGAGGCCGGAGCAGGCTCGGATGCGTTCGCTCTGCAGATGCAAGCGGAAAAGGCAGACGGCGGATATCGTCTGAATGGGCGAAAGCTCTGGATCTCGAACGCACGCGAGGCTGGGCTGTTCCTCGTGTTTGCGACACTTGATCCTGCCGCAGGGTACAAGGGCATCACAGCATTTCTTGTGGAGAAAGGCATGGCGGGCTTCAGCGTTGGCCGCAAGGAAGACAAGCTCGGCATTCGTGCAAGCAGCACCTGCGAACTGTTGTTTGACAACTGCCTTGTGCCGGCGACGAACCTGCTGGGCGAGCCGGGCAAGGGATACAAGATCGCAATCGAGACGTTGAACGAAGGACGGATCGGGATTGGCGCTCAGATGCTCGGGCTGGCAGAAGGCGCATGGGGACACGCGGCGCGCTATGCAAAAGAGCGCAGGCAATTCGGGAAGCCGATTGTGGAGTTTCAGGCGGTGCAGTTCCAGCTGGCGGAGATGGCAACCGAGATCGAAGCAGCAAAGCTGATGGTCTACAACGCCGCCCGATTGAAGGATTCCGGAGAGCCGTATCTGCGTGAAGCGGCCATGGCGAAGTATCTCGCTTCGCAGGTGGCAGAGCGCGTAGCGAGCCATTGCGTGGAGATCTTCGGCGGCAACGGATATGTGCGCGACTATCCGGCTGAGAAGTACTACCGCGACGCCAAAATCGGCAAGATCTACGAGGGCACCTCGAACATGCAGTTAGCGACGATTGCAAAGAGCGTGTTGGGAACGAGGGAGTAGCGCATAGGGAGTAGGGAGTAGGGAATAGCACAATCCGTCCTTCCGTTTCAGGCACGACCTCACGGGTTTTGCCGATGCGGCAGAATGAATCGGGCTTTACCTTTGGGGGACATGACTGCGAATTCCCCGAAGCGCTTTTGACTCGGGAGCTACAATTCCTGGATGGAAGAGTCCCCTTCGCGCCTGCAATTGCGTCTCGTCGGGGCCGTTTATACGGCGGTTGCCGCGGCTTCCGCGCTACTGGTGTTTTGGCGCTACCTGCAATACACCCGCAACCCGCAAGACGTCGTGGCATCGGGCGGCATGTGGGCGGCCGGCGATCTCATGCTTGAACTCATCATCTGCTTCCTTTTTCTTGTGCCCACGGCTGTTCTGGTGTTCGTGATCAGGAAATCAGAGTCAGCCTCGACGGCCTATGCGAAAGTGATGCTGGGGCTGAGCATTACTGCTCCGGCTTCGATCGGCTTACTGTTCGTCCCCGTCCTCAATCAGTGGTACTTGGGCGCGGCCATTATCTTTCGCCTGTTTGCGCTTCCAATCGTGCTCATTTTCCTGATTTTCAGCCTATGGTTGACTCGCTTTGCGCGCGCTCGCCGACTGATTTCGTATGCTCTGCTGATTGAGGGGCTGACTCTCGCCGGCGTGATTGGCGCCTTCTTCTTCTCTTCGAAGGGACACCACGGCTGAGATCTTCGCACGGCTCCGCATGCGCCCAGCTCTCGATTTAGAGCCACGCAGGAAATACCGGCATTTCACTCATCGGTAAGCCCGGTCAATAGGTGGAAAGGATGATCACGAGTGCGATCAAGACAACGAATAACATTATGGTCGCGACAATGAGAACCTTTTCGCCCAGGCTCCGACTCGGCGTTCTCGTCACCCAAGGCATCACTCCAATTTTTTCGAAAACAATTCCCGATATCAAACATTACGAAAGTCCAATGCTGGCCCAGCACTAATGGTGGCCTCTGTCGTCGGACAGCAGTTAGCGGGACGAAGCGAGTTGCCGTGCGGCTTCGGCGACCTGACGGATGTGTGCAGGGCGGGTGCGGCAGCAGCCACCGATGATCTGAGCTCCAAGCGCGAACCATTCTTCTGCCATTGCGCCGTAAGCTGCCGGGTCGGCCTTGCCGGTCCACGAGCGAGTGGCGGCATCCCAACCTTCACCGGAGTTCGGATAGACGACGATCGGCTTGCCGGAAGCGGAGCGCAGTTCGGCGATGAGAGCGGGAATCAGGGCAGGGTGCGTGCAGTTGACTCCGATGGCGACCGTCTGGGGAAAGCGAGAGACGGCGGCCGCGCACTCGGGGAGGATTTCGCCGTGTGCGACGTGCTCTTGATCGCGGCAGGTGAATGCGAACCAGGCCGCGAGTTCGGGGTTGGGCGCGAGCGCCTCGCCGATGGCCTCGGCTTCAGCAAGAGAGGGCAGCGTTTCAAAGGCCAGGAGATCGGGAACTTCTCCTCCGTGTGCATTCGCAAGGGTCGCGATGCGCTCACGATGGAAGGCGACCAGATCATCAAAGGTGCAGTCGTAGTTGCCGTGATACTCGGCGCCGTTGTGCAGCATGGCGCCATAGGGACCGAGTGAAGCGGCAATCAGAACCCTTTGATCGGGAGATTCCGCAGCAGCGGCACGAGCCAGGGAGACAGACTGAAGGAGCGCGGCGCGAGCGCGCTCAGGCGGAAGGCCAACTTCGGCGTACCCGAGGCGCGAAACCTGGTAGCTTGCAGTTTCTATGATCTCAGCGCCGGCGGCGATGTAGGCGCGGTGAACGGCGATGATTTTTTCTGGCAAGTCCTCGAGCACATGCGCGGACCAGAGCGGGCCATTGATGTCGGCGCCAAGATGCTCGAGTTCGGAAGCCAGGCCGCCGTCAAGTATGTGGAGGCCGCCCAACTTGTCGAGTTGTGCGCGGGCAAGAGGCATGGTTTGATGGTAACGCCGGCTGAGGACGGGAGGTCTAAAGCCATTGACAGCGCGCCTTAGAGCTTTCAACATAAGTGGACGAATGGCACGGAGCGTCCGGATAAGGCGAAGTTGATGAAAAATCTGGACATAGTTGTTCGGTGCTTTGCGATGTGAGGAGAATCACATCCTGAAAGACTGCTCCACTGCCAGACTATTAATGACGTGGGGCTGATGGAAGCGTAACTGGGCCCAGTTGTAGAGTTTCGTTTTACCTCGCCCCACTGTCATCGATCGCAGGCTCTCGATTCCCCCGGGACCAGCTGCAATGAAACTCCATCGCCATCGTTGCAAGGTCGTTTCCGGTTCTCGAAACAGAAGCCGAACGAATGCGTCTGCTTGTCGATCATGCAGACACTCAAAAGGGGTATCCAGCGTGGCAATCACACAGGCATTACCGCTTTACGCAAACGTTGAGCAGAGGGCGGAGCACAAGATTCTGCGATTTCCCGCACGAACGCGGGAGACTGAAACCGTCGAAATTGTCGTCGGCATGAAGCGGATTTGGCTGATGATGAGGTGCCTGCGGCACGCGTGGAGTTGGCCGCGCCTGAACAAAGGAGAAGAGCGATTGCCAGGCTTCGACGCTCATCAGACTTGCCACAAGTGCACTTCAAGGCGGTTCTTTGACTCGAGGGCGTGGGAGGCTGGACCCCTCTTCTTGCTTAGGCACCAGCACGCCGCCTCGGAGGTGAGACCCATTCAGAAGAAGGCCGGCTGGACAAGGTTTCGGCATGCCAACTCACCGATTGCTCGGCGGCTACTCTAAAGCTTCTGGGTGCGCTGGACAGTGCGGACGCCGTTAACGCGGCGGATGCCGAGGACCATGCGATTGAGATGTCGCAGGTCCTCAGCTTCAACGACGAATTCGATGATGGCTTCGCCATTGTCATCGCGCCGAATGTCCACACCGCGGATGTTGGTGTTGTCATCTGAAATAACGGCGGTGAGTTCTTTCAACATGCCCGTGCGGTCGTCGCAATAGATGGTAATTTTAACGGGATAGCGCTGCGCGCGACCGGCCTGGCCATCGCCGACGCGGGACCACTCGACCGCAATGCGGCGATCGCTCTCGTAGAGCAGGTTCTGCACGTTGGGGCAACTGCGCGCGTGAACGGCGACACCCTTGCCTCGCGTGACGTAGCCGACAATCTCCTCGCCACGTATGGGGTTGCAACATCGCGCGCGATAAACGAGAAGGTCGTTCTGGCCTTCGACCTCAAGTGAATCTGATCCAGTGAGGTGCAGCTTGCGCACCGCATCGGTCATTGCAGCTTCTGCTGTGCCGGGCGGCTTGGGCTCGGTGGATTCCGGTTCGGCCTGATTGGCGTAGCCGGGTGCGAGCTTGTTCAGTATCTGGTGAGCAGAATGCTTGCCCTGGCCCAGTGTCGCGAGCAGGTCGGCGGCTGTGGCGACTCCGTACTCGCCGGCAATCCGGCCGAGATCCTGGTCGTCGATCTGGTTCAGCGGCACCTTGAATCTGCGCGCCTCGCGCTCGAGAAGCTTGCGGCCGATTTCGACAGCACGCCGTCGCTGATCTTCGTTGAGCCAGTGCTTGATCTTGTTGCGGGCACGCGGGCTTTTGACAAAGGTGAGCCAGTCGCGGCTGGGCTTGTGATCCTTCTGGGTTACGATTTCGACGATGTCGCCAGTGCGCAGCTTGGTGCGCAGCGGGACCATGCGTCCGTTGACCTTGGCGCCGACGCAGGTGTGGCCGACCTCAGTGTGGATAGTGTAGGCGAAGTCGACTGGCGTACCGTCAGCGGGGACCACAACGACTTTTCCCTTCGGCGTGAAGGTGTAGACCTCCTCCGGATAGAGATCCATCTTCAGGCTGGACAGGAATTCGTTGGGGTCGGTCATCTCCTTCTGCCACTCGACGAGCTGACGGATCCAGTTAAGGCGTTCTTCGTCGCGCGCGGTAATTGCGCCGTCGCCAGCCTTGTATTTCCAGTGGGCAGCGATTCCCTCTTCGGCTATGCGATGCATCTCTTCCGTGCGGATCTGGACTTCGAACTGATGTCCGCCGTCGCCAATGACAGTGGTATGAAGAGACTGGTAGCGGTTGGCGCGCGGGATGGCGATAAAGTCCTTGATACGGCCGGGGACGGGACGCCACAAAGTGTGGATCAGTCCGAACACCGCATAACAGGATGCAACATCCTGGGTGATAACGCGAACGGCGAGAAGATCATAGACCTGATCGAACGAAACCTTGGATCGCTGAATCTTCTGAAAGATGGAGAAGTAGCGCTTGATGCGCCACTCGACGCGCGCCTCGATGTTGTTTTCCCGAAGCTGCTCGACCAGTGTGTCTTCGACGCCGCGGAGGAACTGTTCACCCTCGAGGCGCTGAGCCTCGACGGCGGCGGCAATCTTCTCATAACTGACTGGGTCCGTATAACGAAACGCGAGGTCTTCGAGCTCACCGCGCACCTTTCCCATGCCGAGCCGGTGGGCAAGAGGAGCGTAAATGTCGAGTGTCTCGCGGGCTATGGCTTCCTGCCGGTCTGGCTGAAGATGCTCGAGCGTACGCATGTTGTGGAGCCGGTCAGCGAGCTTGATAAGGACCACTCGCACATCCGTAACCATAGCGAGAAGCATCTTGCGAACGTTTTCAGCCTGCCGATCTTCTCGATTGGCGAACTGAATTTTGTCGATCTTTGTGACGCCCTCGACGATGTGCGCGACCTGGTCGCCAAAGCCAGCCTCGATCTCCTGACTCGTTGCGGGGGTGTCTTCAACGGCGTCGTGCAGCAGGCCGGCGGCGATGGCCGTCGAATCGAGCTTCATCTCGGCCAGCACTTCAGCAACCTCAAGGGGATGAATGACGTAGGGCTCTCCAGAGGCTCGCATCTGGCCGCGATGATGCTGCACACAGAAGTCCCATGCCTTGCGAATAAGGCTTACATCTTCGCTGGGCCGGTTGGCTTGAACCTGGCGCAGCAGGGCTTCAAAGCGCTGATCGATGGCACCCTGATTGTTGAGGCGGGAGGATGGCGATGACTCCTCCGGATGATCGGGGGTAGCGGCAGTGGGTTCTGTGGCTATCGGCTGCCTAGCGGTCGCCATGATCCATTATAGGCCGGAGTCAATGAAAGAGCATGAATGGCCGTCAGGCTTGCATTATGCAGGCATCAGGAAATGCAGGATATGCCCCTGAATCCTACCTCCGTCCGAGGCCGCTGTCCGTGCCGCGGAAGCGCCGCCGGTGTGCGGGCCGTCACTGCCGGGCCATGTCGAGAAAGGAGTAGAGTCCCGGATGGACGATAGTGTTTCGATTCCGCTCCTAGTGGAACTCGGGATGTTGAGCGGGCTCTTACCTTGAGAGAGGGCGACTTTGCACAATGCAAGCGACGGTAATGGGAGGCAAGAACGCTCCAGAGGTCCAGAACTGAGGAACTCATGTATAGATACCTTTCAATTTTCACACTGGTTGCGGCGGCCGCCATCGGCACGAGCTTCGCAAACCAGACAACGACGAAAGTGACGATTCCGTTCGAAAAAACCAGCGCTACAGACGGCGAGCAGATGTTCTTGAGCTATTGCGCCCCATGCCATGGGAGCGACGGCAGGGGGCACGGCCCGGCCGCAGCCGCACTGAAGACGCAGCCGACGGATCTGACAGCAATCAGCAAGAACAACCACGGAAAATTTCCGGAGACACATATCGTTACAGTGCTGCGGTTCGGCGCGGAAGTTCCTGCGCACGGATCGGCGGTGATGCCGGTCTGGGGTCCGATCCTTGGTAAGATGAACCAGACCAACCGCCAGGAAAAGGATCTCAGAATCTCCAACCTGAGCCGCTACCTGGAGAGCATTCAGAGACAGTAGAGGGGCGCAGCTGCTCCCGGGCATTTCCCGGATTGGGGCAAACCCCGGAGGAGCAAGTGGCCAAGCAGAACCATCCACAGAAGAAACAGAAGGCGACTGGGGCAGCGAAGGCTGAGTCGCCTTCTGACCGTCGTCCTCGAGACGCGAAGCAGCCCGAGGGGTCTGGAGGACCAGCCACGAAGCGGACGCCATCTTCGAAGGAAGATCGGCGGGGGCCGGTTCAGGCGGAGGTGAGTGCGCGCGTAAGCAGACGCGCCGCGGATCGGTTGCGTTCGGGACACGTCTGGGTCTATGCCTCTGACGTAGAGCAGCTTGAAATCGGCGACGGCGAGGCTCCCGCGCTCCTGCCGGTTGCCGACAACCGCGGCTTACTCATCGGGACCGCTTTATACAGCCCCGCTTCGCAGATTGCTCTGCGGCTGATATCGCGAGAGGCGATCAGTGAAGATGAATGGTTGAATCTACTTGATTCGCGGCTGCGAACCGCGATCGAGCGGCGCAAGCCGATACTCAACGAAGAAACGAATGCCTGCAGGTTGTGCTTCAGCGAGGCGGATGAGTTGCCGGGAATTGTGGCAGACAAGTACGGCGACCTGGTGATCTTGCAATTGCTGGCCAAGGGGCTGGATTCAAGTGTGGTGCGCGAGGCGTGCGTGCGCGCGCTGCGCGAGGAGCTGATGCCGGGGGCAATCGTCGAGAGGCCTGACCCGCGGGTTCGAGAATTGGAGGGGCTCTCCGCGCCTTCCTCGGAGCCATTGTGGGTGTCGGATCGGTTTTCGACTGCCGGGGAGGTACAGTTCCGGCTGAACGGGCTGCTGTTTCGCTTCGATCCAAATGCAGGACAAAAGACGGGCGCGTTCCTCGACCAGCGGGCAAATTACGCCGCAGCGCGTGACTGGGCGCAAAGACTGGAGAGCACGGGCCGGGCGCTTGATGTGTGCTGTTACCAGGGTGGATTCGCGCTTCACCTTGCGCAAGTTTGCGAAAAGATCACGGGGATCGATGCGTCACA
>Ga0306920_100013153_pt1 | contig 11260 bp, 6 predicted proteins | sample flu12Cox44000170_FD_204666 | JGI IMG/M metagenome (GOLD analysis project Ga0306920, IMG submission 204666) | Lab enrichment of tropical soil microbial communities from Luquillo Experimental Forest, Puerto Rico - flux4day.12C.oxic.44.000.170 (v2)... | ecosystem: Environmental > Terrestrial >...
ACCGGCCGCGAAGAACACGCATTCATTGAATGCTGTCGCGGATTGGGAGACCGACTTGTCTCCGGGCAGACCACTCCTACTCGGTACGTCCTGCATTTGGAGCATGGCTCTATAATCGAGCGCCAAGCCGGAGCCGAAGACGTCGTTCTCTCCGATGAAACCCTTCGCAAGCTCTGCCGTTACGCGCTCGAGCTTCAAGCGCACTTCGGCATGCCACAAGACATCGAGTGGGCAATGGACCGTCGTGGTGAGCTTTGGATTCTGCAGTCGCGCCCAATCACTCGCATTCACTGGCGGTGTGAAGCCGATGATTTCACCAATGCGAATTTCCGCGACGGTGGAGTCGGCGCTCGAGTCATCACGCCGCTGATGTACTCGCTCTACGGGGCTGCGTTGCAAGATGCACTGCAGCAGTATTTTGTGGCGGTCAAGACGGTGCCCCGAAACGCTCCGCCGCAGGCCTGGATCAACAAGTTTTACGGCCGACCCTACTGGAATGCTTCGGCGGTGAAGCGAGCTCTCAGCAAAGTGCCTGGATATGACGAAGAGCGGTTTGACCGCGATTTAGGAATCAAGAAGGATTACGGCAAGTCGGGGCCAACCAGAACGCCCATGAACCCGCGCACCCTGTTGGCAGCGGTGCCGGTTGCTATTGCGCTGAACAACGAATTCAGGCGTCAACTGCGCTTGGCGGAACGGTACCAACGACAGTTTCGGCTTAAAGAAGCGAACTATCTTTGCTTGGCGGAGTCTTGCGCTGCGATCAAGGACGACGAGTTCTTCCCGCTTCTCCTCGAAGTTTGCGGTTTCCACAAACAGACGGAGCGCGATTACCTTAGAACCGTCGTGAATCATGTGAACTATCAGGCCGAGTTCAACAAGCTCCTCGCGCGCATTCAGGCGGTCACAGGCGAGGCGATGGCGCCCGTGGTTCTGATGTCAGGACTGCAGGACGTCAGCCACATGAAAATCCAGCAGGATTTCATCACTCTCGTGCGCACGGCCAAACTGCATGGGGTGGATTCCGCGGAGTGGCACCGCGCCCTGACGGATTTCCTCAGCGTTAACTCTTTTCACGGCGACGCGGAACTTGATATCAGCGCTCCTCGTTGGAGAGAACGCCCGGAGCGCATCAAGGAAACGGTTGAAAACATCCTCCGGTCGCAAATCGAGCCCAAGGATGCAAAACTCACGGCGCAGGAGCAATTCCAGCGGTACTCGGACGAAGTTCGCCGCGTCAGGGACGTGCTGCAGCGAAAGCTGCGATATCGGCTCCAGTTCGAGAGAGGGTTTCGCAAGCGATTGCAGACCGCCCGCACGTACGCCAGCCGGCGGGAAGAGTTGCGCGAATACTCCATGCGCGCGGACAACCTGGTGCGCCGCTTCGCGCTGGAAGCCGGGCGACGCCTTCACGAGCAAGGATGGCTGTCGGAACGAGAAGACGTCTTCATGCTCTCTGCGGAAGAGCTCCAAGCGATTGGGCAGCGGCGCGAGAGTAAAGCGCGCATTCTCACTCTCACTCACGTTCGCAGACTGATGCATCGAGGCTACCGAATGGTCCAGCCTCCTGGCGAGCTGGGCCATGGGATTTTCAGCGAGCCGATCCACGAGCCTGGCGAGAATTCCGCAAGCTGCATCCTCAAGGGGAACGGGTGCAGCGCGGGTGTGGTCACGGGCCGCGCGCGCGTCGTGACCGAACTTGCCGAGTGCAATGCGCTACAAGCGGGCGAGCTTTTGATCACACGATTCATCGACCCATCGTGGACTCCGGTAATGGGCTTAGTTTCCGGGCTTGTAGCGGAAGTTGGCGGATTGCTTTCGCATGGCGCTGTCATCGCACGAGAATATGGCTTGCCCGCCGTGCTCGACGTGCGCGGAGCGACGGACATCATCAAGACAGGGCAACTTGTCGAGGTCGACGGCACTCGCGGGACGCTAACCATTCTCTCGACTGAATTCGCGAGAAGCGCAGGTGCTCAATGACAAGAGGTTCCCAACGTGCGCCGGGTATTTGGGTGAAACCCGCCTTGAGGTGAAGCTGCCATGAACACACGTCGCATCGCGATTCACGTCCAAGCTCCTCTTCAAGCGCAGGAGAAAGCCCCAGTAAATCGCTGGTGGGTGTATCAGAAGGAACGATTTCCCTTCGCTGCTTACGCTCCTTTGATCGCTGCGTTTGGTTACGCCGCAGTTGGATACTCGGCATTGGCACGCGGCGCAGCAGTGCCAGGGTGGCGCCAGGCGCTGGTGGCGTTTATGACTTCGTTGCTGTTCTTTTTACAGCTCCGCCTCGCGGATGAATTTAAGGACTTCGCAGACGACCTGCATTATCGGTCTTATCGTCCTGTGCAGCGGGGATTGGTCGAGCTCCGCGAACTTGCCTGGATAGCCGCCGGCTGTGCCGCATTGCAGCTCCTGGCGGCGCTCTGGCTTTCGGTGCGCCTGCTGCCGGTTCTGGGAATTACATGGGCATACGCGCTCTTAATGAGCAAAGAGTTTTTCGTCCCGAAATGGCTCAAGCGGCATGCGCTTCTTTACATGTTGTCGCACATGATCATCACACCACTGATTTTTCTTTATGCCAGCGCTTGCGACTGGATCAGCGCTGGTTCTAGCCGCCCGGCAAACGGTCTTCTCTGGATGTTGGCTGTGGGCTACTTCAACGGAATGGTGGTCGAGATCGGCCGTAAAGTTCGCACCGCAGAAGATGAAGAATACGGAGTTGAAACTTACAGCTTCCTCTGGGGCCCCCAGAATGCCGTTTTCGCATGGCTTAGCGTGACCGTGATTACGGCCGCCTTCGCCTACTTTGCAACGCGCGAGATCCACATCACACGAGTTGCAATGTCTCTGTTGTTGCCTGCACTTGCAGCATCTGCGGTAGTTGCAGGCGCTTTTCTGGCGAACAGCAAGAAAGGTCGCGGAAAGTGGATCGAGGGCATGTCGGGCGTTTGGGCTTTGTTGACGTATTTGAGTTTGGGCCCGCTTCCCGTTTTCCTGCGTTGGTACGGAGGCCAGAGGTGAGATACATCCGCACTTCCGGGACTGCCTGTGAATTGGGCGGGAAAGGATATGGCTTGGCCTGCCTACAAGCGGAGGGCTTTGCGGTCCCCGAGTGGTTTGCCCTCTCCCCGGAAGCCTTCGAAGTCAGTTTGAATGACCGACAAAGGCGCGCTCTTGAAAGCGGAGATGGCCGTGAGATTCGTGCTGCGCTGAAAGAGGTAATCATCAGTCCCAGCGTGCTTGCCGAATTGAATTCCGCGCTCCGTCAGCTCTCTGACAATGGTGCGCGGTATGCCGTTCGCTCCTCCGCCGCGGAGGAAGATTCCGTCAGCCGTTCCTTCGCCGGGCAACTGGAAAGCTATTTGTCGGTTTCTCCTGACGCTGTGGCGGAGAAGGCTGCCGCAGTATGGCGCTCTGGCTTTAGCGAACACGTTCTCACGTACCGGTCTGGTGAACAGAAAGGCTCGGCGTTGAACGCAGCTCCCGCCGTTGTCGTTCAGCGCATGATCAATGCGTACTGCGCCGGCGTTGCCTTTAGCGCGGATCCGGTGAGCGGGCGGCGTGGCGTCGTTGTCGTTTCTGCGGTGTTCGGGCTCGGAACCGCCCTGGTCTCGGGCGAAAGTGACGCCGATGTGTATGACGTCGACCGCAATGGAAAGATCGTTCGCGCTGTGGTTGCAGCCAGGACTCGCGTGCTCAGCGATGAGCAAGCGCGGGAGATCGCCGCCCTCGCCCGGAAAATTTCACGCCGAATGGGACGTGAACAAGACATCGAATGGGCCATTGAAAACGGAAAGATCTATGTGCTCCAGACGCGCCCGATCACGACTCTACACGATCTGCCCGACCCGGATGCGGTGCGTAGCATCTGGGACAACAGCAACATCACCGAGAGCTACAGCGGCATCACCACGCCTTTAACTTTTTCCTTTGCGCTCGCCGCCTATGAAGGGGTCTATCGCGAGCTTTGTCACATCCTGCAGGTTCCCGAGGCGAAGATCGCTGCGCACGAGCAGATTCTACGGCACATGCTCGGTCTGATTCGCGGGCGCGTCTACTACAATTTGCTGAACTGGTATCGCTTGTTGGCCCTCCTTCCCGGCTTCACCGTGAACCGGCGGTTCATGGAACAAATGATGGGCGTGAAGGAGCCTCTCCCCGATGACATTGTGAAGACGCTCTCGGCTGCTAGTGTCCGCGAGCGCGTACGCGATGGCTGGTATTTGGGCCGCATGCTCGCCGCATTGGTATGGAATTGCTTCACTCTGGGCCGAACCACCGATCGATTCTATGCTCGCCTCAACGGCGCCCTCGCCGATCCCGTACCTCCGCTTGCCGATATGCGCGTCGATGAACTCGCAGTGTATTACCCCAACTTTCTAGGTCAGATTCTGACGCGTTGGGACGCTCCACTGCTTAACGACCTGTTCACTATGGTCTTTCACGGGCTATTGAGACAGGTCTGCAAGCGTTGGCTCCAGGCCGGCGACGAATTGGTCAATGAGCTGGTTCGCGCGCAAGGCGGGATGATTAGCCTGGAGCCCGCGATTCGGCTCCGCGAGATGGCGCAGCTCGCCGCACGTAATCGTCAACTCGTCGAGGTTTTGCGGCGAGGCCAGCCGGCCGAGTCACTGCGCCGCATTCGGCAGATTCCGGAGCTGGCCCAGAAGTACGATGAATATCTTTCCAAATTCGGCGAACGCTGTCTGGAAGAGCTCAAGCTCGAAAGCAACACGCTGCATGATGATCCCGCACTGTTGCTGCGCAGTATCGGTGAACTCGCACACGGAATTTCCACAAAGCGAGCATCTGCCGCCGTGTCCAGCCGCGATGCTTCCCCGGAGCAGCGGGTCAGCGCAGCCCTGCGCCGCCATCCCGTTCGCCGTATGCTCTTCGCTTGGATTCTGCGGAACGCTCGCATCGGAATCCGCACGAGGGAAAATCTGCGCTTCGAACGAACGCGCGTATTTGGCCGCGTGCGCCGTATTTTCGTGGAAATCGGGAACCGGCTGTCTGCGCTGGACCTGCTGGAAAATCCTCGCGACATTTTTTATCTCCAGGTCGAAGAGGTTTCAGCATTCATTCATGGCACTGCCGCCACAACAAACCTCAAGGAACTCGTTGCCCTTCGCAAGGGCGAATTCGAGGAGATGCGTCGTCAACCCGTGCCTCCTGACCGCTTCGAGACGCACGAGCCCGTCTATCAGGGAAACCAGTCTCAATCGCGAAAAGATGGGCAGAGGCCTTCAGCCGATGGAGAAGAACGTCACGGGCTCGGTTCTTGCCCAGGGCAGGTGCGTGGCCGCGTATGCGTGCTCAAGGCTGCGCCCGCAACGCCTCCGCCCGCCGGCAGCATCTTGGTCGCCGAACGCACTGATCCAGGATGGGTGATGTTGTTTGCCGCTGCCGCCGGCTTGATCGTTGAACGCGGCAGCCTGCTCTCGCACTCCGCCATTGTTTCGCGCGAAATGGGCATTCCCTCCGTTGTATCCGTTCCCGGAGTCACAGAGTGGCTTCGCGATGGCGATCTCGTCGAGATCGACGGCGGAAGAGGGATCGTGCGCAGGTTGAACAGCGACGTGGCTCATGCGTAAACAAGCCGCACAGCCTGCCAATGTTTCCGGCCTGCGTTATGCCCAGTGTTGGGAAGACGCGGATATACTTCTCGAAGCGCTGAATATTCAGCCTGGTTGTACGTGTCTGTCGATTGCCTCTGCCGGCGACAATACTCTCGCGATCTTGAGCAAGGATCCGCGCAAAGTGCTCGCCATCGATCGCAACCCGGCGCAAATCGCCGCGCTGGAGTTGCGAGTGGCTGCGTTCCGCGAACTCGAACATGCAGAGCTGTTGGCTTTGATCGGCTCCGTCGAAAGTCATAACCGGATCGATCTGTATCAGCGCTGCCGACAGCACCTGTCTAAAGATGCGCGAGAGTATTGGGATCACTGCCCCAAGCTCATTGAAGCCGGAATTGGTTCCGCCGGGCGGTTAGAGAGCTACCTACGCATATTTCGTACGCAAGTGCTGCCCCTCATCCACACTCGTCACAGCATCGACCAGCTGCTGGCCAAGAAGCCTTCTTCCGAGCGGCTCAGGTTCTACGAATCTGAGTGGAACAGCGTTCGTTGGCGGGTGCTGTTTCGCATCTTCTTCTCTCGTGTGCTGATGGGAAGACTGGGTCGTGACCCGCGGCTGTTTCGGTATGTGCAAGGCCAAGTCGCAGAGCCCCTCCTCGAGCGCATGCGTTACGCGATGACGGAATTAGACCCTTCCACCAATCCCTATCTTCGTTGGATTTTCAAGGGCCAGCACAGGGATGGTGCGCTCCCGTTCGCCCTGCGGCACGAAAACTTCGAAGCCATTCGCGCTCATCTGGATCGTCTTCAATGGCAGTGCTGCTCACTCGAGAAGTTCCTCGAAAGCTCTACGGATACATTCGACGCTTTCAATCTGAGCAACATATTTGAATACATATCCGTCGAAAATTATGAGCGGCTCCTTCGGCTGCTGGTTCGTGCGGCGAAACCTAATGCCCGACTGGCCTATTGGAACTTGTTAGTGCCGCGAAGTCGTCCGGAGTCTCTCGCATCGTTGCTTAATCCACTAAAACCGCTTTCCGACAGATTGTTTGCCCGCGATAAGGCTTTCATCTACAGGGCTTTTGTCGTTGAGGAGGTACTTTCGACGTGTCCGTAATACCGAGAAGCATCCGTTGTAGCGCTTGGTCCCAGATAGATCTCGCTAGTTTCTACGGATAGCGGCATAAGAAGTCGCCATGCAAACATTTGAATGCCAAACCGCCGATGCAATTTCTGCCATTTCAGGGGCGTTCGATCCTGTGCGCTTCGAAGAGGAGCATGCCGATGCTCATCTCCTGGCCGTTGACGAGCACGAAGGACCTGCGGCGGAATGCTCCTTATGGTGGTCCGAGACTCCTCCGTTCGAACACCAGCGCATTGGGTTGATCGGGCATTATACCGCCGCGAACCCTGCGGCGGCCCAGATGCTTCTGACCGCTGCGTGCAATCGACTGCGCAGCCAAGGCTGCACCTGGGCAGTTGGTCCTATGGATGGCAGCACCTGGCGCTCCTATCGGTTTGTGACCGGCGTGGGAAGCGAACCACCGTTCTTTCTGGAACCGCAAAACTCTCCGGAATGGCCCCTGCAGTTTGGGCTCGCTGGATTCTTGCCCATCGCAAATTATTTTTCGGCTTTGAACCCTGATCTTTCGAAACGCGATCCTCGGTTAAGGGAAACTGAAACCAGAATGCGTTCTTTGGACGTGGTCCTGCGTTCCTCGCTAGCCCGGGAAGCGGCCGATTACCTCCGACGCATCTACCGAGTGGCCTCGATCGCCTTTAGGAACAATTTTCTCTATACCCAACTGCCGGAGTATGACTTCCTTCGTCAGTACGAGAAACTCCTGCACGTTTTGCGTCCCGAACTGCTGATGGTCGCCGAGCAGCAAACGGAAGTGGTGGGCTTCTTGTTTGCCGTACCTGACCTCCTCTCTGAGATGCGCGGTACTCGAGCGGATACCTTCATTATTAAGACAGTCGCGATCTTACCGCGCCGTGAGCTGAGCGGGCTCGGAACTCTGTTTGTGGAGCGAGCTCAGCAGATCGGCAGAGAACTCGGTTTTGGGCGATGCATTGGAGCGCTGATGCACGAGCGCAACACTTTGGTGCGCAACATTAGCGCTGCCTATGGCAAACCCATGCGTCGCTACACGCTTTTTGCGAAGGATCTCGGAGCATGAATATCGCCGAAATGTTCGACGAGCAGGCAAGGATACGGCCAAAGGCACGAGCGCTTGTCGACACTCTTGACGGGCGAGAACGCGTGTTTACTTTTGGGGAGTTAAATGACAAAGCCGCACGTGTCGCGGCGCTGCTTGACTCTCAAGGAATCGCGGCCGGCAACGGCATAATTATTTTTCACCCCATGGCTGCCGAGTGGGTGCAGTAGGTCTGTTTATGGACCCTTCCGCGGGGCAAGCGCATATCAAGCAGTGCTGTCAGATGTTTCCGCTCAAGGCTTTCTTCGGAAGCCCTCGCGCCCATCTTCTTCGCCTACTTTCGCGAGATATGCGGCGCATTCCTGTTTATTTCGCAGGTTCCTGGGTGCCCGGATCCGTCAACATCTCCTCCCGAAGTAGGACTTATCCACCTAACAGAATCGCCATTGTTCCTGACGACGCGCCAGCACTGGTTACGTTTACAAGCGGGAGCACCGGGCGTCCGAAAGCAGCCGTCCGTACGCACGGCTTTCTGCGGGCACAGCACGCAGCTGTGGCACGGAGTCTAGATCCGACGCCTGAGGCGTTCGATCTCGCAACATTGCCGATTTTTGTTCTGGTAAACCTGGCCTCCGGTGTTACAAGTGTGCTTCCGGACGCCGACATGCGCAAGCCGAGTTCCTGTAACCCCCGACCCGTCATTGCTCAGATGGAAAGGTTCAAGGTCAGCTCTACCGCAGCTTCGCCCGCGTTTGTTGAGCGCCTGACCGACGAATGCATGCGCACATCCCGCCGCGTACCGTCACTGCGAAAGGTATTCATCGGGGGTGGGCCGGTTTTCCCGCATCTTCTGCATCACGCGCGGGAAGTGTTTCCCAATGCCACAATCACCGCCGTATATGGATCGACCGAAGCTGAGCCAATGGCGGAGATCGCTCTTGATAGCATCGGGAGGGAGGACTTCTCGCACATGAAAAACGGCGGAGGTCTGCTGGCCGGAGCTCCAGTTCCTTCAGTCGAGCTGCGGATCATCAGAGAGCAATGGGGCGTGCCCATCGGCCAAATCACCGCCGCGGAATTCACTCGAATGATCGTTCCGGTTGATCAGCCGGGTGAGATTGTCGTGTCTGGCGAGCACGTGCTGGCTGGATACCTCAATGGCCAAGGCGATGACGAGACCAAATTCGATGTCGATCGAGTGCGCTGGCATCGCACCGGTGACTTGGGCTCGTTCGATTCTCTCGGTCGGCTGTGGTTGCTCGGGCGTTGCAGCGCCAAAATACAAGATCGGCGCGGGGTCGTGTACCCGTTTACGGTGGAATGCGCCTTGCGGCACGACCCATGCATACAATGCGCCGCTTTAGTGGCGTTTCGCGGAGAACGCGTCCTGGTCGTGCAGGCGAAAAAGGGGCATCAGGTCGACAGCACGAGATACAAGACTCAACTGCCCTGGGCGGGCGTAGATCGGCTCATAGCTATCAAACACATACCGCTCGACAAAAGGCACAACGCCAAGGTTGATTACACCCAGCTTGAATCGCTGCTCGCACGTTGCGTTTAATCATGAGTGAGTTTACTCATTTTTTTGATGACAAGACCCTCTTCGTAACCGGGGGTACTGGCTTCCTTGGAAAAGTACTCGTCGAGAGGGTTTTGTCGCAGCTACCTCAGATCCGCAGGATCGTACTCCTGATGCGCCCCCATCCCGCGCACGATCCAGAAGCCGCGGTCGCCCTGCGCACTGAGCAGGCTATCTTTAGCTCTTCGATCTTTAATCGGCTTCGCGTCCGTCACGGTGAGCAATTCGACCCCTTCATTCGCAACAAAGTAAAGACTGTTGCCGGAGACGTCTCCTCTCTCGATCTCGGCTTGTCTCGCCACTCTCTTGAGATGCTCGGCTCAGAAGTGGACTTCATTATCAACCTCGCTGCCGAGGTTAATTTTCATGAACCGCTTGATCGCGCCGTTAGCTCAAACACGCTGGGTCCGTATCACTTACTCAAGTTTGCGACCCAGTGCCGGAATCCCATCATGCTGCATGTCTCGACAGCCTACGTAAGCGGCCGACGGACGGGACAGATACCCGAGCAAGTCCTCGACCCCAGTGTCTCAGCGTTCGACTTAATGGGCATCGCCACCAGTGAGCCCTTCTGCACCGAGAACGAGATAGCAAGCGCCCAACGCTTGGCCGCCTCCGTCGAGCGCGAATCCGAAACACCGGCGGCGCGCAGCGCATTCCTTCAAGCCGCAATCTCCCAATTGCGCGCGGGTTCGATCGCCGACGCTGACCTCGTGGACGGCGCAGCAGAAAAACACCGCCGGCGCTGGGTACGTGACTACCTGACCCAAGAAGGTCTGGCCAGGGCACGCCTCTTTGGCTGGATTGATACCTACACCTTTAGCAAAGCGTTAGGCGAACAGCTATTGGTCAAGTCTAGCAACGGAGTTCCTGTTGTCATCCTGCGGCCCTCAATCATCGAGAGCACTCTCTATCGACCAGAAACCGGCTGGATAGAGGGTTTTCGCATGAGTAGCCCAATCCTCTTTGGCTACGGGCAGGGCGTGCTTCCGGATTTTCCCGCCCAGCGGGACGGCGTCATCGATCTTATTCCCGCAGACTTCGTCGCTAGCGCGCTCCTCGCCAGCCTGACCACTGCGACTTGCGGCACGAATCCCAAGGTGTTTCAGGTCGCCAGCGGCTCTGAAAACCCACTTCTATGGCGACAGCTCATGGACTATACCAAAGATTATTTTCAGAAAACACCCCTCTGCGGCGACGCTGGACCCATCGTGCCGCACGCTTGGAACTACCCCAGCTCCCGCGCCTTCGATGTTTGGGTACGCCGACGCCGATGGACCCTGCGTATCGCTCACGCTGTCGCGCAGCACTTGGACTTCTTGCCTCTGGCGGCGCGCTTACGACACAAGCTAGCCGTCGGGCGGACCAATCTGAAGCGGCTCGAATCCATTACGCGGCTCTATGCAGACTACTGTGGACTTCACTGCCAATTTCAAACTGACAACACTCGCCAGTTGTTCCGTTCGCTCTCGAGCCATGACCAGCGGGACTTCTTGTTCGATCCGACCGCGATTGACTGGCCCACGTACGTTCAGGACATCCAGCTTCCCGGCGTCAGGCGACATGTCCTTGACAAGAAAAGACCGAAGTCGTGCAGGCTTTTCTCCCAAGACAGTGTTTCCCCTGTTCCCGAAGTCTCTCGCTAATCAGAGTAGAGGTCCCACCTCAGGCTGGACAAGCAATGCCCGTTTCCCCGGCAGGTCTCGGGTGCCAGAAGGATCGTTCAAAACTCGCAACTTGGAGGGCTACGCCACCGCTACGAACGTGTCGCTGCGTGAGCGTTTGGGCACGAACGGAATAGTGGCAAATGACAACACTCCACCCGACGGGAGACTAAGTACTCTTATTCGTAAATACGATGACGTATTTATAATCCCGGTGCGGTGACGTAATCTGATACGCTGGTGTCGGAGGATAGTCGCCGCCGATGCCGCGTAGAA
>Ga0306920_100013155_pt1 | contig 11260 bp, 6 predicted proteins | sample flu12Cox44000170_FD_204666 | JGI IMG/M metagenome (GOLD analysis project Ga0306920, IMG submission 204666) | Lab enrichment of tropical soil microbial communities from Luquillo Experimental Forest, Puerto Rico - flux4day.12C.oxic.44.000.170 (v2)... | ecosystem: Environmental > Terrestrial >...
GCAACCTCTTCCACAAGATATTTCCCGCGCGCAACTTCCCGTTGCTCCGCTTCTGTGCTCACACGCCAGCGGGCGCTTGCCACAATACTCAGCAACCCCACAACTACCAAACAGAACAAGCCGGCTGCCGCTATGCTTCTCGTTTTTTCGCTCGTCATGATCGCCTCGGCTCGCCTTCAAGGTATTTCTCCCTTGGTCTCAGGACAATCCGGCCTTGGACGTATTTTGTTCTTTGCATGCGGCAAACCGGCGGGTGAGGGCCAAGAAAGAGCAAAGCACGCGCAAAATACAGGAAATACCTTACTGTAGGCGGTACCGGAAGACTGGTACAAAGGCCGAAGCGACTCGCGCACCCTCGCTGCCAGCTGCCTGGAGCGCGTAACTTGACCGCGCCGACAAGTCACACCAGTAGAGGTAGGACCCATGAACGGCGAATTATCCGCCCAGATTGACCGATCCCCTGAGAAACGAAGAGACAAACAAAAAAACGGCGGCCGTTTTTCGCAAAGCGAGTCCTCCGAACTCGCTCTAATTCTTCAGACTCTCCTCAGTGTCCGGAACGGAGATTTCTCAGTTCGGCTGCCTGTCGTGTGGACCGGTCTCACCGGGAGAATCGCCGACACCTTCAACGAAATCATCGCCGCTAATCAGCACATGGCTCGCGAGCTGAACCGTCTCGGACAAACCCTCGGCAAAGAAGGAAAAATTCGCGAGCGCGTCCGGTTTAACATTTCGCAAGGCGCGTGGGGCGAAATGGAGGGTTCGGTCAACACGCTGACCGAAGATCTTCTCCGTCCGATCACCGAAGTCACTCGCGCTATTGCCGCCGTCGCTCAGGGAAATCTCACGCAGACGGTGCGTATGGAAGTCGACAACCGTCCCCTCGAAGGAGAGTTTCTTCGCTCCGCGAACATCGTGAATACCATGATTCAGCAGCTCGGTGTCTTCACCGCCGAAGTCACCCGCGTGGCTCGCGAAGTCGGCACCGACGGCAAGCTCGGCGGCCAGGCGGTTGTTCCCGGCGTGGCCGGCACCTGGAAAGACCTCACCGATTCTGTAAACCTCATGGCCAGCAACCTCACGGGACAGGTCCGCAACATGGCCGAAGTCGCCACCGCCGTCGCCAGTGGCGACCTTTCCCGCAAGATCACCGTCGACGTTCGTGGCGAAATTCTCCAGTTGAAAGAGGCCATCAACACGATGGTGGATCAACTGCGCTCCTTCGCTTCCGAGGTTACCCGTGTGGCTCGCGAGGTCGGCACCGACGGCAAGCTTGGCGGCCAGGCGGTTGTTCCCGGTGTTGCCGGCACCTGGAAAGACCTCACCGACTCCGTGAACGCCATGGCCGGCAATCTCACCGCTCAGGTCCGCAACATCGCCGAAGTCACCACCGCCGTTGCGCGCGGTGACCTCTCCCGCAAAATTACTGTCGACGTCAAAGGCGAAATCCTGGAGCTTAAGGAAACCATCAACACCATGGTGGACCAGCTCAACGGCTTCGCCGGTGAGGTGACGCGCGTGGCCCGCGAAGTGGGCACGGAGGGAAAGCTCGGGGGCCAAGCGCAGGTTCCTGGCGTGGCTGGCACCTGGAAGGACTTGACCGACAACGTCAACTTCATGGCCAGCAACCTCACGGGACAGGTCCGCAATATCGCCGAAGTCGCCACGGCCATCGCTACCGGCGATCTCTCGCGCAAAATCACCGTCGACGTTCGCGGTGAAATCCTGCAGCTCAAAGAAACCCTCAACACCATGGTCGATCAGCTCAACCGCTTCGCCGGCGAAGTGACGCGCGTGGCCCGCGAAGTGGGCAGTGAAGGCCGCCTGGGTGGCCAAGCCAACGTCCCCGGCGTGGCCGGCACCTGGAAGGACTTGACCGACTCGGTAAATTCGATGGCTGGAAACCTCACGGCCCAAGTGCGCAACATCGCCGAAGTCACCACGGCGGTCGCTCGCGGCGATCTCTCCCGCAAAATTACCGTCGACGTCAAAGGCGAGATTCTGGAGCTCAAGAACACCATTAACACCATGGTGGACCAGCTGAACGCCTTCGCCGGCGAGGTGACGCGCGTGGCCCGCGAAGTGGGCACGGAAGGAAAGCTCGGCGGTCAAGCGCAGGTTCCGGGGGTGGCCGGCACCTGGAAGGACTTGACCGACAACGTCAACTTCATGGCCAGCAACCTGACTGGTCAGGTCCGCAATATCGCCGAAGTCGCCACGGCCATCGCTAGCGGCGATCTCTCGCGCAAGATCACCGTCGACGTCCGTGGTGAGATTCTGCAGCTCAAAGAGACATTGAACACCATGGTCGAGCAGCTCCGCTCGTTTGCTGCGGAGGTCACCCGCGTCGCGCGCGAAGTCGGCAGCGAAGGCCGCCTCGGTGGCCAGGCCAACGTCCCCGGTGTCGCCGGCACCTGGAAGGACCTCACGGACTCCGTCAACGCCATGGCTGGTAACCTGACCGGCCAGGTCAGGAACATTGCCGAGGTCACCACGGCGGTGGCTCGCGGCGACCTCTCCCGCAAGATTACCGTCGATGTCAAGGGCGAAATCCTGGAGCTCAAGAACACCATCAACACGCTCGTGGATCAGCTCAATGCCTTCGCGGCGGAGGTTACTCGCGTCGCTCGCGAAGTCGGTACCGACGGCAAACTCGGCGGCCAAGCCGTGGTCCCCGGTGTCGCCGGCACTTGGAAGGACCTTACCGACAACGTCAACGTTATGGCCGCGAACCTCACGGAACAAGTCCGTGGCATCGTTAAGGTCGTCACCGCCGTGGCCAACGGGGCGCTAACACAAAAACTTACCGTGAATGCTAAGGGCGAAGTCGCCGCCCTCGCGGAAACCATCAACAACATGACCGACACCCTGGCAACTTTTGCCGATCAGGTCACTACCGTCGCCCGCGAAGTCGGCGTCGAAGGCCGCCTGGGCGGTCAAGCCAACGTCCCTGGAGCGGCCGGTACTTGGAAGGACCTCACTGGCAACGTGAACCTTCTTGCTGACAACCTCACCAACCAAGTCCGCGCCATCGCCGAAGTCGCTACCGCGGTCACCAAGGGCGATCTTACTCGCTCCATTCAAGTCGAAGCCCGCGGCGAAGTTGCCGAGCTCAAAGACAACATCAACACGATGATCGATAACTTGCGGTTGACGACCGACCGCAACACCGAGCAAGACTGGCTCAAAACCAACCTCGCCAACTTCACCAACATGCTGCAGGGCCAGCGCGAACTCTCCACGGTCGGCCGAATGCTGCTCTCCGAACTGGCGCCGCTCGTTAATGCCGAGCAAGGCGTGATTTACCAGATGCAATCCGAAGAGCACAGCGGCCTAGCGCTGCTCTCGGCGTACGCCGACAGCTCCGATGGCCACCGGAGTTACGTTCGAATTGGAGAGGGCCTCGTCGGCCAATGCGCTGCCGAGAAGAAGCGCCTGCTGATCAAGAAAGTTCCCCGGGACGCGGTCACCATCTCTTCCGGCTTGTTCAAGGCCGTTCCACAGAACATCATCGTGCTGCCGGTTCTCTTCGAGGACCGCGTCAAAGCGGTCATTGAACTCGCGTCCCTCGGCGAATTCACGGCGTCGCACCTCGCCTTCCTCGAACAGCTCACCTCGAACATCGGCATCGTCCTGAACAGTATCGAAGCCACCATGCAGACGGAAAGCTTGCTCAAGCAATCCCAGCAACTCGCTACCGAGCTTCAGACCCAGCAGAAGGAATTGCAGCAGACCAACGAGCAGCTCGCTCAGAAAGCACAGCAGCTCGCCGAACAGAACGTCGAAGTGGAGCGCAAGAACCAGGAAATCGAGCAGGCCCGCCGAGCCCTAGAGGAAAAAGCCAAAGAACTCGCGCTCACCTCAAAATACAAATCCGAATTTCTCGCCAACATGTCCCACGAGTTGCGCACGCCGCTCAACAGCATTCTGGTTCTCGGCCAGCAACTTGCCGAAAACGCCGACGGCAATCTTTCCGCCAAGCAAGTGGAATTTTCGAGGACCATTCACGGTGCTGGTACCGATCTCCTCAATCTCATCAGCGACATCCTGGACCTGTCGAAAATCGAATCGGGTACCGTTTCCGTGGAAGCCGAGGAATTGCTTTTCTCCACTTTGCTTGAAATGGTTGCTCGGCCCTTCCGGCACGAAGCGGAAAATCGCCGCCTCACCTTTGAAATCTATTCCGATCCGCACCTGCCTCGTAGCTTGGTTACCGACTCGAAGCGGCTCCAACAGGTCCTCAAGAACCTGCTCTCCAATGCCTTCAAATTCACTGAGCAGGGTGGCGTACGCGTTTCCGTTAACGTTGCCAGCCGCGGCTGGGGCGAAGACCATCCGGTTCTCAGTACCTCGGCCTCGGTCATCGCCTTCGAGGTTGCCGATACGGGTATCGGCATCCCTCAGGAAAAGCAGCGCATCATCTTCGAAGCCTTCCAGCAGGCGGACGCCGGCACCAGCAGAAAATATGGCGGTACCGGTCTTGGTTTGGCCATCAGCCGTGAGCTCGCCAATCTTCTCGGCGGTGAGATCCAACTGCGCAGCACGCCGGGCATCGGCAGTACCTTCGTTCTGTACTTGCCCAAGACCTATGTCGGTCCTTCCGCTTCCGTTGTTGTTCAGGAATCTCGCCCCGCTCTGCTTGCATCGAACCGCCAACTCGCCCATACCACCGTAGCGGAGAGCGCCGAGAAAGTTCCCGACGACCGCGAAGACCTGCAGCCCGGCGACACCAGCCTCCTGATCGTCGAAGATGACGTTCATTACGCACGCATCTTGGGCGACATGGCTCGGCAGAAAGGGTTCAAGGTTCTCCTTGCCAATCGGGGCGCCGAGGGTCTGGCTCTCGCGCGCGACTACCACCCCACGGCGGTTTCTCTGGATGTTTTCCTTCCGGACATGCTCGGTTGGACGGTGTTAAATCACCTCAAACAGGATCCCGATACCCGCCATATCCCGGTCCAGTTGCTAACCATGGACGAAGATCGCCAGCATGGCCTGGCGCGTGGCGCCTTCTCCTTCGTGACCAAGCCCACGACCCCGGAGGGTCTGCGAACCGCGCTCGACAGAATCAAGGACTACGCCGCACCTCGCCGCAAGCGCCTCCTGGTTGTCGAAGACGATCCCGGTGAACAACTCAGCATCAGCGAACTCCTTGGGTACGACGACATCGACGTCACCGTTCTCTCCACCGGCGGCGAAGCCCTCGAGGCGCTCCGGCAAATTCAATTCGATTGCGTGGTCCTCGACCTCCGGTTGCCGGACATGAGCGGTTTCGAAATCCTCGCCAAGCTCGGCGAAAACTCCTCCCTTAACGAGGTTCCCGTCGTCGTTTTCACCGGCAAGGAACTCACCGCCGAAGAAGATGCCCAGCTGCGCACTCTCGCGCGCAGCGTCGTCGTAAAAGGTGTGGAGTCTCCCGAACGCCTGCTCGACGAAACCGCCCTGTTCCTGCACCGCGTTGTCGCCGAGCTGCCTGTCGAACGTCAACGCATGCTCGAAAAACTGCACGGCTCTGACGAAGCTCTGGCCGGAAGGAAAGTGCTCATTGTCGACGACGACGTCCGCAACATCTTTGCTCTGAGTAGCGTCCTCGAGCGTCGTCGCATGATCGTTCTCACCGCGGGCACGGGCAGGGAAGCCATTGCCACCCTCGAGAACACTCCCGACGTAGCGATTGTTCTTATGGACATCATGATGCCCGAAATGGATGGCTTCGAGACAATGCAAGTCATTCGTCAGAATCTCTTGTGCTCCCGCATGCCCATCATCGCTTTGACCGCCAAGGCCATGAAAGGCGATCGCGAGAAGTGCCTCGAAGCAGGCGCCTCGGAGTATCTCGCCAAGCCCGTCAACACCGAACAGTTGCTTTCCACGCTGCGCCTCTGGCTGCACCGGTAAGATCATGTCCGCCCAGACAACCGCGATGCCCAAAGGCGCCGTAAATATCCTGATGGTCGACGACCAGCCGGCCAAACTCTTGAGCTATGAGGCCATCCTCCGGGACCTCAACGAACGCCTCATCAAGGCCACCTCCGCCCGCGAAGCCCTGGACCAACTCCTCAAAAATGAAATTGCCCTGGTTCTCCTCGATGTCAGCATGCCCGATATCGACGGCTTCGAACTCGCTAACCTCATCCGTCAGCACCCCCGTTATCAGAACACCGCTATTATCTTCATCTCGGGTGTACATCTTTCGGACCTCGATCGCATCCGTGGCTATCAGCGCGGCGCGGTGGATTACCTGTCCGTTCCGGTGGTCCCTGAGCTCCTCCGCGCCAAAGTCAGCGTCTTTGTCGAGCTTTACCGCAAAACCAGGGAGCTCGAAGACGTAAACAACGAGTTGCGCCTCGCCGAAGAACGTCTCCGCCATCTGACCGCGCGCTTGATGCAGATTCAGGATTCCGAACGCCGCCGCATTGCCCGCGATGTTCACGATGGTCTAGGCCAGTATCTTGTAGGTGTCAAAATGGGCATCGATCAGTTTGCTCGACGGCTGAGCAACGATTTAGAAGGACACCAGGCCCTCTCTGAAATCTCCGAGCTTCTGAATCAGGCCATCACCGAAGCCCGCACGATCTCGCATCTGCTGCACCCGCCGTTGTTGGACGAAATCGGCCTGGAATCGGCGCTAAGCGTCTATACCGAGGGTTTTGCCAAACGCAGCGGCATTGCCGTCACCCTCGATGTTTCCCCGGATCTTGGCCGCCTTGACAGCGATGTTGAAACTGCTCTCTTTCGTGTCGTTCAGGAATGCCTGCTGAATGTCCATCGCCACTCGAACAGCGCCACTGCGGGTGTTCTCTTGACCCGGGAGGGTGATGAAATAAAACTGCAGGTTCGCGATGACGGCGTCGGCATGCCTCACGCACAAGAACCTGGTGGCGTGGGTCTCGGCGTCGGCCTTCCGAGCATTCGCGAACGCCTTCGTCAGCTCGACGGAAACCTGCAAGTTGTCTCCGGCGGCGGGAAGGGAACCGTCGTGGTTGCCGCCATCCCCGATCGCCGCAAAAAGGAGGCGGTCGTTTCGAGTCCTCTGCGCGTCGACCGCTCCGCCTGCATCTGAGCGGACACCGTGCGATATGGACAAATACTCCGGCTGGGTAGTGCCACCACCACCCCAATGCATCTCCGCGCCAATCGAGAGGAGCGATTTTACCGTTCGGCGTTGGGTACGCCGCTCTTGCCAAACCGCTTCTTTCTCGTCCGCGAAAGCCCGGAAATACACGGTAACCCTGATTGTTTGTCCTTCCGGATTCCGCTAAATAAAAAAACTCCTGAGTTTGTCCTGCGGGTGAGTTCAGCGATGCAGTAAGCAGATGGAGAGCGTCATGGACAACGGATTGCCCGTCCTTATCGTGTCCTGTAGACCCGAAAATCGAAGACTATTGATGCGCGTCTTCGAAGGCCTGCCAATCGATTCTTACGCTGTCCCCACCGTTGCGGACGCTCGTACGGCTCTTTGCTCGCGCCAGTTTTCCGTCGTCTTTTGCGAAGAACGTCTCGCTGACGGCTCCTATCGCGACCTCTTCCGCGAACTGCAATCCGCTGCCGAGCCCCCTCGCCTGGTGGTCCTGCTGTGTACCGGCGAGTGGGAGGAATATCTCGAAGCGCTCCGGTTGGGAGTCGAAGAGGTTCTGCGCTGCCCTCTTCAGCCGACCGATGTCGACTTGGCGCTCATTCATGTTATGCGCGGCGGGGCGCAGAGAAGAGAACTCATGGCGCAAGCGTGAAGGCAGATTCGCGGGGAGGATGATCCGCACATGGCTATGCTACCGATGGCCGCATCTGGGGAGCTCGGCAACCAAAGGAAGAGGGACACGTGCCCCTATTGTGGCAGTGACGAGCTCTACCGCCAGCGCCCACGCGGCGTCATCGAACATCATATTTTCGGCGCCTTCAACTTCGCCCCGTATTGGTGCGCCGCCTGCGACCGCCGTTTGTATCTGCGGCTCGGCGCTCCCCGCGGCCGCCCGTAACACCGCGGACTTCAGGTTTTTGCTGGATTGACCCGCTTAGAACACACTCTCACTGTGGCACCATGGGGCCCCTGATTTGCGATCGCTGCGAAGCGCTTCTCGCTGACTATCGTGAGTCTGTAGTGGCTCTCGCCCGTTCCGTCGCGAGTTTTGCCGAGGTATCCCGTGGCCGCGAGTTAGCCTTGTACCGTCGGGTTTGGAACGAGGCCGAAAAAGCAAACCTCGAGTGCGCCAGGCTGCGGCGCGTGATCCTGCTACATCTGGAGTCGCACGAAAACAGGCGCTGAATGGTTGTTTCCTTCACGTACGCACCGGGCTTCCACAACACGGCGCCGAATCTGCACTGGTCGTAGAGATCACTGCGCCGCCCCGGACCGCTTCCGGTTCACTACCGAGTTTCGGCTCAGGCTCATTTACGAACGGAAAGGTCCGGGGAAGTCGCGCATCCTAGCGGCTTCAGGCGAGTGCTTGTCAAAATAAGTCGGATGTCGATATATCGGAATCCGACCATGAAAGAGGACCGTCAAAGAATTCTTTCCATTGTCCCCTGCCGCTTTCTATATCTTGCCGGCTCTGTCTGCTGAAGATCGCCACGGCTACGGCGTCCTGCAGGAAGTCGCCCGGCAGCCGTTCGGTGCCCTTGTGCGTTGCGTTCGGCCTCGACTACACTGAGTTCGACTCACCTCGCTCTTCAGGGGAGCGAAGCACACATGCCCAGTTTCTTGCGACGGTTCATGCCAGAGGACGGAGACTTCTACGTCCTGTTTCAGAAACAGGCGGAAAACATCGTAGCCGGTGCGCAAGCATTCGTGTGCATGCTGGAGCATTTCACCGGGGTTCCGGAGCAGATCAAAAGCATCAAGGCCATCGAGCACGCCGGTGACGAGATCACTCATCAAATCTTCCGCAAATTGAACCAAACCTTCATTACGCCGTTCGATCGGGAAGACATTCACGAGCTAGGCAGCACGATGGACGATGTGATCGACTTGATCGATGCGGCTGCTAGCCGCTTTGCCCTTTACCGGATCACCCGGATTCGCCCGGGCACACTGGATTTGTGCAAAGTTCTAGCCACCGCAACCGTGGAAGTCAAGGAAACAGTCCACGCTATTCAGTCGCCGGAAAAGGCGCTCAATCATGTCATCGAAATCAACCGCCTGGAGAATGAGAGCGATCGAATCTGCCGAACGCTGATTGCCCAACTCTTCGATGAAGAGGGGAATCCGGTGGAAATCATCAAGTGGAAGGAGATTTTTGAAGTAATGGAAACTGCTGTGGACAAGTGTGAAGACGTCTCGAACGTAATCGAAAGCGTCATTCTGAAGAACGCCTAGTGCCGTGTCGGCCTACGTCCTCGTTATTTTCACCATCTTCACGACCCTTGCGTTCGAGTTCTCGAACGGCTGGCATGACGCGGCCAATTCAATCGCTACCGTCGTCTCCACCCGTGTACTTACCCCGTTCCGCGCCGTTCTCTGGGCCGCCTTCTGGAATTTCATTGCCGCCTTTGTATTTGGCACCGCCGTCGCACAAACCATTGGCAAAGGCATGGTTCACATCGAAATGGTGAATGAAAAGGTTCTGCTTGCAGGGTTGCTTGGCGCAATCATTTGGAACCTCACTACCCTCACACTGGGTTTGCCGACCAGTTCTTCTCACGCGCTCATGGGCGGCTATGGCGGGGCCGCCGTCGCGCACGCCGGCTTTCGAGCGCTCATCTGGGGCGGCTGGACCAAGCCAGTGCTCTTTATTTTGCTCTCGCCCGTAATCGGCATGCTCGTCGGTCTGTTGGTCACCGTGATGACGACCTGGCTGGTAAGAACTCAGCGTCCCCGGAACGTGGATCGCTGGTTCCGCCGATTGCAATTGGTCTCCGCGGCCGGGTACAGCCTTGGCCACGGCACCAACGACGCGCAAAAAGGCATGGGCATTATCACCGCTACGATGGTTGCTGGCGGCATGATGACGCACTACGATGTGCCCTTCTGGGTGATCATCTGTTGTCATTTGGCGATGGGCGGCTGCACTATGGCCGGCGGTTGGCGCATCATTAAAACCATGGGGCAGCGCATCACTAAGCTCACGCCGTTTGGCGGATTCTCCGCCGAAGCCGCCGGTGCGATCACGCTCCTCGGCACCGCCCACTTCGGCATTCCCGTTAGCACCACGCACACGATCACCGGAGCGATTGTTGGTGTCGGTGCCTCGCGCCGCCTGACTGCAGTACGTTGGGGCATTACCCGAAGGATCGTGTGGGCCTGGGCGCTGACCATACCCGGCGCGGCGATCATTGGGGCGGGCCTCTACCGACTCTTAGGCCCACTTCTCTCTTGAATCTGAGTCGTCCTCTCCTTTTTCGTGTTTTTCGTATTTCGCAGCCAAACGAAGATCGTAGCGCGCTCCGCCCACACTCATTTGCACGTCCTGTGCGAGTTGGATTTTGAGTCTCCCTCTGCGTCTCCCGGTTTGGGTTTCCGCCCATAAATGCTCTCAAAAGCCTTAATAATCTGAGAACACGTTCTGTATCTTCTTGCGTGGCAACGTAGCGGTGACTCGCGCCCAACAACAAATATCACAGTGCCGATGTCGTCAGCCAAGTCGGTGGCAGGGCCACAAACACCTGAGGAGGCGAGCCTGCAAGTAAAAACGTGGAAAAAGTTCATATAATCCTTCCTGGGAATGGGCGTCTGGAGGTACACCGGTCGGCATTTGGCTTTTCGCACGGATTTCTGCGAATTTCCGCCTGGCTGCCGCACCGCAGGAGCTGTGGTCGGTAACAGTATTTGGCGCCGCCTGGCTGTGCGGACTTGGCTTTACCCTGTTGACGAGCTTTCGGCGAGGGCACGGTGTTGAGCATGTCCGAAATCGGGTATCTTAGCGGCATCAGTGTCGTCCGGAGTCTGCGCAGGCTCGTTTTTGATTTGGCAGACAAAATCAAGTTAGGTCCATAGCTATCGTTGATAAGAATAGGAGTACCGCGGAGACCTACTGGAGTGGTCACGGTGAGGGCGTGGAAATGGCTCGAGTTTCAGTCGGCAGGGCTCACTTTCCTACTGGCGTTTGCCTTCTTTGGCTTCTGCTTTTTTGCGGCCTGGGTTGGTGCCAGGCCAGCGCACCTGATCGGTCAGCGGCAACCGTTTTTGCAATTGGGGATGTGCACGGCAGTTTTGATGGTTTCGTCGCCATCCTTCGGCGATCGGGTTTGATCGATGACCAACACCACTGGACCGGTGGTAAAGCAACCCTCGTTCAAATGGGAGATCTGCTGGACCGCGGCCCCA
>Ga0306920_100013156_pt1 | contig 11259 bp, 10 predicted proteins | sample flu12Cox44000170_FD_204666 | JGI IMG/M metagenome (GOLD analysis project Ga0306920, IMG submission 204666) | Lab enrichment of tropical soil microbial communities from Luquillo Experimental Forest, Puerto Rico - flux4day.12C.oxic.44.000.170 (v2)... | ecosystem: Environmental > Terrestrial >...
CTGTTGCAACTCTCTGGCATCGGTTCGCCGGAGTTGCTGCGCTCGCACGGCATCGAAGTGCACCACGCGCTGCCGGGTGTCGGCGAGGGGCTGCAGGATCACTACGCGCCGCGCACGGTGGCGCGGGTCAAGAACATCAAGACCATCAACCAGCTGAGGCAAGGCTGGCATCTCTGGGTGGAGGCGTTGAAATGGGCGATCACCCGGCGCGGCCTGCTCTCGCTGTCGCCGACCATGGTCTATTGCTTCTGGCATTCCGGCGAGACCACCGAAAGCTCCGACCTGCAAATGACTTTCACGCCCGCCAGCTACAAGGAGGGCGTGCAGGGCCAGCTCGAGGATGAACCCGGCATGACGGTTGCGTCCTGGCAGCAGCGCCCCGAAAGCCGCGGCTATGTCCGGATTCGCTCGGCCGACCCGTTCGAACCGCCGATCATTCAGACCAACTACCTCGTCGCCGAACTCGACCGCCGCGTCGTGGTCGCGGGCATGAAGCTGGCACGGCGGCTTCTGAAGTCGGAACCGCTTGCGCCCTACTACGACTACGAGGATTTTCCCGGGCCGAATGTGCAGAGCGATGATGAATTCCTCGATGCGGCGACCAGGCGCGGCACCACGACATTCCATCCCGGCTGCACCTGCCGGATGGGCCCGGCCGATTCCACCTGGGCGGTAGTCGACGATCACCTGCGCGTCCACGGCCTGCAAGGCCTGCGCGTGATCGACGCCTCGATCATGCCGCGAATGATCTCGGCCAATCTCAACGCCTCGACGCTGATGATCGCCGACAAGGCTTCTGATCTGATCCGCGGCAAGAGCTTTGGCTGAGGCGGCTGTCGCTCGCAATGGCGACGCGCAGCGTTTTGTTTCCTCTCCTCACACCTCGCGCCGGCTCAAAAACGCCAGCCGCTCGAACAGATGCACGTCCTGCTCGTTCTTCAAAAGCGCGCCGTGCAGCGGCGGAATCAGCTTGCGCGGGTCGCGCTCCCTGAGCATTTCCGGCGTGATGTCCTCGTTGAGGAGAAGTTTCAGCCAATCCAGAAGCTCCGAGGTCGAAGGCTTCTTCTTCAATCCCGGTACCTCGCGCACCTCGAAGAAAATCCGCAACGCTTCTTCCACCAGGCGCTTCTTGATCGCGGGAAAATGCACATCGACGATCCGTGCCATGGTCTCGACGTCGGGGAACTTGATGTAGTGGAAGAAGCAGCGACGCAGGAAGGCGTCGGGCAATTCCTTCTCGTTGTTGGAGGTGATCATCACGATCGGCCGCAGCTTGGCCTTGATGTTCTCGCCGGTCTCGTAAACGAAGAACTCCATGCGGTCGAGTTCGAGCAAAAGATCGTTGGGGAACTCGATATCGGCCTTGTCGATCTCGTCGATCAGGAGCACCGGGCGCTTTTCGCTCGTGAAGGCCTCCCACAATTTTCCGCGTTTGATGTAGTTGCCGATGTCGGATACGCGCGCATCGCCAAGCTGGCTGTCGCGCAGGCGCGACACCGCGTCATATTCGTAAAGTCCCTGCTGGGCCTTGGTGGTGGATTTGATGTGCCAGGTCAAAAGCGGGGCTTGAAGCGCTTTCGCGACTTCCTCGGCGAGCACGGTCTTGCCGGTGCCGGGCTCGCCCTTGATCAATAGCGGGCGCTCGAGAACGATCGAAGCGTTCACCGCGACCTTGAGATCCTCGGTCGCGACGTAATCCTTGGTGCCGGTAAATTTCATTCTGCCATTCGCCTTGCTGTTTCTCTTGAGCGGACAGGAAACGACCGCCTAGGGGGCGGTCGCTATCGGGATCAACATGCCCTTCAGCGTTTTATAAACGAGAGTATCACCAGCACAATGACGGCGCCGATGGTGGCATCGATGACCTGGCCCACGACACCGGCCGCCAGGTACACGCCCAGTCGCGGCAGGACGAAACCGGCGACCAGCGCGCCGATGATTCCGACCACGATGTTTCCGATCAGCCCGAAGCCCGCGCCGCGTACGATCAGGCCGGCGAGCCAGCCAGCGATGGCACCAATGATGATGGCAGCAATAAGACCCATGGTTGCAGCCCCCTTTTAAAGTTGAGGGCTCAATTCTAGTTGAAAAACGCTTCCGGTCCAGATTGGCGAAGGGCTTGCCGGCTGCGAAATAAGGTGTCCTGATCCGCGCTGTCCGCCCTTGACGAAGACCCGTTGGGGCGCGAACAGTGAACCATGTTCCTGCAATTCTTCACGTCCTTGCGCGAGGCCCAAGTCCCCGTGACCTTGCGCGAATACCTGACGCTTCTGGAAGCGCTCGATGCCGATCTCGCCGACCAGACGGTGGAGAATTTCTACTATCTGTCGCGCGCGACGCTGGTGAAGGACGAGCGCAATCTCGACAAGTTCGACCGCGTGTTCGGCACCGTGTTCAAGGGACTGGAGAACCTGCTCGAGGCCATGGAGAAGGCCGACATCCCGGCCGAATGGCTGAAGAAACTGGCGGAAAAATATCTCACCGAGGAAGAGAAGAAGCAGATCGAGGCAATGGGCTGGGACAAGCTCATGGAGACGCTTCGCAAGCGCCTGGCCGAACAAAAGGGCCGCCACCAGGGCGGCAACAAATGGATCGGCACCGCCGGTACCTCGCCGTTCGGCGCTCATGGCTACAACCCCGAAGGCATCCGCATCGGCCAGGAGAAGAACCGCAATTTCCGCGCCGTGAAGGTGTGGGATCGCCGCGAATTCAAGGATCTCGACGGCAATGTCGAGCTCGGCATCCGTAACATCAAGATCGCGCTGAGGCGCCTGCGCAAGTTTGCGCGCACCGGCGCACCGGACGAACTCGATCTCGACACCACCATCCGCGAGACCGCCAATCATGGCTATCTCGACGTGTACATGCGCCCCGAGCGGCGCAACGCAGTGAAGGTGCTCGTGTTCTTCGACGTCGGCGGCTCGATGGATTCGCACATCGAGCAGGTCGAGGAATTGTTCTCGGCGGCGAAAAGCGAATTCAAGCACATGGAATATTTCTACTTCCACAACTGCCTCTATGAAGGCGTGTGGAAGCAGAACCGCCGCCGTTTTACCGACCGCACGCCGACCTGGGACTTGCTGCACAAATACCCGCACGACTACAAGGTCGTGTTCGTCGGCGATGCCTCGATGTCGCCATACGAGATCATGGTTCCCGGCGGCTCGGTCGAGCACGTCAACGAGGAGGCGGGCGCGGTCTGGCTCGAACGCATCACCCGCACCTATCCGCACGCGGTGTGGCTCAATCCGGTGTCGCAGCGGCACTGGGACTATTCGGAATCGACCACCATCATTCGCCGGATTTTTTCCAACCGCATGTACCCGATCACGATCGAGGGCCTGGAGGCGGCGATGAAGGAGCTGGTGCGATAGCGGAACGGACAAAGTTCCCCCCACCCGCATCGCATCCAGGGATGCGATGCGACCTGTCCCGCAGGCGGGAGAGGTGAAGAATAAAGGGAGAGACAATGCCCCAGAACATCGATCGCGGCATCAAGGCGCTGCTCGATGAGGCCAACGCGGAGATTGAAACCTTGAGCGCGGCCGATGCGATCAAGGCCGCGCAGGGCAGCGATGTCGTGATCGTCGATATCCGCGATCCCCGCGAGATCGAACGCGACGGACGCATACCGGGCGCCTTCTCCTGCACGCGCGGCATGCTCGAATTCTGGATCGATCCGGCAAGCCCCTACGCCAAGCCGATCTTCCAGGAGGACAAGAAGTTCATTTTCCATTGCGCCGGCGGCATGCGCTCGGCGCTCGCCGCCAAGACCGCGCAGGACATGGGATTGAAGCCGGTGGCGCATCTTGCCGGCGGCTTTGCCGCCTGGCGCGAGGCCGGCGGTCCCACCGAGAAATACGAGCCGAAGAAGAAAAGCTGAAACTTTTTCGTCATTCCGGGGCGCCCGCAGGGCGAAGGCGGAATCTCGTCGTATAACGTCCGGGTTCCGGGTTCGCGACTTCGTCGCGCCCCGGAATGACGGCAGGGCCGGGAATCAAGACCACAAGGACCAAGACCACAAGGACCAAGACTCCAATGCCAACACAGTCCGACGATCCGCTCGTCTCCACCGAATGGCTTGCCGCTCACCTTAACGACCCTACCGTCAAGATCATTGACGCTTCTTTCAAGATGCCGGGAGTGACGCCGCTGCCGAAGGATGACTTTCTGCGCTCGCACCTTCCGGGCGCGGTGTTCTTCGACGTCGACGCCGTCTCGGACCACGACAACCCGCTACCGCACATGTTTCCGAGCGCCGAACAGTTCGGCCGCGATATCGGCGCTCTCGGAATCGGCAATGGCGACACGGTCGTGATTTATGATGCCGGCGGCTGGGTCGCCGGCCCGCGCGCCTGGTGGATGTTCCTCAGCTTTGGCCACGACAAGGTGCGTGTCCTCGATGGCGGATTGAAGAAGTGGGTCGCCGAGGGGCGAGCGACCGAGAGCGGGGCGGCGTCGCCGCAGCCCGCCACCTTCAAGGCCGCGTTCGATGCAAAGCGCGTTCGTGACCTCCGCGAGATGGTCGCCAATGCCGCCAGCAAGGCCGAGCAGGTGATCGATGCGCGCGCCAGCGACCGCTTCGAGGGCCGCGTGGCGGAGCCGCGCCCTGGCTTGAGGGCGGGGCACATTCCCGGCAGCCGCAACCTTCCTTACAGCCGACTGTTCGACGCGGCGTCCGGCACGATGAAGCCGCTGGATGAACTGCGCGCGGCGTTCTCGGCCTCGGGCGTCAAACTTGATGCGCCCATCGTGACGAGCTGCGGGTCCGGCGTTTCGGCCGCCGTGCTGACTCTGGCGCTTTACAGGTTAGGGGTGCGCGGCACTGCGCTTTATGACGGCTCGTGGTCGGAATGGGGCGTGGCGGATGGGCCGCCGATCGCGACCGGTCCGGCCTGATCTTCTTGCTAGCGCGCGCGAGCGCCTTGGGCCGGCTTCTGGAAGAACGGGTCGGGCTGAAAAGGCAACAGCGCTTGCTGCGCTGTCAGCTTGGCGCGTTCAGCCGCGATTCTGCGACGGTTTGCAGCCCGCTTCGCCTCCGCCTTTTTCCTGGCCGCGTCTTGATCGGCTTGTGATTGACCAGCCTTGGCCGTGTCGGTCTTCACCTCGGGCGGGGTCTGCTCGATATCGACCGGCGGCCCTCCCAGGGTTGCGATCTTCGCCGCGGCGCCGGCGTCGATCTGTTCAAGTTGCGCAGCGATCGGATCGTATCGAGCAGCGGCCGGCGGCTCGTCGTCGCCAGGCGTGGCGTCGATGGTCGCGACCGCCGCCACTTTCGTTGCCACGGCCTCGATCGGCTCAGTGGCCGCAGGCTTCTCCGCTGAAACCGGTGCGGCCTCGCTTGTGGCGATGTTCTCGCCTGGAGGACTTTCGGAGTTCGCAGTTTGCGTTTTTTCGGCATCACGCGGCAGGAATTCTTCGCCTTTTGATGCGGCGATCGGCTCGGAGGCGGCGATCGGCACAGGGCTTGCGGCCGCCTCCGCCGCGGGTGCGGCGCCCGAAGGCGCATCCTGCGATTTCTCCGCGGCTGGCAGCTCGACCCGCAGCGCCGCCAGCACGGGTCCTGTCGCCTCGCCGGTTGGGGCGAAGGTCACTTCCGGGGTCGCTCGCCACGCCGGGTTGGAGGCAAATTCCTCGTGGGCCGAGCGCAACAACGCTGCCGCGCCCAGGGCGAAGATCAGGAGCGACATCGACAACATGATCGCTGCGAACAGGAAGCGGAAGCCGGGAAGCATGGGCTTGAAAGGGTTCTGCCTTGGCAGAAATCTGCGAAGGCACTGGAGTCGTCGGGAACGCGGTGATTTTGAACTGGCCGCGTTCGCGGGGACGCAGCGGACACGCGTCGCGCGAATCAGGCTCATTGAAGAATACCGAAAACGATTCCGGACGCTCGTTAAATATCGAGCGTTGCGGCTCGAGGCGCTCAGCTCGCAAATCCCGATTTCCGAGTGTCGCCGGGTATCAATCGGATGCCGCCTTCGCTTCGAAGGGCCGTCGAAACTTTGCGGTATCTCTACCCGACACCCTCTTGACCAACTGGTGGCGCTTGCAAGGAAGCTCCGAGATTCCTTATCCCGAGGGGCAACCGGACCGGCTTCGGCGAGTTCCGCAAGCGTTCACGAAATGGCCGAAACCGGTGCAATCGCCGGGATTTGTCTTGAATGCGCCGCTATCTTCGGTCATCAGCCGTTAACGATCCGGTGTCGGCTTGGGGCTATACAAGAGTAATGATGACCAAACGGATTCTGACGATTTGTGCCGCTGTTTCCGCCGCTTTGGCGGCTGGAGCGGGGGGAACCGCGCCTGCATCGGCGCAACAGGGATACCCGGTGCCCCCCGGGGCGGTTTATGCGCCGCGCCCGCCAGTCAACTATCCGACCGATTACCGGGCACCGCGCCCGATGGAATTCGACATCGTGGACGATGACGATGGGCCAAATGGCTGGGGCCCGGGCACCTTGCCGCCGCCGGGTCCGATCCTTTCGCCCGATGATCCGCGTTATGGCCGGCCCGCAGGCGCTCCGCCGGTTTACTCCGAGCGTGGCCCGATCCTTTCGCCCGACGATCCTCGCTACGGCCGCCCTGCTGGCGCGCCGCCGATGCCTTCGGGTCCGATTCTTTCGCCCGACGACCCCCGTTACGGCCGGCCCGCTGGCGCGCCGCCGGCATATGGCGGTCCGATTCTCTCGCCGGATGATCCGCGTTATGGCCGCCGCGATCCGCCGCCGGTGATCTACGCGGACCGACCGCCCGGAGTGCCGCAGCCGCAACCAGGCGTCGCCTACCCTGGCGAGGATCCGGCGCTTCGTCCGCCCGCGGCCATTGGGGCCGCGCCGGGCACGGTCACCGGAACCGTGCAGCAGGGAGCTTTGCCGCCGCAACCCGCGCAGCCGCAAGGCGCCGACGGACGTCCGACGGTGCTTTCGGCATTGCCGCCCGAAGAACAGCCGGATGCTGCGCCGGTGAATCTGCCGCCGAACCTGCGCCGTCAGGAAGTCAATTTCGCCACCAAGGAGCCGCCGGGAACGCTGATCGTCGATACGCCCCACACCTATCTTTATTACGTGCTCGGCAATGGCCGCGCGATCCGCTACGGGGTGCGCGTCGGCCGCGACGGTTTCACCTGGACCGGCGTGCAGAAGATCTCGCGCAAGGCCGAATGGCCGGATTGGCATCCGCCGCCGGAGATGATCGATCGCCAGCCCTATCTGCCGCGCTTCATGGCCGGCGGTCCTGGAAACCCGCTCGGCGCGCGTGCGATGTATCTTGGCAATACGGTCTACCGCATTCACGGTACCAATCAGCCGTCGACGATCGGCAAGTTCGTGTCCTCGGGCTGCATCGGCATGCTGAATGAAGACGTCAGCGATCTCTTCGATCGCGTCAAGATCGGTACCCGCGTGGTCGTATGGCCCGGCAGCCCGCCGCCGGGGTCGACCACCACCGCATCAGTAGCGCCGCTGCCGCAGGCAGGCGGTACGGCCAATGCGACAGCGCATGCGGCCGCGCCACTACCTCCGGTGAACGTTCCGGGCACGCAGCCGACCGTGGTGCCGCCGCTGCCGCCGCCGGTGACGATACGCTAACTCGCTGCGGTGACAGGCCTCTCATCGAGTGGTCCGATTCCAACATTCGCATCCCGGTGGGGTGAGCATGTTTGCGAGGGTTAGAATCAAAAGGACCATTCCCAGATATATGTTTCTAGTGGAGTTCTGGATTTGACATTCGCTTTTCGAGTTTGAGGCCCGGCGGGGTCGCGAAATGTCAAATCCATTCCACTAGTAAGGTATCGTTTACGATTTCCTTTGATGATCGGTTGCTATTTCGCTCTCTTGCAGAGTGATAGCGGTCGTTTGCTGGAAGCCAGAGGAAATGAGCGGTGAGCGGAATCGCTGCGACAAGCCGGATCACGCCGCTCAATGAGAAGCTCTATCACCAGAGCAATTTGCTCGGCGACTGGAAGGGCTCCTTCAAGCAAACCCATCAACCCGTTGAATTCGATGTTCTGAGCATCAACGGCACCTCGGCGCAGGTGACATACACGCATAACGGCCGTACTGAGCGGGGCACCGCCACCGTCAGCCAGAATTCCATTACATTCGGCAATGTGACGATCGCCACGCGCGACGGCAAGCAGGCCGCGTTCGAGTTTTCGTTTCAGGCACCAGGGCAGATTTCTCAATCGGGGACGCAGACCGCGATTCTCACCAAGGATCCTGCCGCCGGCAGCGCGCTGGTAGGCAATTGGACCGGCGCCACCGACGTGCACAGCGTCTCGTTTCAGGTCCTCTCGATCAACGGACGCAATGCCCAGGTCAAATTCAATTTCGACGGCCAGAGCGGGCAGGGTGTCGGCGATGTGGACGGCAATGCCATCCTGACAAGCAAGATACAGTTCTCCAATATCGACGGAACGAACGGCAAGGTGACATTCAAGTCTGGTGGCCAGACGTTGTCGCTCGCCGTCAAGAAGTTCACGCCCAAGACGGCCTGATCGCCGGCGAGTTGATTCCAACATTTGCAAAAAGGCGCGCCGCGGTGCGCCTTTTCTTCGAGACAGGCTGTCGCCGGCAGGAAATCGTCATTGCGAGCGGAAGCGAAGCAATCCAGTCAAAGACGAGAAATCCCGGACTGCTCTGTTCGCTTTCGCTCCTCGCAGCAACGCTGACGTCGCCCTACGCCAGCCTTCGCACCGGCTCGCCCTTGAACCAGGCGTCGATGCCTTCGACCATCTGGTTGTAATGGGCGATGAAGGTTTCCTTCGTCACATAGCCGAGATGCGGCGTCAGCACGAGATTGTCGAGCTTGCGGAAGGGATGATCGACCGGAAGCGGCTCGACGGAGAACACGTCGACCGCAGCGCCGGCGATCTTGCGCGCTTTAAGCGTCTCCAGCAGTGCATTTTCATCGACGATCGGTCCGCGCGCCGTGTTGACGAGATAACTGGTCGGCTTCATGCGGGCGAGATCGGCTGCGCCCACCAGACCTCGCGAGCGGTCGCTCAGGACGATGTGGATGGTTATGATATCGGCGGTGGAGAACAATTCTTCCTTGGTGGCGTAAGTGACGCCGACCTCCTTGCATCGTTCTGCGGTCAGGTTCGGGCTCCAGGCGATCACGTTCATGCCGAAGGCCCTCGCCAGTCCCGATACCTTGGCACCAAGCTTGCCGAGCCCGACCACGCCAAGCGTCTTTCCCTCGATCTCGATGCCAACGTGTTTTTGCAAGTACTCGCCGGCATGCATGCGCGCGTTCTCGCGACCGATGTTGCGGGTCAATTCCAGGATCAGGCCCATGGTCAGGGGCGCGGTCGGATCGCGGGGCCACTGGGTTCCGCACACGATCACCGGCTTTTCCTTGGCGGCTACCATGTCGATGGAATTGTTGCGCATGCCTGAGGTGATCAGGAGCTTCAGTTTGGGAAGCGCGGCAAACATCGCGCGGGGAAACGGCGTGCGTTCGCGCATCGCGCAGACGATCTCGAATTCCTTCAACGCGGTCGCGGCCGCCTCCACCGAGGCAAAGGGCTGGTTGAAGACGGTGACATCGACGCGATCGGCGATCTTCGACCAGTCGGCGACGCCGAGAGCCAAATTGAGGTAGTCATCGAGAATTGCACAGCGCAGCCGCGTCATGGGAGGGTCCGTTCAATGAAAGGTTGCAAGCGTACGGCATCCGCGCCGGCTCGGGAACGCCTATGCTCGCCCGCCGCGCTTTTTCAGGCAAGTCGGGGGAACCATCAAAAATACGCGCGGTGAAGGGTGGTTGCCAGGGCGCATCCGCTGGGCGGGATGCAGAGAAACGTCAGGCGGTGCGCCGGCGCGAGGCGGCCTGCTTGGCACGGCAGGCGGGGCCTGGTCCGCGCATGTAATGCAGTTCCGGTCGGTACGGGCTGAAGGCTTTGGCGAAGAACTGGCGCCAGAACGCGCGGAATTCGACTAAATGGCCTGCGCGGCCGATGCCCGTGCGGGTCGGGGAGGGCAGGGAGTCCGAGGTGATGCTCGCCATGACGAATCCTGTCTTCTTTCCGGCGACTTCCGTCGCGCGACGCGCTCTTTTCGACGCTGGTGGGGAGTTTCAGCCGTCAATCGTTAAAACAAGGTTTCAATTGTCTCGTTTCCCGCCAATACTGGTGAACAGGCGGAAAACGTTTACCCTGCGGTTGCCCTTTAAAGGTTGCGCCGCTACATCAGCGCCAGAAAAAATCACCTCAAATCGTTCACCTTCCAGGGATCGCGATGGCCCGTCAGTTCGTCTATTTCATGCAAGGCCTGTCAAAGACCTACCCGGGCAACCGCAAGGTCCTCGATAACATCCACCTTTCGTTCTATCCGGACGCCAAGATCGGCGTGCTCGGTGTCAACGGGTCCGGCAAGTCGACGCTTTTGCGGATCATGGCGGGGATCGACAAGGAATATACCGGCGAGGCCTGGGTCGCCGAAGGCGCGCGGGTCGGATATCTCGAGCAGGAACCGCAGCTCGACCCGGCCAAGAATGTCCGCGAAAACGTCATGATGGGGGTCGCCAAGCAAAAGGCGATCCTCGATCGCTACAACGAGCTCGCGGTCAACTATTCCGACGAAACCGCGGAGGAAATGACCAAGCTCCAGGATGAGATCGAGGCCATGGGCCTGTGGGATCTCGACAGCAAGGTCGATCAGGCGATGGACGCCTTGCGTTGCCCGCCGGACGAGGCCGACGTCACCAGGCTCTCCGGCGGCGAGCGCCGCCGCGTCGCGCTGTGCCGGCTGCTGCTCGATCAACCCGAGCTGTTGCTGCTCGACGAGCCGACCAACCATCTCGACGCCGAATCGGTGTCCTGGCTGGAAGGCCATTTGCGCAACTATCCCGGCGCGATCCTGATCGTCACCCACGACCGCTACTTCCTCGACAATGTGACGGGCTGGATTCTCGAACTCGACCGCGGCCGTGGCATTCCCTATGAGGGCAACTACTCCTCCTGGCTGGTGCAGAAGCAGAAGCGGCTCGAGCAGGAGGGTCGCGAGGAAGCCGCGCATCAGCGCACGCTCGCCCGCGAGCAGGAATGGATCGCGGCATCGCCAAAGGCGCGCCAGGCCAAATCCAAGGCACGGTATCAGCGCTATGAAGAGCTGTTGAAGAAGGCAAGCGAAAAGCAGGCGCAGACCGCGCAGATCACGATTCCGGTGGCCGAGCGGCTCGGTCAGAACGTGATCGATTTCGAGGGGCTCGCCAAGGGATACGGCGATCGCCTCCTGATCGACAATCTCACCTTCAAGC
>Ga0306920_100013157_pt1 | contig 11259 bp, 8 predicted proteins | sample flu12Cox44000170_FD_204666 | JGI IMG/M metagenome (GOLD analysis project Ga0306920, IMG submission 204666) | Lab enrichment of tropical soil microbial communities from Luquillo Experimental Forest, Puerto Rico - flux4day.12C.oxic.44.000.170 (v2)... | ecosystem: Environmental > Terrestrial >...
TGGCCGGGCTGGCCATCACCACCCGCACCGAGCTGCTGCTGTTCCTGTTCGGCGGCCTGTTCGTGATCATCACCTTGTCGGTGGTGATCCAGGTCGGCTCGTTCAAGCTGACCGGCCGGCGGGTCTTCCGCATGGCCCCGCTGCAACACCACTTCGAGCTGGCCGGCTGGGCCGAGACCACCATCGTCGTCCGCTTCTGGATCATTGCCGGCATCTGCGTCGCCCTCGGCCTCGGCATCTTCTACGTCGCCTCACTGCCCGCCGTGCCCTGACGGGCTTGCTGGGGGCTCCCCCAGCTGTCTCTGGCGGCCGCCACCGCCAGCGTGACGCCCACCGCGAGCATAGGTGTGACCTTCGCGGCGGACCCGGCGCGCCGGCCGACACCGTCTGCCGGTACTGAGGCTCAGAGCTGGACAAAGAGGTATATTCGGGGCGGTCGCCCGGGCGACGCATACTGGTTGCTGCCATTCAATCGGCCGTGATGCTGTTCGCGCCCGCTCAGCCAGCAATCCGCGAGCAGCCGAGGCAATCTACGCCGGGTTGGGCCAGTCACCCGTCGGCGTGCCTGATCCGGTCGCGCCGGTTCTAGACGGTCTGGAGTTCGGTGCTGGCGAGGCTAATGGGCGCATGGGTGGTCGAAGATCTCCGCGTACCCGTGGTGGGCGCTGCGGTGCGCCAGCAGCCCGACGTGGACGTTGAGAGCTTGCTATAGCAAGTACGCCGATGCGGGGATGGATGCTGGTGGTAAGCGACCGGCTTGGCACCACTGCCAAGCGGGGCACACGAACATGAACCGAGGGGATAAACCGAGAATGACCGTCTCGGACGAGCCACGCGAGCAGGTGCATGGCGCGACCGGATCACCGCGGCATCCCGGCCGGAGGTCCGCACCGGGTATGAGGCGACGCCGGTTCCTGCAATACGCGGGGCTCGGCGCCGCGGCGACCGTCACCGCCAGCTGCAGCGGCGGACCACGGGCCGCTGTAGCCGACCGTTCGGCGGCGTCCAGGGCGCTGCCGGAGGGCTGGAGCGGGACCATCGCCGATGTTAGGCACGTGGTGATCCTCATGCAGGAAAACCGGTCCTTCGATCACTACTTCGGGACGCTCCGGGGAGTGCGCGGCTTCGGAGACAAGCAGATCCTCACCTACCCGAACGGGACCAACATCTTCCAGCAACCCGACAAGGCCCGCGCTGACCTCGGGTACCTGCTGCCCTACAACCTGACCGACCAGATCGACGGTGACCTCGACCACAGCTGGGTCGGCGACCACGAGGCCTGGAACGGCGGGCTGTGGAACAACTGGGTTGCAGCCAAGACCGAAGAGACGATGGGCTACTTCACCCGGGACGAGATCCCGTTCCAGTACGCCGTGGCTGATGCCTTCACCATCTGCGACGGTTACCATCAGGCGATTATGGCCTCTACCGGCCCCAACCGGATGTACTTCTGGACGGGGACGTCGAGCGGCTGGACCACCAACCCGGACGACTACACCGTCGACTTCGGGCCGGACGCCGGCACGGCCGAGGTTATGACCTATCCCGAGCTACTGCAGAAGGCCGGGATCAGCTGGCAGGTGTACACCAACGACCAGATCGGCGACAGCGGCGGCTACCCCGACTACTTCCTGGGCGACTACGGCGACAACCCGCTCTGGTTCTACCAGCAGTACAACACCACCGATAGCCGAAACGGCGGGACCGGCGCGCTCGCGGTCCGCGGGGCGGTCACCCCGTGGCAGACCCACGCCGGGGCGCCGCCGATGAGCAAGACCCACGCCGCGTACGTGCTGTCGACATTCATCAAAGACGTCAAGAGCAGCAAGCTCCCCCAGGTGTCGTGGATCGTCGCCCCGGCCGGCTACTGCGAGCACCCGTCCTACGCCCCCGACTACGGGGCGCACTACGTGAACACCGTGCTACAGACACTGTTCTCCAACCCGGACCTGTGGAAGAGCACGGCTCTGTTCATCACCTACGACGAGCACGACGGGTTCTTCGACCACCAGCTCCCGCCCGCCCCCGAGGTGAGCGTCACCGACGAGCACATCGGCGGGCTGCCGATCGGCCCCGGGACCCGGGTCCCGATGCTCATCTGCTCGCCGTGGACCCGCGGCGGCTACGTCGACTCCAACGTCTACGACCACACCTCGATGCTCCGGTTCCTGGCCGCCTGGACGGGGGTAAAGCCGGCCAACGTCACCTCATGGCGGGCGTCCGTGACCGGCGACCTGACCACAGCATTCGACTTCGGGCACCCGGACTTCTCGATCCCGAAGAACATCCCCACGCTCGACCAGACCTGGGGGCTGACCCAGCTGACCGGCGGGTCGACGGAACCTCCGGCCGAGGGCGCCCAGAAGATGCCGGCCCAGGAGCCCGGCACCCGGCCGCACCGCCCAGCCAACTTCCAGCTGCATGTCGATGTGACCGTGAACCGCACGACCAGCCAGGTCACCGCCGCGCTGACCAACACCGGCACGGTCGGCGCCTCCCTCGCCGTCTACCCGGATAACTACCTGACCTTCGGCGGCACGCCGTTCACGGTGCTCCCGTCCGCCCCGCGCTCCTACGTCTGGGACGCGACGCCGACCGCCGGAAAGTACGCCTTCTCGGTCTACGGCCCTGACGGGTTCCTGACCAGCTTCGCCGGCAAGGTTGTGCCGACCGGCCAGAATAACGGCCCGGTCCCGGTCGTCACCGCGATCCTGCAGTCCGGGCCAGGCGGGACGGTCGTCGAGCTCACGCTGGCCAACGAGGGCCAGCAGGCGATCATCTACACCCTGACCCCGAACGACCACCAGGGCCACACCCAGACGGTCACCGTGAAGGCCCGCAGCTCCACGACCATTAGCTGGCCGACCGATCAGTACGGCTACTACGACGTGGTGATTACCGCCAACACCTCCGACGGCTTCCGCCGCCGCTACGCAGGCCGCATCGCTTGAGCGGCGCCGAATTTTGTATGCCAGATCGTCGCCCGCGTCCGGCATCCGGCCACGGTCGGTGCTCTGCCTTCTGGTTTGCCTACTTTCTCGCCTGCCTGTGTCGCTGAGGTGTTAGCCGGCGCTGACGGCGGCGGCGTCTGTGGCGTCGGTCCGTAGACTATCGCGGGAGCCCAACCCGTCATCCCTCTCTTCGTGCATAAGCGCAGGAAGAGAGGGATGTCTCATGCGTTGTCAGCGCCCGCGCTTACTCGCCCTGGGCGTTTCCCTTCTCCTCCGCTTCCGCCTCGGCCTCCATCTTGGCCAGGCGGGTGTAGTAGTCCGGGAACTCGTTCAGGTGAGCCCGTGCGATCTTCGCCGTCATGATGACGTCATCGTCGGTGACATTCGTCTGCGGATCGCGCGCGCCATGCTCGAGTTCCACATCCATCCCCATCCGGAACTGCTCCAGATCAAACCGCGCGGAGCCCCAGTCGATGCCGATTCGTTCACCCGCGGCGCGGGCCTCGTCGGGGGTGAATCCTGAGCGGGAAGTCATGCCTTTAATGGTAAAGGCCCCGGCAGGCGGCTCCTGGTGCGGGCATGCAGGCGGCATTGGATCGCAACGAGTACTCCTGCCCGGATATACCGAAGGCTGGCTGCCAGTCTGCTGTACCAGGGCCCGTCAGGTGCCGTCGTGGTACGGCCCGGCGCCAGCGAGTGGGACACAGATTCTGCGGGTGAGAGGCCTCTCATCGGCGCCTCACGCGCGGTTCATCGGCGGCGGGGAAGCTTGTGACCATCAGCCAGAACGAGCTAAACGCCTACCGGGAAGGAAAAAGAAGATGGCGAAAGTGGAACACGCAAGCCGCGGGTTCGAGCGGGAGCGCCCGGACAAGCGGGACCCCAAGAAGGATGGCCGGTCGGACAGCCACAGGGACAGCTCCGCGGACAACCGCGACAACTGACCCCATCCGGACGGCTCTAGGCCCCGCGGCTACCGCGGGGCCTAGAGCCGTCACGGCGCTGCGGTCGGCGAGTGAGGCTGGTCGACGGTAGTGCGAACGAGGCGGTAGCCAGCCCCGCGGAGAGTGACGATACGGTCGATCCCGATCTTCTTCCGGAGATAACGGACGTAGACCTCGACGACGTTCGACGAGGGATCGTAGTCGTAACCCCACACGCGGCTGAGCAGCTGCTCGCGGCTTAGCACCTGGCCAGGATGTCGCAGGAACACCTCGGCCAGGGCAAACTCTCGTGCCGAGAGCTCGACGGTGCGGCGGCCGACGCTGACCTCCCGGGTCTTGAGGTCGAGGCTCAAGTCCCCATTGCGGAGCACCAACGGCTCCGGGGCGTTGTCCGGACGCAGCCGCAGCCGCACCCGGGCCAGCAGCTCCGCGAGGCGGAATGGCTTGCAGATGTAATCGTCGGCGCCACTGTCGAGCCCGGTAACGACGTCATCGGTGGCGGTTCGGGCGGTCAGGACGATTACTGGGAGGCGGATGCGCTTACGGCGCAGTTCCTTCAGCACCTCCAGCCCGTCCCGAATCGGCAGCCCGAGATCGAGCAGCATCAGATCGAACTCACCGGTCTGCGCCAGTTGCAGGGCAGAAAGCCCGTCCGCGGCGGAGGTGGTCGCGTGTCCTTCAGCCCGCAGTCCCTTGGCCAGAAACCGGACGATGTTCGGCTCATCTTCGGCGATGAGGATCCGGCTCATCGGCCCGATCCTTTATCGGCGCTACTCTCTCCGCCGACGGCCACGTACGGGATCGAGATGCGGAAGATGCTGCCACCACCAGGAGTGTCGTCCACCAGGACGGTACCGCCATGCGCGGCGGCAATAACGGCCACGATAGACAGGCCGAGCCCGGTGCCGTTTGTCCGGCGAGTATCCAGCCGGGCGAACCGGCCGAAGATGCGCTGCCGCTCGGAGCGCGGGATTCCTGGCCCGTGGTCGGCCACGGAGAACTCGACACGATCCGCAGCGAGGGCTGAGCCGATCTCGACCGGCGTTCCCGCCGGGGTGTGCTCGGCCGCGTTCGCCGCAAGCTGCATCAGCGCCTGGGTGATGCGCTGCGGATCCAGCAGGGCGACTCCCTGGGCGGCGCCGGCCAGCGACCACGGACGGTCATCCAGCAGGCGAGCTTTCGCCAGCACCGACGAGGTAAGTCGCTCCAAACTGGTCGGTCGCCGCCGCAAGAAATCGAGCTGCTCGCTGCCGGTGAGAAGTGCTAGGTCGGTGACCATCCGTCCCATTCTGGCCAGTTCATCGGCGACGATGGCAAGAGTCTCGGCGTCCTCTGCCGTCCTCGGCTCGAGTGTGTCGAGGTTGCCCTGGACGATCGTGAGTGGCGTGCGCAGTTCGTGGCCTGCGTCGGCGAGGAATCTCCGCTGAGCGACCAGAGCGGCCTCCAGCCGGTCGAGCATGCGGTTGAAGGTATCGGCCAGCTCGCTGATCTCGTTCCCGCCGCGGACGGGTATCCGGCCGGAGATGTCGGTGTCGGTGATCCTGCGCGCCAGCTCTGTCGTGTCGCGGACCGGCCGCAGTACCCGGCCGGCGATGAGCCAGGCCAGCAGGGTCCCGGCCAGGAGCGCGAGGCCGCCGACCTCGAGCTGCACCTGCATGACGCGGCTGTTCGTCGCCTGATCCGGGCCGACGAGGACGGCCGCGACGAACGTTCCCCTGGCTGGATCCCCTGCGATCTGCAGCGGGATGGCCGTGTACCGGATCGGGCCGATGGCCAGTTGGCCGCTTCCGGTGGACTGCGTGCGGACACCCGACCAGGCCGCCCGTAGGGACGCCCCGGCGCCGATGGTGGCCGGACGATAGTTGCCGCTGGTCGCGACCACCGTTGTCCCGACCAGCCCGACCAGGACGGTATCGCGTTCCAGCGTCATCTTTGGCGTCGTCTCGCTGAGCAGAGCCCGCACGGCACCCGGGCCATGCTGGACGGAGTTAGGCGCGAGCGTCCGGAACTCCGCGACCTCATGCGACAGCTCGTTGCTTACCTGGGCGTCCATCTGATGCACGAGCACGGCCTGGGTCACCACCGTGGACACGGCGATCCCGCCGGCCAGCAGCAGGACGGACCAGCTTAGGATCCGGCTCCGAGCCGAACCGAACGGGCGGCGCCACGCCAGGCGGAACCGGCGGCTCGCCGCGCTGGCCGCGTCCCCGGGATGTCGCCCGGCCCGATTGGCTGCGCGCGGCCTCGGCGGCGAGTCGAGCTGTGCGGGCGGCACGCCCTCGGCAGGCGCGGCACGGCTGACTGCCACGTCTTCAGAATAGGAGCGGTCCGGTGGTGCTGAACGCGTCAGCGCAGGTCGCCTGGCCGGATGAGTGAACTCTCATCCGGGGCCCATTCCGCTCTCACCTGCTCTGCGCAGGCTGGCCGCGAGGACATCGACCTGCGATGACAGAGGCTTGGTGGCAATGATCGTATTCGCGCTGATTGGCGGCGTACTGGCCGCAGCGTCGCTTGGCGCTGGGGTTGCGGCGCGGTCGCGCCTCCTCAGCCATCGGGCAGGGCGCGAGCGGTCTGAGATGACGACCAGCCTGCCACGGCGCTGGCGCTCGGCGGGCTGGCTGCTGCTGAAGCCGGACCATGCCATTGCCGGCCTGGTGATCTGGCTGATGATCCTGGACGCAGTGCTCGCCCTGGCGGCGCCCTGGCCACTGAAGATTGTCATCGACTATGGCCTCTGTCGGCAGCCGCTCCCGCACTGGCTGGCTGGGCTGGACGGAACCTCCCACCTCCGGGTTACAGTGCTGGCGGCTATAGCCGGACTGGCCCTGGTGATCGTGGGAAGCGTGGTCGGCTACCTGCTAACGGTCCTGGTCGGAGCCGTCGGCGAGCGGATGGCGAGCCGGCTGCAGGTCGGCCTGGTCAGTCATCTGCTGCGGTCAGCACCGCGCGCCGTTGCCAGGTACCCGGCCGGCGAACTGGCGAATCGGCTCAGCTCGGATGTCGGCCGGGTCGCCGATACGGTGACCAGCGCGATCGAAACTCTAGTCCCTGACCTGGCCGTGCTGACCGGGATGACACTGATCACCGCACTGCTCGACTGGCGTTTGACGCTTATCGTGCTCGGCGTCATTCCCCTCTACGCGCTTACCGCGCAGGTGCGCAACAGGTCGCTGCGTCGTCCCCAGCAGCAAGCCAGGACCCGGGCAGGTGACCTAGCGGCTCACGCAGCCGAACTGCTGGGGCGGATATCAGCCGTGCACGTGTTCGACCGCGCGGACTACGAGGTCCGCCGCTACGGCCGAGCCAGCTTCAGCGCTGCCGACGCCTCGGTCAGCGCCTTGGACGCCAGGGCGCGCTTCTCGCCCGTAACCGACAGCCTGCCTGGGGTGGGACTGGCTGCGGCCCTGATCGGCGGAACCGTCGAGATTTCCGCCGGACGACTGAGCATCGGCGGGCTGCTGGTCTTCCTGGCCTATCTGTCCAGCCTCACTGGCCCGATCCGGTCGCTGGCTCAACTCAGCACGGCGATCGCGCGCGGATCGGTCAGCCGGGACCGCGTCACCGAGCTGCTCGCGCTCCCGCTCGCCCAGCCGGCCGACGGCTCGCCGCGGCATGCCCTCCCCTCACGACCCGAGTTCGGGCCAGCAGGCCGCAGCCGCTGGGCCAGCGATCGGGACCAGCGCGGCGCTCCAATCACTGTGCGTGAAGTCTGGTACTCCCATCGGCCGGGGCACTTGGTACTCAGGTCCGTGAACCTGCAAGTGTCCGCTGGAGAGTTCGTCTGCATCACCGGACCGTCGGGGGGCGGCAAGTCTACGCTCCTGTCGCTGCTAGTCGGCCTCGCCGGGCCCGACGCGGGCCTGATCGCCCTCGATGGCCGCGACATCGCATCACTGTCCCGTGCCGGGCTGAGCCGGCTCGTGAGCCTCGTCCCGCAAGATCCCTGGCTCAGCAGCGGGAGCATCGCCGAGAACATCAGGTACGGGAACGCCGCGGCCGGGCGGCTCCAGATAGAGGAAGCGGCACAGGCCGCCGGAGTCGCTGACTTCGCCCGTGACCTGCCGGACGGGCTGGACAGCGAGGTCGGGGAGCACGGCAGGCTGCTGTCGGGAGGTCAGCAGCGGCGCATCGCTGTCGCCCGGGCGCTGCTGGCCGATACCCCCGTGCTGCTGCTCGACGAGCCGACCTCTGGCCTTGACGCCAAAAGCGAGGAGCTGCTGGTGAGCCGGCTACTGGCAAGCACAGGCGGAAAGACGTTGATCCTGGTAACGCACGCCATCCGGCTGGCCGCGCTCGCCGATCGGGTGATGCGACTCGATCAGGGACAGCTACATCACGAAGACTGCGGCGGCCAGATAGCCGCGATGCTCACGGGCGGTGGGACAGCGCCGGGTGACGCCGGTAAACGCCTCTTCCCCCTCGCCTCCGGCGCTGCCACGCTCGGACGGCTGTCGCCGCTGCCGGGCGCAATCACCGAACGGACTAAACGCCAGCTCGCGTAGGAAATTGGCCCATGTTCTGCACGGACGAGCACCAGTCCGCGCGAGCCTCCGGCCCGTCTGACCGCCGGGGACCGATGTTGGCGCGGTCCTTTTACCTCAGGCGTCTTAACGGGATCGGTCATCGCCGCGCCAGGTACCTGAGTACCGCCGCGGCGTGAAGATGAGTAGCTCGTACTCAAGCGGCGACCGGGGCGCGCGAAATATGACTGTGTCTAAAGCAATAGCCAAGGAGACAGTCATGCACCCGATATACCACGACGAACTGAACAAGGCCCGGATCGCCGACCTTCGCAGTCAGGCCGAGCGGGACCGGCTCGTCCGGGCCTGCGCCCAGGACCGCCGCGCGCGCAGGGAATACCACATGGACCCGGCGGCAGGCGTGGTCGGAGCTTTCGCCCACCACCTGCTGATCATCCTGGGCGCCCGCAGCGCGTGACCGGCCGATCCCGGGCACGGAGGCGGTCGCTAGTGATCGCCGCGCTGCTCAGTCGGCGGCTGTAAGAAGGGATGACCAGCGATGCAGGTCCTGCACGACGATGGGCCGGTGGACGCTGCGGCGGCTACGGCCGTGGCACCGGGTGCTGGCCCGTAGCCGGGGGGCCCGGCTCGACCGCGAGCTCCCCGGTGGCATGAGCCAGGAGGCGAGCGCCACCTTGGCTGCGCGCGCGATCCGGCTGACGTCCACGGGCTTCCGCCGGGAACTGGCGGCCAGCCTGCAGCGCATCCTGGCGGCGGGGGAGCCGCCTGCCGTTCTGCAGTCCCAGATGGCTGCCACGTGCCCGTCGTACGCAGACGGCGCCGCGATGGCCGATCGGGCCGAGGCGGGTTACCCGGCGAGAACGCGAGCAAGGGCCGCGCACCCGCCGTCGGTCGCCGCGCCTGCATGGGCCACCGCCGCTCGCCCGCCGCGCATCCCGCTCCGCCTGGAGCGGGTCAGCCAGTCCGCTCCGCTGCTCGCCGAGCTGGCCAGCCGCCTGGCCGAACCCGGACCGGTACCGGTGAAAGGCGTGGCCATAGTGAGCCAGCTGCTGGCCGACGGCACGGATCCGCTCTACCGTGCGGCCTGCTGGCGGACCAGCCGGTGCTGGTGGGGCGGCATTGGCTGTTCGTGGCCGAGTTCAGCCCCCGGATGGTCGAGGAGTTCCTGCGCCGCAGGATCGGCGAGATCGAGGGGGCGACCTGGAGCGAGGCGGCGCAGCAGGTCAGGCGGCTGGGGTCCTTGGGGTCGCGGGAGTTCGAGGATCACGGGCCCGGGAGCAGGATATGCGCCCACTGGCTCGGGCGCCTACGGCCCCGCCGCGCGATGGAGCGGGACGGCGGGGCTGACGTGAGATCATCCAAGGTTTCTGTCACCGACACCCCGGGATGGTCTTCAGGCTGTTAGTTCGGGTTGCGGGAAGCGGTTAGAGCGGGCTATGGCGTCACCGGCGGCGAGCAGTTCGTCGTTGAGGTACCGAAGGATGCCGCCCACCCGGCCAGAGGTGATCATCGCCCTTCGGATAAGCGTGCGGTGCGGCTGTCGTGTCACTGGAGTTGTCATGGCTATCGCCTTTCTGTGTCCGGTGGCCTGGATGTCAGACCATGGCTGGTTGTGCGGCTGTTGCTGGTCTCGGATTGCCTGACGTTCGCCTGGCTCAGCGCCGGTACCGGCTCGCTGTGGTAACAGTTGTAAGGCGCCGGCCCCCGGGAGCACGTGAGCAGCGGCTACTCAATCCCCCGGGCAGCGGCTACTCAGCTCTCGGCCGCTGGCTTGACCGACCCAGATAAATAAGCCGATAACAGCGGATCATTCCGCCGAATCAGTAGGTACCGATCTGATCGGGATGTCGCGGACCTGGTTCGGCCTTCCGGGCCCGGCACCAGGGCTACTGCGGACGTATGATGTTCGGGCCGCGCGGTTGAGGAGGCCTGTGCCTTGGCGGCCGGTGCGGTCAGCGTCAATCTCGATGAGAAGCCCTGGGCTGGTGGCCACGCATACGCGTACGTTCTTGTTCGCCGACATCGAGGGCTCGGCCGCGATGGGGCGGCGGCTGAGCGACACGTATGAAGGGGTACTGGCCGATCATCACCGGCTGGTCCGGACGGTGCTGGCCGTGCATGGCGGGGAGGAAGCCGGTACCCGGGGGGATGAGCTTTCCGCGGTGTTCGCCTCGCCGCGAGACTGCGCGGTCGCCGCGATCCAGGCGCAGCGAACGCTGGCCTCGCATGCGTGGCCAGCCGGGGAGACGGTGCGGGCCCGGATGGGTATCGATAGCGGTGAGGTCTCCTCGGCTGCGGCCAGGCTCGCGGGGCCGGTGGTCCGCCAGGCGGCCCGGATCGCGGCGGTGGCGCACGGGGGGCAGGTGCTGGTGTCGGCCGCGGCGGCCGGGCTGCTGGCCGATTCGCTACCGACCGGCGCGTGGCTGGAGGATCATGGCCTGCACCGGTTGGCGGATGGGGGCCGTCCTGAGCGGATCTTCCAGCTGCACGCCGAGGGCCTGCCGGCCGGATTCCCGCCGCTGCGGTCGCTGGATGATCCGGGGCTGCTGACTAACCTGCCGGCGCAGGTGTCGAGCTTCATCGGCCGGGAGGCCGAGCTGGCCGCGGTGCGCGCCCTGGTGGCCGCCTCCCGGCTGGTTACGCTGACCGGGGCGGGCGGGGCGGGCAAGACCCGGCTCGCGCTGCAGGTCGCGGCCGGGCTGCTCGACGGTGCCGGGGAGGGGGTGTGGTTCGCGGACCTGGCCCCGCTGACCGACCCGGACTTGGTCGCGAGGACGGTGGCTGACGTGCTGGGGGTGCGGGAGGAGCCGGGCCGCCCGGTGCTGGAGACGCTGGTGGAGGCGGTGGGCGGGCGGAGCCTCCTGGTGCTCCTGGACAACTGCG
>Ga0306920_100013158_pt1 | contig 11258 bp, 7 predicted proteins | sample flu12Cox44000170_FD_204666 | JGI IMG/M metagenome (GOLD analysis project Ga0306920, IMG submission 204666) | Lab enrichment of tropical soil microbial communities from Luquillo Experimental Forest, Puerto Rico - flux4day.12C.oxic.44.000.170 (v2)... | ecosystem: Environmental > Terrestrial >...
GAGACGCGAACGACGCCAACTCGTTCAGGGTCACCCTGCCCGGTCAAGTTGTAGTTGCCACCAATGGCGATCGCGAGCTGCTCAAATCCATGGTGCCGCGTCTTGATATCGAAATATTGTGCCGTGGAAAACCAATCTTGGGCGATGTTCAGGCCAGGCGAACGATTCCACAGGATCACCAACCGGTCTGGGTTGTCATGCGGCAGAGGACGGAACAGCAAAGCGTTTGCGACACTAAAGATGGAGGTGTTCGCACCAATCCCAATCGCCAGCGACAATACAGCGGCCAGTGTGAACCCGAGGTTCTTTGTGAGGGAGCGAAGAGCGAATCGAATGTCCAGAATCCAAGTGTTCACTGGAAGGCCATCCTAGCATAGCCAACGGTCAGCTACCGCGATTGGACGTCTCGCAAGGAGGAATGGCCAGTGCGGTAATAACAAAACCGCCGCCAATCAGATTCTATTGTTTCTCGGACTCACCGTAATTGCTCATTTCTCGAGCCGAGTATTTTCCCGATCAATCGGCGCACGTTAGTGGTTACGCATGTGGAATACAGGGCCGGCGCACGGGTGTAGAATCGCGGGACCGGGCGTTGAAGCGAGGGGACCAAAAATGAGAGGACAAATATTGTTACGGGTAGTTTGCGTAGCGCTCGCAATCGCGGCCGTTTGGCTGGTAGAGCCAACGATGGCGCAACGTGGCGGCGGTCACGGGGGTGGAGGCGGAGGATTTCACGGGGGTGGTGGCGGATTCCATGGAGGGGGCGGAGGGCTTCATGGCGGCGGCATGAATTCCTTCAGCGGTGGGCACTATGCGTACGGCGGTGCGCGTTATGGCGGCTATCACGGCACCGGCTACCACGGTTGGCGAGGCGGCTCCGGCTGGCATGGCGGCCACGCAGGGTGGGGCAGAGCTGGATGGAGCTGGGGTCGCCCGTTCGGATGGAGATTTGGTTTTCGGTTTGGGTGGCCCTATTGGTGGTGGGGTTATCCGTACGCGTATGCCTACAATCCGTGGTGGTACGCACCCTATTCGTATGATTATCCGTACTCCTGCGTGCCGGGTTACCCGTGCCCGTATGACGACAACGGCGACGATCCCCCGCCAGCAGACCGGCAAACCAGTCCCAACCCGAACGGACTTTCGAATCCCGGAAGACCGTCGGCCCCTCAGGGGCCCGGCAATGCGAATTACATGAGCGGGGATGTGGTTTGGCATGATCCGCGTCCGATTTTGTCTGTGGACCGGATCACCGCAACACCGGCCGCCTACCGAGCTGTGCAACGGGCGGTGGTTCAACAGAGCCCGAAACGCAACGCGCGGGTGAGTCCGCAGGTGCAAAATGCACTGGATCACTTGCAAGACATGCCGCCCTTCGCGCGCGAGCGGGAAATCAAGACGGGGCGGTACAGTCACTTTTCGCCGAAAGAGCGCGCTTATTTGCTGAACGCGAAATACTAGCTTGGCTAAACGGATTCAGGGCCAATGAAAATACGCGACAGGTTGTCACGACGGTCGTTTCTGGGAATTTGCGCGGCCGCGCCATTTTACGCTTCGCGGGCAGTTGGGAGAGCCGACATTCCGGTCGGGCTCGAACTGTATTCGGTTCGAGACGATCTGAAAAAAGACTTGTCGGGGACGGTGCGCAGCGTGGCAGGCATGGGCTACCAGTGTGTGGAATTCTACGCACCGTACTATCAATGGACGCTCGATTACGCAAAGCAGGTGCGGGAGGAGCTGGATCGTCTTGGAGTGCGTTGCTATTCGACGCATAACGATCTGGAGGCACTGAAGCCGGAAGGCATCCATAAGGCGGTCGAACTGAACCAAGCAATGGACGCGAAGTATATCGTGCTGGCACACCCGGGCGAGGATATTAAGGATGAGGATGGCTGGAAGCGCATCGCGGAATTGTTGAATCAGGCGAACCAGCTGCTTGGCAGCCACGGAATGCACGCGGGCTATCACAACCACGACGCGGAGTGGCAACCCATAGGTCGGAAAAAGCCTATGGAGATTCTTGCCGCGGGGACTGAAAAAAGCGTGATGCTGCAACTGGACGTGGGCACTTGCCTGAAAGCCGGCGGTGATCCAGTAGCGTGGGTGGAAGCGAATCCGGGGCGGATTCGCTCGATGCATTGCAAGGACTGGTCGCCCGAGAAAGGCTACAAGGTCTTGTTTGGGGAGGGCGCCGCGCCGTGGAAAAAACTTTTCGCGGCCGCGGAAAGCCAAGGCGGTATTGAATTTTATCTGATCGAACAAGAAGGTAGCGACTATTCCGCGATGGACACTGCCGCACGGTGCCTGGCGGAGTACCGAAAAATGCGTGCCTGAGCTTCGCGCGAAACCCTGACACAACGATGTGCCTGCGTTGCCGCCCACTCGGGCTAGCGAAGCGCCTTGTGCTTGAAATGGCGACGGCCACTGCTGTATTCCGCGACGGTCTGGCCGTTACCGTAGAGTTTGTACTTGTAGGTGGTAAGCCCTTCGATGCCCATGGGACCACGTGCGTGGAGTTTTCCGTTGCTGATGCCAACTTCCGCGCCGAGTCCATAGCGATAGCCGTCGGCAAAGCGGGTCGAGGCGTTGTGAAACACGCCGGCGGCATCGACTTCGCACAGGAAACGATCGGCGACCACTCGATCTTCCGTAACGATACATTCGGTATGTTTCGAACCGTAAGTGTGAATGTGCTCGAGGCCGGTGTCGAAAGTGTCGACGATTTTGATCGAAAGGATGAGGTCGGAATATTCAGTGGACCAATCCTGTTCGGTGGCCGGACGCACATGGGCGTCGGGGAGTAAGCCGATAACGCGCGGGCAGCCACGGATTTCAACCTTCGCCTTGTGCAATTCAGCGACGACTTTCGGCAGAAAGGTTGCGGCGATTTCCTTGTGCACGAGAAGGGTTTCGACGGAATTGCAGGCTGCGGGATATTGGACTTTCGAATCCAGGGTGATGGCCAGGGCCTTGTTGAGGTCGGCCGCGCGGTCCACGAGCACGTGGCAAATTCCCTCGCCATGACCGAGAACGGGAATTCGGCTGTTTTGCTCAATGAAGGAGACGAACTCCCTCGAACCGCGAGGGATCAGCAGGTCGACTTCCCCTTCGAGGGGTAGAAGTTCCATGACATCGGAACGCGACTGCAGCAGCTGAATGGACTCCTCGGGAATCTGCAGGAAATCGCGGAGCGCTTCCTGCCAGATGGCGACGATAGTTTCGTTGCTCCTGGCGGCTTCCGATCCACCTTTGAGCAGGACGGCGTTTCCCGACTTGAGCGCCAAGGAAGCGACTTGGGGAACAGCTTCGGGGCGAGCTTCGAAAACGACGGCGAGGACGCCAAGCGGGCAGGATTCCTTGTGGAGAATCAAGCCATCGTCGAGTTCGGTGGTCGAGAGGCGCTTACCGAGCGGATCGGGAAGGTTGGCGACCTCGCGGACCCGAGCGGCCATTTCGGCGACGCCGTTTTCCTTGACTCGCAGGCGTGCGAAAAGTGCTGGAGACATTTTGCCGCTCGAAACGAGTGAATCCGCCGCGGCACAGTCTTTGGCATTGGCAGCGAGAATGTGCGGGCTATTTTGTTCCAGCCGATCGGCAATAGCGACGAGCGCCGCGCTGCGAGCTTCGTTAGAAAGCAGCGCCAATTTGCGGGAAGCAGCGCGTGCCAGGCGGGCGATCGAGACAACATCGGCACGGGGGCTCGCGGATGTGCTGTCGCCGCTCACGATTCACGCTCCAACAGAACAATGTTATCGCGAGTGACCAGTATTCGGGTGGATGCCGCCGCATCGCTGGCGCAGTTCGCGATGCCGCGGGCAAACTCGTCACCGTCGAGGTTGGCTATGCTCACCACGTCCATGGGGTTGAACGCTTTTTCGACACGGACGAGTCCGGAAGAGAGCAAGCTGGCTTTGCCGCGAGTGATGGCACGCTGCGCGCCCGCATCGACAACAATTCGGCCACGCACACCTGCCGCGTAGGCGAGCCAGCGGCGTTTCCCCCGCATGCGGCTGGACGGGAGAAAGACGGTGCCTTCCGGCTCCCCGTCAAAAATCCGCGGAAGCGTATCCGGACGATTGCCATTGGCGATCACTGCGACACCACCGCAGTTCATAGCAATTTCGGCAGCTTCGAGTTTAGTGATCATGCCGCCGCGGCCGGACTCGGAAGGGCCACGAGCCAGGGCCCGCAACTCCGGCGTGATTCTCGAAATGCGCGGGATGGCGGTGCGGCGATGAGCCGGGCCGCGTTTCGATTTTATAGCGTCCGCCGTGAGGAGGCCATCGACATCGGTGAGGAGCACGAGGGCGTCGGCTTCGAGGCCACTCATGACCAGGGCAGCAAGACGATCGTTGTCACTGAAGGCAACCGAACGCGGATTGTCGCCGACCGTTTCGAGTTCGGCGGTCGAGACGACGTCGTTTTCGTTGACTATGGGAACAACGCCGAAGCCGATCAGCTTCTCCATCGTGCGGCGGAGATTCGAATAGCGTTGCCAATTGCTGAAATCTTCTTCCGTTAGCAGGACCTGAGCGATTTTGACGTCGAATGCGCTAAATAGCCGCTTGTAGGTTTCCATGAGCAGACTTTGCCCGACCGCAGCGCAGGCTTGCTTTGTGACCATGTCTTTCAAGCGAGATGGATGGAGGCCGAGCCATCCGCGACCGAGACCGACGGCGCCGGAAGAAACCAGGACCGATTGGTGCCGACCGGTTTGCAGCGAGGCGATGGCGTGCACGATAGGCTCGAGGCGAACCAGGGCAAGCTCACCGCGGGAATCGGTGACGGTGCTGGTTCCCAACTTGATGACGACGCGGCGCGCATTGCGCAGGGGTCTGCGGTCGTGATCGCTGAACTCGGCTGCATCGCTCATACGGTTGAGCAACTAGAGTACGACAGAAAACGGACCGGTTCACCGCCGGTTGCCCAACCGGCAAACGTTGAAAGCGCACGGCAAAGGACATCGCCGTTGCCTTTGGGCTGTGACGCGCTAGAATGTGGCCTCGATTCGAAAATTCGGACCAGGAGCAGCGTCGATGCGCCGTGGCAAAAATGCGAAAGACCGTTTGTGCCGGAAAGGGATGTGCCTGGGGATGCTCGCGATCATGGTGATCGCTGGCAGTGCGGTGTCGAGTTTCGCACAAGGCGCGCCGCGCGACCCGGCGGAACCCCAACAAGGCACGCCCGGACCGAAAGTTCCGGAACGCCCGGGCGGTGCAATCGCACGGTCGGCGGTCGACGAGCGGTCCATGCAGGCGTTGATCCATCAACTCGTGGAGTGCGGTACGCGGCTTTCCACTTCCTCCTGGACCGATGCAAAGCGAGGCGTGGGGTGCGCGCGAGACCACATAGCCGCACGCCTTAATGAAATCGCTCAGGCGAGCGGCGGCAAGCTGCAGGTGGTCGTGGATAAATTTGAAACGGGTTCGGAGCGTACCGGCGGGAAGCCGGTGCCCATGGAGAACGTGTACGCAATCCTTCCGGGGTCGGATCCGCAATTTGTGAAGACGTTATTCATTGTGTCAGGGCACATGGATTCCATACCCTCGAAATTCATGGACACGACTCTGGATGCCCCGGGGGCGGACGATGACGCTTCGGGCACGGCAGTAAGCGTGGAGTGTGCGCGACTGCTCAGCATGCTGGCGGCGAGCGGACATGCCGGGCTGCGCGCGACGATACTGTTTGCGGCCGTTTCCGGCGAAGAACAAGGCCTGCTTGGCAGCAAACATCTACTGGACTGGACGAAGGAGCAAGGTTATACCGTTGGCGGCATGCTCGATGACGACATCGTGGGAGCGGACCGGGCACCCGGCGGTCCGCATCGGGTTCGGTTATTTTCCGGTAACGGGGACATCGAGGACTGTGACTCGCCTTCGCGAGAGCTGGCCCGCGCGGTAGAAGACATCAATGGACAAGATGCAATTCGCCTGATTTTCCGGATAGATCGCTACGGTCGAGGGGGCGACCATTATCCTTTTTACAAGGCGGGGCTGCCGGCGGTGCGCTTCACCGAGCCGCTCGAGGATTACACGCACCAACACCAGACTCCGCGAACCGAAAACGGCATCGAATATGGCGACCTCGAGAAATACCTGGATTTCGGGTTCATGGGAAACGTCGCGCGCGACAATGCCGAGGCGTTGCGTCAATTGGCCATGGCGCCGCAGCCCCCGACAAACGCGAAATTGAGAGGGGCCGTAACGCCGGACGCGAAGGTGTCCTGGAACGCGGACGAGGATTCGGAGCGGGCGGGCTTCGAAATTTTGTGGCGCGAAACAACGGAGCCCCGGTGGAAGGTTTATGATTTTACGACGACGGCTAGGGAGACGGTACTGAAGGGAGTGTCGACGGACAACCACTTCTTTGCCGTGCGCGCGGTAGGTAAGAACGGAGCGAGGTCGATCGCCGTGCCGACGGAAATAGCGAAGTAACAGCCGTCCATCGGCCATTACGAAACAGACGATTGAACAAGGAAGTTAGGTACCCTTAGGGGCGTACTACAGGAATCCCCCTAATAATAAAATACAGAACCCCTCAGGTAATCGCCATGCAATACTAGCCGTGCCCGCTCGGGTGTGCCTCGGGGAAGTATGGTCGCTCGGATTCATCGTAGGGGTCGCGATGCGCCCGGTCGCGTGAAGAACGTCCTTCCTGAAGATACTCCACAGTTTGTCCCCGCAGCTAAAACGGTTGTCGTTGGAGAAAGTCATCATGAGTTCCGAACTTAACGGGTGTGTGCGTGTAGGTAGAGCTGGATTTTTGGGCCTGACGCTTTGTCTTTTCGTGGCGGGGAATATATTTGCGCAGACGAATATCACCGTGACGATCACCAAGATTAACGGGTTGACGACGCAGCAAGCCGTTACTGTCACAGCAACCGTCACGAACGACTCGCAGAATCGCGGGGTGACGTGGAGTGCAAACGGCGGAGCGTTTTCCACGCCGCCGCCCAATTCGCCACCCAATTCGACACTCTACACGGCGCCAAGCACGTCGGGAGTGTACTCGTTGACGGCGACGAGCGTGACGGATCCGACGAAAAGCGCGAGCATCTCGTTCGGCGTTACGGATCTCGCCGGGGTTTTCACCTATCACAACGACCTGATGCGCGACGGAGTAAATGCCAGCGAGTATGAGCTCACACCTGAGAACATTTCGAGTACGACGTTTGGCAAACTATTTTCCTGCACCGTGGATGGGGCAATCTACGCACAGCCATTGTGGATGGCCAATCTGGCCATCAGTGGACCGACGGACGTGCACAACGTAGTGTTCGTGGCTACGCAACACGATAGCCTGTATGCGTTTGACGCGGACGTAAACGCCACGCCTTGCACGCCGTTGTGGCATGTCAGCCTGATCGACGCCGCCCACGGAGGTAGCGCTTCGGAGACGACGGTCCCCTCCGGGACAACGGGGAATCTGGTCGGTAAAGGGGGACGGCGACATCACTCCGGAGGTGGGAGTAACGGGGACGCCGGTGATCGATCCGTCTTCAAAAACCTTGTATGTCGTCTCAAAATCGGTCAATCTTTCAGGGCCGACGTTTTACCAGCGGCTGCATGCGATAGACATCACCACGGGTAACGAGCGCGTCGCGCCGCACATTATCGACTCATCGATTTCTGTTCCTGGCAATGCTCCGGGTGCTGTAAATGGCCTAGTCGCGTTCAATCCACTCGCAGAGAATCAGCGTCCGGGTCTGGTGCTTGCCAATGGTGTCAACTACGTCGCCTGGGCATCGCACGAGGACGCCGGCGTCTATCACGGCTGGCTCATAGGCTTCAGTGCTTCTACCCTCGCAGTCGTAACTAATGCAGTCTTCAACAGTACGCCCGATACTGTCATTGATCCGAATACTGGCACTAATTACACCTACGCGCGCGGTGGCTACGGGCCTGACACAGAGCCAGGTAGCCACGGCGAGCTATACGATCGTGGCGGCGGGGCCAGCGCCCCTAATTACGTCAGTGAGTCCCAACGGCGGGATGCAGGCGCAGTCGAATCTCTCCGTGACAATCAGCGGAAGCAATTTCCTGGCAGGCCCGGTTTGCAATTTTGGCGCTGGCGTCACCGTGAATTCGTGCACCTATAGCTCGACCACGCAAATCACGGCAAATGTATCGATTGCTGCCAATGCGACCGTGGGTAGCAATACGGTGACCGTAACTGACACAGACGGGCAAGTTGCCTCGCTCGCCGGCGGCTTCGAGATTACGGCCAACGCCAACCCGTTCGCGCCGATCCTGGTGAATGCGGGCGGACCTGCGTATACCGATAGTCAGAGACAGGTGTGGAGCGCGGACGAAGATTTCAGCGGCGGCGCAGCGGCTTCTACCACCAGCGCCATCGCGAACACCGCCGATCCTACACTGTACAAGACGGAACGTTACGGCGCGTTCCTCTACCAGTTCGAGGTACCGAACGGCAGCTACAACGTATTGCTGAAATTTGCGGAGATTTATTGGACCAAGGCGGGTCAACGCATCTTCAGCGTGACCATCAATGGCACTCCAGTGTTGACCAACTTCGACATTGTGGCGGCGGCAGGAGCCCCGCTGACCGCCATCGACAAAACGTTCCCCGTGACGGTAACCAACGGGCTGGTAAGCATCCAGTTCGTCACCGGGCCGGCAAACTTACCCAAGGTCAGCGCGATCGAAGTTCACTAAAGCGCTGTGAAAATAATCCCTGGTGGAAGTCGCCAGGGCAGGCCGACATCGCGGTTTTGACGTGGGTCGCGCCCTGGACCGCGTGAACGTGCAGGGTTTTCGCGGGATGCTGCGCTATACTCGGACATCGCGGAAAATCCACGTCCATCGGGGAAGACATTTGAAATCGCTCCGTCTGCAGGGTTCGTTGCTGCTTGTGCTCGTGTCTGCTCTTTCTTTCAGAATGATTGCGTCACCGGACCCCTCTCAATCGATCGACCCGAAGTTCTTCGGCGCGTTGCGCTGGCGTCTGGTCGGACCCTTGCGAGGCGGCCGGGTTCTGGCAGTGACTGGCGTGCGCGGTCAGCCCAATCTGTTTTATTCCGGAGCCGTGGGTGGGGGCGTGTGGAAGACCGACGATGCCGGGCGCACGTGGAACCCCGTCTTCGATTCGCAGCCGATCGCTTCGATCGGCGCGATTGCCGTGGCGCCAACGGATCCCAACATTATTTATGTCGGGACCGGCGAAGCAGACATGCGGTCGTCCATCTCCTACGGGGACGGCATGTACAAATCGATCGACCGAGGGAAAACTTGGACGCACATCGGGCTGAGCGATTCGCGGCAAATCGGCCGCATCCTTGTCGATCCGCAGAATCCGAACTGCGTCTTTGTTGCCGCTTTGGGGCACGCCTACGGGCCTAATGACGAACGCGGCGTGTATCGTTCCGACGACGGCGGCCACAACTGGAAACGCATACTCTTTCATGACGAAAACACCGGTGCGATTGATTTGGCGTTCGAGCCGGGCAACTCCCGGACCCTGTACGCGGCGCTTTGGCAAACGCGACGGCCGCCGTGGAGCGTTTATCCGCCTTCGAATGGTCCCGGCAGCGGGCTTTATCGTTCGAATGATGGCGGCGAACATTGGGAACAAGTGAAGGGTAACGGGTTGCCGTCGGAGAAGCTGGGCCGAATCGGCATCGCGTTTGCGCCGAGTCATCCGCGGCGGATTTATTTGATCATCGACGCCAAGGAAGGCGGCCTGTACCGCTCGGACGATGGCGGACAAAACTGGCAGCGCATTTCCACGGACCGGCGCATCTTGGAGCGCGGCTGGTACTTCGGGGAAGTGAGCGTCGATCCGCGAGATCCTGACATCGTGTACGTACCGAACACGTCCCTTTACAAGTCGAAGGACGGTGGGAAGACCTTCGTGGCTAGTAAGGGCGCTCCCAATGGCGACGATTATCACGAATTGTGGATCGATCCCGATCAGCCGAGTCGCATGGTCCTGAGTTCGGATCAAGGTGCAATCGTCACGCTGAATAGCGGCGAAACCTGGAGTTCCTGGTACAACCAGGCCAACGGGCAGTTTTATCACGTCATCACCGACAACCAGTTTCCGTACTGGATTTACGGCGCACAGCAGGACAGTGGCTCGGCGGCGGTGTCGAGCCGAGGAAGATTTCGCGCGATCGGTGCAAACGACTGGCGTCCGTTGGAGGCAGGCGACGAAAACGGCTACCTCGCTCCGGATCCCCTGCATTCCGGCGTAATTTTCGGCGGATTTGTCGACCGTCAGGATTTCGCCAACGAACAAATTCAGACCATTCCCCCAACGCTCGCCCACGCTGGCGATTTCCGCCGTACCTGGACGTTGCCGCTGGTGTTTTCGCCGCGCGATGGGCATGTGTTGTACTTCAGCTCGCAAGTATTGTTTCGAACCGCCGATGCCGGGAACTCCTGGCAAGCGATCAGCCCCGATCTGACGCGCCCGGATGCCGGTGTGCCGGCAAATCTGGACCTGGCGACGGCCGCCGACGCTCCTCCGGGCGAGCGTCACGGTGTGATTTACACGATTGCGCCGTCTCCGCTGAAAACGGGCCTGATTTGGGCGGGCACGGACGACGGCTTGATTCATCGCACCGAGGATGAAGGAAAACGTTGGGAGAATGTTACGCCGCCACGGCTGACACCCTGGAGCAAGGTGACGCACATCGAGGCGTCCCACTTTGACGCTGCTACCGCCTACGCTGCGGTGGAACGACACCGGCTGGAAGACCTGAAACCCTACCTCTACCGCACCCGCGATTCCGGGAAAAACTGGCAAGCGGTTTCGCAGGGAATTCCTGATGGAAGTTTTCTGAATTGTGTGCGGGAAGATCCCGTGCGCAAGGGGCTGCTGTACGCGTGCACGGAGAAGGGCGTTTACGTTTCCTTCGACGATGGAGACAACTGGCAGAGCTTGCAACTGAATTTGCCGGTAACCTCGGTGCGCGATTTGGTGGTGCATGGAGACGATCTGGTCGTGGCCACGTTCGGGCGCGCTTTCTGGGTGATGGACAACATCACGCCGTTGCGACAATGGGATCCCCAAATTGCTGCGAGCCTGTGGCTGTACCGCCCGCAAACCGCTTATCGCTTGCGGCGGGGGACAGATCAGGGAACTGAATTGCCGTTCGATGAGCCGCAAGCCGCGAATGCGCAAGAGGGCGCGGCCATCGACTACTACCTCAGGGACAAACCAGCAACGCCGATTCAACTAGAAATTCGGGATGGCGAGGGAAACCTGGTCCGGAGATTCTCGAGCGATGACAAGCT
>Ga0306920_100013159_pt1 | contig 11258 bp, 6 predicted proteins | sample flu12Cox44000170_FD_204666 | JGI IMG/M metagenome (GOLD analysis project Ga0306920, IMG submission 204666) | Lab enrichment of tropical soil microbial communities from Luquillo Experimental Forest, Puerto Rico - flux4day.12C.oxic.44.000.170 (v2)... | ecosystem: Environmental > Terrestrial >...
ATTGCGTCCTGATCCGGCAGCGACCCACGCCGCTATCTCCATTCCCGCGGCACTCGATTACTACGAAAGCCGCGGGCAGAATTGGGAACGAGCAGCACTCATCAAGGCGCGTCCCTGCGCCGGCGATCTCGTGGCGGGCGAAAAGTTTCTCTCGGAGCTTTCGCCTTTTATCTGGCGCAAATATCTGGACTTCGCCGCAGTGGCCGACATTCACGCCATGAAGCGTCAGATCCATGCTTATCGCGGCCACGAGGAGATCGCAGTCGAGGGCCACAACATCAAGCTTGGTCGAGGCGGCATTCGCGAGATCGAGTTCTTCGTCCAGACCCAGCAACTCATCGCAGGAGGACGTCATCCCGAGCTGCGCACAAGAGCAACGCTGACCACGCTCGACGCGCTGCACGGCGGTGGTTGGATCGCTTCCCAGGCACACGCCGATCTCGGTTCTGCCTATCGCTTCCTGCGCGAGATCGAGAATCGTCTGCAAATGGTTGCGGACGAGCAGACCCACACGGTGCCGAGCGATCGAACGCGACTGGAAAATTTTGCCCGGTTTTGCGGTTTCTCCGGCCGCGAAGACTTTGCCAATGCGTTGCTGCAGCACTTGCGCAACGTGCAACGGCACTATGCCGATCTTTTTGAGGGCGCTGCGGTTCGCAGCAGTGACCTGCCGAAGCTCGTTTTCTCGGCAGATGCCGATGATCGCGAGACCCTTGATCGGCTCACCGAGCTGGGCTTTCGCCGGCCACTCGAAATTTCCGCCCTGGTACGGAGGTGGACCACGCCTGTCTACGATTCATTGCGGGGGGCTTTCGCGCGCGAGCAGCTTTCCCACATCGCGCCCGTGTTGCTGCGCCATTTCGCTAAATCAACAAACGCGGATGACGCGGCGGTCGCGTTCGACCGGTTTGTTGCCGGTTTGCATGGCGGCGGGCGTTTCTTTTCGCTGCTGCGGCAGAACCCGGATTTGATTGCGCTTATCGGGCTTGTTCTCGGCAGCGCGCCGCGGCTTGCCGATAGCATGGCCCAGTTTCCCGAAGTTATGGACGCGATCATCGATCCAAGCTTTTTCGGCGCGTTGCCCGAAGATGCCGAACTGTCCGCCGCCTTGCAGCGCTCGCTTCGGCAGGCAGGCTCGTACGAAGACTTTCTCGACCGCGTCAGAATCTTTGCACAAGAGCAGATGTTTCTGATCGGGATACGAATCCTCTCAAGCACCGCATCTGCCGATCAGGCTGGAGAGGCCTTTGCGCGGCTGGCGGACGTGCTCATCCAAGCGCTGCGCCATGCGATCGAGCAGTCGTTCGCGCAACAGCACGGAATCATCGCAGGTCAGCAAATTGCCATTTTGGCGCTTGGCAAACTTGGTGGCCGGGAGATGACTTCGAACTCGGACCTCGATCTCATTGTTGTTTATGATTTTGATCCCGAGCGCCCGGAATCGTCAGGCGCGCGCCCGCTTTATGGTTCGCAGTACTTCTCCCGCTTCACGCAGCGACTCATCGCCGCGCTCACCGCACAGACCAATCATGGCGTGCTCTATAAAGTCGATATGCGGCTGCGTCCTTCGGGTCGCTCGGGGCCACTTGCCACCCAGATCGACGGATTTGCGAGCTACCAGGAAACCGAGGCATGGACCTGGGAGCATATGGCGCTCACCCGAGCCCGCGTCGTGTCGGCTTCGCCGCAATTTGCAGAACGGGTCAACAATGTCATCCGGACCGTGCTTTGCCGGCAGCGGGACGCGCGGCTGGTCGCCGGCGATGTGCTCGAAATGCGCCGTGCAATTGCGGCTGAGAAAGGAGAAGGCAACCGGTGGGATTTGAAAAACGCCAGCGGCGGGTTGATCGATATCGAATTCATCGCACAGTATTTGCAACTCGTTCACGGCTGGCGGATGCCCGAGATACTCGATACTTCGACGACCCGCGTCCTCGACAAGGCGTGGAGCCTGGGGGTGCTCAGCGCGCAGGACGCGGAGGTGCTGCGCCCGGCGGCCCGCGTTTATCACGACCTCACGCAGATACTGCGCCTCTGTCTGCCACGCCCGTTCGACCCCGCAACCGTGGCAGCTGGCCTTGCCACGCTCTTGGCGCGCGCCGCAGACGTGCCCGACTTCACCACTCTTGATGCATTTATTGATGAGACCCAGGCCAAGGTGCGAGCAAGCTTCAACCGGATTTTGAGTGGGTGAGAAGGACTCGGAGGACGGACGACGGAGACGGGAGGACAGACGATGAGGGGGAGATTACAAATGACAGAGGGCAGATGATGGGCTTCTTGTCCGCCATCCGGCGTCTGTCCTGCGTGCTCTAACCAGCGATGAAAATTACGATACAAGCGCTGGACAAAGCGGACCTTCCCAATGCCGATGAGATTTTCCGGCAGGCATTCGGAAAGTTTCTTGGCTTGGCCGATCCGCTCACATTTACGGGCGATGCTGCAATTATCGCAACACGTTGGCGAGCAAGTCCAGGCGGAGCTTTGGGGGCCTACCGCGAGGGCGCGCTAGTCGGATCGAGTCTAGCGACCCGATGGGGCAGCTTCGGTTTCGTCGGCCCGGTGAGTGTGCGGCCGGACCTGTGGGATCAAGGTGTAGCCAAGCAACTCATGGCAGAGAGCGTGGCTCTGCTGGACAAGTGGGCGGTCCGGCAATCCGCGCTTTTCACGTTTGCGCACAGCCCGAAACACATCGCGCTCTATCAGAAATTCGGTTTTTGGCCGCAGTACCTTACTCCTGTGATGTCAAAGCCGGTTCGCAAGCCCGGGCGCACGGGCGCTGGTCCTTCTACTCGAAGCTGTCGTCAGCGGAGCAACATAGCAAGCTCTCAAAGTGTGCGGCGCTCACCGGCAAGATCCTTGATGGCCTGGATCTGGCCCCCGAGATCCGTGCAATCGCTGAGCAGCACCTGGGGGAAACGATCCTTGTTGAAGATGAGTGCGGCTTGGCAGGTTTCGCGGCCTGTCACATCGGCAAGGGCAGCGAGGCGGGAACAGGTAACTTGTTTGTGAAATTCGGCGTCGTACGTCCAGACCCAAACGCGCCAGCGCTGTTCGCACGCTTGATTGATGCCTGCGAGACAGTCGCCGCTGATGCCGGATGTCAGGAGATCATCGTGGGGGTCAATACGGCGCGCCATCAGGCCTACCGCCAGATGATCGATCGGGGTTTCAGGACCTTTTTGGAAGGTGTGGCAATGCTGCGCCCAAACGAGCCGGGCTACAATCGTCGGGACTGCTTCATTATTGATGACCTGCGATAGATCCGATCGTGCCCTGAATTTTTGTTCATGTCGGTTCGGTGTTCTGCTGTGCCAGTCAACGATCGTGGCAACCCCCGCATGCCGACGGCAACCCTCCATGTTAGAGCTGTTTTCGTGCTCGAGCAATATTGCGGCAGTAGCGGTTGCACGGGATCAGCATAGACGGCCCAATCACTTTCGTGGCGGTGCTCAAACAAGTATTCTCCCCCGGCGGCAGGAGGCAAATGACATATGTCAAAGGTGTGGAGTTGCAACGAGTGGGATCAATTGGAGGAGGTCATCGTAGGCAATCCGCTGAATGCACGGTTTCCGACCGCGGACCGAAGTACTCAGGTGGCAGAGTTTCACGATCGTTCACTGCCGGAGATCCCGCGCGGCCCTTTTCCGCAAAAGGTCATCGAGGAGACGGAAGAGGATTTGAAGGACTTCGTTGCAATTCTGGAGGGCCTGGGCATCACCGTCAAACGGCCGCAAACATGGCCGCATGAGGCCAAGTTCTCCAGCATTCATTGGGATGCCCACGGGTATTACAATTATTGTCCGCGCGACGTCCTGCTGGTCATTGGCGACCAGATCATTGAAACCCCCAATGTTATCCGCAGCCGCGCCCAGGAAACCTTCAGCTATCGAAGTTTGCTGCTCGACTACATGAAATCAGGAGCACGGTGGTACAGCGCTCCCAAACCAATGCTGCTCGATTCACTCTTCGAGGTTGATCTGAAAAGGCCCACGCCACGCAACGATGAACCGGCTTTTGACGCGGCGAACGTTCTACGCTTTGGCCAGGATTTGATCTATCTGGTGAGTTCCACGGGAAACGAATTGGGAGGGCATTGGTTGCAGTCGGTCCTGGGCGAGAAGTTCCGCGTGCATTTTTTCAAGGACATTTATTATGGCAGCCATATTGATTCCACGCTGGTAGCGTTGCGTCCCGGCTTGATTCTCTGCAATCCGGCTCGTGTCAACGATGATACCCTGCCAAAAGTCTTGAAGCAGTGGAAAGTCCTCTATAGCCCGCCGATGGAGAATACGGACAGATATGATGCGGAGTATCTATCCAAAAGTATCGGCAGTGACTGGATCGACATGAATGTTTTCAGCATAAATCCCAACCTGGCCGTCGTGGATGGCCATCAAACGGGTCTCATGAAGCTTCTGGAGAGCCATGGCATCGACATCGTCCCGCTGAAATTGCGGCATGCCAAAATGCTCGGCGGCGGTTTCCACTGCGTGACATTGGACATTCGCCGCGCCGGAACACTGCAGCGATATTTCGATTGACGACATTGCCGCCATAATTCGGCGGCATGGGAGTCTGACCTCGGATTTCAAGACCTTGGCAGTATCGGAAACCGGGCATCTGGGCTCGTGAGCAGGTAAGAACAGTTGTCGGCGTTACCGTATACAGCAATTGCCTTCGCTGGTGGTTTCTTGTTGCTGAGCCTGGTGGCTTGGAGGCGCTATACGTGGGTAGCGCAGCAGACGTCCGATCAGGAGGACAGATGTCGATACAGCCTGAGCGATGTCTTTGGCAGCGATCACCTCGTGAATGTCCCGCATCAGAAAGGCGTGCGTTGGCTTACTGAAATATTCGACCGCTCCGCTGCCAAATTTCCGAATCTACCTGCCTTGCAGATTCCGCACACAGGAGAGTCGCTCACCTTCGCTGAGCTCGATGCGCGCGCAGAAACCATTGCCGCAGCGCTTTCCTGCTTCCTCACCGGTCCCGACCAGGTGGTGGCTATCGCCATGCCGCAGGACGATTGGCGAGCCGTGGCCTGTCATCTCGGCATCCTTAAAGCCGGCGGTACCGTGGTTTTTCTCGACGGCACGCTGCCAGATGCTTTGCTCGCCCACATGCTCAACGACGCACGGCCGGTGGCCGTTCTCACCCGAGGTCAACAAAGCTTCCACAACCTGCCGACGCTCGACGTAATGGCATTGCCGCCGGAGGCGGCGCGAAGGGAGGCGCCGTCATGGCTTGACGATCCCAGTCAGCGTCTTGCAGCCATCTTCTATACCAGCGGAACCACCGGGATGCCCAAAGGCGTGGAATGCCCGCATGCGGGCTATGTGAACCTCGCTTTGAGCTACGCCGATTATTTCGATCTCGTGGCCGGCATGGATGCAACCTCGCTCGCCTCCTCGCTCGGTTACGATGGCAGCATGTCCGAAATGTACAGTGCCTGGGTATCGGGATGCGCCGTGGTCATGCTGACGAAAGAAGAAATTCGCTCCGGCCCCGATCTCATCCCGATCCTGCGCCGAGCAGAGGTCACTGTGCTCTTCTGCCCACCGGTCCTGCTCACCACGCTCACAGCTAGTCCGGAAATCGATCTGCCTTATCCGCTATGTCGCTATATCGTGCCCGCGGGCGAAGCGTTTCCCAGCGCATTGGTGGAGTCCTGGACCCGGGGCCGGCGGCAGATCATCAACACCTATGGTCCGACCGAGGCGAGCACGGATACGAGCCGCCAGACTTTGCGGCCGGGAGAGCCCATCACAATCGGCTCGCCGTTTCCCAACGTCACCTACGTTATTCTGGAGCCCGATCAGCTCCACCCAGTGCCACATGGAGAGGTTGGAGAGCTGTGTATCGGCGGCGTACACGTCGCGCGCGGATACCGGAACCTGCCGGAGCAAACAGCTCAGAAATTTATCATCCATCCTCAGTTCGGCAGGCTTTACCGCACCGGCGACAAATGCAAGATCGATATCCAAACACAGCGCGTGCACTTCCTCGGCCGCATCGACGCGCAACTCAAGGTGCGCGGCCATCGCGTCGAGGTGCAGCCGGTTGAAGATATTCTCCAGACCCAGTTCCCGGAGATCGAAGCTGCCGTTTTGGATTACCAGAACGAGACGCTCGTCGCCTTTGTAGTCGCGCCTTCCCTCACCGAAGGCGCAATCTCGAAGGTCAGTCCGCCGCCGTCGGAATGGGCCGCGCGAGTGACTGCAACGCTCGCTCGACAACTTCCGGCACCGTCAGTACCAACAAGGATCTTTCTTGTTGAGAATTTCATGATGAAGCCGATGTCCGGGAAGATTGACCGGACATGTTTGCCGAACCTGTCCGACGTTCTTGTCGAGTTGGAGTCCGGAGCCGAATACACGGCTGGCTGCGCGACCGGCGCGTTGCGAGCCAAGCTCACGGCTCATGATCCGGCCGACATGTCGCCGGAGTGCGAGGAAGTACTGACGATCTGCCGGGCCGTGTTCGAAGGTCGCTTGGGTCCTGACGACGGCTTCGCTGAATCAGGCGGCCACTCTCTCCTGATTGCCCGGTTAGCCCAGCAGCTGCAGTCTGCGGGATGGATTATATCCGTGCGAGCGCTGTTGAGCGACTGCAACACCGCACGCAAAGTGGCGAGCCGCCCGCGCACACGCGAGCAGCCTTGCAAGGCCTCCAGGGCTACTTTGCAGTTTGGCCGGGAGACAGTTGAGAATGACAAAGCTGCGGGGAAGCTACTCTCGATTGGTTCCTTCACCACGCTGCAGGTGCTCTTTGCGACGCTACTCTATTCACCGGGGGTGGCGATTCTGATCGTTACCTTAGCCTTTGCCGATTTTGATGCGTTGTTCACAGCGCCCGGGCTCTCCGAGTTTATTCTCGGCGGCTGCTTTCTTTATCTGCTTGGTCTCGTCGCGCCGTTCGGCATGCTGCTATGGGTCATGGTGATAAAGCTCTGCTTGGGTGGTCACCTCTACAAAAACAATGTGAGCCCGGGTTTGTACCGCAAGTGGAGCAAAATGCATCTGCGCATCTGGTGCATTGGGCGCATGCAGGATACGGTGCTTCTCATGCTGCGACTGATGTATCGCAGCGCGCCGCTCATGGCCTTCGTGCTGCGGCAGCTCGGAAGCAGCGTGGGCACCAATCTGCAGTGTACACAGGATGCTCACTTCTCCGGGCCGCTGGATTTGGTCTCAATCGAGAATAACGTCGCCATCCAGACTGGAGCCTACCTTCAACCGGCGACGTGGCGGGACAAGGACCTGCACGTCGGCCCCGTTCGACTTGAGGCCGGCTGCAAGGTCGGAATGCGAGCCGCGGTTGCAAGCGGCGTCACGGTCGGTCGCGGGAGCTGGATCACTCCGTTCACGCCCATTCTTGCCAACGTGGGGCCGCATGAGATGTGGGAAGGTGCTCCGGCGCGTCGGAGCGGCCGCCATATGGAGCTCAAGCGCACAGCAAGCGTTTGTCGGTATGCCTCTCCGATTTGGCTATCGGAATCGCTCAACCTCGCAATGCAGATCGTCGTTACCTTGTTGCTGATTGTGGTACCCACGGCCGTGATCTCCTGGTTTGCGACCGGTTTGCTTCCCGCCGCGGATATTGAGCGTTCGGCCGAGCATCTCAGCCTGAATGTAATGCCCCAAATCGTCTGGCACGTGAGCCTTTACGCTTTCATCACTAGCGGGCTTACGCTGGCCGTCACTTCCGTCCTGCTCTGTCTGTTCATTCGCTGCACCGCCGCTTCGTTTGGGATTTATCCATCACGCGGCCTGAGCGCTGCTCTCCTCATGTACAGAATGAAGCTGATGAATCTCATTCAGGCGGTCTGGACCTGGACCGTGACTGGACAATACTTGCGAGCGCTCGCCGGAATGCGCTTCCCGCGCGTGGGGGGCTCGGAATGCGACCTGATGGTCAACCTAATCCCGGAGCTTGCGGTTGCCGATTCCCGTGTATTCTGGTCGAACAGCTGTTTCACCAATATGCTCGATTGCGGGGCCGAGCACTTGACGCTGCGACAGCTCGACATGCCGCGTAATTTTTTCAGCGGCAACAATTGCGTTGCCGAGTGTGGGCACTTTCCCTCGAATTTTATCCTGGGAACCTCCAGTCCGGGCAATGACGTGCAGTTCCGCCGACAAATGCGGTCGCGGCTTGGAGAGCCCGTCTCGGTGGCGGGAAATCCGGCCGTGAAATTTGCCGGCTCCCCGGCCGAGAGAGACAAAGAAGCCGATAAACGACCTGGTATTCCGTTGTTTCTAACTCGCATCTTTTTGTTCGACCTGTTCAGCATCAGCGTTCTACCCGTCACCGAAGTGCTGGTATTTACGATCATGTACGTAGGTCTTTTGTTGCTGGGGGCATCACTGGTGGCGGCGGCCGTGATTGCTTTGCTCCTCACCGAGCTCAATCTCGTTGTGTTGTGCATCGTGATCAAAAAGCTCCTGGTAGGCAGCAAATGGGGAAGAGATGACACGGCCCCCTTCTGGTCCTGGCGGCACTTCGCATATTTCTTCGTGCAAGACTGTTTTTTCGTCTGGTGCCGCGCATCGCTCGGGTTTCTCGCAGGGACTGTCTTGTCGAATTCCATACTTCGGCGGATGGGATGCCGGATCGGACAGCGCACGATCCTGATGGAGCCGATGCAATGCTCCGACTGGAACGCGGTGAGGATCGGCGTTGACTGTGTTTTCGACGGCGTCCTGCAGCTTCACACCTTTGAGGATATGACCTTGAAAGTGAAGCAAACCAACATCGACGACGGCTGTGTCGTGAGCTCGGGCGCGACCGTAATGGGCGGCGCTCTTCTTGAGCCGCACACGATCGTGTTGCCGTTGTCCCTGGTGCTCAAAGAGATGAAGCTGGGTTCGGGCGCATACGAGGGAAGCCCCGTGCAGCCTGTAAGCGGTCCGATGCCCGGAGCAGCGAATGCATGAGGTCAAGCGCTCGACCAGCCGGCTTTTACCAGTCGACAATACCGACTGGCTGAAGACCGCGGCAATCATCTTCGTATCGGCTGGTCATTTCGGCTTCTTCTTCGTGGACGATGATCGCTGGTGGAGTGTTTTCGGACGCTTTGCGGCTCCGCCGTTCTTCTTCCTTATAGGCTACGCCCAGAGCAGGACAGTCCCGCTCTACTGGATATGGACCGGCATCATTTTGACGCTGCTCGAAAGCTGGAACGCCGAGTGGGCCTGGGTCGCGCCAAACATTCTGTTGAGCTTCGTACTCATTCGCGCTGTACGTCCCTATGTACAACACGGTCTGGAGAAATACGGTTGGTCCGCGTTTGTCCTCCTCGTTTGTGGAATTGTCGCGGCGCAACCGGTTGCAGCACGATTGGTGGACTATGGCGCGGAGGGATGGTTGTGGGCCCTGTTCGGGTTATGCCAGCGAAGATTCTCAGACAACACATTGCATGCCAAGGATGGCGTTGAACGTCAGGCCCTCCCGGTCGCGCATGCAATGAACGTAAACTGGGGTCTGATGCGCTTTGCAGCCTGTTTCGGTGCTGCGGTTTTTTTTGCATGGCAGGAGCAAAGGGAATACTCGTTTCCGCCATTGCAGTTCACCGTCTTCATCACGGGGCTGACTGTTCTGTGCGTGAGCCTATGCATCTTCGAGCGCGGCCCCAGCCGCATCCAACCGGCAGAGCCGATCGCAAGCGCGTTGCGCTTTATCGGTCGGCGAACGTTTGAAATCTATGCGATCCAGCTTGCCGGCTCAGAGCTTCTTGTAAAACTCGTCCCCGACCTCGCGCCTTGAGTTCCGGATCGCGGCGCATGATCATTCGAGATCCAGCAAAGAATTTCGAGTTTCTCTGGAAGACCTTCCACAACAGGTACCCTTTTTTCGAGCTCAGGAATGTGGATTGGGAAAAACAGTATGAGACCTACAGACCAAGGGTTAATAACGCGACCAACGATAACGAGCTCTTTGACATCTTCTGCCAAATGCTTGATCCCTTGAATGACGGGCATGTCGAGATCAAAGCTAGGACGAACGGCACTTGCAGGTGGAGATATTTCACCGCGGAGAAGAAGCCGAGATTCCATCAGGAGTTTACGAAGCGAGCAATCAAGCAGCTCTTCAAAACGACGGAGAAGACGCTTGTCCGCCATGGGTTTTTCAAGCTGACGCAAACCGGCGCCTGGATGCTTCGGTACTGCAGGTCAGCCGAATTTGGCTACATGCGCATTCTTGAGCTTGAGGGTGTCAAAAAGCGAACATTGAGCTCCGTCCTTGACTTGATTGCGAACGACTTCGCCTTTCTGAATGGCATGATCATCGACATTCGTGACAACCCCGGCGGGGAGGACGACATTGCGCTCATGATCATCAATCGTTTTTGCGATCGCAAGCGCGTTGCCTTTCGCAGAAAGACGAAGATCGGCCCGGGCAAAGACGACTTTACGCCGCTCAAGACCTGGTACATCGAGCCCCAGGGCGAGGCGCGGTTTACCGGGCCGATCGTACTTTTGACCTGTGATGCCGTTTTCAGCGGTGCAGAGGCCTTTGCACTCGCGATAAAGCAGCTCCCCCATGTCACCCTCATTGGGGACCACACCAATGGAATATTCTCTTATCAACTCGAGAAAAAGCTTCCTAACGGATGGGCGTTCTGTTTGCCGCATCAGGTCTATTTCTCAGCTGACATGGTTTGCTATGAAGGCAAAGGCGTGCCGCCCGATATCAGGCTCCTGAACAAAAGATCGGACATTGAAAGAGGTGCCGATCCCTTGATCATCCGCGCGCTCAAAATCTTGCGATCCAAAGGGAACTCAACGAAAGATACTTGATTCGCGTGCCGGCAGCCCCGCTCCGGGATCCGCTTCTGGCTTTTGTTTGAGCGTGAGCTTTTTCTGAAAACCGGTTCCCACCCGCATCAAGTGCAGGGCAGGCTGTTTGGGGATCATGCTCTACGCTGCGGCGGTTGCGAGTTCCTCCTTTTGCGTTCGCGCTGTTTGGCTCGGCAAACGCAGGAACACCACCGTGCCGCGACCCAGGATGGAGCGGATGCGCATGGTGCCGTGGTGTAGCTCAGCCAACGATTTCGCGATCGCAAGCCCGAGCCCCGAGCCCTGATGGCTCTTGGTGAGCTGGCTTTCGACCTGTTCGAACGGTCGGCCAAGCCGCGTGAGGGCGTCTTTCGGAATGCCGATTCCCGTATCGGCGATGACGATGCTTACAAAGCTCTCGATCGCTCGCGCCCGAATGATGATCCGTCCCCCTTCGGAGGTAAATTTTACTGCGTTGGA
>Ga0306920_100013160_pt1 | contig 11257 bp, 14 predicted proteins | sample flu12Cox44000170_FD_204666 | JGI IMG/M metagenome (GOLD analysis project Ga0306920, IMG submission 204666) | Lab enrichment of tropical soil microbial communities from Luquillo Experimental Forest, Puerto Rico - flux4day.12C.oxic.44.000.170 (v2)... | ecosystem: Environmental > Terrestrial >...
CGGACCAACGTCGGCATCGTCTTCTATCAATAGAATCCGGTTGTTAAACTCGGCCACGTGCTCTTCTCACGAGGGTTGTGAAAACGCACTCCAGGTGCTGGGCATGCTGCCGACCGCAAGTTAGCGCTTGATTAACAGAGCCAATAGATCACCGCCATAGCCCTTTAGTGCCGCTCGACGGGTCACCGCGCTATACTTCATCCCACCGAGAGTGAGTCGTGAAAGCCGCGAGCATGGGTCAGGGCTGATCATCGATGCGCGACGCCACAACGACCCGCCCACTCGGCTCGGACGCGGCTCGCGATGGGGCGGAATACCGTCGAGGTGCGCTCCTCGTCGCCGGCGCCGCGATCGCCTGGAGCAGCGCCGGACTCCTGGTGCGGATGACGGCGACAGACAATTGGACGACGCTCTTCTGGCGCTCGTGTTTCGCGGCGCTCTTTCTTGCTGGCTATATCGCGCTCCGCGAGGGGCGTGGGGCGGTGCGCAGCTTTGCCGGCCTCGGCCTCCCGGGGCTTGGGATCGCCGTCGCCTTTGCCACCTCGATGACCTGCTTCATCATCGGCCTCCGCGAGACCGCGGTCGCCAACGTCCTCATTTTTCAGGCAGCGGCGCCGTTCGTCGCGGCGATCCTCGGCTGGTTTTGGCTTGGCGAGCGCATTTCCTGGCGCGGCGTCGCGGCGATCCTCGCGGCATTGCTCGGTATCGTCGTGATGGTCTCGGATTCAGTCGCAGCGGGACGAGTTCTCGGCGATCTCGTCTCCGCCGTCATGGGCATCAGCTTTGCGATCGTGATCGTCGAGTCACGCCGGCATCGCGATGTCGCGATGACGGCGGCGATGTGTCTGGGGTTGGTGCTCGCCGGACTGGTGGCGCTACCTTTCGCGGATTTCGCGCCGACGCCGGGTGATCTCGGGCTACTCGCGCTCTTTGGCATCGGTCAGATGGGTGTCGCGCTCACGCTCTTCACGGCGGGTGTCCCACTCATCCCAGCAGCCGATGCCGGGCTCATCACGATGGTGGAAGTCGTTCTGGCGCCGCTTTGGGTATGGCTCGCGTTCAGCGAGGATCCAGGTTTACGCGCGCTTCTCGGCGGCGCCGTGGTCCTCATTGCCGTGATCGGCCACACATTGCTCGAGAAGCGCACGCAATAGGCGGAGCGGATTGATCGCGTGGCTAGGGTTGGTGCCTCGGGTGCGCCTAGGTCTCAGCCGGTCGGACAAAGCAGAGAACGCCCGCGCCGGGCTGCCAACAGAGAATGGCCTTGCCGGTAGGATTGTCGACGCGCTGTAGGATGCGGTCGAACGGCACCGGAATCCAACGCTGCTGCAGAACGCCGGCGCGGGAGAATTGCTCCGGCGTGAGCAGCGCCTCGTAGTAGTCGCCCTCGATCCGGTAGTCGACGGGGCGGCAGTCACTTTGCGAGCAACAGGAGCTGTGGTTGGTGCCCGGGACTTCCAGCGATTGTGGCGCAAGCGCGGGATCAACGTTTTCCGGCGGCGCGGCGCGCAGAGGAACGGCGCTCGCGATGAGAACGGCGAGCGCCAGGAGAACGCTTGTGGCAAGTGAAGGGGGCCGCTCAAGCGCCTCTCGCGCTCGCCGCCAAAACGACGGCGATAGCGCGACGAGCGAGAGCGGCAAGCGCGACGGGGCGACGAGCATGGCAACTATTCTCTTCCTTCCTCATCGCGTTCGCGCGCGGCCGCCGCTCGACCACGCCACGCATGATCAGCGATACGGCAACTGCCCTTCAACAGATTCGGTTCCTATGGCCTGCAAGCAAAGCTGCGCCGCGATGGCAGGGCTCGCTGATGATCGCTCACGCCGACCGAGATACAGCAGCCTAGTCGATCGTATGCGTCCGTGGCTTTGATCCCGCGACACTCGCTAGCTCGCGACCGGCTTGTCCCATGTCGTGCGCCGCGCCTTCTGCTGCGCGGGCCATCTGCGTCGTGGCGCCCTGTGCAAGGTTAAGGGCCACGCCGCTCAGCTCGACGAAATCGGCGGTGAGGCGGCGCATCGACCCAAGCATCCATTCCTGCTGGATGCGCATGAGCTCGCTGAGGTCGCTCGAATCCCGCATCTCCTCGAGCGACTGCCGCGTCGCGTCCAACGCCTCGCGGCGCCGGTGCAACCATCGCCGCGCGACTTCATCGAAGCGCTCGAACGCCCGCGCCTGGGTCTCGACCCAGAGATCGGACGGTCGGAAGGCTGACGCGGCGATGTGCTCCTCCGCGCGCCCGGCGTGTTGCGATTCGAGGCTGCGCTTTCGTGCCATGGCAAACTTCCTCCTTGGAAACGCTTGCCAACGCCGATAGCGGCATCGGGTTCGTCCTTCGCTAATGGGTTGGCAGATCAGCCGGCCGATGCCGCACCGCGAGCGTCCAGTGGCTCGCCTTATTCATGCTTTTTCCGCAATACAACTGGACCTTTCGGAGGGCGGCATGCAATCGTGAGGGGTCCGCGCGCGTTCATCGCGCCGATGGGAACCGAGCGGGCCACATGAACCGAGAAGCGCCTTTCGCAACCGTCCTCGCGCTCACATTACTGCCCATTCTCATGGCGCCGGCGCTGGGACGCGAAAAAACGACCAAACAACCCGTGGCGATTCTGCCGCCTGCAGACGGGCCCGTGGAGCGGCTTGAAGCGCAGCCGCGACTACCCATCGAGGTGGTGCCGCTTTCTGGCTCGGAGCCGGCACCGGGTCTGTCACAGGAGCGTCATCAACGCGAGGGCGCGGTCGATCCGACGACCGCCCATGTTTGTGGCGGCGCAAAAATGTCGCCGTCGCAGTGCGCGCAATTGGCGGCGCACATCCGCCGCTTCATGAGCGAAAAGCCGCCGCCGGTGGTGCCACGCGACGCTGCGGCAGCACATGTCTGCGGCAAGGGGCCGCGGCCTGCGGCAACCTGCGCAGCCATCGTGGGCCAAATTACCACGTGGTTGAAGACGCGGCAGGCGGCGGATGCGGCTCCGCCTCCATCGGCGCTCGCGGGTGATCCCACAAGCGACCGCTGAACCGTCGGACGTTTGGCGTTGATCGCGGCCGATCAGCCGAGCCAGTGATGGGGTTCACCGGTGAGCCAAGCCTTGCCGCGAGCATAAAGGCGCTCCACCTCTGCACCGCGAAGTCCCGGCATATCGCGCTTCACCTTGTAGCCGAGCTTGTGCTGGAGGTAAGCCAGGTGCCGATAACCCTCAGGGAATTCATGGAGCAGAGCGGCATCAAGCGATAGCTTGGCAGCGGGGTCGAGCGGATCCAATCGGTCTTTCTCATAGATCGGTTGGCGCAGGACCAGTCCCCAGCGGCCCTCGCGCAATTCGAGAAAATCATAAAAACGCCCGGTGCAGACGACATCGCAGAGAACATTATCGACGGCGGCGCGCTGAAGAATCTGCATCTTCGTTTGAGCGATCGCACGGCGGCCGGCGAGATCGACGGTGCCGCCGCCAAGGAAATGCAGGATGCTGACGCCGCGCTCGAACCCCTCGCGGCTGACGGCAATGAAACGATCGGCCGGGCCCTGAAACCATGTCGCCATCATCCACCCGTCGTCGTGCCATACGGTGCGAAAACGCTCCCAATCGCCTTGGTCGCGCCAAAGCGCCCAATTCTCAACCATTTCGCGAATACGCGCCTTTTCCTGGGCTTCTGTCATCCGACTCCTCCCAAAATGGCCCGGCCGCCATTGTTCGTCCCGTTCGATGTCCGTCAATATCGCGCGAATTCCCGTTAAAGGCCGAGCGAGCTTTTTTTTGCCCCTATCGGAAGTTGATCACTGATGCTGTGTTATTTGCGCGACAACCATCGTGGGGACGGTGCCAATGGATGCGACAGCGCTTGCGATCATCATCGCTGCGTCATTCGCCGCAGGCTACGGCGTGCGAGCGTATCGCGCGGCGCGACGCCGCCGTATTTTCCGGACGTAAGCTCGCATGGTTCATCTCCGGTGGGTCGTGCCAGGGGGCCGTGGGCTACGCTTGCTTGCCGCCGCGGTGACGTTTTCTCTTTCTCTGGCCGCGGCCGCGCACGCTGACGATGCCAATCTCTATGCGAAGCACGCCGGCGAGATCCTTGCGCGACTGCTGGACCAACGGGATTTCAAGCCCGAGCCGGAATGCGCGCCGGTCGAGCGCTGCGAGGCATTGTTGGCACGGTTGCGCGCTGGCGCATTTGATATTCTCGCACCGAGCGAGCAATCCGATTCGCCGGACCTGCCGAGCTACCGCCGCCTCCGGCAAAAATGCCGCAACGTCGATCTCGTGCATATTGGCGTCGCCCGGCATCGGCTGACCGCGACACGCAATTTTGCCGCCTACAAACTTGAGCCGACGCGCCGCCTCGGCGAGGTAATGATCTTTCGTGCCGAACATTACGTTGCCGGCGATGCGCGCGCGAGCGATGCGCAACCAGCGACCTGGCCGGGCGCCTTCGTTGCCGTTGGGATCGCACACTGCCGCGTTCTCGCAACCGCGACCGTCGAGGAAGGCGACCGCTACGCGAAGCACAATCCCGTCGCCGCAGACGAGCATTTGAGCGAGTTGCTGATGATCGACGGCCAATTGTTCGTCTTGAACCTCGTGCCTGTGATCGCCGGGCATGAACCAAAGCGCGCCTGGTGGTACAAGCTATCGCTGAGCGAATGGGGCGCGCTCGCGACGTTCGATCAACAACGGCATCGGCCACATTACGAGTTCAGCTATCGGCCGCCGACGCTGAGCGAGGAGGACGACAGCCGAGCAGGAGCAGGGGCGGGTGGTCGCCCGCGCCAAGACGGTTGAGTGCGCAGCGAGAGGCCGTACACTATCGGATGAGTGTCAGAGAGGGGGGTCTTATGATCCGGATGGTGGTGGCGTTCGCGCCGCTGTTGATGGCGGGGTGCGTTGCCGGCGAATCTTCGGGCTCGGACACTTCTTCTGTTGCCGCACGCTGGGCTTGCTTGGGAATTCGAGCGCCATCGAGCGGTGCATCTATGGCGATCGCGATGTCGCCACCCGGGTCGCGACGGCGGTGTCGGCGAACCCGCCACCTCTTTCGCGTCAAGACGCCGGCGATACGGTTACTCCGGCCCGCGAGACTGCTGGAACGAGCGAGAGACCGCGGTTCGGCGGCCGCCAGGATGTAGGGACAGCGGGCGTCCTCGACATGATCCGCACGATCACGCCGCTTCGCTGATAGTTGCTGCCGGAGGACGAGGGCCCGGATCGTCACTCGGTCTCGAGTCGTCCGGCGCTTAGCTCGGTCAGCACTTTCAGCAGCTGAATGATGAGGCTACGCAGTCGCCGGTCCTCGATCGAGAGGACGGCGGTGAGCTGGCGTTGCAGGTCCCTGCCTTCGCTCGCAGTCGGCATTCGCATGCGTCTCGCTGGCGCATCGTGCGTGATGCCGTCGAAGAAATATTGCTCACCCACGCTCAGAGCCTGGGCGAATTCATGAAGGCGGCTGGCGCTCACGCGATTCTCACCGCGCTCGTATTTCTGGACGGATTGAAAACTGACGCCGACACGGTTGGCGAGATCGCTTTGCGTAAGGCCATGTACGATCCGCTGCAGCCGAATGCGCGAGCCGACATGCACGTCGATGGGATGCGGCCCGTCCGTGACGATCGTGCGACGTTGTCCGCGCCTTCTTCGTGGCGATGTCCGCGCGACGGGACCTGCCATATCGCATGCTCCTCCGCGCACCGAGGTCCGCGCGATCAGGCGCCGAGGGAATGCCACCCCGAGCCATCGAATCTGTTACCAGGAATATCTCGTATTGCGAGAAATGTCACGGGAATAGGAAGGTCTTCGACAAACGCGATTGTATGCGGGCGGAAGGGGCGGGGTGTTGGGCCCCGTCCCTCGCCTTGCAAGCCGCTAGTCGTCGAGGACGAAGGTCACTTCCATCGTGACGCGATATTCGGAAATTCGGCCATTGTGCACGCTCGCCTTCTGCTCAACCACATGCAGACCGGTGATGCCGCGCAATGTGCGGCTCGCTCGTTCAAGGCCGTTGCGCACGGCATCGTCAAAGCCGCTGCTCGATGCCGCGGTGATCTTGCTCACTCGTGCGACGCTCATGACGTCCTCCCTCCAATGCGGGGTGCCGTGGACTCGGTACCTCCTCCATGTCAAATGGGGTTGCCGATGCCGCGACCCTAGATGTCGAGCGTCGGCAATAACGTAATCTTGAGCGCTCGCACGGCCTCCAGCTTGACCGGGCAACGTTAGGAATGGGAACCGCCGGCGAACGGATGGGGTGCCCGCCGCGATGGCGGCAACATCGGGAGGTTAGGGCGAGGGCGCGGTCAGATCGAGAGCGCGGTGTGCCGGCCGCTGGCCGCCGTAACGATGCCAAAGCGCCTGGACGAGCGGGGAGCGCGCCAACAGGTCGGTTGGCGATCCGCCAACCCCGTACGAATCCCGCTGTTGAATAATTCGACCGCGCACCATTTTGCCTCGGTGAGAGCGATAGTGCCGCGTAGGGGCGCAGCCACGGCGTCAAGGCGCTGGCGAATTAACCGCCGCGTCGGCTCCTGCAAGCGCAGCGTCAGCACCGTCTCGATATTGCCGAGGCAATCGACGAGCGCTGCGGCGTAGCGGGCGCGAGCGCGGTTTTCTTCGCGCGCCAGACGGATCATCGTGACGTCGAAACGGATCAGTACGACGCCGATCACTATATAAGCCGCAAGCATCAACAGCCCGCCGGGAAGCGAGAGGAGCAAAAGCGCGGCCACCGGTCCAACGAGGCTGACCGCGTTCTGCAAGTAGATGAACTGCGCTTGGGCGAAATTGGAGACCGCTGTGGTGGCCTTCTGCACGTTCTCGATCGTCTCGCCCGAATGATGCTGCTCATGCCAGCCGAGGGGCAGCGCGGTCGTCGTGGCATAAAGGCGTTCGGCAAAGCGTTGCTGAACGCGAATGGCGACAAAACGCTCGATGATGCGTCCCGGACCATGGAAGACCCAGCTCACCACCAAGACGATGAAGATGAGCGCCATATCCCAGGCCGCGGCGCGTAGCGCATCGTCGGCCTCGCTTTGCAACATCTCGATCGCGCGCCCGGCGAGATAAGGAATTGCCAGCTTCAAGACCTGCGCCATCACGAGCATTATCATGCAGCCGATAACCGCGGGCCGGTCGGCGCTCGAATATTGCCAGAAGATGCGATAGAGGCGCCCTGTGCTTAGGAAGCTCCATAGCGCTGCGGATTGGGTCATGCCCCGAGCTAACCGGGCGACGGTTAGCGTTTCGCTAAAATGATCAGCCGATCAGTGAAATTTCGCGTGAAATCAGTCCCTTCATTGGCTACGAAGCGGCCGAGGTGAGGGTATGATCGATCCCGAACGGGTGGCGGACTTCATCCGCGAGACCGCAGCCGCGGAGATCGTGCCGCGTTTTCGTATGCTGCGGCAGGAGGACATCCGCGAAAAGAAGCCCGGTGATCTCGTGACGCTGGCGGATTTGGAAACCGAGCGGCGGCTCACGCGACGGCTGACCGCAGCGTTGCCGGGATCTCTAGTGCTGGGAGAGGAGGCGGCCGCCGAGGATCCGACGCGACTCGGTTTCCTCTCGGCCGACGCTCCCCTCTGGATCATCGATCCCATCGACGGCACCGCCAATTTCGCGCGAGGCCGGACGGGCTTTGCCGTCATCGTCGCGCGCGTCGAGAAGGGTGCGGTGCGGGCCGGCTGGATCTACGACCCACTCGATGAGCGTATGGTAACGGCCGAGTACGGCTCGGGTGCGTGGTCTCGCGGAAAGCGACTCGCGGTGGCGACCGAAACCGATCCCAAGCGTATGGAAGGCGCCGCCTACGGTCGCACCCGGAGCGGCACGCGCGCCGCGCCGGCGCTCGAGGCCGCTGGCCGGATTGGACGGGTGCGCAATCTCGGCTGCAGTGCGCTCGAATACACCGAGATCGCGCTCGGCCGCGCGCATTTCTCGCTCCATTCGCGCTCGCTCCCGTGGGATCACGCGGCCGGTATCCTGGTCGTGCGCGAGGCGGGCGGCCTAGCCGGCTTTGCCGATGACAGCCCCTATGAGCCCCGCATCCTCGACCGCCCGGTCCTCGCGACTTCAAATCATATCGCCTGGGAGACGATCCGCGACGCCGTCGGCCCGCTGACGTAGATCCGGCCGCATCGTTTTTCATAGCGAGAAGGAAAGCGCCGTTGGCGCGTGGATACAACATCGGCCGGGCAGTCTTTTACATGGCGCTGGCGATGGCGCTTATCCCTTGCCTTAACGCCCGCGGCCAAATACTTGGGACACGGCTATTCGACGCTCGAGATCGTGTGGGCGCGCTATGCCGGTCATTTCGCCTATATGGTCGCCGTCTTCTTGCCGCAGCGCGGCTTTCGCCTCTTCTATACGGAGCGGCTCTCAACGCAGGTTTTGCGCTCGGCGCTGCTGCTGAGCGCGACCGGCGTCTACTTCACCGCGCTTCACTACACCGAGTTGCCGACCGCCGCCGTCATCAGCTTCGTCTCGCCCTTCATCACCACGGCTCTGGCCGGCGTGATGTTGGGGGAACAGGTGGGTCCGCATCGCTGGGCCGCCGTCGCGGTCGGTTTCCTCGGTGCGCTCTTCATCTTGCGCCCGGGCTCCGGCGCGGTGCACCTCGCCTCCCTGCTGGTGCTGATCAGCGCCGCTTGCAATGCCCTCTATCAAATTCTGACTCGCGGCTTGGCGGCGCGCGACTCGGCGGAGACGTCGAACACCTACATTGCCGTCGTCGGTTTCGCATTGTCGAGCATCGTATTGCCGTTCTTTTGGGAAGCCCCGCACTCGATCTTCGATTTCGTGTTGCTCACGAGTCTCGGCGTTTTCGGCGGCTTTGGCCACTATTTCATCGTCAAAGCGCTGGAGTGGGGGCCCGCCGCGGTGATCGCGCCGCTCAATTACGGCCAGCTCATCGGCACGGTGATCATCGGCTATCTGGCGTTCGATGAATTTCCGGACGCAGCGACATGGTTTGGTGCCGCCATTATCGTTGGTAGCGGCCTCTACATCTTCTATCGCGAGCGCCGGCGTGCGAGGATGCCAGATTGAAGAAGAAAGAACCGGCGGCGGAAGGTAGGCATGAAAGGAAAAGTCTGCGTCATCACCGGAGCGACCTCGGGTATCGGCCTCGTCGCCGCCGAACGTTTGGCCGCCATGGGCGCGCGGCTCGTCCTGGTCGGACGCGACAAGGGGCGTGGCGAAGCGGCTCTGGCGCGCATCCGCGGCAAAACGCCCTCAGCCGAACTTCGTATTCACTACGCCGACTTATCGCGTCTCGCGGAAATGAATCATCTCGCCGCCGAGATTGCTGCGCTCGAACCGCGCATCGATGTGCTCGTCAACAATGCCGGCGCTATGTTCAATGAGCGCAGGCTCACCGAGGATGGCCTCGAGCGTACCTTCGCGCTGAACCATATGGCCTATTTCGTGCTGAGCAATCGCTTGAAAGAGCGCCTCATCGCGGCGGCGCCAGCACGCGTCGTCAGCGTCGCGTCCGACGCCCATCGCGGCAACACGCTCGACTTCGCGGATCTGCAGGCGGCGCGCGACTATCGCGGCTTCAGGGTCTACGGCCGTTCCAAACTCGCCAATATCCTCTTCACGCGCGAATTGGCGCGGCGGCTCGCGGGCACCGGCGTCACCGCCAATTGCCTCCACCCCGGCTTCGTCGCGACGCGCTTTGGCGACAACAATAGTGGCCTCTCCGGCTTCGGCATCGGGCTTGCCAAGCGGCTCTTCGCGCTCTCGCCCGAAAAAGGGGCCGAGACGATGGTCTATCTCGCCACATCGACCGAACTGGCGCGGACGACGGGCGGTTACTTCGCCAGATCGCGGCCGGCGACGCCGACTGTCGCGGCTCGCGACGATGAGGCAGCACGCCGGCTCTGGCAGGAGAGCGCGCGGCTCGGCAATTTGCCGGCGTAGGTTCTTTAAATGCGATCGTGACGGAGTTTTTCGCCGCGACCAACTCGCAGACGAACTACCTTGGAGTGGACGCTGCCCTGGCTGCCATGCTTCCATACATATGGGAGTTGCCGGTCATCAAATAGCGCCTATATGCTGGCGCGCGACAACTACATTCATTGGCCATGGCCGCGAAAAATCCCTACGAGGTGCTGGGTGTCAAGCCCGATGCGAGCGAGGAGCATATTCGTGGCTCCTATCGCAAGCTCGCCAAGAAATATCATCCCGATCTCAACCCCGGGAATAAGCAGGCTGAGGCGCGCTTCAAGGAGATCACCGCCGCCTACGATCTATTGTCCGACAAAGAGAAGCGCGCGCGCTTTGACCGCGGTGAAATCGACGCGAGCGGCGCCGAAAGACCGGAGCATGCCTATCCACGCTACGGCGGCTTTGCTGAAGGTGCACCGGGCACTCGCTACGAGTTCCATTCGGCAGAAGGCATGGCTCCCGAGGATCTGGACGATCTCTTTGCCTTCTTCGGGCGCGGCGCGCGCGGCAATGCGCCGCGGCGCGGCGCGGATCTCCACTTTGCGCTCACCGTCGATTTCCTGACCGCGATCAACGGCGGCAGACAACGCCTCTCGCTCGCGCCCGATCGCAACCTCGATGTGACCATCCCACCCGGCGTGCACGACGGGCAGGTGTTGCGACTGCAGGGACAGGGTGCCCCCGGCCGCAGCGGCGGTCCGGTCGGCGACGCGCTGATCGAGATTCATGTGGCGCCCCACTCTTTCTTTCGGCGCGAAGGTGACGACATTTACCTCGACTTGCCGGTGACCTTGGCGGAAGCGGTGCTAGGCGGCAAAGTGATGGTGCCGACACCCACCGGCACGGTCAGCATGACCATCCCCGCGAACACCAATACCGGCCGCGTCCTGCGCCTCAAGGGCAAGGGCGCGCCACATCCTGGCGGCACGCGCGGCGATCAGTATGTGACCCTCAAGGTGGTTCTTCCGGAAGGTGGCGACGCCGAGCTTACCCGGTTCATGCGCGATTGGGCGCCGCAGCATCTCTATGATCCGCGGCGAGGGATGGTGTCATGATCGACTTCGACGCGGTGATGGGCAAGATCGAAGGGCTCGAGGCGCACGAGCTCCGGCAATGGATCGAGGAGCGCTGGGTTCGCGTCGAACAAGGCGATCGCGGCTTTCTTTTTCACGAGGTGGATGTGGCGCGCGTGCGGCTTATCCGCGAGCTGCGTCATGAGCTCGCCATCGGCAACGAGGCGATTCCGGTCATTCTCGACTTGATCGATCAAGTCTATGGGCTGCGCCGCCGCCTCCGTCAGCTCCGCGATGCGATCGAC
>Ga0306920_100013161_pt1 | contig 11256 bp, 8 predicted proteins | sample flu12Cox44000170_FD_204666 | JGI IMG/M metagenome (GOLD analysis project Ga0306920, IMG submission 204666) | Lab enrichment of tropical soil microbial communities from Luquillo Experimental Forest, Puerto Rico - flux4day.12C.oxic.44.000.170 (v2)... | ecosystem: Environmental > Terrestrial >...
CGGTGGGGCGACCCCCTGCGGAGGGAACGCTTGCCCGAACTTCGTGCCGCTCCTCATCCCCGGACACCAAAACGACGGCAACGGGCTCGCTGCTGTCGGCGCCGTGGGGCTCGGCGACGTCAACGGCGACGGCTTTGCTGACTTCGTCTACTTCTCGCCCGGCGCGGGGGCGGTTTATCTGTTCTTCGGATCGGCCGCCGGGCCGCCGTCGACCCCGTCGCAGACGATCACCGCCGAGCAGGGCTTCGGCTTCTCCGTCGCCGGCATGTGACGGCGGCGCTGACTCGCCGCGCCGGCCTCGCAGTGACGAGGGCGAACCGGCGCGGCGATTCATGTCGCGCGGCCTCGGTGATACGATGACCGCGTGCGCCCTCTACCTGTCGTCGCGCTTTTCGGGTCCATGGTCCTGCTTGCCGCGTCCTGCTCGAACGACAACGCGGCTGGAAACGGTAGCGGAGGCAAGGGCGGTGGCGGCGGACGGGGCGGCGTGGCCGGCGGTGGCGCGAACGGCGGCGCGGGTCAGGCGGGTGGCTCCGGGCGAGGCGGCGGCGCGGGGACGGGCGGAACGAACGGCGGTGCAGGCCTCGGCGGCGGCTCGGGTCAGGGCGGCGGCGCCGCTGTCGGCGGCGCGGGCGGCGGCGCTGGTCAAGGCGGCTCAGCTGTCGGCGGCGCGGGCGGCGTCGCTGGCCAAGGCGGCTCTGCGGGCGGCGGCGCTGGTCAGGGCGGAGGGTCGGGTCGAGGTGGCGGCTCCGGTCAAGGGGGCGCGTCCGGTCAAAGTGGCGCGTCTGGCCAGGGCGGCGCGTCCGGTCAAGGCGGCGCGTCTGCCCAGGGCGGCGCGTCCGGACAAGGTGGCGCGTCTGGCCAGGGCGGCGCGTCCGGACAAGGCGGCGCGTCCGGCCAGGGCGGCGCGTCCGGACAAGGCGGCGCGTCCGGACAAGGCGGCGCGTCCGGCCAGGGCGGCGCGTCCGGCAGCGCCGGCTCGGGAGCGGCTGGTGCAGCTGGTGCAGGCGGCGCCACCCTCGACGGCGGCGCGGGCGACGCGACACCCGACGGCGGGGATCCAAACATCATCTGGCAGTATCTCGGTCCCCTCGGGTTCGGAGCCAGCGCGGTGGTCGTCGACTCCGCACGCGTGATCCACGTGGCCGCTTACGACGCGACCCTCGGCAGGGGCGTGCACCTCCGTCTCGATGAAAACGGAAACTTCCTCGACCAGACCACCGATCCGCTCGCCAGCACGCAGTACAACGCCATCGCCGTCGACGCGTCGGACAACATTTATTTCGCGGGCTCGATGGGTGCCAACAGCGCGCAGGCCTACCTCCGCTGGGGGGGCGTGGGCGGGACCTCCTTGGGGGGCCACACCGAGGTCTACTCCGGGTCCGGCCACGCCGAGTGGCGGGACGCGAAGATCGACTCGCAAGGCCGAATCGTCGTCGCCGGCCAGACCTGGACGAGCACCGTCGAGCACACGACCCTATTTCGTTACCTGCCTGCGGGCGGGTACGACCTCTCCAAGGTCGACACGACGAACGATCAGGCCGCCGGCGTGACCGTCACCGCGAACGACAACATCTATGTCTCGGGGCGCAACGAGATCTCGGACACCAGCAGCATCATCGGCAGCACCGCGACCTTCACCGGCTGGACGGCCGCCGGAGGCTCGCTGTTCACGGTGCAGATCATGAACAAGTCGACCTGCCCCTCGCCCGGCGGCTACACCAACGGCTGGTCGGGCACGGTCGACGGGACGGGCGGGCTCTGGTTCCTGGGCGAGCACTGCGACTACCAGCCCATCCTGCGGGAGTACGATCCGACGACCGGCGCGCTCCTGATCAACGCCGACTATATGATCGCGGGCATCGGCATCAACGCCCAGGTCCGAAGCGACGGCACGTCGCTCGCCGTCGTGGGGGACGGGACCTGGTCGAGCGGGGTACCCTCGGGCTTCCTGCTCTACGACGCCGACCTGCAGGGCGTCATGCTGCGGAAGTTCCAGTACGCGGTCCACGACGCCGACGGCCTCAACGGCGTAGCCTTCATCGGCCACGATCGCATCGTGGTCGGATCGTCGCGTGCCTCGAGCTCGACGAGCTCCCAGATTTGGGTGGCGCGCATTCGCGCACCTTGACGGATCTCCCCCGTCGCGGCGATCAGGGTGCGGGCGGCGGCAGCGCGTGTGCGGGCGGCGGCGAAGCGGGCGCCGGCAGCGCCGCGCGCTGGAGCGGGGACGGGGCGGGCCCCGGCAGCGGCGGGCGCGGGGGCGGCGCCAGGGCGGCCGGCGGCAGCACGCGCGGGGGCGGCGGCGGGGCGGGCGGCGGCCGAGAGCCGGGCGCGGCGACGATCGGGTAGCCCTTCTGCTGCCACGCGAACACGCCCTCGTCGATGACGGCGGTGTGCGGGTAGCCGCGCTTGCGGAGGGCGGCGACCACCTCGCCCGAGACGTGGTGCGGGCAGGCGCAGTAGGCCAGGACCCAGGTGCCGTCGTTCGGGATGTCGTCGAGGGCCTTGGCGTCGTAGTACGGCGTCGAGATCGCGCCGGCGATGTGCAGGCTCGACCACTCTCCCGGGCTGCGCGCGTCGGCGATGACGAGGCGGCGCTTCTTGTCGAGCGCCTCCTTCACCTGGTCGATGGAGACGTAGAGATCCTCCTTGAGGGTGAAGTCCGGCGCGCGGCCCTTCGGGTTGAGCACCACCGGACCGGTGCGCGGCGCCGCCGGGGGGAGCGCCGGCCCCGCGGGCGGCAGCGGCGGCGGCGGGGTGGCCATCGACCGCACGTACGCGACGACGTCGTCGATCTGCTGGGGCGTGAGCGCGTCCTTCCACGGGACCATCGAGGTCGGCGGCCGCCCGGTCTCGACGGCGCGCCGGAGGAAGGCGTCGCTCGCCGTCGCGAGCAGGACCGGGTTGGCGAGGTGGACGGCGCTCACGCGCTGGGACTTGGTGCCGTGGCAGCGCTGGCAGTTTTTTTCGTAAACGGCCTGGCCGCGCGTGGCGTCGCCGGGTCGGGTCGGCGGCAGCACCTCGAACGGCGGCCCTCCGGCGCGCAGGAACGCGATCACGTCCCTGGCCTCGTCGGGGCCGAGGGGACCGCCCGTCACGCGCCCGTAAGCCCCCATGGCCGTTCCGGGACGCCCGCGCAGGATGGCGGCCAACAGGAAGCCATCGTTCGCCGAGGCGAGGAACGTCGGGCTCCGGAGCGAGGGAGCGTTGTCGGCGACGTAGCCGTTGCCCCAGACGCCGTGACAGGTGGCGCAGAGCCGCCCGTAGATCGCGCGCCCGTTGTCGATGGGGGATCGGGCGGCGGCGGTCTTCTCGCGCGCGCAGCCCACCGTCGCCGCGACCAGCGACGCGGCGGCGAGGAGGAGGACGGCGTGGAAGTTGGAGACCGCCGGGCGTCGCACGATCTTCAGAGCCCTCCGGTCGGCGCCGCGAACGTGTCGCAGCGGCGGGCGTCGCCGCCGTCGAAGCCGCGCTTGAACCAGCGCATCCGCTGCTGGCTCGAGCCGTGGGTGAAGGTGGCCGTGTCGCGATGCCCGAGCGCGTCGTCTCCGATGTTGTGCGCGGCGGTCAGCGCCTCGCGCAGATCCTCGTCGTTGATCGACAGCGAGGCGCGCGCCGTGTGACCCCAGACGCCGGCCAGGCAGTCGGCCTGCAGCTCGAGCCGCACCGAGGTCTGGTTCCGATCCTCGCCCGGTCTCCTCAGCCCCTGGGCCCCGAGGAGGTTCTGGACGTGATGGCCGACCTCGTGGGCGATGACGTACGCCTGCGCGAAGTCGCCGGGGGCGTGGAGCCGCCTCGCCATCGTGTCGTAGAAGCTGGGGTCGAGGTAGAGCTTCTGATCGGTGGGACAGTAGAACGGCCCGACCGCGGACGTCGCGTCACCGCACCCCGTGGCCACGCCGTCCGCGAACACGACCAGCGTCGGGTTGCGGTAGGCCGAGACCGTGCGTCCGTAGTCCGGCAGCGCCCCCCGTTTGAACTCGGCCGCCCACACGTCCTCCGTGGAGGCGAGCACGACCCGGGAGAAGTCGCAGGCCCGGCCGAAGGCCGGCGAGGCCGCGCACACGCTGGTCTCGGCCCCCGGCCCGGCGCGGCGCGCAGCCGTCGGATCGCCCGACAGCGCGCCGAGGATCGCCTGCTTGAGCCCGGCCGGCGCCAAGAAGTAGACGCCGCCGATCACGGCGGCGAGGACGAGCGTGCCGCGCAGGCCCAGCATGCGGACGAGCCCCACCAGCGCGGCGCCCGCCATCCCGCCGCCCGCAGAGCGCTCGCCGCCGGCGCCGCGGTCCTCGAAGTTGTCGGAACGTCTCTTCCCTTCGGTTTCCATCGCGGATGACGCCGGTCGGCGAACAGCCTAGCAGGTTCGACATCGTCTCAGAAACCGCCGGATGATCTGTTCTCCAGGGAGGGGGAATCAAGGGCGCATGATTCCGACGATACCGAGACCCCTGTCCCCCGTCGCCTGGGCCCTCGCGCTCGCGGTGGCCCTCGCCGCCTGTGGAGGCGGCGGCCCCGACCTCGCCGGCGACGTCTGCAAGAAGGCCGACGCCTGCAACTCCCTGTCGGGGATCAGCGCGGCGCAGTGCAAGGACGTCATCAACACGTCGCTCGGCTCCATGTCCAGCGCCGCGCGCGCCGACGCCGAGAAGGGCTACGACGCCTGCCTGGCGCTGATGGACTGCACGTCCTTCGGCGCCTGCATCAACGGGGTGATGCAGGGGACCGGCCCCGGCACGGGCGGCGCCTCGGCCGGCGGCACCGGCGGCGGCCCGACGGGCGGCACCGCCGGCACCTCGGCCGGCGGCACCGGCGGCACCCTGGTGAGCGGCACCGCGGGCAGCTCGACCAGCGGCACGGGCGGAAGCCCGGCCGGCGGCGGCGGCGGCACAGGCACCGGGGCCGGGGGCGGCAGCACAGGCGCGGGCGGCAGCACTGGCGCCGGTGGCACGGCGACGGGCGGCAGCGGGACGGCGGGGACCGGCACCGGAGGCGGAAGCGCGGCGCCCGAGCTCATGACCTCCGCCCAGAACGCCTACTGGATGACCGGGCAGGTGACGAAAGTGACCAGCGGGACGGCCGACCTGAACGTCGACAAGAACACCTCCTACCAGCGCTGGGACGGGTTCGGCGGCTGCTTCAACGAGATGGGCTGGGATGCGCTCTCCGTGGTCCCCGATCAGGTGACGAACGCGATGACGCTCCTCTTCGACCCGACCGCGGGCGCGGCCTTCGTTTATGGCCGCCTCCCGATGGGGGCCAGCGACTACGCGATGAGCTGGTACACGCTCGACGACGGGACGACGCCCGACTACATGATGAACAACTTTTCCATCGCCCGTGACGAGCAGAAGCTGATCCCGTTCATCAAGGCGGCGCTGCAGGTCAAGCCGGACCTCCGCCTCTGGGCGAGCCCGTGGGTCGTCCCCGCGTGGATGATGGACTCGAGCATGAACATGAAGAGCGACGCGCAGACGCTCAACGCGCACGCCCTCTACATGGCGCGGTTCGTCGAGGAGTACGCCAAGCAGGGTCTCACCATCTGGGCGATCCATCCCCAGAACGAGCCCGGCTACGCCAAGGTCCACTGGACGCAGTCCGAGCTCATCGGCTTCATCAAGACCAACCTCCCGCAGACGTTCGCGCAGGAGAAGCTCACCACCGAGATCTGGTGCGGGACCATGTCCAAGGATCCCGACGACACCAACATCGCCAAGGCGGTGGCGGCCGATGCGGCGGCGCTGCAGGTCGTGAAGGGCTTCGGCGTGCAGTGGAACCTCCAGGCGGCCGTCGCCACCCTGGCGGCGAAGGGCCCGGTCATGCAGACGGAGCACCGCTGCGGCAACTACCCCTTCGCGAGCCCGTACTGGGATCAGAGCCGCTACAGCTCCACGATGCCGCAGAACGATCACCTCTACGGCGAGGAGAGCTGGCAGCTGATCCGCGACTGGATCGTCTCCGGCGTGAACTCGTACAGCGCCTGGAACATGGTGCTCGACACGGTGGGCAAGAGCCTGGACGGCTGGCCGCAGAACGCGCTGCTCGTCGTCGACCGCTCGGCCAAGAAGCTGATCGTGACGCCCGCGTACTACGTCTTCCGCCACTACTCGCAGTACATCGCCGTGGGCGCGACGCGCATCGGCCTCTCTGGCAGCACCGACGCGCTCGCCTTCAAGAACCCCGACGGGACCATCATCGTCGAGGTCTACAACAAGGGGTCGGCAGCGAAGACGATGACCGTCGGCGTCGGCAGCGCGCTCTCCCAGTCGCTGTACCAGTTCTCGGTCCCCGCCCACGGCTGGGATACGCTCCGCGTCCCCCCGTCCTAACCGCTGGAACCCCGCGCCGGCGGGGGTGATCCGTAGGGGTGGTTGCGGGAATTGATGACGTCACAAAGGGATCAAAACCAGCCTGCGACCGGGGGTCGACGTGAGCAACACTCGATTTTTTAAGGCAATTTTTGTGAGCACGCTGTTCGCGTGGGGCTGCTCTTCCACGGGCGCCGGCGGGTCCGGCGGCACGACGGGGAGCGGGACCGCCGGGACGACCGGCTCTGCAGGGACCACGGGCAGCGCCGGATCCAGCTCGCCCGGCACCGCAGGTACGACGGGACCAGGAACGGCGGGAACGACCGGCACGCCCGGCACCGCGGGCAACACGGGCACCGCCGGCGCGTCGGCGCCGGGCACGGCGGGCGCGACCGGGACGGCGGGAACGACCGGCACGCCCGGCACCGCCGGATCCTCGGGTACGGCGGGCCGTGGCGGCGCGACCGGCTCCGCGGGGGTCACCGGCGCGGCCGGCCGCGGCGGCACCACCGGGACGGCGGGCTCGACGGGCACCGCGGGCTCGACGGGCACGGCCGGCACGACGGGCACCGGCGGCGCGACCACGGGCGCCGTGACCGTGCAGCTCGGCATGACCGAGCAGACGATCGAAGGGTTCGGCATCAACGACAACTGGGCCGCAGGCTCGACGCCAGCCGCCCTCTTCCAGACCAGCGGCAGCGGGCTCGGCCTCACCATCCTGCGCACCGGCATGAGCGATACCGCCGCCTTCTACAACAGCGGCGAGGCCTCGGGCGACGTCGCGACCCTCAAGTCGGGGGCCGGCTCGGACGCCAAGCTGATCGGGTCGGTCTGGAGCCCGCCCGCCAACTGCAAGTCCGCGAACACGGTCAACCCGTCGGACACGAACGGCCTCGATGGCGGCCACCTGATGGTGAGCGCGAGCTGCGCCACCACGTGGGCGAACAACATCGCCAACTTCGCGGGCTCGAACGGCTTCTACGCCATGTCGATCGGGAACGAGCCCGACTTCAACTCGTGCGGCTCGAACGATCCCTGCAACGGCCAGTACCCGACGACCCTCATGACGGCGGCCGAGATGACGGCCTGGGTGAAGATCGCGGGGCCCCTGCTGAAGGCGAAGAACGTCAAGGTCATCGCGCCCGAGGCCTCGGAGTGGCTGCACCAATGGTCCAACGTCTCGGCCGGGCCGGACGTCGGCGGTCATGAAAGCTCGGATCCCCTCAAGTGCGGCTGCTTCCCGGACAAGAACACCAACAGCTGCGCCAGCTCCTGCAGCAACGGCGGTGGCTACGACTACGGCCACGTGATGGCCGCCGACACGACCGCCTGGGGCGCCTTCGACATCCTCGGCGTGCACGAGTACGACTCCCAGTCCGCGGTCGCCTGGCCGAGCGACGTGAACGGCGGCAAGCCCAACAAGGAGGTCTGGCAGACCGAGATGTCGGGCGTGAAGTGGTGGCCGCAGCAGGGGCCGAGCTGCGACATCGCCAACGGCGTCGCGGTGGCCGGGTGGATCCACTCCGCGCTCACCGTCGGCCAGGCCTCGGCGTGGCTCTGGTGGTGGTACCAGGCGTCCGGCACCGACGACAACGAGGGCCTGCTGCTCAAGAGCGGCAGCACCGCCAGCACCACCGGCTGCCCGGGCGGCACCGACACCAAGCGCCACTACGTGCTCGGCAACTACAGCAAGTTCGTCCGTCCGGGCTACACGCGGGTGGACATGACCGGAACCATGCCCTCGGGTGTCCAGATGTCGGCGTACAAGGGCTCGGACGGGACAGTCGTCGTGGTTGCGATCAACAGCAGCACGTCGACGTTGACCGTGCCGATCACCATCTCGGGCGGGACGACGACGCCGGCGTCGATGACGCCCTGGCTGACGTCGGCGACCGCGAACCTCGCCTCCCAGACGGCGGTCACAGTGGGCAGCGGCGGCACCTTCATGGCCTCGCTCGCCAGCCCGAGCGTCACGACGTTCGTCGGCAAGTAGCGTGGACGCGCCTCCGCGCGCCTCTCGGAGGAGACCCATGACCCTGGCCCGCAAACGACCGTCGCCGGCGCTGCTCACCGGCGGGGTGGCCGCCTGTCTTCTGCTCGTCGCCTGCGGCGGGTCGCAGGGAACGCCTGGCGGATCGGGCGGCACGACGGGCACCGGCGGCACGGCCGGGACGAGCGGCGCGAGCGGCACGACGGGCAGCGCCGGCTCGAGCTCCCCCGGCACGGCAGGTGCGACGGGGAGCGCAGGGACCGGTGCTGGTGCCGGAGGCTCCGCTTCGGGCACCGCCGGAACGACCGGCGCCGCAGGAACGACGGGCGCCGCCGGAACGACGGGCACGGCCGGAACGACCGGCGCCGCAGGAGCGACGGGAGCCGCCGGAGCGACGGGCGCCGCAGGAGCAACCGGGGCCGCGGGCCGCGGCGGCACGAGCGGGACGGCGGGGACGACCGGCGCCGCCGGCCGAGGCGGCGCCACGGGGACCGCGGGGACCGCTGGAACCGGGACCGCGGGCAATGGAGCGGGCGGCGCTGCCGGCGGCGGCACGGGCGTGGTCCCCACGCAAACGGCGACCAACACCTACCAGCTCGCGTTCGGCGACGTCATCTTCCAGGTCGACGCGTCGACCGGCGGGCGCGTCTCCAAGCTGTCGCTTTCGGGCACGGACATGATCGTCGGGCCCGCGACCGATCCCACCACCTGGGGGGCGGTGTTCTGGACCAGCCCGCGCAGCGCCTGGACGCCGCAGACCTGGCCGCCGCCCGCCGCGATCGACAACAGCGCCTACACGCCGATGATCTCGGGGAGCCACTTGCTGATGACCGGCTCGGCCGACACGTCGATCGGCGTGGCGATGACGAAGGACTACGCGGCCGACGCCACGTCCGGGTGGATCACGATCAACTACACGATCAACGCCAAGAAGGCGATCAAGGCGGCCCCCTGGGAGGTGGCCCGCGTCCCGCGCGGCGGGCTCGTCTTCTTCCCGCTCGGCTCGTCGGTGACCGCCGGGCCGCTCACGATCACGCAGTCGGGGGGCATGGTCTGGTTCGACGACGCGGCGAAGACGGCGACCAGCCCCGACGGCAGCAAGCTGGCGGCCGACGGCGCCATGGGCTGGGAGGCCTATGCCTTCGGTGGCGTCCTGTTCTTGAAGAAGTTCACCGATCAGCCCGCCAGCGCGCAGGCGCCGAGCCCCGAAGGCGAGATCGACATCTACCCGGGCGCGACCTGGCTGGAGTTCGAGGTCCAGGGCGCGTACACGTCCATCGCCATGAACGGCACCCTGCCGTGGAAGGTGCAGTGGCGCGTGGCGAAGATCCCGAGCTCGGTCACCGTCGCCGCCGGCAGCGCCAGCCTGGTCACCTTCGCCCAGCAGCAAGCGGCCATGTAGCATGCGCCGGACCGCGCTCCTCTCGCTCTTCTGCGCCGGGGCGTGGGCGTGCGCGTCGTCGCGGCCGCCCCAAGCGACGGGCGGGGGTGGAGACGGCGGCGGGGGCGCAGGAATGGGCGGCGCGACGGGCGGTGCCGGCACGAGCGCGGCCGGCGCAGCAGGCTCGACGGGATCGGGCGGTGGCGGAGGCGGTGGCGCATCTGCAGGCACCGCGGGCGGGACCACAGGCGCGAGCGGGACCACAGGCGCGGCCGGGACCACAGGCGCGGCCGGGACCACAGGCGCGGCCGGGACCACAGGCGCGGCCGGCGCGAACGCCGGCGGCGCGAACGCCGGCGGCGCCTCGGGGCGGGGCGGCGCGGGCGGCACGAGCGCCGGCGGGACGTCGGGGCGCGGGGGCGCGGGCGGCACCGGCGGAGCCAGCGTCGCCGGCAGCGGAGGCATGGGCGGCAACGCGGGCGCGACCGGCAAGGGCGGCTACCCGATGACCAGCCCCACCCCCGGCCTGGCCATGAAGTACGCCGACTATTTCCCGATCGGCGCGGCGGTGAACGCGACGACGTACACGACGCACGCGCCGCTCATCAAGGCCCACTTCAACAGCATGACGGAAGAGAACGAGATGAAGTGGGACGCGCTCGAGCCGACCGAGAACAGCTTCAGCTACGGAACGGCGGACACGCTGGTCAACTTCGCGATGACGAACGGGATGAAGATCCGCGGGCACGTGCTGGTCTGGCACAGCCAGAACCCGTCGTGGGTGTTCTCCGACGGCGCGGGGGGGATGCCGACGGCCGACGTGCTGCTCGGCCGCATGCGCAATCACATCACCAAGGTGATGCAGCACTTCGCGGGCAAGGTCTACGCCTGGGACGTCGTCAACGAGGCGATCATGGAGGACGGCTCCTACCGCGACGGGACCCTCGCCTCCGACAAGAAGAGCCTCTGGTATCAGATCATCGGCCCGACCTACATCGCCGAGGCGTTCAAGGCGGCGCACGCCGCCGACCCGAAGGCGAAGCTGTTCTACAACGACTACTACGACTACATCCCCGCCAAGCAGCAGGCGATCCACGACATGGTGCAGGGTCTGCTGGCGCAAGGGATCCAGGTCGACGGCATCGGCATGCAGTGTCACATCAACATCGCGCCGTCGACAGACCCGACCAACCAGGGCTACTACCAGGACGTCGGCCACCTCGAGGACGCCATCAAGCTCTACGCGTCGCTGGGCGTGGCGGTGCAGGTCACCGAGCTCGACATGTCGCTCTATGTCCCGGGCGTCACGTACACCTCCGCGACGTACTACACGCCCGCGACGTTCACCGACGCGCTCAAGAACCAGCAGGCCGATCGCTACGCGCAGTTCTTCCAGCTGTTCCGCAGCTACAAGAACGTCATCACCGGCGTGACGTTCTGGGGGATCGCCGACGACGCCACCTGGCTGTCGATGTTCAGCTCGGGCCGCCAGGACTTCCCGCTGCTCTTCGACAGCAGCCACAACCCCAAGCCCGCGTTCTGGGCCGTCGTCGACTTCTGAGCCCGCGCGCGCGGGT
>Ga0306920_100013162_pt1 | contig 11256 bp, 9 predicted proteins | sample flu12Cox44000170_FD_204666 | JGI IMG/M metagenome (GOLD analysis project Ga0306920, IMG submission 204666) | Lab enrichment of tropical soil microbial communities from Luquillo Experimental Forest, Puerto Rico - flux4day.12C.oxic.44.000.170 (v2)... | ecosystem: Environmental > Terrestrial >...
GGAAACTCTCAGGCAAAAGGACCGCGATGATTGACGTCTCTGGAAAGAGGCGCGCGTTGCGCCCGCCGACGGGATAACGTTCTCAGGCAAACACACAGAGGGGGCACCGACACAGCGGCGCAATCGCTGCAATGAGGTGCTCCAATGTGGCGCGATACTTCTCTCATTCGCCTTCGACCAGCGTGGTCCGCTAACCAGCGGAGACGCGCATGAGCGAAGCGCACCAGAAGGCGCCGCTGCTACGCACGCCACTGTATAAGTTTCATGCCGAACGCGGCGCGCGGCTGGTTGCTTTCGCGGGATATGAAATGCCGGTGCAATATCCCACCGGCATCCTAAGCGAGCATCTCCATACCCGTGCGGCCGTCGGCCTGTTTGATGTCTCGCATATGGGGCAGATCGAGCTGCGCTCGACGTCGGGGCGCCTGGAGGATGCCGCCCGCGCATTGGAAACGCTGGTCCCGATTGACGTCCTCGGTATCGGCGAGGGACGACAGCGCTATGCGCTGTTCACGAACGCGGCGGGCGGAATTCTGGACGACCTAATGGTCGCGAATCGCGGCGACCGTCTGCTGCTTGTCGTCAACGCCGCTTGCAAGACCGCCGACTTGGCGCACATGCGTCAAAATCTTGGACAAACCTGCAAGATCGATCCTCTGCCGGATCGCGCGCTGATCGCGTTGCAGGGTCCGCTGGCACAAGCGGCGCTGGCGCGCCTCGCGCCCGCGACTGCCGCGATGCGATTCATGGACGTGCGCACCGTGTCGATTCTCAGCGCAGACTGCGAGGTTTCGCGATCCGGCTATACCGGCGAAGACGGATTCGAAATCAGTATCACGGCCGATCGTGTTGAGGCCTTGGCGCGTGTGCTGTGCGAGGACACTTCGGTGATGCCGATTGGCCTTGGCGCACGCGACAGCTTGCGGCTGGAAGCTGGACTGTGTCTCTACGGTTCCGATCTCGATCCAACAACGACGCCGGTGATGGCCTCGCTCGAATGGGCCATTCAGAAAGCCCGCCGCGTCGGTGGATCGCGCGCAGGCGGGTTTCCCGGCGCGGAGATCATTCTGCGCGAATTGGCGGACGGCGCGCCACGCCGCCGCGTCGGGTTGAAAGTCGAGGACCGCGTCCCGGTGCGCGGCGGTGCGAAACTCTACGCGGACGAGATTTCGGCAAGCACGATCGGCATCGTCACGTCCGGCGGCTTTGGCCCGAGCGTGCAGGCGCCAATTGCGATGGGTTACATCGACGAAAACGCTGCAACGACCGGTAAACGGGTTTTCGGCGAGGTACGCGGAAAACGCATTGCGTTGCAAATCTGCGATCTACCTTTCGTCCCGCATCGCTACAAACGCGACTGAAATTGAACCGCGGAGATCAATCGCGATGTTGAAATTCACGGAAGACCACGAATGGCTTCGTATCGAAGGCGATGTCGCCACCGTCGGAATCACGGACCATGCGCAGGAACAGCTCGGCGATCTTGTCTTCGTTGAACTGCCGGCGCCTGGAGCGCGACCAGAACAGGGAGCCGCGGCGGCGGTCGTCGAATCCGTCAAGGCCGCCTCGGACGTTTATGCGCCGGTGAGCGGCGAAGTCATCGAGATCAATCAAGCTATCGTCGATGAGCCAGCATTGGTGAATCGCGATCCGATGGGCAAGGGCTGGTTCTTTAAGATCAAGATTTCCGATCCGTCCCAGCTCGAGCGCCTCCTCGATGAGAAGGCTTACCAGGCGATGATTGCGTGAAACGTTCCGCCGCAATCAAGTTCAAACTGCGGTCCGAAAAAGGTGAATACGATGCCTGCCAGAGACTCCGCCGCCGATTTTGATCCGAGCGATTTTTCACGTCGTCACATCGGGCCGTCACCCGCGGACATGGGGGAAATGCTCTCGGCTATCGGAGCGGCGGATATCGATGAACTCATTTCACAGACGGTGCCTGATGCGATCCGGCAAGCGACCCCGCTCGCGCTCCCGGCGGGAGTCTCGGAATCCGAAGCGCTGCAGAAGCTCCGCATCATCGCCGATAGGAATAAGATTTTCACGTCGCTGATCGGTCAGGGGTACTACGGAACGATTCTGCCGCCGGTGGTCCAGCGCAATGTGCTTGAGAATCCGGCCTGGTACACGGCCTATACACCCTACCAGCCGGAGATCAGCCAGGGGCGGCTTGAAGTTCTGTTGAACTTCCAAACGATGATCTGCGAGCTTTGCTCGCTCGACATCGCGAATGCCTCGTTGCTCGATGAGGCGACCGCTGCGGCGGAAGCCATGGCAATGGCCCGTCGCGCGGTTAAATCGCGCGCGAATGCGTTTTTCGTCGATGCCGAGTGCCACCCGCAAACGATTGCGGTGGTGCGCACGCGCGCCGAACCGCTCGGTTGGGTCATCAAAGTCGGCGATCCGATGAAAGACCTCGAACCGGCCGCGGTGTTCGGCGCTCTGCTGCAATATCCTGGCACTTCAGGCGAAATCCGCGATTTCCGCACGGTTATCTCAGGATTGCACGCAGCCGGCGCGGGCGCCGTGATGGCAACCGATCCGCTTGCGCTGACCCTGCTGACTCCGCCCGGGGAAATGGGCGTAGACATCGCGATCGGATCCACCCAGCGCTTCGGCATGCCGATGGGCTATGGCGGTCCGCACGCCGCTTTTATCGCAACCAAGGACGCCTATAAGCGCGCGCTTCCGGGCCGCATCGTCGGCGTTTCTGTCGATTCCCGCGGCCAGCCGGCTTACCGGCTCGCTCTGCAAACGCGCGAGCAGCACATCCGCCGCGAGAAGGCGACCTCCAACATCTGCACCGCACAAGTCCTACCGGCAGTGATCGCGGCCATGTATGCGGTCTATCACGGCCCGGACGGTCTCAGGCGCATTGCGCACAAGATCCATCGCACCGCCGGAACCTTGGTCAAGGGACTGGCGGCGCTCGGCTGGCAGGTCCAGCAAACCGCGTTCTTCGACACCGTCACAGTCGAGGTGGGCGTGCGTCAATCCGAAATTCTCAAAAATGCCGCGTCGAACGCGATCAACCTGCGCAAAATCGGCGCCGGCGCGCAGGCCCGCATCGGCATCAGTTGCGATGAAACCACCACGCCCGCCGTGGTCGAGGCAGTATGGCGAGCACTCGGATCTCAAGCCAAGGCCCAAGTCCCCGCTCCCTCGTTCGAAAAGTTAAGTTCGCAAACGGACAACGCGATCCCCGCGCAACTTGCCCGTCGCAGCGACTTCCTGACTCACCCTGTCTTCCATCTCTATCGCTCGGAAACGGAAATGCTGCGCTATATGCGGCGGCTTTCCGATCGTGACCTTGCCCTCGACCGCAGCATGATTCCGCTTGGCTCCTGCACGATGAAGCTCAACGCGACCACCGAAATGATCCCCATTACCTGGCCGCAATTCGCCAACATCCATCCCTTCGTGCCGGCAGACCAAGCCCAGGGCTACGCCGAGCTGATCGCGGTTCTTTCCGCACAGCTTTGCGAGATCACCGGTTATGACGCGATCTCACTGCAACCGAATTCCGGCGCACAGGGCGAATATGCGGGCTTGCTCATTATCCGCGCCTATCACATCAGTCGCGGCGAGCCGCAGCGCACCGTGTGCCTGATCCCGTCATCGGCCCACGGCACCAATCCTGCATCCGCGCAGATGGCCGGAATGGACGTCGTTGTCGTCGCATGCGACAGCGACGGCAATGTCGACCTCGCTGATTTACGTAAGAAGGCGGAGCAATATTCCAATCGTCTTGCCGCGGTCATGGTCACGTATCCCTCCACGCACGGCGTATTCGAATCCGCCATTCGCGAGATTTGCACCGTCGTTCACTCCCACGGCGGACAGGTTTATCTCGACGGCGCCAACCTCAATGCGCAAGTCGGGCTAGCGCAGCCCGGCAGATACGGCGCCGACGTCGGGCATCTCAATCTCCACAAAACCTTTTGCATCCCGCATGGCGGGGGCGGCCCCGGCATGGGCCCGATCGGCGTGAAAAAGCATCTTACGCCGTTCCTGCCCGGTCACTCGGAATGGCCGAGCGAACCCGCACAAGTCGGGGCCATCAGCGCTGCGCCGTTTAGCTCGGCTTCCATCTTGCCGATTTCGTGGGCCTACATCGTCATGATGGGCGGCAACGGCCTCCTCGCCGCAACGCAAGCGGCCATCTTGAACGCCAATTACGTTGCCAAACGGCTCGAGGGTCACTATGCGCTGCTTTACAAGGGACCGCATGGCCGTGTCGCGCATGAATGCATCATCGATACGCGGCCGTTCAAGGAGACCGCTGGAGTCTCGGTCGAAGACATCGCGAAGCGGCTGATCGACTACGGATTCCACGCGCCGACCATGAGTTTTCCAGTGGCCGGCACGCTGATGATCGAACCGACGGAATCGGAATCGAAGGCCGAGCTCGATCGCTTCTGCGACGCCATGATTTCAATTCGATCGGAGATTGCCGCGATCGAGAGAAAGGCGATGGATCGCGAAAACAACGTTCTCAAGAACGCACCACATACCGTTTTCGATCTCACCGATGAAAACTGGGATCGCCCTTATCCACGCGCGCTGGCGTGCTTCCCGGTCAAAGGGCTGTTGCGCGACAAATATTGGTGCCCCTGCAACCGGGTGGATAACACGTACGGTGACCGCCATCTCGTCTGCTCGTGTCCGCCGATCGAAAGCTACCAGTCGGCAGCGGAATGATGTGATGCAAAGCTGCCGCCCGAGAAGAAACATCTGCGACGCCCGTCGCAGGCTTGATACTTCAGCCCAAGCTTTGATCCACGCAGTCTTCGTATGTCGGCATGCGAGAAATAAATCCGCCTGACAGCAGGCTTTCACCAAGCCGCGTAAATCCCTGCCTTGAAACATCAGGAGCGCGAGCCCAAATCCCGGCCTGGCCGTAGCGCCGGAGCGAACTCACCAGAATGCTGCGCTTGACGTCGGGATAGAACGGCGCGGTGATTTCGGCGAGTTCCTCCCCGTCGTGTTGGGTGAGCCAGGCCTGCATGCGCCGAATGGCGCGCGTCATCCCCGTAAACGCCTCGCGGTGACGCTCAATTCCGCCCCGCGTGGCGACGAACGTCGTATAGACCGTCGGTCCTCGGGTGCTGGCCGCGTAGAGGATGTGACCCATGCCCAACTCAAGGGCCATGGCTGGGTAGGGTTCGAAAAGCTGTGCCACATCGAGTTGCCCCTTGCACAGCGCTTCGAAGTTGGCGGCCATGGGCTGATCGGGCGCGCGATCGAGGCGAGACGGGTCGATGCCCTGCTCACGCAGGTCGTGTTGAAGGCACATCCAAGGCGTGGCTACTTCGGCAACCCTCGCAAATCGCAGTGACGCCAAGTCCCGAAGCTGAAATTCGGGGCGATGATGCCTGCCCACCAGATAGAACGGGTCGCGTGCGACGACCTCGCAAAAGCAGACGAGCGCCGAGCTTGGCTTAAGGTCGCGGGCTTTCATGACCCGCATCGGCCCGCCCCAGGTAATGTCGATCGCGTCGTTGAGGAGAGACGATACCCCGTCACCCGGAGCGGACGAGTTGACCAATTCGACCTCGACACCCTCGCTGGCATAAAACCCGAGCGAGTGAGTGGCGTAGAACGGCGCGTAAAACACGGCGCGAAAGTTTTCAGCGAGCTTGGTTGGCATGACGAGGATCGATCACCGCTTGCAGATAGTTCGGTTGTAGCGATCGACGGTTGTCGGTCGCTTACTCCATCGAGACCCCGCTGGCCTTGATCGGCCCAGCCCATTTTTCAATTTCGGCCTCGACGAATTTTTGCAGATATTCAGGCGAGCTGCGCTCACGCGCGACGAGATCGGCGCCGATCTCCTGCATCCGCGTCTTCACGGCAGGGGTGTTGATGGTCGCGAGCGTGACGGCATGAAGCTTGTCGACGATCGCCGTGGACGTTCCCTTGGGGAAGAAGGAGGCAAACCAATTCGAGGCGTCGAAATTGGTCAACCCTTGCTCGTGCGCGGACGCCTGGTCAGGCAGCCCCGGCGAGCGATCGCGCGTGAGGATCGCGATCGCCTTGACCATCTTGCTCTGAATCTGAGGAATCGCGATCGGCGTGTCGGGGCATTGGTAATCGATCCGGCCGGCGATCAAGTCCTGCATCGCCGGGGCGGCACCGCGATAGGGCACGTGGGTGACATTGATCCCGATGGCCGCATTCAACAGTACACAAGCAAGATGGCTCGCGGAACCCGCTCCGCCCGAGCCGTATTGCATGCTCGCTTGGTTTGCCTTCGCATAGGCGATGAATTCCTTGAGATTGTTGGCCGGCAGATCCTTGCGCGCGAGCAGGACCAGCGGCGTCTGCGCGATCAGCATGACCGGCGCGAAATCAGTCGCGGCATTGTAGAGCGGAGTTTTATAGAACGTCTGGTTGGCGGCATGGGTGCCGACATTGCCGAGCACGAACTGATAGCCGTCGGGCGCCGCCTTCGCCACGCGGGAGCTGCCGGTCATGCCGCCGGAGCCGCCGACGTTTTCGATGATGACCTGCTGGCCCAAAAGCTCGGAAAGGCCGGGGGCGAGGATGCGTCCGACCGTGTCTGCCGGACCGCCGGCGGCGAACGGAACGACCATGGTCACCGGCCGGGTCGGCCAGTCCTGGGATCGCACCGGCCCGATGCATTGGAGGCTGCCGACAAGGGCAACGGCCACGTATCGGGAGAGCCGTCCCATTCAGTCCTCCAAGCCAAAATGGATGAAGAGAATAACAGTTGCCGGGACATTGGATAGTCCGCGCGCAATCTGGTGGTCCGTCGAAAAATGGACATGTGTCACGCCCATGGGGCCGCGGGCCGCCCGGCCGCTCGCGACCGCATCGACTTCCGGGTAAATTCAAGCGTGATGTCAATTTGCGCCCGCATTCCGGAGTGGCCGACCCTCGACGCAACTGCGCGTCGCAAAATGAGCATGACTGCAGCGGAGCGCGCCCGGCGGCTCGAACTATGCCGCAACGCGTTTGTGGCCGTCGAGAATCGCCTTCGATTGGCACGCACGCGTCCCGGCTACCATCGCTGACGACTTGACCAATGTGACGGAGCTTGAGCAAAGGGGCATCGATGCCGCATCTGACCACCGACGACAACGTGAAACTCTACTATGAGGACAGCGGATCGGGCATTCCGATCGTCTTCGTGCATGAATTCGCCGGCGACTATCGTTCGTGGGAATCGCAGGTTCGCCATTTTGTCCGCGGCTATCAGTGCATCACTTACAATGCACGGGGTTATCCGCCTTCGGACGTGCCGGCGGATGGAAAGCGTTATTCGCAGGATCGCGCGCGCGACGACATTCGCGCTGTGCTCGACGCGCTGAAAATCGAGAAAGCTCACATTGTCGGGCTTTCCATGGGCGGCTTTGCGGCGCTCCATTTCGGCTTCACCTATCCACAGCGTGCGCGTTCCCTGGTCGTGGCGGGCTGCGGCTATGGGGCCGCGCCCAAGGAGCGCCAACAATTCGCGGAGGAAGTGGAGGCGGCGGCAAAAAAATTCGAGCAGGCCAGCATGGCGAAGGCGGCCGAGGCCTATGCACTCGGACCAACGCGCGTGCAGTTCCAAAATAAAGACCCGCGCAGCTGGAAGGAATTCGTCGACCAGCTCACCGAGCACTCGAGCGAAGGTTCGGCGCATACCTTGCGCGGCGTCCAGAAACGGCGACCGTCCCTGTTCGATCTCGTCGACAAGATGAAGACGATCACAACCCCAACCCTCATCATGACCGGTGACGAGGATTGGCCGTGCCTCGAACCCGGGCTGCTCATGAAACGGACGATCCCGACGGCGGGGCTCGTGGTGATGCCCAACTCCGGCCACACCATCAATCTCGAAGAGCCGGCTGCGTTCAACCAGCACCTCGCCAACTTCTTCCAGGCGGTCGATGCCGGCGCTTGGCGCCATCGCGATCCGCGGGCGATGAAAGAAGCAATCTTGGGGCGATGACGGTTGGTGGATCGATTACCGTATATCCGTCACGCGCGAAACGCGTGACATCGAGTTCAAAGGAATTACGCTTCAAAGCCTCATCCGCTCGGCCGCGCTGCGGCCTAGATAGGCTTGGCGCACGCGATCGTCGTTGCGCAGGGTCGCACAGGGGCCGCTTGCGATGATGGATCCCGTCTGCAGCACGTAACCGCGGCTCGCGGTCTCGAGCGCATAGCGCGCGTTCTGCTCGACCAGGAGGACGCTCGTGCCAGCAGCATTGATCGCCTTGATCGTGCGGAAAATGTCCTGGACGACCATCGGCGCGAGTCCGAGCGAGGGCTCGTCGAGGCAGATGAGGTGCGGTTCAGACATGATCGCGCGCCCAAGGGCCAGCATCTGTTGCTCGCCCCCTGACAGGGTGCCGGCGTTCTGGCTCCTGCGCTCGCGCAACCGCGGAAACATGTCGAAGACCTTGTCCATGAGGCTTCGCACCTTCGCGCCCTCTTTGCGGTACTTGAAGGCGCCGAGCTCGAGATTTTCGCGCACCGTGAGGAACGGGAACACGCGCCGGCCCTCAGGGACGAGTGAAATCCCGAGCTTGGTGCGCTCATACGATGGCAGGCGCGTGATGTCGTGCCCGCGGAAATGGATTGAGCCAGCACGCGGCAAAAGTGCGCCGGCGACGGCGCGCAGCGTCGTCGATTTGCCGGCGCCATTCGCGCCAATCAGCGTGACAATCTCACCCTGCCCCACATGCAAGCTGACATCGCGGCAGGCTGAAATCTCACCATAGGCCAGTTGAAGTCCTTCGGCTTGAAGCAGCGCGGTCACGTCATTGCTCCAAGATAGGCAGCAATCACTCCCGGATTGGCTTGGACCTCGGCGGGCGTGCCCTCGAAAAGATGCTGCCCGTAATCCATGACCAGCACCCGATCTGAGACCTTCATCACCAGATCCATGTTGTGCTCGACAACGATGATGGTCATGCCGTCCTCGCGAAGAAGACGAATGCGTTCAAGCAACCGCTCCACTTCCGCCGCGTTGAGGCCGGCGGCGGGCTCGTCGAGCATGAGCAGGCGAGGCGAGGTTGCGAGTGCACGGGCGAGCTCGAGCATGCGCTGCTCACCATAGGCGAGCGAAGCCGCATGCACCGATGCCCGGCCTGCGAGCCCGACGAAGTCAAGGAGCCTGATCGCCTGCGCGCGGCAGCGGGCATGGTCGCGCCCGAACGCGGCCGCGTGGACGACGTACTGCCAAGCCGGGATATCGTGGTGGATGTGAGAGGCGGCGATGACGTTGCCGAGCACTGATAACTGCTTAAAAAGCCGCAACTTCTGGAATGTACGCGCAAGGCCGAGGCGAACCCGTTTGTGCGCCGGCAAGCCTACGAGGTCGACGCCGTCGAAGATCATCCGACCCGCATCCGGCTGATAGAGCCCGCTCATCAGGTTCAGCAGCGTCGACTTGCCGGCCCCGTTCGGGCCGATGATCGCAAACACGCCGCCACGCGGGACATTGAGCGAAATGTCGCGAACCGCCTGCACGCCGCCGAACCGTTTGTGCAAGCCTGCGCCGAAAAAGAAAGCGCCGGCAGCGGTAGGACGTGCTTGCGCTACCGCAGCGGAGCCTGACGCGATCATCGGCGCATTCCAGCGTCGGTGGCGGTTGCTAGCCGACCCAACCGCGCGCGGAAGATCTGCGCTGCCTGCACGATCCCTCCCGGCATGAACAGCACGACAAGGGTGAGAGCGGCACCGTAGAGGACCAGACGGAGATCGCCGAATCCGCGTAAAAGTTCGGGCAACATCGTCAGCAGGATCGCCCCCCAGACTGGGCCGATCAGCGTCCCCATGCCGCCGACAATCACCATGGCGAGAATCGTGAAGGATTCGGTGATGATAAAGGCGTCCGGAACCAACGTTCCCACGAAGCTCGCATAGAAGGCGCCGGCAGCGCCCGCGAGCGCCGACCCGATGCCGAAGGCAAACACCTTCCATGCCGTGCAATTTATGCCGAAGGAGGAAGCCGAGATTTCGTCTTCTCTGATCGCCGTAAGCGTCTCGCCAATCGGCGAGCGGACAAGTTGGTCGAGCAGGAGATAGAAAAGAAACGCGAAACTCGCCACCAGATAGAACATATTCGCCGTGTTGCCGAATGAGATGACCGGCAGCCCCGGCAACGCGATGTCCGGTGGCGGTTTGATGGCATAGATGCCGAGTGGGCCTTGCGTGAGGCTGATCCAGTTCAGCAGCACCTGATGTACGATGACGGCAAAGCCGAGCGAGGCGATCGCAAGGTAATGGCCCCGCAGACGAACGGCGAAGATCGACAACGCCATGCCGGCCGCGCCCGACAATACCATTCCGAAGACGAACGCCATCCAGAACGGCACGCCAAGCCTCATTATGAGAAGCGTGGAGGCATAGGCGCCGATGCCATAGAACGCCGAGTGACCGAGATTAAGCTGGCCGGCATACCCGAGTATGAAATCAAGGCCGATAGCCAGCATGACGTTGATTGCGCAAACGATCAGGTTCGTGCGCCAATAAGAATCTTGAATGACGAACGGCAAGAGAGCGATGATCACGGCGGCGACGACAAGGAACCATCCTCGCCGGTTAATTCGGATCCGATCAGGTAGCACGAGAAGCGCTGGTCGATCCTCGTTAGACATTCTCTTCACGCTTTTCGGCGATGAGTCCTGTCGGACGTAATGCGAGCATCAGCAGCAGCAGCGTGAAGACCACGATGTCAGTTAGTCCGGGATTGACGAACTGGGTCGTGTAGCTTTCGATCAGGCCAACCAGGAGTCCTGCAATAATTGTCCCCTCGACATTGCCGAACCCGCCTATGATCACGATGGCAAAAGCCTTCACGATTACGCTCGTACCGGCAAAGGGCGTCAACACGAGGATGGGCCCGAGCATGGCGCCGCCCATGCCAGCGAGCGCCGAGGCGATGACGAAGGTCAGCATGATGAGTTGGTTGGGATTGATGCCCATGAGGCCCGCGGTCTCGCGATCCTGTGCGACCGCGCGCAGCGCCTTGCCCATCATGGTGAATTTCATGAATGCGTAGAGCAGCACGATGGTCAGGGCGGATACCAAGACGATGATGAGATTTTGCAACGTGATGAATGTGCCGCCCCAGAGCCGGATGACCTTATTGCTGTAGGGGCTATCGAAGGCATACGGGATCGGCCCGAACCAGAGCAGCATCGCATTCTGCAACAGAATGGACACGCCGATGGTGGCGATCAGCGGCAGCAATTCGCTGCCGCGCTCACGCAGCGGCGCGAAGATCGCTGCATTCAC
>Ga0306920_100013163_pt1 | contig 11256 bp, 9 predicted proteins | sample flu12Cox44000170_FD_204666 | JGI IMG/M metagenome (GOLD analysis project Ga0306920, IMG submission 204666) | Lab enrichment of tropical soil microbial communities from Luquillo Experimental Forest, Puerto Rico - flux4day.12C.oxic.44.000.170 (v2)... | ecosystem: Environmental > Terrestrial >...
TGACCGGCCCGAGCTGCGACAGCCAGGACACGATCCTGGATCAGGTCTGGCTACCAGAGCCGCAGGTCGGCGACCAGGTACTGATCGGCAACGCCGGCGCCTACACCACCTGTTATTCGGGCCGCAGCGCCTTCAATGGCTACCCGGCACCGGGCGTCAGGATCGTGCGCCAGGGCAGTACACCCAGGCCCGTTCGGGATCATGAGAAGGTCCTGGCCTGACGGTCACCACGGCTGGCTGTTGCTCGTGAAGTGGGTCAGCGTGTCGATGTCGTCGGCCTGGTAGACGTGCCGCGGCGGGGTGGCGAAGGTGGCGTACGGCCGGACCCTGATCACCACCCGGTTCTCCTCGCGGGCCATCCGCTCGATCTCCGGCAGCTTGGCCGACGTCACCTCCTTCTCGGCCATCAGGTCGATGACCCGGCGCAGCACGTCCACCGCCTGGCCGAAGTCCTCCTCGAGCGTGGCGTCCCCGTAGACCTGCAGGTAGGTCAGGGGCCACTGCTCGTCCAGGATGCACAGGCTGACCTTGGGGCTGCGCTGCACCGCGAGCGCCTTGCCCCGGGCCGCCATGGTCGAGATCAGCAGGTCGTCGCCGTCCAGGACGTAGTACACGACCGTCATGGCGGGCCCGTCGTTCCTGCGGTTGTACCCGAAGATGCAGGTCCGGTGCTTCCGCACGAACTCCCGGCGCTCAATTCGATCCATGTCATTAAAGTAATCGATCATGCAGCTGGGCCTGATCCATATCGACATGGGGCCGACCGTTGCTGGCCTGCGCTTACCCGCGCCCCGAACCCACGGCGCTAGCATGGAAACCGGCATGACTGAGCGCAAACCACGGGAAATCACCTTCGCCTCGTGGGTCGACCAGCAGGTCGCCGAGGCGGCCGAGCGGGGTGCCTTCGACAACCTGCCCGGGGCGGGCAAGCCGATCCCGCGCCGAGGAGGGACCGACGCCTGGCTGCAGGACTACCTGCGCCGCGAGGGCGTGCCCGCCGAGGAAATGCTGCCCACTCCGCTGCGGCTGCGCAAGGAAATCGAGCGGCTCGCCGAGACGATCGGGGACCTGAACTCCGAGGCGGAGGTCCGCGAGGTCGTCAGCGGCCTCAACCGGCGCATCCTGGAGTGGCGCCGGATCCCCACCGGACCGCCGATGTACCTGCGGCTGGTCGACCAGGAAGCCATGGTCGCACGGTGGCGGGACGCCCGGCGCGGGCCGTCGGTCCCGGTTCCCGCCGCCCGCCCGCACCCGGACCCGCCGCCGCGGCGCCGCCGGTGGTGGCGCCGCCGGGCGTTACGACCCGGGATCCCGCAGCGCCCAGGCCGCCAGCTCGGTCCGGTTGGTCAGCTGCAGCTTGGCCAGGGTGCTGCGCACATGCCCCTCGACGGTCCGCTCGGACAGGACCAGCCGGCTGGCGATCGCCCGGTTGGTGAGGCCGTCGGAGACCAGTTCCGCTATCTCCCGTTCGCGCCTGGTCAGCGGATCGCCGGCCCCGAGGGCCTGCTCGAGCTCACCGGCGAGGCGGCCGGCCTGGCCGGCCGGGCCGGGCATGTCCAGACGGCGCGCCTCGGCGGCGGCCTGCCGGGCGAGGTCCCTGGCCTCCGCCAGGTCGGCGCGGCCGCCGCGATCCCGCAGCGCGGCCGCCGTATCCAGCCTGGTCAGGGCGACCAGCGGCCGGGCGCCGAGCCGGGTGTGCACCGCCTGGGCCAAGGCGAAGTGGTCCAGCGCCGCCTCGGTCCGGCCCAGCAGCGCCGCGAGCCGGCCCAGCGGCCAGTCCAGCGAGCCTTGCAGGGCCACCAGCCCGGACCCGATGAGGCCGCCATGGCCGAGGTTCGGGCGGAACAGGTCGTAGGTGGCCTGCGCCGTCTCGGTGTCCCGGAACGCGATGATGAGGTTCATCAGCAGCGAGAGCGCGCCGAACGTGCGGATGTCCCTGTCCGGGCCCTCCGGCAGCTGGCGCAGCGTCTCGTAAACGGCCCGCGCCTCGTCGGTGCGGTCGGCCGCGAACAGCCCCAGGGCGAGCGTGGCCCGGACGATCGGGATCGCCGGGGCATCCGCCATGGCCTCGACGAAATCCGGCTGGAGTTCGGCCGGGTCGCCGCGGATGATCGCCAGCCAGGCCGAGAACGCGTAGGAGATGCCCACGCCGGACAGATCCTGGATCCGGACCGCGAGCTGGCGGGCCTGTTCCGAGCGGTCCCGCGCGACCGCGAACTGGCCGGCCAGCGCCGTGCGGGAGGCTTGCTGGCGGAGCAGGTGCCAGCGGGCCAGCGGCAGCCGGGTCGACTCGGCCAGCTGCGCGAGCAGGGCGATCTCGGTGTCGGCCGCCTCGATGTCCGCCAGCGCGTAGGCCGCGTCGATCCGCCACACCCGGCCGAGCGCGGCGGCGATCGGCTGGCCGGTGGCGGTGGCGAGCTCGACGGTTCTGGCACCAAGCTGCCACCACTGCGTACGAAGCTGCGGAGCCGAGAGGGCGGCCACCCGGGCGCGGATGGCATCGAGTTCCGCGACTGGGTCGCCGGCCGCCCGGGCCGCGGTCATGGCGGCGGCCGACTCGGTGTCAGCGGCTTCCATGTCGCCGAGTTCGGCCAGCGCCGAGGCCCGCTGGGCGAGCAGCCGCGCCTTCCGCGCGGCCGGGGCGCCTGGATCAGACAGCGCTGGATCAGACAGTGCCCGGTCGCACAGCCCGAGCAGCGTCAGCGCGACCTGGTGATGCCCGACGCCACGCACCACCAGCGCCGCCTCGGCGACGAGGTCGGCCCGCCGGGCTCGTTCGGCGGCCGCCGCGGCGGCGACCGCCTGCTGCAGGCTCGCGGCCAGCTGGCCGGCCCGGTACTGCGCGGTAGCCAACTCGATGAGCAGCCCTGCGCGATCGGCGTCGTCCGCTCCGGCGGCCTCGGCGGCGGTCAGCGCGGTGGCTAGGTAGCCGGCGGCGTCCTCGAAGGCCAGCCCTCGCGTCGCCGCCGCCGCGGCGGCCCTGGCCCAGTCCGCGGCCTGGCGCAGGGCCGCCTGGTCCGGCGCTGCCCGCAGCAGGTGCGCGGCTACCTCGCCGCCTCGTTCGGGAGCCCGCCGGGCGAGCGGGCCGAGGGCCGCGGCGGCGCGGCCGTGCAGCCTGACCCGCTGGTCTTCGCCGAGGCCGGCGTAGATGCCGTCGCGAATCAACGCGTGGCTGAACCGCCAGCTGCCCGGGCGGTTCGCCAGCCCGGTGACCAGCCCGCGGGCCGCGGCGGCCGCCAGCGCCGCCAGCACATCCGGGCTGCCGCCGCCCATCCCGGCCGTTAGCTCGGCGCCGAACTCCGTGCCCAGCACGCTCGCCGCCGCCAGCAGATCCCGCGTGCCCTGGTCCAGGCCAGACGTCAGCGACGAGACCAGGTGACTGATCTCCGCGCTGCCCCCCGCGACGCGTGCCACCGTGTCGGAGTCGGACGCGGCCTCGGGACGTGCGGCCAGCACCCGGGCCAGCGTCGCCACGTACAGCGGATTGCCCTCCGACCGGGCGTGCACGAAGCGCGCCAGAGCCGGATCGGCGCTTAGCCCGGCCGTCTTCAGGATCTCGTCCACGGCCGCCTCGCCGAGCGGGGGGAGCGGCATCACCTGCAGGCCGGGTAGCCGGGCCAGGTCTCCCAGCGCGGTCCGCCAGGTATCACCGGCGCCCTCCCGGCAGGTGGCCAGCACCAGCAGCCGGGAGGCGGGTAGCTCGGCTGTGAGCTCCCGTAGCAGGAACAACGAGGCGTGGTCGGCCCAGTGAAGGTCCTCGAGCACGATGAGCAGGCCGTCCGCGGCCGCCGCTGCGGTCAGCGAGTCGGCCGCCGCTGCGGCCGCACGGAACCTGGCCGCGGCCAGGTCATCGGCTCGGGCGCCGCCCGGATCTCCGGTCAGCCCGTCGCCTTCGCCGGCGCCGCCGACGGCGTCGAGTATCCGCCGCCACGGCCACAGCGGCGGCGCGCCCTCGTCCTCGACGGCCCGGCCCCGCAGCACCGGCTGTCCGGCCCGCCGCGCGCCGTCGGCCACCTCTTGCGCTAGCCGCGTCTTGCCGATCCCCGGCGGCCCGGTCAGCACCACGAGCCGTCCGTGACCGGCCACCGCCTCGGCCAGCCACCGTCGCAGCATGCCGAGCTCCCGGTCACGCCCGGCCAGGATGCCCAGGCCAGGGGCTACAGCAGCCATGCGGCCATATTCCCGCGCCGGGGCGCCCGCCGTCCACGAAAAGTCGGGCGGCGCACCGAGTACTAGCACGCATGTGCCCGGACGGTCGCGGGGCCGACAGTGAAGCGATCAGCTACCGAGGGGAGCTTGCCATGCTGACGCATCCAGGCCGACGGCACGGCCAGACCAGCTATGCGGATTATCCGGACCGGGCGGAACAGGGCGACCGCGGCCGGGGTCGGCTGGCCGCCCTGTTCGGCTCGCTGCCGTTCCGGCAGCTGGCCGGGCCCGCCGGCGTGTTCCTGTTCTGGCCGCTGCGGCCGCCGCCACGCGGTCAGGACGGCCGCGACGCCAGCTCGGTGCACGCGCGCAGGCTGGCGTAACGCGCGGCGGCCCGCCGCGCCGCGGCGTCGTGGGCGGGAACGGGGCGGCCTGTGGCGGAGACGACCGCGGGGATGAACCGCGCGGTCAGCGCGGCGTGCGGGTGCAGGGTGAGTTCCAGCACGCCGGTGGAAGTGCTGTAGGAACGTTCCCACCACAGGAAATTGCCCATGCCGTAGGCGACGAAGGTATGGCCGAGCCAGCCGGAGCCCTGCAGCATGTGCGCATGCGCGCCGATGATAATGCTGGCTCCGGCGGCGGCGAGCTGGTGCGCCAGGGACAGCTGAGCCTGGTTCGGGCAGGCTTGGCCTTCGGTGCCCCAGTGCATGAACACGATCACGACGCTGGCCAGCCTCCTGGCCGACCGGACGGCCGCCAGGGTGCGGTGCAGGTCGATCGCGTTGGCCTCGCCGGGGCGGCTGGGTGTCGCCACCCAGGAGGATGCGAGCTCGGCCACCTGCGAGACGCCGATCACCGCGATCCGCACGCCCTTGATCGTGGTTAGGTAGGGCGCCCAGGCCGCGGCGGCGCTGTCCCCGATCCCCACGTAGGGGAACCGGGCGGCCCTGGCTGCGGCGAGCGTGTCGGCCAGGCCGGCTCGCCCGTAGTCAAGGACGTGGTTGTTGGCCATCGTGACCAGGTCGACGCCGGCGTCGCGCAGCGCGGTGAAGGCGGTCGGCGGGGCGCGGAAATGGTAGGTCTTCGGCTGTGGCGTGCCGCGGCCGGTGATGGAGGTCTCCAGGTTCAGCGCGGTGAAGTCAGCCGACCTGAGCACCGCCGTGATCGGGCCGAACGCGCTGGCCGGGTCGCTCAGCAGCCGCGCCGTGCGCCCGGCGAAGTTAACGTCCCCGGCGAAGGCCAGTGTGACCGTGCCCGCGGCAACGTCAGCGTGACCTCGTGTCCCGGCCAGCCCTGCCTGATCCGGCGCTGTCCGGCTCGCCGACGCCTTGCCGCTACTGGCCGGGGCGGCGGGCCCGGGCGCGGACGGAGCCGCCGTGCAAGCGGCCACGGGTAGCAGGACCAGCAGGCCGGACACCACGGCGAGGCCCCGGCGGGTCATGGCCCTCATGCCGGTCATAGGGCCTCCAGGACGATGGCCTTGAGGTCGCCGTGGCTCAGCGCGACCGGGTTGCCCTGCATGCTGCTCGAGGTCATGGCCTTGGCCGCGATGTCATCGGCGTTACCGGGCCCTAGGCCGAATGCGGCCAAGCCCGGCACGCCGAGCAGGGTGAGGGTCTCCCGGATCCAGGCCAGGCCGTCCCGGATGGATGCCTCTGGTCGCCCGGTCAGCAGCTGGGCCACCTCGGCGTACCGGCCCAGGACGGGGGAGCCGGGCGCACCGGACTGCAGGGCCCGCACGTTGGCGTCGATGACCGGTGCCAGCAGCGCGGCGCAGGCTATGCCGTGCGGCACGTCCGCGGTCCCGCCGATGACCCCGGCCAGGCCATGCACCGCCCCTAGCTTGGCATTGGCCAGCGCCATGCCGCCCAGCAGCGCGCATGTGGCCATGTCTGTCCGTGCCGCCAGGTCGCCGCCGTCGGCGTAGGCGGCGCGCAGGCCCGTCGCCGCGCGGCGCAGCCCTTCGCGGGCCAGCCCGTCGGTCAGCGGGGTGGCCCGGACCGAGACGAACGGCTCCAGGCACTGGGTGAGCGCGTCGAGGCCGCTGGCCGCCGTGACCGCTGGCGGGCACGACACGGTGAGCACCGGGTCGATCAGCGCCACCCGCGGGATCATCAGCGGGCTGCGCAGGCTCGCCTTGAGCCGGTGCTCCGGCGCGGCGAGCACCGCGTTGGCGGTCACCTCCGCCCCGGTGCCGGCCGTGGTGGGCACCGCGACGCAGGGCACGGGCGGCAGGGTGACCTTCTGGCCGGCCCCGACCACCTCCAGGTAGTCAAGCGGGTCACCGCCGTTGGCCAGCAACATGGCGACCGCCTTCCCGAGGTCGATGACGCTCCCTCCGCCGACCGCGGCGATCACGTCCGCGCGGTGCTCTCGTGCGACGGCGGCCCCGGCCCGGGCCAGCCCGACCGTCGGCTCGCCGGCCACCGGGAACGCCACGGCCGGCAACCCCAGGCCGGCCAGCAGGTCCGCATGGCGCGCCGGGTTCGCGCCCACGCATACCAGCACCCGCGATCCGAGCCGGGCCAGCACGCCGGGCAACTCCCCGACTCGGCCGGCTCCGGACACGATGCGTCCAGCGGTGGCGAACTCGAACCCCGTCGCCGTCATGGCGCGCTGCTCGCCCAGTCCTCGCTGTCCGCCGGGAACACGGCGGAAAACCGGGTCGATGCCCGCGGCTCGGCCATCATCTCGGCGACCGTGTCGCGCCAGGTCGCATAGTGCGGCGTCAGCTTGTGCGCTGCCGAGGCTTCGGCATCGCGGTAGACCTCGACCAGCACCACATGCGCCGGGTCGGCCTCATCCTGGATGACGTCGAAGCGCAGCACGCCCGGTTCGCCCAGCGATGCCCGCGCGTTGGCCAATGTCGCGGCCAGGAACTCCTCGACCTGCCCCGGCCCGATGCGCACATGAACATGAACGACCAGCATGCCCTCATCCTGCTACACCACGCCCGCGCCCGTACTGCACTATGCCTCGCTGCCCGCGCTTTGCGGCCAGACGCGCTCAAAGTGCGGCAGGCGTGCGCCTGAGACATATGAGGCAATCCGTAATGTGACGCACACACCCCGTTTACGCGGATGCGGCGAGCCGCGGCTACGGTAGACATTTCAGACGATGCCGCTCCACCGAAGGCGGGTGCCGAGCCATGAACACGACACGTCCGTCCGCGCCGCCGCGGCAGCCGGCCTACGACGAGCACGCTCGTACTTACGAGCGCGACACTGCGGCATTCCAGCCCTACCGCCGCGCGGTCGTCGAGGCGCTCCCGCTCCACTCCGGGCAGGTGGTCCTCGATGTGGGCTGCGGGACCGGCCTGTGCTGCGGCCTGCTGCGGGACAAGGTGGGCCCGCGAGGAGGCGTCGTAGGCATCGAGGAGTCGCCGGATATGGCGGCGGTGGCACGCGAGCATATCGTCTGCGAAGGCTGGGAAAACGTCACCGTCGTGCAGGCGCTGGCCGAGGACGCCGAGATCGGGCTGACCGCCGACGCCGCTCTCTTCTGCGCCGTCCACGACATCCTGCAGTCCCCGGACGCGTTGCAGAACGTCGTTACGACGCTGCGCCCTGGGGCGTGGGTCGCCGCGGGCGGAGGCAAGTGGGCCGCGCCGATAATGGTGGCCCTGAACTCCATGGTGCGCATGCTGCACGCCCCGTACGTGCGGAGCTTCAGCGGATTCGACCGGCCGTGGCGGCATCTGGAGCAGTTCGTCGAGGACGTGCAGGTCCGGGAGGTGGCGTTCGGCAGCGGCTACGTCATGACCGGCCGGACGCCGGCGTAGATCAAAGGCAACCTCGGGCGTAGACCATAGGCAAACCCCGGCGTAAGCCGCGGCGCAACCCGGACGTCGGCCCAGCCGGGACACACCAGTCACAGATGGCACCATCAGTCACCAAGGTCAGGCGGAACCAGTTTTCCCGATGCGTTGACAGCCGTCGCGCTTGCTCACCGCGTCAGTCCGCGAGCATACTCACCATCAGCACGGGTAGAACCATAAGGTATCCGGACCCTCGGTCCCTGTCGCGCGGCGCGCATCCGGTACACGGTCCAGATGCAGTGGTGGATCGTCGGCCGGGCGCCGTCGCTGGCTCCTGCCGACTGGCATCGCAGGAGAGTGACGCTGTGCGGCAGGTACCCGGGAAGGCCGCGACTCCGCTTACGCGCCTAGTGGAGCTGCCGGGCCGCGGGGTCACGCGGGTTTGGGAGTGCGCTGGCCCCCGGGACGCCGAGACGCTCATGCTCATCCACGGGGTGACCTTCACGGCCGAACTGAACTGGGGAAACGTGTTCGCCCCCCTCTCCCGGCACTTCCGTATCGTCGCCATCGACCTGCGCGGCCACGGCGGCGGGATAAGCGCCGGGTCGCGGTTCCGGCTCGAGGACTGCGCCGACGACATCGCCGCGCTGGCGGAGGTCCTGGGCATCCGCCGGTTCGTCGCCGTGGGCTACTCGATGGGCGGCATGGTCGCCCAGCTGCTGTACCGGCGGCACCCGTCGCTGCTGTCCGGCCTGGTGTTGTGCGCCACCGCCCGCAACGTCCTGGGGACACCGGCGGAAAAGCTGGTCGCGCTGGCGCTGCCGACGGCGGCCGCCGCCATCCGGTGGAACCCGTTCCTGCAGCCGATGACCGCGGAGTTTCTCGGCATGGCCCTGATGGGCCCCGTCGACGACCCAGCCACCGCCAGGCAGGCCCGCGCCGAGCTGAGGCGGACCACGCTCGGCACCGCTATCTCGGCCATCCAGGCCGCCTGCGAGTTCACCTCGCACAGCTGGATCGGCCAGGTCGACATTCCTGCCGCGGTGGTGGTCACGGCCCGGGACCGCATCGTCCCGGTCAGCCGCCAGCTGCGGCTGGCCCGGGCCATTCCCGGCGCCTCGGTCCACGAAGTGGACGCCGATCACGCGGTGTGCGTCACCAGACCGCAGCTGTTCATCCAGGCCCTGCTCGAGGCCTGCTGGTCGGTGGAGGCGGCCCGTGCCGGTCAGCAGCAGCCCGGGCTGACGGGCACCGCGCTCTGAACCGGCACCCGCCCATGCATTGAACGCGCGGTGCGGAGCTGCGTATCCTCCGGCGTAGCAGGCACCCACGGTGAAAGGCTCTGATGGCGAACGCACCCGGCGGCCGCGAAGGCCGCGACGACCGCCCGGTCACGATATTCGGCCCGGACTTCCCGTTCCCGTTCGACGATTGGATCGCGCACCCGGTCGGCCTTGGCTCGGTCCCGGCCGAACGGCATGGCGAGGAGATCGCCGTCATCGGCGCCGGCATCTCCGGCCTGGTCGCCGCGTACGAGCTGATGAAGCTCGGCGTCAAGCCGGTGGTTTACGAGGCCTCCCAGATGGGCGGACGGCTGCGTTCGCAGGCGTTCGAAGGAGCCGAAGGCGTGATCGCCGAACTGGGCGGGATGCGTTTCCCGGTGTCGTCCACGTCCTTCTACCACTATGTGGACAAGCTGGGCCTGCAAACCCGGCCGTTCCCCAACCCGTTGACCGAGGCGGCCGGCAGCACAGTGGTCGACCTGGAGGGCGAGACGTACTACGCGGGCTCACTCGGCGACCTTCCCCCGCTGTTCACCGAGGTCGCCGACGCCTGGGCGCGAGCCTTGAAGGAGGCGCGCTTCACCGAGATCCAGAACGCGATCCGGGCGCGCGACGTCACCACGCTGAAGTCCCTGTGGAACGACCTCGTGCCCCGCTGGGACGACCGCACGTTCTACGACTTCGTGGCCAGCTCCCAGGCGTTCTCGAAACTGTCGTTCCGCCACCGTGAGGTCTTCGGCCAGGTCGGGTTCGGCACCGGTGGCTGGGACTCGGACTACCCGAACTCCATGCTGGAGATCTTCCGGGTCGTGATGACCAACTGCGACACCGACCAGCGGCTGATCGTCGGCGGTGTCGAACAGGTGCCCCGCGGGATCTGGCGCTGCCCCGCGCCCCGGCCCGCCCACTGGCCGGCCGGCACCTCGCTGGCCGCGCTGCACTCCGGCGCGCCCAGGCCCGGCGTCGCGCGGATCGCCCGCGACGACGACGGCCTGCTGGCGGTCACCGACGCCTGGGGCGACACCCGCCGGTATTCCACGGTGCTGGTGACGTGCCAGAGCTGGCTGCTCACCACGCAGATCGACTGCGAGGAGAGCCTGTTCTCGGCGAAGATGTGGACGGCCCTGGACCGCACCCGCTACATGCAGTCCTCCAAGACCTTCGTGCTGGTCGACCGGCCGTTCTGGAAGGACAAGGACCCGCGCACCGGCCGCGACGTCATGAGCATGACGCTGACCGACCGGCTGACCCGCGGCACCTACCTGTTCGACCACGGCGACGCCCAGCCGGGCGTGATCTGCCTGACCTACTCCTGGATGAGCGACGCGCTCAAGATGCTGCCCGAGCCGGTCGAGCGCCGGGTCCAGCTCGCGCTCGGCGCGCTGCGCAAGATCTACCCCGACGTCGACATCGCCAGCCACATCATCGGTGACCCGATCACCGTGTCCTGGGAGGCCGACCGGCACTTCCTGGGCGCGTTCAAGGGAGCACTGCCCGGGCATTACCGCTACAACCAGCGCATGTACGCCCATTTCATGCAAGATCAGATACCGCAGGCGCAGCGCGGCATCTTCATCGCCGGAGACGACGTCTCCTGGACCCCCGCCTGGGTCGAGGGCGCGGTGCAGACCTCGCTGAACGCGGTCTGGGGCATCATGCACCACCTGGGCGGCGGAACCTACCCGGACAACCCGGGACCCGGAGACGTGTTCGCCAGCATCGCGCCGATCGAGCTCGCGGATTGATTGCCGAGCTGAGACAGGATCCCACGAGTCCGGCGCGGCCGAGGAGATTCGACGCCGCCAAGGTGATCTGCTTCGCCGAGGTGATCTGCTTCGCCGAGTCCCTGCTCGCGTCCGCCGAGAGCCGCCAGCTTTAACGCTGGTTGTGTCCTCCGCGAGGTGCCGCGCCGCGTGGATTGTGGCCATCGCCAAGGCCGCCGAGTCCGTGCCCGGATGCTCTTTCCCGCCGACCCCGGCCGCGTGTAGTCCGGTAGCTAGAGTTCCCGAGCACGACTGGAGGATGACGGTGCCGTACCACGCCGACGTGATCGGCTCGCTGCTGCGC
>Ga0306920_100013164_pt1 | contig 11256 bp, 5 predicted proteins | sample flu12Cox44000170_FD_204666 | JGI IMG/M metagenome (GOLD analysis project Ga0306920, IMG submission 204666) | Lab enrichment of tropical soil microbial communities from Luquillo Experimental Forest, Puerto Rico - flux4day.12C.oxic.44.000.170 (v2)... | ecosystem: Environmental > Terrestrial >...
CGGCGGAGAACTTGAGCCGCCTTCGGACGACGTGCATCTGTCACTTTGGAAGAAACCTGAAGCCAGGCTTGGATTACGAGAGGTACCTTATGGCCGACACGTCGACTAAAAAATTCTCTCGCCAGACTTTACAGCCATGGTCGTGGGATCGTGCTCGGCGCGGGATCTTCTCAATGCCGCAGATCTTCGGCAGCGCGAACGGGGCGCCCACTAATCGCGTGGACCTTGTATTCCAGACCCCGCGCACCGGAAACTCAATCTTGATGCCGGCGTGTATGCCTACGCGAGGCTGGATTTGACAATGATTTCGGGTTCCTTTCGGCTCTCGCCTACTGGTCGGAATCCTGCAAGGCGGGCGTCGAGGTGATCACCATCGGCGCGGAACTGGGCCGAGGCGGCGGGGGCGGGCATTGCATGAGCGACCGCTGATCCGCGATGTCATCGACTAGGCCAACAACCGACTCGCTTCGGGCCCAGCGGCCGGTTCGAGCAAGCCGCCATCCGGCGCTCGGTCCGGTTGCCCTCCGGGCAAAGGCCCCTGCTCTTGTGTCGCTGCTGGTCTTGCTATCCGGCTGTACAGTGGGGCCCAATTACAGGCAGCCGCAGGTGAATGCCCCAGCTGTCTTTCGCGGCTCTTCGGGCGCGCAACCAGCCTCACTGGCTGACTTGCCTTGGTGGGATATCTTTAAGGATCCGACCCTCACGGAGCTCGTCAAAACAACCCTCGTCAACAATTACGACCTCGCCGCCGCTGTGGCCCGCGTCGAACAGGCGCGCCAAATTGCCGCGGAGGCTCGGTCGGAATATTTTCCGAACGTGAACTACGCGACGATCCTCAGCTACGGCCACAATCAGTTCATCCAAAGCCCGGTCAACCCCGCGCCAAGTGCGCAGGGCTTCCTGATGGCCATCGCCCGCGCGTCATGGGAACCGGATATCTGGGGCCGCATCCGCCGCCTCAATGAAGGCGCGCGCGCCCGGTTTCTCGGAGCTGAGGAGACGCGGCGGGGTGTCATGCTGGTCCTGGTCAGCGATGTCTCGCAGGCGTACTTCGAGCTGCTCGGCCTCCGCTACCGGCTCGAAGTCGCCAGAGCGACCGAACAAACCTTCGCCGCTACCCTCAAGCTCTTCACCGAGCGGGAACAAGGCGGGCTCGGCAACGGACTGCAGACCTCGCGGGCCACGGCCGACCTGGCCGCGGAGACCGCTGCCATCCCGGAGCTCGAAAGGCTGATCGCCCTGAAGGAAAACCAGCTCAATGTTCTGATGGGGAAAAACCCGGGTCCTATCGATACAAGAATCAAGCTCCTCGACGAAACTGTCCCGCCCAACATTCCCGCCGGATTGCCGTCCGCTCTGCTCGAGCGGCGCCCGGACGTGGTCGCGGCTGCCGCCGAAGTTCGCTCCGCCAATGCTCAGATCGGCAGTGCAAGAGCCGCGTACTTCCCGCAGATCGGCCTCACCACGTTCTTCGGAAAACTGAGCACGCCGCTGGCTAACGTGACTTCGGGCAATACCAACGCCTGGAGTCTTGGCGCGAGCGCTGCAGGTCCCATATTCACCGGCGGGGCGCTCAAAGCCCGCAGGAGGCAGGCGGTAGCCTATTGGGAGGAAACCCGGGCTCGTTATGGGCAGACCGCCGTGAATGCGTTTCGCGATGTGTCCGACGCCCTGATCTCACGCGAGAAATTCGACGCCGTCCGCGAGGAGTTGGTCCGCGCCGTCCAATCGAGCGAGCAGTCCATCAGCCTTGCGCGCGTTCGCTATATCGAAGGTCTGTCCAATTACAACGAGGTCCTCGAAGCGCAACAGCGGCTCTATCCCGCCCAGGTTGCTCTCGCCGAGACCGAAATCAGCCGCAGGCTCGTGGTCGTCCAGCTCTATCAAGCGCTGGGCGGAGGGTGGAACCTGACGGATCCGCAATGGCTCGGGGCAGCTCCGCAGCCCACTCCTCCCAAACGGAAGTGAATCCCCCACTACTCGGCCGCTGCCCTCGTAGGCACCTTGAAGAAAAACGAGTAAAGCACGGGCACCACAATCATGGTCAGGACACAGGCGAAAGACAGTCCGAACATAATGGCTGCCGCCATCGCCACGAAGAACGGGTCCTGCAGCAGCGGAATCATGCCCAGCACCGTCGTCACCGCAACCAGGAGTACGGGCCGCAGCCGGCTGACGCTGGCATCCACGACCGCCGTATACGGCTCCTTTCCCAGGTCGCGCTGCGTATAAATCTCGTCCACCAGGACAATCGAATTCTTGATCTGCTCTCCGCCCAGTGCGATCACGCCCAGCAGCGCCATGAAGCCGAACGGCTGCCTCGTGATCATGAGTCCCGCCGTCACCCCGATGATCGCCAGTGGGACCGCCAGGCAGATCACCAGCGTGGAGCGCATCGAGTTGAACAGGCACACCACGACGAACACCATCAGCAGGAGGGCGGCCGGCAGCGGCCTCGCCAGCGCCGCACGCGCTTCCCGCGAGTCTTCGTCCTCGCCGCCCCATTGGAGGGAATAACCCTGTGGCAAAGCGATCTGCTCGATCTTCGGCCGAACACGGTTGAGAAGGTGGCTCGGTAGTCCGAAGCGCGGGTCCGCGTGAACGGTGACGGTGGCGAGCCGGTTCCGCCGCATGATCACGGGGTCTTCCCACGCGACCTCGACATCCGACACCAGCTGGCTCATCGGAATCATTTTGTTGGCTGCAGGGCTCCAGATTTGCAGGCTGCGAATCACGTCGACGTTCGTACGCTCGTCGAGCGGTGGACGCGCGACGATGGGCAGCAGCCTGGTCTCCTGGGGAAATGTGCCCCTCCCAGAGCTGCCGGGTTCGCGGTAGAAGCCGACCGTGCGGCCTTCGAAGCTGGCCTGTAGCGCCTGGGACACCTCGGACCGAGTGACGCCGTTGCGGTTCGCCTGAAGGTCCAGAAGCGTCGGCTGGATAATTTTCACCTGTTCGCGCCAGTCGGAGCGCACGCCTTTGGCGCCGCCGTCTTCGTCGAAGATCTTCTGCGCGCGGCTGGCAAGCTCTCGGAGCGTCTCGTAATCGGGCCCGCTGAAGCGCACCTGAACACGGCCCCCGCTTCCCGGACCCAGCAGGAACTTCTTGGCGACCGCATTCGCGTTTGGACTGTCCTGATCCAGGTACCGCTGGATCGTGGCAAGCAGCCCGTCGATCTGGTGGTGGTCATCGACCGCGACCAGGAACTGCACATAGGCCGGGTTCTGCCGCTCCGGCGTGTAGACCAGCAGAAATCGCAACCCGCCGCTCCCCACGAACGAGGTCACATGTGTGACGTGCGGCTGCTTCTGAATGAATCGTTCGACGCCCTCCGCGAATGTCTCGGATGCGCGGATGTCCGTGCCGGCCGGCAGAAACACATCCACGAGGAACTGCGGACGCGTCGCCGGCGGGAAGAAGCTCTGGTCCAATTGGCGGAAGCCGAAGAGCGCGATCACGAAAAGCGCCAGCGTCGCAATCAAAACGGCCCATCGGAGCCGTAGCGCTCCCACCAGCAGGCGGCGGTAGCCGCGGAATAGCCGCCCCGCGTGCCCTTCTTCTCCCGCCCCTGGGATGGGCTTGAACATGTAATAGCCGAGCATCGGCGTTACCGTAATCGCCGCCACCCAGCTCAAGGCCAGGGAGATGAAGATCACCCAGAAAAGCGAATTGCAGTACTCCCCGGTCCTGTCTTCCGAAAGTCCGATGGCCGCGAACGCCACCACCGCGATGCCCGTCGCTCCGAACAGCGGCCACTGGTTCTGCGCGATGGTTTCGCGAATCACGTGCAGCTTATCTTCCCCCGCTTCGATGCGAACCTTCAGGCTCTCGGTGATCACGATTGCGTTGTCCGTGAGCATGCACAACGCGATGATCAGCGCGCCTAATGAGATCCGTTCCATCAGCAGGCTGCCATTGATCAACATCACCAGAAACGTGCCCATGATCGTGAGGAACAGGACGAATCCGATCATGAACCCGGCCTTGCGGCCCATCGCGAAGAGCAGCACGACGAAGACGATGGTGACCGCTTTTCCCAGGTTGAACATGAATGCACCGGTGGCTTTCACTACGGCCTGTGGCTGGAAATTGATCTCGCCGATGTCGATTCCGACCGGCTGATTGCGCTTCAGCTCCTCCAGCTTCGTCTGGACGGCCTGGCCCATTTTGACGACGTTGCCGCCCGGCACCGTGGAGATGCCGATACCGATCGCGGGCCTCCCGTCAAAGCGGAGCAGCCGCTCCGGCGGGTCCTGGTTGCCCCGCGCAATAGTGGCGATGTTTCTCAAAAAGAGCTGGCGGCCCGAGCGGTCCGATCCGATCACCAGGCCTAGCATGTCCGCAACGGAGCCGAAGCCGCCGGTCGATTCGATCGCAACGTGTTCGTCTCCGATACGCACCCGCCCGCCATCGGACGCCATGTTCCTCGCCTGAAGCTGGTTGTAGATCTGGTCTTCGTTGATCCCCAGGTTGGCAAGGCGCTGTCGCGAAATCTCGAGAAAGGCCTGCTCCTGTTGTTCGCCGAAGAGTTCGATCTTCTTGACGTCGCGCACCTGCAGCAACTCCCGGCGCAAGAATTCCACGTACCGCCGGATCTCGGGCTGGCTGTAGCCGGCGCCCGTGATCGCCAGAAAAATGCCGTAGACATCGCCGAAATCGTCGACTACCAGCGACTGCCCGCGAGCCCCCGCCGGCAGCCGGAACTGGACGTCGTTGATCTTCCTCCTCAGTTCGTCCCAAACTTGCGGAATTTTGTCCTTGTCGTACCGGTCCTGGATGATGGCCGATACCACGGACCGTCCACGCGTGGACTCCGACTCGACCCGCTTGAGCTGCGCTAACTGCTGGCACGCCGACTCGATCGGGTTCGTGACCTCCAGCGCCACCTCTTCCGCGCTGGCCCCCGGGTAGGGCGTAACGATGAGCGCTTCCTTAATCGTGAACTCCGGATCCTCCAGGCGCCCGAGCTTCTTATAAGCTACGATCCCTCCCACAAGCACGAGAAAAATGGACGCGACGATTACGCGATTCCTTCGCACCGAGAACTCGCCGATGTTCACGGCTACATCCCTCCCAGCGCATTGCCGAGGTCACGGACCTTCATCCCCTCACGCAGTTGTTCCGCGCCCGCGACGGCGATCCGTTCGCCGGGCCTGAGGCCGTCCCGAATTTCGACCTTGCCATCCTTCACTTCCCCCAGCCGCACCTCGCGACACCGGACGGTCTGGTTCGCGCCGAGCACCCAGACCATTTGCCTCCCATTGGCCTCCCTGGTCACGGCGGAGATCGGCACAAACGTCTGGTGGGCTTGTGCGCGCGGCCGCCGGAAGCTGATGTCGACCGTGGCGGTCATACCTGGCAGCAGGATTGTGCGGGGCGACGGCTTCATTCGAAAACGCGCCTGGAACGTCTGCGTCGCCGGATCTGCGACCTGCGTGATTTCCCAGATGCGAACCGAAAACTGCTTCGCGGGCATATGGCTGAACTCGGCGGTCATGCGGCTGACGTTCCCGCTTCTGAGATCGGCGGCCATCACTGCTTCGGGCACATCCGCCACGATATCGATCTCCTCCGTGTTTTGGAACTTGAGCACCGGCTTATTCGCGGCGACGGCTTCTCCTTCGTCGATCAGCGTTTGCGCTACCACTCCGCTATAAGGAGCGTGCAGAGTGGTGTCGGCGAGTTGGACTCCCGCCTCCCGCACGCGCGCTTCGAGCGTGTGAACCTGTGCCTCCTGGGCCTCGATCTCCTCCTGGCGCGACGTCCTTGCCTTTTCCAGCAACTGCTGCGCTGACTGGCGCTCCTCCTGAGCCACACGGTAATTGGTCTGCGAGAGTTCGTACTCCGATCGGGAAACCACACTGCTCGGAAGCAGCCGCGCGTACCGCTCGAACTCCGTACGCGCGTTCTCGAGCTTTGCCTCGGCCGCGCGGAGCGCCGCTTCGCGTCGAAGCTGTTCCTCCGAGCGCGCGCCCGACCGCAGGGTGTCGAGCACTGCCACGCCTTGTTGGAGCTGCCCCTGCGCGGCTTCACGCCGGGCCTGGTATTCGGTTTGCCGGAGCTGACCCAGCACCTGTCCCCGAGCTACGTGCTGGCCTTCTTTGACCGGCAGCCTCGTCACGAGGCCGGGAACCTGGAAGGCAAGTTCGGCGCTCCGCGCCGCCTCAACTCTCCCCGGGAATGTGCGGACATAAGACTCCGCGCCTCTTTCGACCACCATCGTCTTGACGGGGCGGATCGGCGCGGGAGGAACCTCCGTCTGACGGCTGCAGCCGGAGGCCAGACAGAGCGCCGACAAAGCGACCCCAAGCCCACGCCACAGCCGTTGGTGTTCATCGTTCTTCACACGCTTGATGCACTCCACGCGTGGGTGGCTCAAAACAGTTTCGTCAACGTTAAACCCATCGGGTCGGCTCAACGGCGGGATGGCAGTCGAGTTGACGTACCCTAGCAGGACACCACCGCTGAGGAGACCGGATCCGCGCACCCTCTTACCCGGAGACTACTCTCATCGTTAAAGGGGACACAAATCGTGTGGTCCCATCAGCAAATGGATCTTGCTCTGGTTGGCGGCGAGCGGCCGCGCTGAACGAGACAAGAATGTGTCGATCAAGCCACCCACCTCTGTTGTTCGCATACCGGTTGCCTTTGAGTGAGCCCTGAGCGGACGGAAATTACTCACTGAAGCTGTATTTCGTGAACGCTGATTGTGTAAATGTGCGGGGCGAAGTTCCGTCCAATAAATCTGAGGCTGCCGCAACAGGAAGGCGTTAGCTTCCGAACACGTTGTGGCTGTCGCAGCACAGGAACGGGTGCGATCGACAGCGCCGCTGACCTCCGGCCCACTCGCCGGTTGTACCCTGCCCGACGAGGACTTCGAGAGCCTCAGCCAGCGACAGGCGACCCGCTGTTCGGTCAGTATCCGAGGTTCGCACCCAGGTATTCCCAAAGGCGAATAACTCCTATGAAAGCATTCTCATTGTCGCCCATGATGCAATTGGGCGGCAGATCCGTCAACTTCTTAGCGTTTCCCCCGCCAAGGACAACATAGTCGGCGCGAAGTACCTTACTGAAGTGTTTGACAATCACATCGACGTGCTGTGCCCACTTTTTCTGTCCGAGTCGTTCGAGAGCGCGTACTCCCACGTAATCTTCATAAGTGCACTTCTTGCGGTAGAGCAGATGGGCCAGTTCAAGTGATTCCAAGCGGCCATCGACAATAAAGGCGGAGCCAAATCCTGTGCCTAGACCGAGAAAGAGCATACGCCCCCCCTGATAACTGCCCAGAGCCTGCATTGTCGCGTCGTTAATCACTTTGACCGGCAACCGGAACGCTTTACTGAAGTCGAATCCCACCCAGCCTTCACCCAGGTTTCGGGGGTCATGTAGAATCCGTCCATGTAGCACGAGTCCTGGGAGGCCAATGGAGACCGCTTGAATATTCCACCCTGCTATCTTCCGCCGGACCGCACCCATCATCTCTCGTGGCGACATACTGCGGCCGGAAGGAATCTTTACAAGCTTCTTTTGGCCGGTGGCTCGCACCTTAATGTTCGTACCGCCAACGTCGAGAACGAGAATGTCGAAAGGCACCTGCTTCAGATGTGGGACAGTCGGTCGTGCCCTGACAAGCATTAGTGTGACCTCACACAGATCGCGAAGTGCATTCTCTGTTGGTCTGACGCGACGCAAACCGACGTAGGCTCAAAACATTCGGATGCCGCTGCCTCCGGGCGTTTCCGCACCCGCCTTGCGGTGGACGCACTTCGAGAACAGCTTAGAACAGGTTCGTTTTTCGATCCTCTCCGGATCTGGCGCATCTACCATGTCGTGGCGGAGACCTCGTCGAGCGGTGAGTCCACGTAGTCCTGTCATGACTCCATTTATCGTTTCACTACCTTATTTGTTGGAGACAAACAATGGCTGCTCGTATTGAGGACTACGGATTCATTGGCGACATGAAAGGATCGGCCCTCGTCTCGAAGAGCGGGGACATCGACTGGGTGTGCGTGCCCCGGTTCGACTCCGAGGCGTGCATGGCGGCACTGCTCGGGAGGGACGAGCACGGCCGGTGGGGAATCCGCCCTACTACGAGAATCCGCAGGTCCGAACAGCACTACCGCCGCGACACAATGATTTTGGAAACCGAGGTCGAATGCGATGGCGGGAGGGTCCGCCTCATAGATTTCATGCCGGTTGGCGCGGAGGGCCACATTGTTCGCATGGTCGAAGGTATGGCGGGTGAGCTTTTGCTCGAGATGATCCTGGATGCACGATTTGGCTACGGGGGCTGTCTGCCGTCGGTAGTTCGCCAGGACGGCGTAGTCACGATGGTGGCTGGACCCGATGCGTTGCACCTGCGGTCGTCCGTTGAGGTGACGACGACCGCCTCGCGCGCGTCGGCAATTTTCCCGGTCAAGCAGGGCGAAACAGTTACGTTCGTGGTGAGTTGGGCTCAGTCGGACCGCCGCCCTCCTGACGCGATTGACCCGCTGGCGGCGCTGGCCCGTACGGAGGCCTACTGGCGCGAGTGGTCGGGCCGCTGCACCTACCAGGGCAGGTGGCGTGACGCAGTTCTGCGCTCACTCATCACACTCAAGGCGCTGACATATTCGCCCACTGGCGGGATTGTCGCCGCGCCAACCACGTCACTCCCCGAGGAAATCGGCGGAGTGCGTAACTGGGACTACCGCTACTGCTGGCTCCGTGATGCCACGCTGACACTCCACTCATTAATGGTCGGTGGGTATGCGGACGAAGCAAAGGCGTTCCGTGACTGGCTGGCTCGCACAGTTGCGGGAGACCCATCGCGGCTGCAGATCATGTACGGGCTGGCCGGCGAGCGGAGGCTGACCGAGATCGAACTCGACTGGCTCCCCGGCTACGAGGAGTCCCGTCCCGTACGGATCGGCAACGGCGCGTGGGACCAGTTCCAGCTCGACGTCTATGGAGAGACCATGAGCTGTCTCTATACCGCCCGCAAGATGGGGCTTGGCCAGGTAGCCGAGGCGTGGGAGTTGCTGCGAGCCCTTATCGAGAACCTGGAACTATTGTGGCAGCGGCCCGACGAGGGCATCTGGGAGGTTCGTGGCGGTGGATTGCGCCACTTCACGCACTCGAAGGTGGAAGCATGGGTCGCGGTCGATCGTATGATCCGCCTGATCGAGGAGTTTGGGATGGGCGGCCCGGAAGCCAAACAGAGGCTCCCACACTGGCATACGCTCCGCGAGCGGATTCACGAGGATGTCTGCGATCGCGCATGGAACCAGGGTATCGGCGCCTTCACCCAATCGTACGGTTCCGAAGCGCTCGACGCCAGCGTGCTGACCATCCCGCTCGTCGGTTTCCTGCCAGCCGACGATCACCGCATGGTGTCAACGGTGCGCGCAATCGAAAAAAATCTCATGCGCGGGGGCTTGGTCCGGAGATATTCCACAGAGCTCGGACTCGACGGCCTCCCGGGTGACGAGAGTCCATTCCTGGCGTGCAGCTTCTGGCTGGCCGACAACTACGCCCTCCAAGGGCGGATGACGGAAGCGGAAGAATTGTTCGAGCGACTACTCTCTATCCGGAACCACCTGGGCCTGCTCGCCGAAGAGTACGACCCAATCACGGGCCGGCAGATCGGAAACTTTCCGCAAGGTTTCTCTCACCTGGCTCTCATCTACACTGCGGGCGTGATCGAGAACATGGGAATCGGCCGATGGCCCCAGACGTCGGCAGCCTGAAGCTTCGTCAGGCGGCTGAGATGAAAGGAGCAGCTGATTGGGTTCAGTCGGGAACATATTAGATCAAAGCCAGAGCACCGCCTGGCACGCCATTACCGCGAATGAGGCGGTTGGCCTGCTGGACACCGATACTCGATCGGGCCTGGCTGCCGGCGAGGTCTCGCGCCGGCTAGAAGAATTCGGGCGCAACCGCTTGCCTGAGGGAAGCAAAAAAGGACCGTTCAAACGATTCCTCGGGCAGTTTCACAATGTTCTGATTTACGTCTTGCTGGCAGCCGGATTTGTCAAGCTGATGATCGGACTCTGGCTGGACGCCGCCATCATTTTAGGTGTCGTGGTCATTAATGCACTGCTCGGCTTCATTCAGGAAGGAAAGGCGGAAAAGGCGCTCGATGCAATCCGAAACATGTTATCCGGCGAGGCGCGAACCGTGCGCGACGGCGAGACTCGAATCGTCCCCTCCGACGATGTGGTCCCTGGGGATATCGTGCTGCTCGAATCGGGCGATAAGGTTCCGGCGGATCTCCGGCTCATCGACGTGAAAAACCTGCGGACGGAGGAGGCGGCCCTCACGGGCGAGTCGTTGCCAATCGACAAGACGACGACGCCGGTATCCGAGAAAGCGACTGTCGGGGATCGCAAAGATATGGCCTTTTCCGGAACCCTGGTGACCTCGGGGCGCGGCACAGGGGTCGTGGTCGCGACCGGAACTGGTACGGAACTGGGACGTATCAACCAGATGATGGCCGGGGTTAGCGCGCTCGAAACACCTTTGCTGCGCCAAATCAAGAAGTTCGGATACGCGATCACTGCCGTGATCGCCGCGGTCAGCGTGATCGTGTTCCTGTACGGCCGCTTTGTACGGCATATGCCGTTTGTGCAGATCTTTCAGGCAGTCGTCAGCATCGCCGTCTCGGTCATACCGGAAGGTCTGCCCGCCTTGATTACCGTCACTCTGGCGATCGGTGTCCAGCGCATGGCTCAACGGAAAGCCATTATCCGCCTTCTCCCGGCGGTCGAGACTCTGGGCTCGGTGTCCAGGATCGGCTCCGACAAAACCGGTACGCTTACGCTGATGGAAATGATGGTTGTTTCTGCCATCACAGCCGAATCGGCCTACCAGGTGACGGGCCAAGGTTTTGCGGCCGAAGGCCAAATCCTGGAAGACGGGAGGCTCGCCGGGGATGATCCGGTCCTGACACTCATGGGGCGAGTCTCCATGCTTTGCAACGACGCAGAACTGGTACAGACCGAAGGATCTTGGAAAGTGGAGGGCGACCCAACTGAGGGGGCGCTCTACCCATTCGCCTCTAAGACCGGCCTGGAACGGAACGCCGAACGCGATGCCCTTCCGCGAGCAGACGCTATCCCCTTTGAATCCGAGCACAAGTTTATGGCCACGCTGCACAGGGACGCGGCAGGCCAGACGATGATGTTGGTGAAAGGTGCGCCGGAAGTCATCCTGGAACATTGCGACCGCCAGCAGACGAAAACGGGACAACAGACGGCGCTCGATCGCGAGCGTTTT
>Ga0306920_100013167_pt1 | contig 11255 bp, 5 predicted proteins | sample flu12Cox44000170_FD_204666 | JGI IMG/M metagenome (GOLD analysis project Ga0306920, IMG submission 204666) | Lab enrichment of tropical soil microbial communities from Luquillo Experimental Forest, Puerto Rico - flux4day.12C.oxic.44.000.170 (v2)... | ecosystem: Environmental > Terrestrial >...
CGGATGGCCGGCCAGCCTTTCCGGGCGGGATTGACTACCCGCTGGGTCCAAATGAAAGGTTTCAGGTTTTGTCCATTCTCCTTTCCCAGGCTTCGCCTGGCGCACTAATTGGAGACGCCAATGCGCTGCCCGATTTGGACCCACGTATCTATGCCCTGACGGATCAGCGCAATACCGTCGGCGGCGCGGCCGAGCTCCGCTCGCGCATGACCCAGAGCGCATCGCGAAATTGCTGCGTCGCTAGGGAATAGATGTTTTTCGCAGAGCGCGAGGGCCCGCGCCGCCGAGGCTTCCGCACCTTCGTGTTCTCTCATCAAAACGTGGAGTTCAGCCTCACGAGTATCCGACCAAGGGAGATCATGGTCATTGGCGGGGTTCACCGCGAGTCGCATTTTAGCCAATCGCTCGTGAGCAACATCGGCGCCGAGCATCCATGCCGTCCAGCTTGCCCAGCCGAAGACCGAAATAGCAGTTCCGACGCCAGCCTTTCTGAAACCGGGGTCATCGAAAAACTTGAGGCCGGTCGTGAAATACCCTTCAGCGCCGGCGAGGTCGCCGCGGTAAAAGTGCACCATCAGTTGCTCAAGGTGCAGAACCGCCAGCGACGTGGGGTTACCATCTCGTCGGGCAAGTTCAAGCGCCTCGTCGGCCAGCACCGCGGCATTGGACAGGGCACCCACGATCAAAGCTTGAAAAGACCTCCCTGTCGTCGACTCGACTAGCTGCCGGAGGCTGCCACTCCTCTCGGCCAGTAGCCCGACTCGCTCGGCAGCCTCGGCGGCTTCAGGCGCAGCCCACCCTCGCGTCAGATGAATCATAAAGCGGAGCGATTCTCGGAGCTCCAGTTCGCGAACATCACGCTCCCGTGATTCGGGGACCAGGTTCAGCAGCGCTAAGGCCTGCTGAAGACTCTCCTGCGCTTCGATGAATGCACTACGCGCTTCGGCAGCTTTGCTCGCCCTTGTCCATTCCGCGATCGCCGGCTCGGGCTCGCCCGCTTCGGTCCAATGCCGTGCGAGCACTTCAGGATGCGCCTCTTTCAGTGCCGGGAATTTTTCGTTGATTGTCGAGGCAACCAGCCGATGCAATTCTTTGCGGCGGCTCTTGAGCAGCGCCTCATACGCGGCGTCGCGAATCAGCGCATGCTTGAACTGATAAGTTGCGTCCGGCGCTATACCGCGGAAGTAAAGCAGGTCGGCGTCGGTTATTTTGCGCAGCTCACATTCGAGTTCTTGCTCACTAGTTGGGTGCACCGCATGCAGCAATTCGTAGGAAAACTCGCCGCCAATGACGGAGGCGACCTGGAGCGCGTCTTTGGCTGAGCCGAGCCGATCCAGCCGCGCCATCAACGAGTCGTGCGGCGTCACTGGAATTTCGCGCGCGCTTGGCTTGACGGCGCCACTCTCCAGCACTGCGCGCGTCAACTCTTCAACAAAGAGTGGAACGCCGCCGGTGCGCTCGATGACTACCTCTACACTTTCGCTGGCGAGAGCGTTGCGCGCGGCGACCAGGCCAACCATTTGACGTACATCGCCTGCGCTCAGGCGATTCATTGTTATCTGTGTGTGATGAGAGCGCATTGGCCACTGGGGGTGAAACTCAGGGCGAGCCGTACATATCAGCATCAGCAGCACCATGACTGCCTGCTCGGCCAATAGCTGCACGAGCTCCAGCGTCGATGGATCGAGCCAATGAAGATCCTCGACCACCATCACCATCGGCTGAAGTGTGGCCGCTCCAAATGCCCATCCGGCTAACGCCGCGAGCAGCCGACGGCGCCTTTCTTCCGGCGTCAACTTCGACTGCGGATAGCGTTCGTCCACCGGAAGTTGCAGCAGCTCGCCAATGAGGGGTGCGGCTTCTTCGATTTTCAATCCTGCAGACGCAAGCGCGCGCTCCAACCGTTCGAACTGTTCTTCGCGGCCTACGCCGCTCTGCAATTCCAGCCAGCGCGAGAGCATTTCGCTAACTGCATGGAACGGGGTGTTCTCGAAGAACTGCTCTCCTGCGCTCTCGATCCAAATATGCGGCGTATCTCGAATACGGTCATGGAACTCCGCGACCAGGCGCGATTTGCCGATTCCCGCCTCACCCGTCACCAGCACCACCTGGCCTTCGCCTTCACGCGCCCGTTCCCATCTGCTGAGTAAGAGCCGCAGCTCTTCTTCGCGGCCGACGAATGGAGTGAGACCAGATGCTGCCCGAAGCCTTCCGCGGACCCCGGTTGGACGCACCACCTGGTAGAGTGTAACCGGGGCGGTTACCCCCTTCAGTTGCTGGTTGCAGGATTCTTCAACAACGAAAAAGCCGGAAATCAGCCGATGAGTCGCTGCGGTTATCAGCACGGTATCGGGAGCGGCTGCGGTCTGCACCCGCGCAGCTATATTAGGAGTTTCACCGAAAGCATCGGCTTCCTTGCCGGCGCCCGCACCAATCACCACCGTACCTGAATCAATGCCAACTCTAACCGAGATTTGCGGATGTACGGACTTTTGGTTGAGTTTTGACACTCCATCAAGGATTGTCAGGCCGGCGCGGGCGGCGCGCTCGGCGTCGTTTTCGTGCGCTTCCGGCCAGCCGAAATAGGCCATCACCCCATCGCCAAGAAACTTGGCGACCTGACCGCCGTAACGGCTTATCGCTTCGGCGGCCGTTCGATGATATTCGGCTACGAGGTCGCGCCACTCCTCAGGATCCAGCCGGGCGGCTATTTCTGACGAGCCGACCAGATCGCAGAACAATACCGTCAGATGCCGCCGCTCGCCGGTAACGGAGCTCGTAACAGGAGTTGCGTCTTGAGCTTTGGCCAGCGACGGGTCTTCTAACGCAGTACCGCATTCACCGCAGAACCTTTCGCTTGGTTGGACTGGAACGCCACATTTTGGGCAGGAGGCGACAAGGGGTGTCCCGCACGCTGTACAGAATTTGCGCCCTTCTCGATTGTCGCCGCCGCATTTGGAACAGCGCATAGTTCCCCCTGACGAGCGGTTAAGCACTCAGCTCATCGAGCAGCGCCTTCGCGTCCTTGAGGTCGGCGGTGTCGAAACCCTCGGTAAACCAGTTGTAGATTTCGGCCAGCATTGTCCGCGCCTCGTCGCGTCGGCCCTGTTGGTCGAGGAGTCGCGCAAGACTGATGGTCGCGCGCAATTCGAGTGATTTAGCACTCATGTTCCGCGCCAGTTCGATGGCTTCGCGGAAGTCCTGCCCCGCGAGCTCGAACCGCGCCTCGCCCGCGGCCGTCTGACGAAGGCGTAATTCGCCGCGCTGCACGAGCACGAACGGCTGGAAGCACAACTGATCGGGAGAGGCCACCAGCGCTTGCTCTATTGTGACGAGAGCGTCATCGACAGCGCCCGTGGCGGCTTGCGCTTCGGCGAGTGAGCATAGGTTCAACCCCCGGTTCAAATAAAACTTGATGGCGTCCATTTCGGCCAGACCGGCCAGTGCCGACTCTACCGCACCGCCGAGTTCCCCCAGGTGGATGCGCGCATAGCTGCCAGCGGACTTACCAAATGCGCAAAATTGTGGCATGCCCAACTCGATGCCCAGCCTTTTCTCTTCTTCCGCGGCAGCCAGCGCGCGCGTGAAGTCGCCACACCGTTCATAAGTTAGAACCGCAACGGCGTCGACGTAAGCTACGGCGAACGGGTTGTTAAGGCGGCGGGCAAGTGCGTAGGCGTCGGCGGTATAGCTCAGGGCCTGATCAGGGTAGCCGAGCAACCATTCGTTGACTGCCGTCCAGGCAAGCGCCTCGTAACCCCCATGCCCTTCAAAGTCGCTGCGAAAATCCTCTTCGCGGCAGTGCTCAATAGCTTGCAGAAAATGTTGGCGGGCGATGGCCAGATCTCCAAGAGAGAGACGGCTAAATGCCTGCGCGTAGTGTGCGGCGTCAAGAGCATGCCGGCGATCGATGCCATGCTCAATTGCGAGCATCTGATCGGCCAGGACCAGCGCCGCTCGCAGCTCCCCGCGCGTAAGCGCCGTGGCCCATAGGCCAAAAAACGCCGGCAGCGCTTCGGCTGCTCCCGCACGTTCGGCCAGGGCCCGGGCCCGCGCGTAAACTGCAGCGGTGTCAACTCCCGACCAGCTCCGCGTTGCAGCCATCACTCCGCCCAGCGCCAATTGCAGCTTCAATTCGCGAGCATCCCGGCCGGCGGATTCAGGCACGGACTCCAGGTTCGTTAGCGCGTCACGGTAATGCCGTTCGGCCTCGCGATAGGCGCTTCGTTCGACCGCCTGCTCGCCTGCCCTTTGCCACGCAGCGATCGCGGGTTCGGTCTCGCCGGCTTCGCTCCAGTGACGCGCGAGCACTTCTGGACGCGCGTCCTTTAGGGCTGGGAGGTTTTCTTCGATGGTCTGCGCCACCTGATGATGCAGTTCTTTGCGCCGGCTCTTGAGCAACGCTTCGTAAGCGGCGTCCCGAATCAGCGCATGCTTGAATTGGTAGATGGCATCGGGCGCAAGGCCGCGCGCGTAGAGTAATTCCGCATCAGTAGCAGCGCGCAGGGCGGCCTGAAAGTCTTGCCCGGAGACCGGATTGACGGCATGCAGCAATTCGTAAGAAAACTCTGTGCCGATTACGGCGCCAATCTGAACGACTTCCTTCGCCGGCCCCAATCGATCCAGCCGCGCCATCAGCGAATCATGCAGGGTTACGGGTATCTCCCGAGCACCGAGCTTAGCGGTTCCGCTTTCCAGGACGACGCGTGTCAACTCCTCGACGAACAACGGCACTCCGCTGGTACGTTCAACGACTGCGTCGACCGTTTCATCCGCCAGTGCTTTGCGCGCCGCCACCAGAGCTACCATCTCGCGCACACTGCGAGTGCTCAGCCGATTGAGAGTGATCTGAGCATGGTGTGCACGCAACGGCCATCGCGTGCGAAACTCGGGTCGTGCCGTATACAACAGCATTAGCGGCACTGTCGCACCCTGCTCGACCAGCAGTTGTTGGACTTCGAGAGTCGACGGGTCGAGCCAATGGAGATCCTCCACCACTATCACCACCGGCTGTCCTCGTGCTGCACCGAATACCCATCTGGCCAGGGCCGCAAGCAGCAGCTGACGTTTGGCTTCAGGGGTCAACGCCAATGGCGGGTAACGCTCGCCAATCGGCAGTTGCAGCAGCTCGGCGACTAGGGGCGCGACATCTTCAGGCTTGAGGCCGGCCGAAGCAAGTGCCCTCTCCAGCCGTTCGAAACGGTCGTCGGAATTCGCGCCACCTTGTGGCTCCAGCCATTGCGACAGCATTTCGATGACGGCGTGAAAAGGCGTGTTCTCGAAGAACTGCTCACCTGCGCTCTCCATCCAGATATGTGGGGCATCGCGGATGCGATCATGAAATTCTGCTACCAGACGCGATTTGCCGATGCCGGCCTCGCCGATCACCAATACCACCTGGCCTTCGCCCTCACGCGCACGTTCCCACCTGCTGAGTAAGAGCCGCAACTCCTCCTCGCGGCCAACGAACGGCGTGAGGTTTCGAGCCGCCCGAAGTCGCCCTCGTACTCCTGATGGACGTAGGACTCGATAGAGCTCGACCGGGTTGGCGACGCCCTTGAGTTGTTGCGCCCCGAGCTCTTCAACTATGAAAAAGCCTGAAACCAGGCGGTGTGTAGAAGCAGTTAGCAGCACGGTATCTGGAGAGGCGGCCGCCTGCACCCGTGCCGCAATATTCGGTGGTTCCCCAAAGACATCGGTGTCTTTCCCGGCTCCGGCACCAACCACCACCTCACCCGTATCGATGCCGACTCTCACTGACACCGTCGGGAATCTGGGCTCTTGGTTGAGTTTCGCGACTTCCTCAAGAATGGCGAGGCCCGCACGCGCGGCCCGCTCCGCATCGTTTTCGTGGGCCTCGGGCCACCCGAAATACGCCATCACGCCATCCCCGAGATACTTGGCGACGTGACCGCCGTATCGGTTTATCGCATCCGCAGCAGCTCGGTGATAGGCGCTAATGGCTGCACGCCATTCCTCTGGATCAAGCTGAGCAGCAATGCTCGTCGAGTCCACCAAATCGGAAAACAGCACCGTAAGATGGCGCCGCTCGCCGCTGAGATCAGCATCGCGTGGTAGAGCACTGGTAGGCATGGCCGCCGCGAGTGGCGCTCCGCAATCGCCGCAGAATTTCTTTCCGGCCGGGTTGTCGCTCCCGCATTTTGAGCAACGCATTTAGCTCACCAATCGCGCGGCGTTTTACATCTTGATTTATCAGCCTGGCCGCTTCTCAACCACCGCTCCATACGTGTCTAAAGCTATCGCCATCGCCGCGAGGCCGGCGGCAGCCCTGGGTCGTCAACGTGAGCTGTAGTAGATCTCCCGGTCGCGTTGAATGGCGTCCCGTGGAATAGGCGTCGCGGGAAGCGCCTTCCTCTGGCCCTTGCGGCTGAGTCTATGTCAATCGCAAAGTAATAGTTGAACCCAGCTATCCGCCATCTTGTTATAGGTCAATATGATGACCTAATGACAACTCGCAGTTACCGCGCCGTAGCGGTCGAAACACGTGCCGTCCAGCCAGATCTCGGCCGATTTGGGTATCTCGTACCGTGCGCTCGAAATCCCTTTTCGTGTCGAGGAGCGCCTTGGCTTATCACGCGTTGTCGAGTACGAATCGCTTCAATAGCGGCCGGATTGTCAAAATAGATGGTCGATATCATTGGTTCCGCATCGGTTGTGTGAGAAGTAGGGCGGCCCATCCGATGGCCTTTATACCGGGCAGCGCTACCAACGGTCATGGCGGGAGCCTGCGAGGGTGGATTGATTTGAGTCGTCTCGTCGCCCCCCAGCATGAGGTCCTACCGGAAAGCTCAGCGACGCTCCAATCTTCCTCGATTTTGCCATCGGCGAAGCGATAAATACTGATAGCTGCGCGGATGAAACGTTCCCCCGCTTTTGAATAGCCGGGCTAAGGCTTGCTGCGATGAATGCCGCGGAAGGTCAACCGAACCGCAATCTCATCCCCTTCGGCGAAATATCTTCGACTTGGGAAGTGTCCTAAAGCTCAAGCGCCTATTGGTTGAAAGCCGGATACGATCCGCTGGATGCTATGCGCTTATTGCTGGTGGGCCGCGTGTTGCTGCTGAATGGCGGTCCAGTGTGCGTTGGCTTGCCTGATGTTTTCTGCGGAATTGGCTCGCCACTGGTCGAGATCTTTCTTGTCCCCGACCAGGTGGTCGAGAACTTTCCTGTCCCCGACCATGTAGAGCTTGCCGTCAACAATAGTCCATAGTTCCGGGTCTGCTGGATGGTCCGGGAACTCCGCCGCGCACCACTTCGTCGCCATGCAGGACGCGCAGTAGTTGCCATATTGTGGCATGTAGCGGTCGGGATCCGCTACAAACATTTCTCGATGAGCCGCGTTCGAGAAACGCCATCTGGCATCGTCATATAAATACTCGAACTGACTACTCCCCTTAACTGCCTTACCGTCGGTGAAATAAGCGACCGTGTCGTACCCTTTGAGCGCAATGTGATTTGAATCAACGGCGAGCAGCTTTTGGCCAGCGCCAGCCTCGCCGACATGGTGCCGGGCGAGCGGGGTCACTATCCAAACCACAGCCGCAACGAAAACGAGAAGAATAGCTCCGATCCATGGCCAGATAGTTCGCATGGCGGCTTCCTCCGAAATGAAGTATATCGCGAACGCGGTTCACTGCTGCTTGTGAGAGCGCGCCGTGATCAAGCCTTACCAATCTCATACCCTATCGACCTATAATTGTCGAATCGACCCAAAACGATCCCGGCCTTTAAATTGGGTGGATGCAGGCCGTTTATTCCGGAGGGTTCGGTGGAAGAGCACGGGCCGAAACGCAAGCTTACGACCATCCTCTGCGCCGATTGTGAGGGCTTCTCGCGCATGATGCGTGCTGACGAAGAAAGGACCTATCGTGTCCTTCAAGACTGCCGCGCGTTGATCGATCGGCTCGTCGGCGAGCACGATGGCAGGATATTCGCCACGGCTGGCGACAGCGTGGTTGCCGAATTCCCGAGTCCGGTCGAGGCGGTCCGGTGCGCCACTGAGATCCAACATGCCATCGAACTGCTCGAAGCCGACTCCCCTGAAGACGGGAGGATGCATTTTCGCATCGGCATCAACGTCGGCGATGTGATGATCCAAGGGGACGATCTGATTGGCGACGGCGTCAACGTGGCGGCGCGGCTGCAAGGCTTGGCGGATCCAGGCGGCATTTGCATCTCCGGCACCGTCTATGAGCAGATCAAGAATAAGCTTACGCTCGCGTGCGACGATCTCGGCGACCAGGTCGTAAAAAACATCGCTGACCCCGTACGAGTTCATCGGGTGCGGGTCGGACGGCCAGCCCTCCCAAGGCCGGAGCCGACTCGGATTGCGACTGCGCGGCGGATTCGGATGGCAGCAGCCAGCCTTATCACTTTTGTTTTAATTGCGATTGCCATCAAGTACCTGAAGTACAACGTGCAGAGCCCGGGACGATCGCGATGCACTCATGCCTCTATTGCGGTGCTGCCATTCGCTAATCTCAGCGGCGATCCTGCGCAGGACTATCTCAGCGACGGGACCACCGATGATATAATCTCGGCGCTCGGCCGCTTCTCAGACCTCTCAGTAATCGCGCATGCGGCGGTGGCACCCTACAAAGGGAAACCGCTAGAACCCGGTCGGCTCAACCGCGAGCTCGGCGTCTGCTACGCGCTCGAGGGTAGTGTGCGCAGAAATGGCAACCAGGTGCTGATCACGGCGCAACTCGGCGACGCGCTGAGTGGACTGCTGCTCTGGTCAGATAGCTATGCGGGAGAATTTAAGGACGTCTTCGCGCTTAGAAATGAAATCACGCAGAGCGTCGCAGGCAAGCTAGCGCTAAAGCTTTTTTATATTGAAAGGCAACGCGCCTTCAAGAAGCCGACCGAGAATCTCGACGCTTATGACTATCTACTCCGCGGCCGCGACTACTACGCTCGTAACACCCGCTCCGGGAATGATCAGGCGAAGATTCTGTTCGAGCGCGCGATCGAGCTCGACCCAGGCTATGCGTCAGCCTACGTCGCGCTGGGCCTCACCCGGGCTAGGGCCGCCGGTTCCGGCTGGACCGAGTTCCCGGATGAGGCGCTGAAACAGGCCGAAAGTCTGGCGCAAAAGGCTATTGAGCTCGACGATGGCAATGCCGAGGCGCACGCGCTGTTGGGGACGATATATACAATTCGCGGCCAGTTGGATGTAGCGAGGGTCGAGGCTGAACGTGCGATCGCGCTCAATCCGAACGATGCGGCGAGCTACGGGGCACGCGGCGGGATTCTGGTTTTGTCGGGCTATCCAAAAGAGGCAATCGAGTCGTTCGAGATAGCGATGCGCCTCGACCCCAGTATGGGCTCCCTTGCGGGGGAACACTTGGGATTGGCCTATTATATGGAGCGACGCTACGAAGAAACAGTCACCGCGGCAAAGGCAGAGCTGCGTACAAACCCGAACGACTATTCCAATTATGCCTGCCTCGCCGCTTCCTATGCCCAGCTCGGCCACAATGATGAAGCGGCGCATGCAGCGGAAGAGGTTAGACGGCTCTGGCCATTCTTCGACGTTAATGACTTCGTCGCGAGGTTCAGCGATACAGGCTGCTGGCCCGCGGCGTCACGGTCGGTGTGTGAGGCGAACCACGCCATTATCGTCGAGGGTTTGCATAAGGCCGGGCTAAAGTGACTTACGCGGTGTGTATGATGCGAGCACGCTGAGTTCGATATTAGGACACTGCCTCGACTTGGGATTCCCTATCCGCAATTGCCGCACGGTGGTAGTTATCATTTTCCTCGCTCCCCCAATGCGGCTGAGGGGACAGATGAATCGCATCCCCTTGTTTTTTTGACGACCCAGCACGTCCGTTCTGGCCGGCTTGCTTGACGGGGCGCAATCGCTTTCTATTGCAGCACTCGCGGTTCATGAACCGTTCGCGGCCCTGGCTACAGGACGAAATTTGCTCGCCCCGACAGAGCAATATACGATCGAACGCGAATGGACCAATGTGATATCTTTCAGTTTCCAGGCACGTCTGCTGCACCAGCGGCTGCAATAGGGGATGTAGGGACGCTTGAGGATTCCCCCAAGGGCCACTCGCTATTCTTCCAAACGCCTCGCGCCTTCATAGTGTCGTCCTTACTAGCGGCGGGTTCCGTGCCTGGCCACCGATTCGTGCCAACTCATTCGATGATCGAGCGACGTCTTGCTAGGCCGATGTCTTTTATCAGAATCACAGTCGGAAAATTCTTGGCAAATTCTTGGCAACTTTGGCGGCAAAGCGAGCCAAACCGCCTCAAGCCCAAGCACCTCCGAAGAAGCGCCAATCGCGAAAAGAACTGAATCGATTTGGTTTTTTGTGCTGGCCTTTGCTTTGCTTAGGCTCCCGACTATAGTCCGGGTTCGACTCCCGGCCGGGGCACCACTTCTGAATCTCGAGGCGCGCCACCGCGTGCGGCAGCATCAGGCGTTTGAACGCACCTCACGCCATGCAGCGGCGGAGCGGTCATCACCATCATCTCGCCCAATCCGAGGACAACGGCACGGTACTGATCGCGGGCGGCTACGACGACCAAACCGACGTGATCCATTCCTTGGAGATCTTCGACCCGGCATCGGCCAGTTTCAAACCCCTCTGACCGTGACGTCCGGGGCGATCCACAATATTTGACAATTACTCAATTGCCGCTTATGGAGAGTCTATGACCCCTCAGTTGCAAGAAGTCCCATTACAACCGTTGCCCCCGTGGTATGGCCCTGGAGATTCGATCCTCGGGGCTCACTTCGGAACGACCGACTATCTGCTGCCGCCCCAGGAAAGTAGAAGCTCTCCTCAATCAAGCAGATTATACCCCTACGATAGAAACGAGAGTATCTGGCAAGACATCATAAAACAGTATGTTTCTGGGGGTATGGAAATCGTCCTCGAACGTTTTTACGTGGTTGATTGGTTCCCCCGTGCGCCCGGTCTTTACCATACACTCGATGCTAAGTGGGCACGAGAGGAGGCGTTTCACTATCTCCACCGTGGATTTGAGAACTCACCGATTCGTGACCATGCCCACCGGGTTGGAGCAAAAAGAAGCGCCAATGATTATACCGTCGTGTTCACTCCCGAAGGAAAGTTGTCGATGCTTCAAGGAGGCATTGGCAGCATCCGTCTCAAGCCTATTCGTCTCTTCAACAACGAGATGTACTGGCTCATGACTGCAACGTCCGATGGTGTGGCGCACGCGGGAGTACCTATAGCCGTTCCTCGAACCCTATA
>Ga0306920_100013173_pt1 | contig 11253 bp, 13 predicted proteins | sample flu12Cox44000170_FD_204666 | JGI IMG/M metagenome (GOLD analysis project Ga0306920, IMG submission 204666) | Lab enrichment of tropical soil microbial communities from Luquillo Experimental Forest, Puerto Rico - flux4day.12C.oxic.44.000.170 (v2)... | ecosystem: Environmental > Terrestrial >...
CGGCGCAGGGGTCGAGCCCGGCGCAGATCGCGACCGCGGCGCTCGAGCGGGCGCGCAGCGGTGTCTTCGACGTGCTGATCGTCGATACGGCAGGGCGATTGCACGTGGATGAGGAGCTCATGGCCGAGGTGCGTGACATCGACGCGGCGGTCGGCGCTGCCGAGCGGCTCTTCGTCGTGGACTCGATGGCGGGGCAGGACGCGGTGAACGCAGCGCGCGCCTTCGGCGCGGCGCTCGATCTCACCGGCATCATCCTCACCAAGGCCGACGGCGATGCCCGTGGCGGTGCAGCGCTCTCGGTGCGGGAGATCACCGGCAAGCCGATCGTGTTCGTTGGCGTCGGCGAGAAGACCGAGGCGCTCGAGCCCTTCGATCCCGAGCGCATGGCCTCGCGCATCCTCGGCATGGGGGATGTGGTGAGCCTGGTCGAGCAGGTGCACGCCAAGGTCGATCACGCCGAGGCACAGCGCCTTGCGCAGAAAGTCGTCAAGGGCAAGGGCTTCGACATGATCGACCTCCGGAGCCAACTCGAGCAGCTGCAGAGAATGGGCGGTGTCGGGGCGCTGCTGGACAAGCTTCCTGGGACGGTGACGAGGAAGGGCGCCGTCTCGGCCGACCAGGGCGATCGGGAGCTGCGGCGGCAGATCGCCATCATCAACTCCATGACCCCGCGCGAGCGGCGCAACCCCGGCATCATCGATGGGTCGCGCCGCCGCCGCATAGCGGGAGGCTCCGGCGTGCAGGTGCAGGACGTCAACCGCCTGCTCAAGCAGTTCCAGGAGATGCAGCGCATGGTGAAGAGCATGAAGGGGGGACGGCTGCGAGCCCTCATGGGGGCCTTCAAGGGAGGGCTGCCGCCGGGCTTCCCCGGCCGCTGACCGCCCGAGGGGCAGGCGCAATTTCCTGGGGTGGCGGACCGGGCCCAGGGAAATTGCGAAAAACTGGCGTCGGATTCGTGCGTTGCGTAGAATCCGCGCTCTTTTTTGGGCGGCCTTTTTGCGAAGGCCACCGCAGGACTTGAGAGCAATACGACCATGGTAACCATTCGCCTGACGCGGCGCGGGGCGCGCAACCAGCCCTTCTATCACGTCGTCGTGACCGATAGCCGCAAGCGCCAGGGTGGCCCGAGCCTGGAGCACGTGGGCTTTTTCAACCCGATTGCCCGTCGCGGGGAGCAGAAGCTCAAGCTCGATCTGCCGCGCATCGACTACTGGGTCGGGCAGGGTGCACAGCCCTCCGACCGCGTGCGCAGCCTCGTGGCCTCCTATCGGAAGCAGGCGACGGCCTGAAGCGCGCCGCCGCCCGGGGTCCCCGGGAAATTGTGCGTCTTGTTGAGCGAAGTGGGTTCATCGGTCGCGGCAGGCGCAATTTCCTGGGGTGGTAGGGGGCGTCTCGAGGGGCGGCCGTGGGATGGATCGAGCTCGGACGCATCAAGGCACCCTTTGGGATCAAGGGGTGGCTCCACGTCGAGTCGCATACGGATCCTCCGGAGAGGCTGCTCGGGTACCGCGAGTGGACCCTGAAGCTCGCGGGCGGCGAGCGCTTGGCGCGACGAGTGGTTGAGGGGCGTCGGCACGGCGAAGAGCTGGTGGCGCATCTGGAAGGGGTCGATGAGCGCGGCGCGGCCGCAAAGCTGACCGGGGCGGCGATCGAGATCGAGCGCGCGCAACTGCCGCGGCTCGCCGAGCGCGAGTACTACCGTGCCGACCTCGTGGGTCTGCGTGTTCGCAACCTCGAAGGCGCGGAATTCGGCACCGTGAGCCACTTCGTGGATGCCCCGGCGGGCGCGGTGATGGTGACGCGGGAAGCGGGTGGACAGGAGCACTGGGTGCCGGCCGCACCACCGCACCTGCAGCGGGTCGATCTCGCGGCGGGCGAGATTCTGGTGGATTGGCCGGCGGAGCTGAAATAGAGGCTCCATGAAGATCGAGGTGGTGACATTGTTCCCGCGCATGATCGCGGGGGCACTCGAGTTCGGCGTCGTGGGGCGCGCCATCGCCCGTGGACTCCTCAGCGTCGGCACCGAGGATCCGCGCGCGCACACGAACGATGTGCATCGCACGGTCGATGATCGGCCTTACGGCGGCGGTCCGGGCATGGTGCTGAAGCCCGAGCCGCTCATCGCGGCGATTCGTGCCGCGCACCTGCGGCTGCCGTCGGGAAGCCCACGGGTGTACCTGTCGGCCCAGGGTGAGCCCTTCGGCCAGGCGCTGGCGCAGGAGCTCGCACGGCTGCCGGGGATGCTGTTGATCGCCGGGCGGTATGAGGGTGTCGATGAGCGTGTGATCGAGCTCGGCACCGACCGCGAGCTCTCGGTGGGCGATTACGTGCTCTCGGGCGGGGAGCTGCCGGCGCTCACGGTGATCGATGCCGTGGCGCGCCTGTTGCCCGGTGCGCTCGGTGATGAGCGCTCGAGTGTCGAGGAGTCCTTCACGCAGGGGCTGCTCGACTGGCCGCACTACACGCGCCCGGAGGTGTTCGAGGGCGCCGCGGTGCCGACGGTGCTATTGTCAGGCGATCACGCTGACATCCGTCGCTGGCGCCTGAAGCAGGCGCTGGCGCGAACGGCGCAGCGCCGGCCCGACCTGCTGCGGAGCGCGCAGCTGTCGGCCGAGGCGCAGCGTCTGCTGAGTGAGATTCAGGATCGAGGTGAACGAACATGAGCAAGATCATCCAGGAAATCGAGAAGCAGCGCATGACCCGCGCCGTCCCGGAATTCAAGCCCGGCGACACGGTCGTCGTGCAGGTGAAGGTGGTGGAAGGCGACCGCGAGCGCGTGCAGGCTTACGAGGGCGTCGTCATCGCCAAAAGCAACCGCGGCCTGAACTCCTCTTTCACGGTGCGCAAGATCTCCCACGGCGAGGGCGTCGAACGCGTCTTCCAGACCTATAGCCCCGCGATCAGCGACATCACGGTCAAGCGCCGCGGCAGCGTGCGTCGCGCCAAGCTCTATTACCTGCGCGACCTGTCCGGCAAGGCAGCGAGGATCGAGGAAAAAATCTGAGACGCCGGTGCGCACCTTCGCGCCGTGCGTGGCGCAGGAGTAGAACATGACGCTCCGCTCGTTCTTTTCCAGCCTGTGGCGCGGCCTGGATGCCGTGCGCAAGGCGCTGCACCTGATCCTGCTGCTCGCGATGTTCGGTTTGCTCATCGCGCTCCTGCGCGGCAGCGTGCCCCGCATCCCTGCGAAGGCTGCGCTCCTCATCGCCCCCGAGGGGCAGCTCGTCGAGCAGCTCTCCGGAGATCCGCTCCAGCGGGCGTTGCAGGAGACGCGCGGTGAAACACACCGCGAGACGCTCCTCTGGGATCTTACCGACTCGCTCCACGCCGCAGCCAGTGACGCGCGCATCGCGGCAGTCGCGCTCGATCTCGAGAAGTTGGAGGGCGGCACGCAGCCGACGATGGAAGAGCTCGCCGCTGCGCTGCGAGAGTTCCGCGCGAGCGGCAAGAAGGTGATCGCCTACGGTGCGGAGATGACGCAGGAGCGCTATTACCTCGCCGCACAGGCCGATGAAGTGCTGCTCGATCCGATGGGCTTCGTGCTCATCGACGGCTACGACCGCTACCGCATGTATCTCAAGGATGCGCTGGAGAAGCTCGGCGTGGCGATCAACGTGTTCCGGGTCGGCAGCTTCAAAAGCGCCGTGGAGACCTTCACCCGCACCAACATGTCGCCCGAAGATCGCGAGGAGAGCCGCGTCTATCTCAATGCCCTCTGGAGCAGTTACCAGGGAGCCGTAGCGCGTGCACGCAAGCTCGGCCCCGATGCGCTCGAGAAGTACGTCGACTCGCTCGCCAAGACGGTGCCCGCGGCGGGCGGGGATGCGGCGCGCGTGGCGTTGCAGGCGAATCTCGTGAGCGGCTTGAAGACGCGCATCGAGTTCGAGCAGCGCCTCATCGGTCTCGTGGGCAAGGACGACGACAACGGCTCCTTCAAGTCGATCTCGGCCGATGACTACGTGCGCTACGCGCGCGCCCAGAAGAAGCTGAAGGCCGACGGCAAGCCGCGCATCGGGGTGATCGTGGCCGAGGGCGACATTCTCGATGGCGATCAGCCGCCCGGCAGCATCGGCGGCGACACCGTCGCGCGGCTCATTCGTCAGGCGCGCACCGACAAGGACATCAAGGCGGTCGTGCTGCGGGTCGACAGCCCGGGCGGCAGCGTGCTCGCCTCCGAGCAGATCTACCGCGAGCTCGTCGCGCTGCGTAGCGCCGGCAAGCCGGTGGTGGTGTCGATGAGCGGCTACGCGGCGTCCGGGGGCTATTACATCTCGGCTCCGGCCGATGAGATCTGGGCGAGCCCCGCCACCATCACCGGCTCGATCGGCATCTTCGCGATCATCCCCACCATCGAACGCACGCTCGGCAAGGTCGGGGTGGGTGTCGACGGAGTGGGCACGACCGCGCTCTCGGGGCAGATGCGCCTCGACCGCCCCCTCGGCGATGAAGCGCGCACGCTCCTGCAATCGACGGTCTCGCACGGCTACGACGAGTTCCTCGAGCGCGTCGCCACCGGCCGCAAGAAATCGCGCGACGAGGTGGACGCGATCGCGCAGGGACGCGTCTGGGCCGGCACCGATGCGCGACGCCTCGGGCTCGTGGATCAGCTCGGCTCCTTCAACGATGCCACGCGGGCCGCCGCACGGCGTGCCAAGGTCACGGACTACGCGCTCGAATTCATCGAGCCCGAGCTCACCTGGATGCAGGCGCTCGCCATGCAGCTGCGGACGAGCCTTGCGGGGCTCGTGACCCGCGAGGCGCAGCGCCTCGCGCGCTTCACGGTACCGAACCGCCTGTACGCCTACTGCTTCTGCGAGGTTCGCTAGGCCGGTCTTTCAGAGCAGTCTTGCCGCTTGGAGCCGGATCGACGAGGCACTTCGACGTGACAGTTAGGTAGTTGCCTAACTGTCCACCACGAGGGTTGCGACGCCCGGCCGGCGCCGCGGCTCCGCGCCTCAGAACGCGAACCAGCTGTACAGGAACACGGTGTTGTTATCGCTCGCCGAGCGGCCGAAGCCGTCGTAGTTCGTTCTCCCGCCGTTGAAGCGCCAGTAACCCGTGTACTCCAGCCCCATCCGCAGGTTGACCCAGGGACTCGCGAACGATCCTAGCTTGCCGAAGGGTATCCACTCGAGCCGCGCCGTGTAACCACCGCTCGTCGGTGCGCCGGAGGCGCTGCCAAAGACCGGAGCAGGGGCGAACATCAGGTGGTTGGTCGAGCCATTGGTGTTGAACACCGCCACGGTGGTCGCCCAGGTCTGGTTCATGCCGTAAGCTAGAGGTGGCAGCTGCACCGTAACGGTTCAGGCGGACACTAACTAACACCCGAAAGGTGATTGTAGTCGCAGCCCGTGCCGGGCACTACAGCGTCGACCAGTCGAGAATCACCTTGCCGGATTTCCCGGACCCCATGATCTCGAAGCCCTCGAGGTACTCCTGCACCGGAAAGTGATGGGTGATGATGGGCTCGAGCTTCAGCCCGCTCTGCAGCATGCTCGCCATCTTGTACCAGGTCTCGAACATTTCGCGGCCGTAGATCCCCTTCAGGGTGAGGCCCTTGAAGATCACCTGGTTCCAGTCGATGGCCATCTCGCCGGGTGGAATGCCGAGCATCGCGATCGAGCCGCCGTGGTGCATGGTGCGGAGCATTTCGCGGAAAGCGGTGGCGTTGCCGGACATCTCGAGCCCCACGTCGAACCCCTCCTGCATGCCGAGGTCCTGCATGGTCTGATCAAGCGACTCACGCTGCACGTTGATGGCGCGCGTTGCACCCATGCGGCGCGCGAGCTCGAGGCGATAGTCGTTGATGTCGGTGATGACGATGTGCCGTGCGCCGGTGAAGCGCGCGACGGCGGTGGCCATGATGCCGATGGGCCCCGCGCCGGTGATGAGCACGTCCTCGCCGACCATGTTGAAGGCGAGCGCGGTGTGTGTGGCGTTGCCGAAGGGATCGAGGATCGCGGCGATGTCGTCCGGGATCGAGTCCGGGAGTTTGAAAGTGTTGTAAGCCGGGATCGCCAGGTACTCGGCGAACGCCCCGGGGCGGTTGACGCCGACGCCGACGGTGTTGCGGCACAGGTGCCGCCGGCCGGCGCGGCAGTTGCGGCAGTAGCCGCAGGTGATGTGCCCCTCGCCCGAGACGCGATCGCCCTGTTTCAGGCCCTTGACCTCCGACCCCATCTCGACGATGCGCCCGCAGTACTCGTGGCCTACGGCCATCGGCACCGGGATGGTCTTCTGCGCCCAGGCGTCCCAGTTGTAGATGTGCATGTCGGTGCCACAGATCGCCGTCTTGGCGACCTCGATCAGCACGTCGTTGGGACCGACTTTCGGCTCGGGAATCTCCTCGAGCCAGATGCCGGGCTTGGCCTCCTGTTTGACCAGTGCTTTCATGGTGCTCTCTTCATGGGGGCGGGCCCGCGGGCTTTACAGCCAAGCGTGCCTTCAGCGAAGTACGCCGAGCTCGCGGCCGACGGTTGCGAAAGCCTCCAGCGCCTGCCCGAGCTGCTCGCGCGTCAGGGCGGCTGACATCTGCGTGCGGATGCGTGCCTGACCCTTCGGCACCACCGGATACGAGAAGCCGATGACGTACACCCCGCGTGCCAGCAGCGCATCCGCCATGCGCGCCGCGAGCGACGCATCGCCCAGCATCACCGGAATGATCGGATGCTCGCCGGGCTTGAGGTCGAAGCCGGCGGCGGCGAGTCCGGCCCGGAAGAAACGGGTATGGTCGAAGAGCTGCGCGCGCAGCTGCGGGGTGTGCTCGAGCAGATCCAGCACCGCCAGCGATGCCGCCGCCACCACCGGGGGAATGCTGTTCGAGAACAGGTACGGTCGCGAGCGCTGCCGCAGCCACTCGATCACCTCGCGCCGGGCGGCCACGAAGCCACCACTGCCACCACCCAAGGCCTTGCCGAGGGTGCTGGTGATGATGTCGACACGCTGTGCGACCCCGCAGTGCTCGGGAGTCCCGCGGCCCGTCGGACCCATGAAGCCGGTGGCGTGCGAGTCATCGACCATTACCAGTGCGTCGTAGCGCTCGGCGAGGTCGCAGATCTCGCGCAGCTCCGCGATGAACCCGTCCATCGAGAACACGCCGTCGGTGGCGATGAGGCGGGTGCGCGCTCCCTGAGCCTGTTTGAGGCACTGCTCGAGCTCCGCCATGTCGCTGTTGGCGTAGCGGTAGCGCTGCGCCTTGCACAGGCGGATGCCGTCGATGATGCTCGCGTGGTTCAGCGCATCCGAAATGACGGCGTCGCGCTCATCGAGGAGCGTCTCGAACAGCCCACCGTTGGCATCGAAGCACGATGAGTACAGGATCACATCCTCGCTGCCGAGGTAACGCGCCAGGCGCGCCTCGAGGGTCTTGTGGATCTGCTGCGTGCCACAGATGAAGCGCACCGAGGCCATGCCGTAACCGAGCTCCTCGGGTGCGCGCGCCGCGGCGGCGCGCACCGCGGGGTGGTTCGCGAGCCCGAGGTAGTTGTTGGCGCAGAGGTTGATGACATCGCGATCGCCAGCATGCACCAGCGCACCCTGGGGCCCGGCGAGCACCCGCTCGCTCTTGTAGAGTCCCTGATCGCGCAGGCTGGCGAGGTCGCCCCTGAGGCGCTCGAGAAAGGCCTGATCCATAAGGCTGGGATTATACCCAAGGGCCCGGGACGCCCCCCGGCGGTCGCTTTTGAGCCGCCGGAGGTCGCCGCAAAGCATGTCGCCGGCACTCGCGCGTTGCAGACTGCCACATGAAGCCCCATCTGGCATTTGCCGCCAGCGCGGTGCCGGGTTGACTCATGAGCTTAAGCGTCTTCGACATCTTCAAAGTGGGCATCGGTCCTTCGAGCTCACACACCATGGGCCCGATGCGTGCGGCATGGGAGTTCGCCGCGGGCCTCGAGCGCGACGCTCTCCTTGAGGGGACGCAGGAGATCGCGGTACGCCTTTATGGCTCGCTGGCGCTCACCGGTGTGGGCCATGGCACCGATCGTGCCATCCTCGCCGGCCTCGAGGGGGCGGAGCCCGAGACCGTGGATCCCGATCACATCGAGGCGACGGTGCGGCGCATCCGATCGAGCGGCCGCCTGAGGCTCCTCGGCAAGCACGAGATTGTCTTCGATGAGCCGATGCAGCTCTTGTTCATGCAGCACGAGCGGCTGCCGCGGCACTCGAACGGCATGCGCTTCACCGCCCTCGGCGCCGGGCTGCGTGTGCTGCGCGAGACGGACTACTATTCTATCGGTGGCGGATTCATCGTGCGGGGCGACGAGGAGGAGGCGGCCGGGCCTCACGAGCGCGCCGCGCCACCCTACCCGTTCAACTCGGGCGCGGAGCTGCTCGCGCTCTGCCGCGAGCATGGCCTCGAGATCTTCGAGCTGGTGCTCGCGAACGAGCGTGCCTGGGCGAGCGAGACCGAAGTGCGCGCGAAGCTCCTGCACCTGTGGCAGGTGATGCAGGCCTGCGTCGAGCGGGGCTTTCACCAGAGCGGCGTCCTGCCCGGCGTGCTCAAGGTGCGCCGCCGTGCACCGCGTCTCTACCGCATGCTCACCGAGTGCGCGAGCGTGAAGCCGCTCGATGTCATGGACTGGGTCAATGCCTACGCGCTCGCGGTGAATGAGGAGAATGCCGCCGGCGGGCGCGTCGTGACCGCACCGACCAACGGCGCGGCCGGCATCGTTCCCGCGGTGCTGCACTTCTACCGGCGCTTCGAGGAGGGCGCGAACGACGCCGGGGTGATCCGCTTCCTGCTGGTCGCGGCCGCGATGGGCATGCTCTACAAGCGCAACGCCTCCATTTCCGGCGCCGAGATGGGCTGCCAGGGAGAAGTGGGCGTCGCCTGCTCGATGGCGGCCGCGGGACTCGTCGCGGCACTCCAGGGCACCAACGAGCAGGTGGAGAACGCCGCCGAGATCGGCATGGAGCACAACCTCGGACTCACCTGCGACCCGGTGGCAGGTCTCGTGCAGATCCCGTGCATCGAGCGCAACGCCATGGGCGCGGTCAAGGCCGTGAATGCCGCGCGGCTCGCCATGCGCGGCGACGGCTCGCACAAGGTGTCCCTCGACCAGGTGATCGCCACCATGCGCCAGACGGGCGCCGACATGTCCACTATCTACAAGGAGACCTCACAGGGAGGGCTCGCGGTCAACGTGCCGGAGTGCTGAAGAGCAGCCTACGAAGCCACCCCACAAAATCACGCTCGCCGCGCGACATCGCTCTCGGCGTCGAACAAGCCGCGTGATTTTGCGGGGACCCCGGCCCTGAGCCGAGGCTGCGTCAACCGAAGAGGCCGAAGAACCCGCGCGGCGGTGGCGCCTCGCGCAGGACGTCCTTTACCGGGGCGACACCGATCGCCGTCCAGTGGGGTGTCTCGAAGGCGATCGAGCACAGCGCTGCGGTGGCGAGTCCGCTCGCTTCCGCCTCGGGAACGAGCCGGTGCACGAGCTCCGAGACGCCGGGGTTGTGAGCGACCACCAGCAGATGCCTGACGCGCGGTCCGGTCGCCTGCACCGCCCTCAGGAGGTCCGCGGCGCTCGCGAGGTACAACGCTTCCTCCGACAGCACCAGCCGCTCCGGGACCGAGAGCTCACGGGCGACGATCTCGCCGGTTTGACGCGTGCGGCGCGCAGGACTCACCAGCAGCAGGTCCGGTACGAGATTGAGCTCGAGCAGCCGCTTCGCCATGGTCTCGGCTGCCGCGTTCCCACGGCGATTCAGCGGACGCTCGAGGTCCGAAAGTCTCGCATCCTGCCAGCGCGCATCGGCGTGCCGCATCAACGTGAGCCGCTTCACGGGTTCCTCACTGGGGCCCCCAAAAAATCACGCGTCTTGTCGCACGGCGCGAGTCGCACGATGAGGTCAAGCGTGATTCTTTGGGGTGCTTCATTCGGGCGGCCGCTCGACGAGCAGGCGGCCATCCTGCTCGCGCACGCGGTAGGTGCGCAAGGGCTCGTAGGCGGGCGGAGTGAGTGCCTCGCCGGTGCGCAGGCAGAAGTGCGAGAAGTGCCGCGGGCAGATAATCTGGCAGTCCTCCACCTCGGCTCCCTCCAGCGACTCGCCATCGTGCGTACAGCGGTCCTCGACCGCGAACAGCTCAGCGCCGCAGCGCACGATTACCAGGTGCTCCTCGTCCAGCGCAACGGCGAGTGGCGCCCTCTCGCTGACGGCGTCGGCGGCACCCACGTCGATCCAACTCATGTCAATGCCGCGGCGCTGCGCTCAGAACATCCCGGTCTGCAGCCGCGCAGCCTCGGACATCATGCTCTGGTTCCACGGCGGGTCGAAGGTGAGGGTGACGCGCGCTTCGCGCACGGTAGGAATGCGCCCGATCTTGTCGCGCACGTCATCCACCAGGATGTCCCCCATGCCGCAGCCCGGCGCGGTGAGGGTGATCGTGACGTCCACGGTCCGTGTGCCGTCCTCGTTCTGACTGACGGCGCAATCGTAGACCAGTCCCAGATCGACGATGTTGATGGGAATCTCAGGATCGTAGCAGGTGCGCATTTGCTCCCAGGCGAGGCTTTTTACATCATCCTCGCTCGCATTCGGTGGCAGCTCGGGCGATCTCACCGGCTCCTGGCCGATAGCGTCGGCGTCCTCGCCGGCGATGCGAAACAAGTTCCCTTCCAGATACACGGTGAAGCTGCCACCGAGCGCTTGCGTGATATAGCCGGCCTGGCCGGGCTTGAGCTTCACTTCCTGTCCCGCAGGCACGATCACCGCGCGCACCTCGCGGCTCACGACGAACGGCTCGTTCTCGTGGCGGCGCACGGGCGCTACTCGGTGGACACCGTGGCCACAGTCTCGGAAGCGAGTGCGGCGTTGAGGGTGTGCCAGCAGAGGCTTGCGCACTTGACGCGCGCCGGGAACTCGCGCACGCCGGAGAGCGCCGCGAGCTTGCCGAGCGAGGCGTCGGGTGCGCCATCGGGCCGCGTGAGGAGCGCATGCACCTTGTCGAACAGGGCCCGGGCGCTCGCCCGGTCCTTGCCCTTGACGGCTTCGGTCATGAGGGAGGCGGAGGCCGTGGAAATGGCGCAGCCGCGGCCCTCGAAACGGATGTCCTCGATGCGCTCGCCGTTGACCCGGACGGCGAGCGACAACTTGTCGCCGCACAGTGGATTGTTCCCTTCCGCGTGGTGATTCGCTCCCTCGAGCGGGCCGAAATTGCGCGGGTGGCGGTTGTGATCGAGGATCACGTCGCGGTACAGCTCCTTCAGGTCCATCAGGCGAACACCTCGCGCGCGCGCCGCAGCGCACTCA
>Ga0306920_100013174_pt1 | contig 11253 bp, 10 predicted proteins | sample flu12Cox44000170_FD_204666 | JGI IMG/M metagenome (GOLD analysis project Ga0306920, IMG submission 204666) | Lab enrichment of tropical soil microbial communities from Luquillo Experimental Forest, Puerto Rico - flux4day.12C.oxic.44.000.170 (v2)... | ecosystem: Environmental > Terrestrial >...
CAACAGCACAGCACCACAACTACATATTGTGTTTCTGTTGCGGAATTCCTGGTTTCCCGTTTCGGCACAGTTCCGCGACCCGCGTGCTTGAGGTGCCGCCGGCGCGCCTTGCGGAGCGCTCAAACTCCTTGCTGGCGCAACACTCCTTATACAATAGTGGCGTTTTTTCGAATCCCTCGGAGGGAAAGCCGCTATGCCGACCCGCGACGACGCCTGGAAACTTCTCTGCGAATACACGCAATCGGAAAGCCTCCGGAAACACATGCTGGCAGTCGAAGCTTGCGTCCGTGCTTACGCGCGGAAGAACGGCGCTGACGAAAACCTTTGGGGTCTGGCTGCTCTACTGCACGATTTCGACTACGAGCGCTGGCCCAACCACGACCATGCTGCCGACCGCGAACACCCCGCTGCGGGCGCCAAGATTCTTGGCGAACACGGCTATAGCGAGGAGCTCATCCGCGCCATTCTTTCTCACGCCGAATACTCTGGCGTGCCGCGCCAGACCCCGCTCGAGCACACGCTGTTCGCCTGTGACGAACTTGCGGGATTTCTTACCGCATGCACCTACGTTCGCCCGTCTAAGAGCATCCTCGACCTCGAGGTGAATTCCGTGAAGAAGCGCATGAAAGACAAAGCCTTTGCCCGCGGCGTCAGCCGCGAAGATGTAATCAAAGGCGCCCAAGAACTCGGAGTCCCCCTGGAAGAGCATATTGCATTCTGCATCGCCGCACTGCGCGACCAGGCCGACGCTCTCGGCCTGCGTGGTACCCTGTAGACGTTCCGGCCAGTCGCCACGAAGTTAGAATCACCCTCGCCGTGCCCGATCCTCATCGGAATCCTTTGAACACTCGCTTAGCCCAATGATCATCCAGGTCTTCGGTTTTCGACATTCGGTCGAAGGAGTTTGCGGCGTACTGGGGTGTTGCCGTCATGGATTTTTCATGCTGCGCATGGTCTCGCCGGGTGTAGAATCATGGCCCGTCGGGCAGCACTATTCCCGGCACAAGGAGGCCAGAATGTCAGCACCCCAACCAGCGCTCTCCCCTGAATATGCCGTGGCTATGCGGGAATCGATTCTCGAGGGCATCGAGCGCGAACTGCAGATCACCAAGAAAGTAGTCGCAGCGATTCCCGAAGACAAAAAGGGCTATCGCCCGGACCCCAAGGCGCGCTCCGCGTGGGACCTCGCCTGGCATCTAGCGTCGTCGGACGTACAGATGACCGATGAGGTCGCCGACCTTAAATTCACGATGGAACCGCGTTTCAAAGACGAGCCCAAAACCGTTGCTGCACTCGTGGATTGGTATGACGCAAACTTCCAGCGCGCCATAGCCCGCGTGCGTGCCTTGACCCCGGAGCAGCTGTGCACGCCGGTGGATTTCTACGGCGTGCTGAACCTACCGGTCGTCTCTTATCTTTCCTTCGTCAACAATCACTCGATCCACCATCGCGGTCAGCTCTCCACCTATCTTCGCCCCATGGGTTCCAAGGTCCCTGGCATTTATGGCGGAAGCGCCGACGAACCGTGGCCAGGTTGATCGCTTCGTGCAATACCATCTGTTCGGAGGCCGCTCTCGAGCGGCCTCTTTTTGTGCTGGCCTCGAAGATATTGCCAATCTGAATGGCCTTCGCTTGCGTACTCCTTTCGACCGTGGCACAGGTCGGCCGTTCCCGGCGCCGAACATTGCTTCACGTTTCGAGGAGATGGTCATGAAAACTAGGTCCGTTCGTCTGGTATTGGCGGCCTTTGCGCTTTGCGCAGGTGTGCTGCTCGCGAGCTTTACGCTCGTCGCGCAACCTCCTAACACGCTGTACGACCGCCTCGGCGGCAAGCCGGCGATTGCCGCTGTCGTTGATGAGTTTGTCGCGCGGGTAGCGGCGGACAAGCGCATCAACAGTTTCTTTGCAGGCCTGGCCAGCGATCCCAGCCGACTCGCGGCGTTCAAGGGCAAGCTGGTGGACCAGATTTGCGAAGCGAGCGGCGGCCCTTGCAAGTACACGGGAAAAGACATGAGCTCCGCCCATGAAGGGATGGGCATCACGGAAGCTGACTTCAATGCGCTCGTTGAAGATCTTGTCGGCGCACTCGACAAATGCAAAGTCGCTGCGGAAGACCAGCAGACCCTCCTAGGGGTTCTCGGTCCCATGAAGAAGGACATTGTGGGGAAATAAGAAACCCTCCCTGGCGCCACGCTCAATGGCTTGGCTGCTTGTTCCCTCTCCGTTTTCAAGTTTCGCCGCGGGTAGCCGAATGCAGCGGCCTCGTGTAGCATGAAACAGCACTGAAAAAGGAGAGTCCATGACGCGACCCGCAGGCACCTACGCTGTTTTCGAAACTTCCTTGGGGAATATTGTCGCAAAGCTGTTTGACAAAGAAGCGCCAAGGACCGTGGAGAACTTCATTGCTCTTGCCGAGGGCACCAAGGAATTTGTAAACCCCATGACCGGAAAGAAGGAAAAGAGGAATTATTACGACGGCCTGATCTTCCACCGGGTGATTCCGCAGTTCATGATTCAAGGTGGATGCCCGCGGGGAGACGGCCGCGGCGGGCCGGGCTACTCGTTCGGCGACGAATTCCATTCTGCTCTCCGGCATTCGAAGGCCGGCAAGCTCTCCATGGCCAACGCTGGGCCGAATACCAACGGCAGCCAGTTCTTCATCACCGTTGCTCCCACGCCGCATCTGGACAATCGCCACACTATTTTTGGCGAAGTAGTGGAAGGCCAGGAGGTGGCAGACAAGATTTCCAATACGCCGCGCGACAGCATGGACAAGCCTCGCACTCCAGTAACCATGAAGGTCCGTATCGAACGCGTCCCCTGAGTTTCCGGAGCACTATGCTCTCGCCGGTGCGGCTCACTCAATTCACCATCGAACTTATTTTCGTGCTTCTCGGCGTCCTGGTAATCTGGCTCGGGATGCACGAACGCATTAATTTCAATCCACGTAGCCTTCCCTGGCTGGCCATCAGTGCCGGGGTGATTGCTTGGGGCGCGCTGACGCTCGCCAAACCAGGGCAATGGTGGATGCGCTGGCAAAAGTGGAACCGAGGCGGCTCGATGCTTCTACTGGGAATTTTGATGCTCGGCATCGCACGGGTCCCGTTCGGCTTGGCCGGCCGGTGTCTCGCGGTGTGCGGCGTGGTGCTCTTGGTCCGCGGCATCTTCGGTTCGCTGCTAATTTTTCGCCAGCCTTAGGTTAGTTCCTATATAATCCCCCCTATTCTGAAACCCTCCAGCCCCGTAGTCCGCCCGAGGCCGGTCGCGGAAAGCGCGTGTCAGCAAGCGAGGTGATGACCAGTGCTCAAAGAATTCAGAGAATTCGCAATGCGCGGCAGCGTGCTGGACCTTGCGGTCGGCGTGATCATCGGGGCCGCGTTCGGCAAAGTGGTTTCTTCCTTTGTGGATGATGTGTTGATGCCGCCGCTCGGGCGATTGATTGGGAGGGTCGATTTCTCCAACCTTTTCATCAATCTCAGCGATTCGCACTTCGAGACCTTGGCCGACGCAAAGAAAGCAGGCGCTCCCACGCTGAATTACGGCAGCTTCTTGAACACCATCATCAATTTTCTGATTGTCGCGTTCGCGATTTTTCTGTTGGTGCGCTCGGTGAATAAATGGCTGCCGAAACCGCCGGCTCCCGTGACCACCAAGGAATGCCCGCAGTGCGCTATGCCCATTCCCATCGCCGCGAAGAAGTGCGGACATTGCACCAGCGCCGTTTAAACCGATGGTCTTCGGATTCTTGAAAACGGACGATTTTTCTAAACCTTTTCGGGCTTCTTCTTCATGTTCGATTCCACGTGTGCGCGCAGGCGAGCCATGAGCGCCTCTTCCTGTCCTTCGTCCAGCTCCTTTTGTACTTCCTCGAGGGCAAAGTGCACGACGTCATGGTGGTGTAGTTCCAGGGGGGCAACGGTCTCGTTGAAGCGGAGCCACAGCCGGTGAATCAGGTTTACTTCGTTCGCGGTCAGATTGGGCGCATGCGGCCCGAGCACTTTATAGACCTTGTCGCCGTTCTGCAGGTGGATTTCCAGGTTGAATTGCGGCTTGGGATCGCCGAGCTTTTCCCATGCGTCTCCGATATGCCGAGCCTGCTCCTCTGTTGACTCCTTGGGAGAATGTCCGAGGACGATGGTGCTCGATTGCAAGGCGGAGGCGGCGCGCAAGATGCCGTCCCACAAATTACTGGCGGCCACAATCGCAAGCCGGATGCTCTTGCCGCGTTTTTCGGCCATGGATAGCGCTTGAGTGAACAGCTGTTGCTCGATGCTGCCAAACAACTGCTCACCTTCGAGGTCGTATTCCGCGGTGGCGGAGCGCCGCAACAGTCGCACATGCAAGACCACGACATCGCGCCGGCCTGGTTTTACGCGGTCTAATACGCCACCGAGATGGTAGAGGGCGTGAATGTTGCTCACTGGCACCAGGATGTTGCCGGGACGCGCCCCAACGGCCTCCGGCGTCAATTCACCTTCCATGGCTAGATGGAATTGATCCATCTCTTCATGATGAGCGCTGCTTTGCCCGTGTTTTGAAAGTCTCTCCGAGATGGTGAAAATAATGAACAAACCAACCGAAAAGATCCCGCCTGCGATGGTGGCGTCCTTCTTCGTGAATAGGTTGATTACCGCAATGCCGAACAGGGTTAAGGTAATGAGCCCTAAACCCACCGGTAGTTCCACTCCGAAGATGTGGAAGTTCAGCGGCACACGATATTCGCGATCGCCGGGGTGGGTGTACCGCAGCACCAGCACCGCCATGCCCTTCATCGCGAAGCTCCAAATCACGCCGAAGGCATAGAGGTTCGCAAGGAAGGTTACGTCGCCGCGGCTGATGATGATCGTCAGAATCTGCAAGGCCGCGATGATGTTGATGATGCGGTAGGAGGTTCCGAATTTCCGGTGCGGCTGGCGAAACCAGCTCGAAAGCACGCCGTCTTCGGACACCCGGTTCAGCACGCCGTTGGAGCCGACGATCGCGGTGTTCACCGCTCCGGCGAGGATCAGCGTGCCGACCACCACCACGAAACCGTGAAACACGAGCCGCAGCAGAAATGGCCCCTGTAGGTTCATGGCCAATCCGCCGATCAGGTTTTCCAAGAAGTTTTGCCGCTCGGCGTCGGGAATAATCATCACCGCGAAGAAGGAAACCAAGGAGGTGAAAACCAGGCTGTAGATGAAAATCACCAGACCGGTTTTCTTCAGATTCGGCAGTTTGGGATGCTCAATCTCGCGGTACACCTGCGCCAGGGATTCTTCTCCGCTCATGGCCAGCACCGAATGGCCCAGCCCAACAAAGATGGCGATGAGTCCCGCGAAGTGCGCAAAATGAATGCCATAGAGCCAACCCATGGCGTTGGGTTCCAACCTCAAGTTGCGCGGGTGGGGAAAGGGAGGCAGTGCGGGATGGCGAAGGAAAACCGTGTACAGACACCAGCCGATCAGGATGACCACCATCACCGTGGTGACCTGCATGATGCGCATGGCTTTCTGGCTGGATTCGTGGACGCCCTTGACGTTGTACCACCAGAAATACACGGTACAGAGGACCGCGAAGCTCGCGGCGCCGAAGTTCGGCGACACGTGAAGCCCGAGATGAATGTAGTCGCTGGTTTCGTTGATCAGGCCAACAATATATTGGCCGGCGGACACTCCGCTGATGGGACCGGTAAGAATGTAGTCAAACATCAGCGCGGACACGCTGAACTTTGCTAGCGTGCCGCCCATGGCTTCCTTGACCACGCGATAAACGCCGCCACGGACGAACATGCTGCAGCTCTCGACGTAGATGGCGCGAACCGCGTAGGAAAACAGCATGATCCCGAGGATGAACCAAGGCGCGGCCTTGCCGATGTAGCCTTCCGCTTCGCCGCCGGCGTAATAGGCTGAGGACGCCAGGTCATTCAGTACGATCGCCGCGGCACGCCAGAAGGAAATGAAGCTCAGCAGCGCGGTGGTCGCGACGAGAACGCGAGGAATTCCGTTCCCATGGCTGCCCGGGACAGCCGGGTTTTGGGGATTGCTGCTCATTGACGGGTGTTTCGACCTGCAGGGACTAATGCTCGCATTTTTTGTGCGGCAAGTCCAGTTGCGCAGCGAATCTAAGCGTTTTGATTAGGATAAACAGCGGAAAACACGCGATTTGGGCCGCGCGGACTGCGCGCCAACCGGCTATCCCAGCGCCGATCCCAACCAAGCCCCACGGAATGCTCGCGAGCATTCCGGACAAGTACATAGCGTTCGGAGGTAGGCATAACTAAAGATCCCGGTGGAATGGCCATCGTTGAAGCTGATCTGTATGGCGTAATTTCCCACTTGTGTGGCGGATTGCGCCTTCGATTTTGGTTTATACATGGGCAGAAGCGGAGAGGACGGAAGGTTCGCGAGCGAACGCGATCGTTTCTTTTCCCGTTCGTCGTTGCAGGTCGCACACGGACAGTTGTCCCGGAGGAAGGCAAAGTCAAAATGGCTCGCGTGGCCATCCAACCAAACGATATCCACGCCGGCTCCGGTCTTTACGTGAACCCGGACCTCTTTTGGTTTTTTCCGCAAATCCACGGGTTCTGGCATAGCAGGATTACGGCTTCTCCCGGTGATTGCAGCATTCTCCGGGCGGGATCGCATTGCCATGCGGGCAAATCGTAGGATGGCCGAGGAAGGTGCAGATACGCTGGTCGAGTTCCGGGCTGATGATGTGTTCGAATTTGCAGGCTTGCGCGTGCGCCTCGTGTTCATCGATTCGGAAGGTATCCTTGAAAAGGCGCTCCGCCAATCGATGACGCCGCACGACGTCCCGAGCGCGGCTCTTGCCACGATCCGTGAATTGCACTTCTCGGTTTTCCTTTATGGAAACCAGCCGCAAATCCTGCATGCGTGCGAGCGCCCGCGCAGGGTCAACACCCCCGGGGATGTCGAGGTGCTCGAGGTCTGCAGGGCTTCCTTTCTCGCCGCACACCCAGATCTGCTCGAGCAGGTGGTCGAAGTGGATACCCTCATCCATGGAGATGCGCTGATCGACCACCAGATGTCCATGGGCCAACTCGATCTTCCGGTCGGCTTGCTGCGCGATTTCGTCGTCATGGGTAACCATCAAGATGGTGTGGCCGGCGCGGTGCAGTTCGCGGAATAGCCCAATGACGATTTCTTCGTTCGCTTCGTCCAGGTTGCCGGTCGGCTCGTCGGCGAGGAGGATTCTCGGCTGATTGATCAGCGCCCTGGCAATCGAAACGCGCTGCTGCTCTCCGCCGGACAGCTGCGAGGGCAAATGCGTCAGCCGGTGTCCCAGCCCAACCTTCTTCAGCGCTTCCGTGGCCTGCGCCTCGTCGGTCATGCTGTGAAAATATTGTGCCAACATTACGTTTTCGAGGGCGTTGAGATACGGCACCAGATGAAACTGCTGAAATACGAATCCGACTTTTTCGGCGCGATAGCGCACCAAGTCGTTCTCACGCAAATCCGCTAAGTCCAGGCCATCGACGGCCACATGTCCCGAGGTAAGCGTATCGAGTCCGCCCAGGATGTTGATGAGTGTGGTCTTTCCGGATCCGGACGGCCCCATTAGTGCGACCCACTCCCCAGCCTGAATGTGGAAGGACACGCCGTTCAAAGCGCGCAGACTGCCATAATCCTTCACCAGTCCGTCTACTTTGACGTGTGTCTCGGCCGTCACTCTGCACCTCGAAACACAGACGCCGGCCGGATGCTCGCCAAGCGCCGCAGCGGAAATGCACTCGCAATGGCGGTGATTACTGTAAGAGCTACCGAAACAGGATACACAATCCAACGCGGCTCCGCAGCCACACCAAACACCCTCTGGCCAAGCCCGACGGACGCGAAAATCCCGACCGCCGAGCCGATCAAACCAGCCACAATTCCCAAAAGGATTGATTCTGTCAAAAACAACCGCACCACCTGGTGCAGGGAACCGCCGATCGCTTTCATTAAGCCCACGTCGTTCTTTCGTTCGACGGCGACGTTGCTCATTCCCGCCATAACGCAGAGAAAGGTCAGGAAAAGCACCAGCGCAACGGTTCCGAGGAGAATCCCGCGGATACGGTTGTAGATGCGACCCTCCGTTTCCGACAATTGCCGGATGCCGTTCACGCTCGCGCCCGGCAATCGCTGGCCCAATCTAGAAATGAAGCCTCTCAGGGAATCCGGCGTGGCATTCACGCTGAGCTCGATCAAGCTCAGGTGCCCCTCGAGGTCGGCGAGCATCTGCGCGGTCTTGAGCGTTGCAAACACTTGTGCATCTTCTGCGCCACCGGTTGTCACCACCGCAAACACCTTGCAGGCCGCGGTCTTTCCCTGATTGCGCAACTGCAGCCAATCTCCTGCGTGCACGTGAAAACGCGCTGCCGCTTTTGCGCCAACTTCGCAGGCATTCGGTTCGCTTTCGAGATTCGCCAGGTATTCCGTGCGTCGGCCGGGGCGAATCGCCGTTAAGCCGTGCCCTTGCGTTCCCGCGATTACTGTCGGTTCGAACGCCATGGTTTCGGCCTTCGCCACTTCTCCAATTACGTACAGGAATCCCACCGCAGGCACAGCCTTGCCCTCGTACTCCAAGGGAAGTTGTGCGAGCACGGCCTGGTCCAGGGTAGGTGTCGGCGCATTTTGACTGCTTGCCTCTTGTGGCGCGACGATGACATTCGCACCCAATGCTCGAAACTCCGCACCGAGACGCTTCTTCGCATACATTTGCAGGTTCAACAGCGCGCTGGTGACCGCCGCACCTGCGCCGAGGGCCAGCAAAATCACGAACAGACGCGCGTAATTGGTGGTGAGCAATCTGCGCTCAATTCGCCAGAACATGGAGAATTTCTTGTACATCATTCTCCCCGCAGAATCGGGGCCGGATCGTAGCACGAAGCCTGGCGCAGCGGAAATGCACTGCCCAGAAGGGTAATCACCGCCGCCAGGCCGAGAATCAGCAGCAGCACGAAGGCCTTCGGTTCCGGCGCAAACCCAAAGACTCGTTCGCCGAGCACTCGCGCCAACAACATGCCCAGCGCATACCCCATCCCCCCACCCACGAACGCGAGCAACAGCTGCTCAGCCGCCAGCAATACCCCGATCAGTCCGGAAGTCGCTCCGAGCGCTTTCATCAAGCCGATTTCCGTTCGCCGCTCGATCACCGAAGCCGCCGCGGAGGCTCCCACGGCTAGCCCCGCGGCCAGCAGCGCCGCTAATGTCACCAACCACAGCAGCGTACGCACGTGCGTCAGCACATTTCCTTCGCCCTCGGCGACGCGGCGGATCACCCGCACCTCGGTGCCCTTTAGAACTTCGCTGATTTGCAAAGCGATCGATGAAACGTAGGGAGAGCAATACCATTTGTCGTACTCCGCCTGGGTCATGGAATTCGGGTCCCTGCGCGCGAATGCATCTTCGGGTTTGGTCAGCGCGCTGACATACAGGCGCCGATATTCCCCGGGTTTGTGGGCAAGTTCTTGGGCTATGCGAATTGGAACTACAACCGCATGGTCTTCAAGAGCACCGGTCGTGAGAATTCCCACAACCTTCAGTGCACGCCGACCTGTCGCGTCGCTGGCTTGTACATTCACGGTGTCGCCGGTGGCGATGTCTCCGCTCTTTGCGAGGCCCACGCCCACGACACATTGCTCGGAGTCCTCGCGAAACCAGTCCCCATCCACATGCCACCAAGGATTCGTTTTCTCAATCCCGGTCAAGTAACTGGTACCGTCAGGAATCGCAACGGTATGCTCCCGCCACGTACCGATCAATGTGGTATTCAGAAGCACGCCCGGACTCGACCGGTTTTTCGAAGCCGGCCGCCACGCCTGCGCGGGGACCTCCAGAATCGGCGCGAACGCCACAATGTTGTATCGCCAGAAAATCGCTTTCAGTTTTCCTAAGTCCGCTTCCGGCAGGTAGGCTCCGGCGTTCACCGGACGGTAATCGACGCCGCCAATCTCGAGCGGCAGGGAGTCCGTTTGCGGACTGACCAGCAGGTTCGCACCCAGGCCGCGAAATTCCCGGGCCAACCGATCACCAACATCCAAGGACACGCTGAGGGCAGCGGTGGCCACGGCCATCCCCAGGGCCAAGGCGGCCATGCTGAGGATTTTGCGCCGCGGGCGTCGCGTGAAGGAATCGGCTACGAGTCGCAGGAACATTTGCCAGGCGTGAAACGGCGCTCCTATCGCGGTATGTCTTGCGCGGCTTTGGTCATCGCGGACAGGTCGAAAACCAAGTCGTCCCCTCGGACCTCAGAAGGAAACCCGATGGGATTACACCCGCCCTTTTGGCCAATCGAAGGAATGTAAATCGCAGAACCGCAGTGCCGGCAGATGACATTTTGGCCGTCCTGACGGTAACCTGCCGCCCCGCATATCAGGCAAGCGTCGAGCGCCGTGCCGTAGCCATTCGGCTTCTTGATAACCATGAAACGAATCGACTGGCCGTCGGTCAGCAACGTGAACAGATGCAGGTTCCCGTCCTGCACCTCCGACACGGGAATGCGCACAAGACTGTTGAGGGCTTGCAACGGCCTCGCTTGCGGCGGGGTGGAATTGACCTTGGCATAGATAAAATCGGCGGTGAGTGCCAGCACCACCCCGAGGCTCGCAAACGCCGCTGCCATCATCCAAAGCCGCTGCTTCCGATTCCTACCTTCCATCAAGCGCCGATCCGCATCGTTCATCGGTGCCGCCGGCCCCTTCGGTCTCGATGCATTCTGCCACTCCCGGAAAATCATCACGATGACCGCGCCGAAGACCAGAACGAAAAAAAACAGCTCGTTTCGCACAATCGGCCCGATGACGGCCATCTCCGTCTTGCTCGACGGGATCCACTGTGCTTCGCTTAACTCGTGCAGGCCGGTCACCGCCAGCTGGATCGCCACGAGAATCAGAATCGCACTGGTCACCGCGAAGAATCGGCTCAGTGGTACCTTGAGCGTGCCCTTAAAGAAAAACAGACCAACCGATACCGCTGCCGCGATACCCAAGACCGTTCCAATCCAGGTCTGTAATCCTTCCGTGGACATTTCCACAGCGCGCAAAATCAATGCCAACTCCGCACCCTCGCGCAGCACCATCAGGAAAACGAACAGGCCGATACCCCAACCGGCAGCGGAACCGCCGCGCCCGGCATACCTCTCGACTTTTTCCTCGATTTCCTTTTTCAGGTGCTTGGCGATGCGGTTCATCCATAGGATCATGGTGACTACGAAAAAAGAGGCCACCAGGTACAGTAAGCCTTCAAAGCCGTCTTCGCTGATGTTGAAGCG
>Ga0306920_100013176_pt1 | contig 11252 bp, 6 predicted proteins | sample flu12Cox44000170_FD_204666 | JGI IMG/M metagenome (GOLD analysis project Ga0306920, IMG submission 204666) | Lab enrichment of tropical soil microbial communities from Luquillo Experimental Forest, Puerto Rico - flux4day.12C.oxic.44.000.170 (v2)... | ecosystem: Environmental > Terrestrial >...
AACTCGTGCGCCTGGATCGGAGACGAGATCAAGCCTGGCAGCGGGATGCTGACCAGCAACAATCCTAAGTTCTGCGTCGGCGGGTATTGGTGACGCAGTTGCCTCTTGCGTGCAAAGTACAATTCTCTCCCGGAGCGCAGCCGGCGAGATCGCATTACAGCGGGGAGACTTGAATAAGGCCGGCTAAAGGCGGACCTTGGGTTACACCAGCATGGTTCAAACACTCGGGCTCCGATCAACCTGCCTGCGCAACTGAACTCGTGCCCGTGTCAGGGATTGGGGGTTACCGAAAAGTAACATTTCGTGCCGTCTTGGGCTTTGCTATCGTCAGGTGATACTCTGAATCCACTGGTGTGAGCCAACGCCCGGCAGCGCGCCACTCAACAAGACTCCTGCCGACCAGCTTCATCGATGGGATCTCTCGCAGGATGATGGACTTCAGTTGAGTAGACCATGCGCCGCGTGTCATAGCTGGTGTGCATCGCTTCACCGTTAGATAGGAAGAAGTAGCTCGGAATGTCATCCAACGGCTTTCATGGCAACTCGTCGCGTTACGGCAATCTTCGCTCGCTGTTCAGCATGTTCTCCAGCGATCTGGCCATTGACTTAGGAACAGCTAATACGCTGGTCTATGCGCGCGGTAAAGGCATCGTCGTCAACGAGCCTTCCATCGTGGCCATCAACAAAAATACGGGCGAAGTTGAAGCGGTCGGCAAAGAGGCCAAGGAGATGCTTGGCCGCACGCCGGGCAACATTGTCGCCATCAAGCCGATGAAAGACGGCGTGATCGCCGACTTCAAAGTCACTGAGAAGATGCTGAACTACTTCATCCAGAAGGCGCACAACCGCAAGATGCTGGTGCATCCTCGCATCGTGATCGGTGTCCCGTCAGAGATCACGCAGGTAGAGAAGCGTGCGGTGATGGACTCGGCCTATCGCGCCAAAGCGAGTGAAGTTCATCTGGTGGAACAGGCGATGGTTGCGGCCATAGGTGCGGGTCTGCCCATCACCGAGCCTAGCGGCAACATGGTCGTCGATATCGGTGGCGGTACGACTGACATTGCGGTCATTTCGCTCAGCGGCATTGTCTACTCACGTTCGGTCCGCATGGCGGGCAATCAGATGGATGAAGCCATCATGAATTACCTGAAGCGCAAGTACAACCTGTTGATCGGTGAGCGCACAGCGGAGCAGATCAAGATCGAGATTGGCTCGGCCTATCCACTGGAGAAGCCGCTCACGATGGAGATTAAGGGCCGCAATCTGATCGAGGGCGTGCCAAAGACAATCACCATCGACGACAGTGAAATTCGTGAGTCGCTGACAGAATGCGTGTCGACGATCATGAACGCGATTCGCGTGGCGCTTGAGCGAACGCCTCCGGAGCTGTCGGCCGACATCAGCGACCGCGGTATCGTGTTGACCGGGGGGGGCGCCCTGCTGAAGAATTTGGATAAGCGGATTCGCGAAGAAACCGGGTTGCCGGTTTCAATTGCCGATGATCCGTTGTGTAGCGTGGTGCTCGGCACCGGAAAAATGCTGAGTGACTTCAAATTGCTACGTAAGATATCGATCGATTGAGGCACGCGTCCCCTCCTGTCCAAGTGGACAACAAAGGGGGCATCGGAACCGGTGATCACACTTACCACGGACGTGAAGGCCTGATTCGCTGAAGCGTCCGCACACATTAGCACGTGGCATGCAGGTGCCGGCATAGGTATGGAAACCTTCCTCGGCCGCTATAGGAACTTGATTGTGCTGGCGGCCATCTTGTTTGCGCAGCTCATTGGCCTGGCAGTGCAAGTGAAGCTTCCGTCACAACAAGGCCAGACGCGCCTTATCCGTTTTTGGGCGGTTGCCGCGATTACTCCCTTCGAAAAGGCAGTCGTCCACACACAGAACTGGGTCCGTGATACATGGCGGGGATACTTGTACCTGCATGGCGTCCGACGAGAGAACCGGCAATTGCGCGCACAGATCGAGCGCATGAAGCTCGACGAAATGCGGCTGAATGAAGACGCGAAGATGGCACGGCGCATTCAGGCGCTGCTTGCCTTCAAAGAACAATATGTCGAGGATACGGTGGCGGCGCAGGTCATCGGTACCAGCGGCAGCGATCAATCGCGCGTGCTCTATATTGACAAAGGTTCGCGTGATGGTATCAAAGGCGACATGGCCGTCATCACGCCGACGGGCATCGTCGGCAAGGTCGTGCAGGTCTTTCCTGAGTCATCGCAAGTGCTGCCTATAAACGACCAATTGAGCGGCGTGGGCGCCGCCCTGAAGGACACCCGCCTGCAGGGCATCTTGAAGGGCGCACCTAACGGAACGACTACCCTGCAGTACGTCATGGCCGACGAAAAGGTAGAACCTGGCGAAGAGGTCATCACCAGCGGTGGCGACCGCATCTTTCCGAAGGGCCTACCCGTGGGCAAGGTCGTTTCGGTTGAGCCTGGCAAAGATTTATTCTTGAACATCCGCATCGTTCCCACGGCCCGGCTCGATCGTCTGGAAGAGGTTCTGGTCGTTACCAAGATCACCGAGAAACCCCCCGACACCAAAGACCTGGGGCCGATTCGCGCAGCCGACATCCTGGCCGCGCGGCTGCCGACTTACCAGACCCCACCACCGCCAGCCGCTATGGCAGGAAACGTTGCGACCGGCGTGGCGAATGCTGCGGGTGCGGCGGGAGGAACAGCGACTACGCCGCCGGCCGGAGCCGGTGGAACGGCCGCAAGACCGAATGTTGGTGCGGCGGGCATCGCAGCCAGGCCGAATTCCGGTGCCGCGAATGTTGCGGGTGCGGCAGGAGGCACAGCGACTACGCCGGCCGGAGCCGCTGGAACGGCCGCAAGACCGAACGTTGGTGCGGCGGGCATCGCAGCGAGACCGAATGCCGGCACCGCGAATGCTGCGGGTACGACGGGAGGAGCAGCGACTACGCCGACGGCTGCCGGTGCAGCCTCAGCTGCGGGGCGGCTCAATGGGGTGGGCGCGGGATCGAGCAGCAGCACAGCGACTGCCGGGGTACAGACACGGACGGCAACGCCCGTAGCAAACGGAGTGACGAAGCTCTCCACGACAACGGGTGTTAATTCCGGGACACGTTCGGCAGGAACGGTGGCGACGCCACCGAACGGTGGAGCCTCGACGCAGAATGGCGCTGTCTCTTCCAACGGTACGGCATCAGCCACACAGCGCAACTCGGTGGCAAAGGGAACGAGCTCAACTGCGACGCCACGCGTTCAACCTGGTTCCACGGCGATTAGCGCGGCGTCAAGCGATGGAGACTCCGCTGCGACGGCGACTTCAACTCAGCAACGACCGATTAAGAAGGTGATTGTGGAACCCGATCCCTTACCAGTGCGCAAGGTGCCAGCCGGAACTGCGAACAGCGCAGCACCCTCCAATAACGGCACGGGCCTGACGCCTAAACCTGTTCAAAAACCTCCCCAGCAGGCGGCCCCGAATCCTAACCCGGCCCCGACTAGCCAGCCTGAGGGTACAAATCCGCAGCGATGACTACGCGATCTATGGCTTTCCGCGGAAGCTTCACTTCACGAGAGCAGGTTGCTGTTTACGAATTCAGTTGGCCTGTAACCGTAGTGATCCCCCTGGCAGCGGTCTTTATCCAGGCTTTCATTCCGGTCGAGGTGCGCTTCCTCCCGGTAATTGACCTGCCGATGATGGTGGTCATCTTCTTTGCGGTCGCGCGGCGTAATCCCATCAGCGGATCCATTACCGGGGCCATCATTGGCCTCATGCAGGATACGCTCGCCGGCCCCCATCACCCGCTGGGTATGTACGGCATCTGCAATACGATTATTGGCTTTGCAGCGTCGTCTCTCGGCGTCAAGATCGACGTTGAGAATCCGGGTACGCGGTTTCTCATCACGTATATCTTCTTCATCGTCCACCAGGGGATTTACTACGGCATCGCTCATGGTCTGCTTAGGCAGACGGCGGAGTGGAGCTGGAGTCACGTCGCGCTCTCGGCCCTGGCGAACGCCCTCTTGGCGCTGTTCCTTTTTGCCCTATTGGACAAGCTCAAACAAAAGTAGGGCAAGTGTGACCCGGATAAACATACGGTTACCTATCATTTACGCGGGTAGGGCGGAAGGAATCGGTTTACAATCTACCAAGAAGCTTATGTGTAAGTGTGGCGTTTTCGTTTGGCAATCCACGCCCGTCTGCGTCGCATCTGAGAGCAGAGTACTTGCTGCGCGAAGGCGCAAATGCAAGAGCTGGGTAATCGTGCAACCTTAAGCTGCTAAGTCGAGAGCCGTTTGGATGTTAGGTCGCAAGGACAAGGTTTCTGAATTCCGCCTCACTGCAGTGCAATACGTCCTGCTGGGGATTTTTCTTATTCTCGCTTTCGGCTTGTGGCGTTTGCAGGTGGCACGCAACGATTATTACAGCGCGCTGGCTGAGCAGAATCGCATCAAGCAAGTTCCTATACTGGCGCCGCGCGGAAAAATCCTCGACCGTGAAGGCCGCATCATCGTTGACAACTATCCATCATTTTCGGTGCTGCTGTTGCGCGATCTGAACCGCAATCTCGACGCGGACGCCAACAAGATCGCGGCCGGGCTACACATGGATCCCGAGGAGCTGCGTGCACGCTTGAAGCGCATGGCCGCAGTGCCCGGCTATCAGCCGCTGTTCCTGAAGGACGACATCACACCTGACGAGCTGGCTTTCATCGAGTCACACAGGGCCGAATTGCCTGAGCTCGACACCATTACCGTGCATCGCCGCCTGTATCCGAAGAACGGATTCATGGCGCATGTTATCGGTTACGTTGGCCAGGTGAGCGAAGACATGCTGCAGCAGCCGGCGTGGGAGCTTTACAACTCGGGCGACATCGTCGGCATGTCCGGTGTCGAGCAACATTACAACGACATCCTGATGGGCAGGAACGGATACCGGCAGGCGTTGGTGAACAGCCGCGGTAAGGAAGTTGGCACGCTCAATGATGTGCAGGCCGTGCCCGGCAGGCAGCTTAAGCTCACCATCGATCTCGACCTGCAAATCGCTGCCGAAGAGGCGCTGGAAGGCAAGCCGGGTGCGATCGTCGCCATGGATCCACGTAACGGTGAAATTCTTGCGATGGTTAGTCGGCCAGCTTTCGATCCCAACGAATTTGCCGTGCACATCTCGCGCGATGAATGGAACCGTCTGATCACCGATCCCGGCAAGCCTCTGCTCAACAAAGCGATCCAGGCGCAGCTGGCGCCAGGGTCGGTGTTCAAGGTCATCATGGCTACCGCCGGGCTGCAGGAAGGCATTGCGCAAAATCTCGTCGTGAACTGCGGTGGCGGCAAGAGCTTTTATGGCCGCTTCTTCAAATGCTGGATCGCAGGCTCCAAAGGCGGTGCGCACTCCCACGGTAGTGTGGGGATCACGAAAGCGATCTACCAGTCTTGCGACGCGTACTTCTACACGCTGGCCGAGAAGCTGGGTATCAGTCGCATCGCAAAATACGCCACCATGCTTGGGCTAGGGCAGAAAACGGGGGTCGACCTGCCCCAGGAAGTCAGCGGAGTTTTCCCATCGGAAGAATGGAAAATTAAAAATTTCAAGCAGAAGTGGTACGCGGGGGAGACCATCTCGGTGGGCATTGGGCAGGGCGCGGTTGCGACCACGCCGATCCAGTTGGCACGTGCGATTGGCGCCATCACAAGTGATGGTAGGTTAGTCCGGCCGCACATCGCGTTTCCCGATCAATTTCCGCCAGGTTTCAAGCAGGTCGCCAACTACACCGATGTGACGCAGATCCCGCTTGATGAACAAAACTGGACGACTATCACGGACGCGATGGCGCAGGTGGTGTCGCCGATGGGAACCGCGGGAAGCGCGGCGATAAAGGGCGTAGACTTCGCTGGCAAAACGGGCAGCGCTCAAACGGTTTCAAATGACCTGAAGAAAAAAATGGGCGCAGCCGGCAAGAGCCAGTACAAAGACAACGGTTGGTTCGTTGGAGTGACACCACGGCGGAATCCGGAGATCGCGGTCGCGTGCCTGTTCGAAGGTGGCGAACACGGTGCGCTGGCTGCTCGTGTCGCGGCCAAGGTCATCAAGGCATACGTTGACAAGCAGCGCGGGCAGAAGACGCTGGTAGCGCAGGGCAAAGGACCAAACCAGGCCGAGGTCGCTGCGGTGTGGCACGAGGGCGAGGGTAACCAGCCCGACAAGCTTCAGGGCGGGCACTACAAGATCCCGGTTGACGGGAAGGCAAAGCCGGTCAGCGCAGCTCCGGGTGTCGAGCAGGCGAGCGGTTCGCAGCTTTCGAGCGATGATCTGGAAGCTACCGAGTCGCACCAGGAGATGGCGAGGCCAGACAATAGCGCCGCTGATCCTCCGCAACCAAGAACTTCTCCTTTGCAGCAAACGCCAGTGGCTCCGGAGAATCAAGTCCCGAAGAAAGCTCCGCCAGCACAGCCCGGGATTGCCCCGACTGCGGCGGCTGTCCCCGCGAGGCAGCCGTGAGCCGTTACGTCTCCTTTCGTGACTTCGACTGGGTGCTCCTGCTGCTGGTACTGCTGATCTGCTCGCTGGGTGTGGTGGAGATTTACAGCGCTACCCTGGCCACCAAGTTTGCGGGCGTGCACATCAAGCAGGTCGAATGGGTATTGGGCGGTGTTGCACTCATGCTGCTGATGAGCATGGTCAACTACAACGCGCTCATTAACCGCGTGCCGCTGATGTACGTCATCTCCATCGCCGCTCTGCTTGCTGTCGAGGTGTTCGGGAAAAAGTACCTGGGTGCACGTCGCTGGGTGCAGATGGGCTCGTTCCACTTCCAGCCGTCGGAGTGGGTGAAGTTGGTGCTGATCCTGGCCATGGCCAAGTATTTCGCCGACAACCGGGGCGAATGCGATGTGCAGGACATCGTGAAGGCAGGCGCCCTGGTCGGGGTCCCGATGTTGATGGTGTTGGCACAACCGGACCTTGGAACGGCGCTGACCTACCTGCCTATTGCGATCATGGGGCTCTTTCTCGGCGGGATGAAGGCCAAGCATGCGCTCATCATTGTCCTGATCGGAGTGCTGCTGGCCCCGGTCGCATGGCACGTTCTTAAGCCGTACCAACGTGATCGGCTGACCAGCTTTCTGGAGCCCGAAGCCGATCCGCAGCGCAAGGGGTATCAGGTCATCCAGTCCCTCGTTGCGGTGGGCTCCGGTGGCATCTTGGGTAAAGGTACGGCGCAGGGCAGCCAGACACAAGGACAGTTTCTACCCGTACCGCACACCGACTTCATCTTCGCTGCCTTTGCCGAGGAGCATGGCTTTATAGGCGCTATGGGTGTGTTGCTGTTATACTTCATAGTACTGATGCGTTTGATTCAGAACGCTCAGACGGCCCCTGACCGTGCGGGAACCTTCGTTGTGATGGGTGTGGTCGCAGTTCTTGCGTTCCATATTCTGGTAAACGTTGGAATGGTGGTAGGATTTATGCCGGTCACAGGAATCCCCTTGCCTTTAATGAGTTACGGGGGATCATCAGTACTGTTCATGTTCCTGGCGCTGGGCATCGTGATGAATGTGCGCATGCGCCGGTTTGTGAACTGAGCGAAACAGTCGTGTAGGGCTAACGCGAACGAGGGCTGCGCCGACAGGCGCAGGCAAGGAAAGACCGGGTTTCGCCCACCGGGGAAATTTTCCGGAACAAGGATTCGGGTTTCCTAAGGGTGACAACAAGATTACGAGCGCCCTCACGCACGAGGGCATGCCGGCGGCAAGAAGAAACACGGCCGGACAGGATTGCAAGGCACGTTGACTAAGGCAGGAAACGGCCCCATCAGCCGAGGCTGAGCGTGAGGCCACAAACCTTGTCGATGCGCCGATTACAGGTGCTAACGATTCCACAAGTTGTTTTGTCACGAATCAGGTCTCGGTTTCATCCGGGCGAAAGCCTAGGTGTTTCGTCAGACTAGCCATCCGTAGCGGGTATCCCTGTCCGCCTGTTCGTCCTCCGCGCCGGCAGTGACCGGAGCGTCCCATGAACAAAGAACTCTATGTGTCTTCCACGCCACATGAAACCAAAGTGGCTTTGGTGGAGGACGACCAACTCGCTGAAGTTTTCTTCGAGCGGGAGAACGAATACACCCTCGCAGGATCTATCTACAAGGGTCGCGTAACGCGCGTGCTTCCCGGCATGCAATCGGCTTTCGTCGATATTGGACTTGAACGCGATGCCTTTCTTTATGTTTCTGACTTTCTTGAACTAGCGGGCGAGGAAGAAGACGAGGATCTTGGCAACATTCCCGTGCCTCGTACGGCGGTGGGACTAGGTAAGAGCCAGACTCAGCCGGAGACACACGCCTCCCGCGAGACGCCTGGTGTCACGGCCGAAACTGAGCCACAGCCTGAGGCGATGGAAGAAAGCTACTCTCCGGCCTCGACCGAGGCGGAATCGGAAGAAGACAGGGCAGAAGAAAATGTCGAGTCGTCGGGGGAGGTCCAAGAACCACTTGAAGGCGTGCGTCGCTGGCGTGGGCGTCGCCGCCGTCGTGGCGGGCGCCGCGGACGTGGTGAGGAGCGCTTTGAGCGGCCCGAGACGAAGGTGGAAGACGCGAAGCCTGGAGAGGCGTCACCGCAGTTGGTTGAGCCGCGGTCGGAAGCGCGCGCTGACCCGCACCAGGAATACCGTCCCACGCCTCCGCGTTATCAGCCGATTATTCTTCCCGGCGAGTCAATCTCAAAATATCGCAATTTAGCGCAGCAGCCGACTGAGACGGCGGTAGCTTCACACGAAGAACATGCTGTCAGCGACGCGCCGGAGGCACCCGTTTCTCCCTTTGAGGATCTCGTAGACCCGCAACAGAAAGAAAGAGAAGAGGAGCAACACCTGGCTTCCGAATCGTCGTACGAGCTGGTCTCCCGGCAACCAGAAGGGTCCGCCGGTCAAGGGCACATAGCGACGGAGCCGGAGCAACTCGAGCGAGCCGCTGCCGGTTTCGCCCACGAAAAACAATTCGAAGCCCAGCAGGATCGCCGCGAACGGGAAGGTGCGCCCGCCGCTGAGAGCATTGCGTTTGGTGCGTACGAACTTGAGACACCTGGGGTTTCGGAAGTCGGCGCATCGGAGATTGAGCTACGGGGCGATGCTCGCGGGTCGCAAGCGCCTGAACCTGTCGAGGAGCAGGTCGAAGTGGAGGAAGAGATCGAAGAAGATTCGCATCCGCCTGTTGCTCCAACGCATGAGGGTCCCGGCTTCCCGCGCCACGCTGCGCCGTCGGTCGCGCCGGAAGGGCGCACACTGGAACACGAGGTTCTGGAAGATGACGAGATGGAATTTCATCCTGTGCCGGAAAACATCGAGGCGCTACGCGAAGTCGCCGGCGACGAAGAACTGGTGCTGGAAGAGGAGATCATGGACCGCGACGAAGGCGGTTATGCCGAACGCTGGATCCACAAGATCGCTGACATCGATGAGGATGAGGTCCTGGCGGCGGAGGAGCGGGGTGAGACCGTCTTTGAAGGCGGCAACGATCATGACGAAGAAGACGAGGATGAAGCTATCGAGGAGGAAAACAATGGCCGTGCCGAACTGCGTGGCGCTACGCCAACTGCTGCATACCAGCTGCGTCATGCGGAGCGTCCGGGATATGATCGCCGCTTCCAGCGTGGCCGCCGTGGCGGCCGGCGCAATAATCTACGACCACGTGCGGGATCACATCGGCCACAACCTTTGATCACCGACCTGCTGAAAGAAGGGCAGGAGGTACTGATCCAGATCGCTAAGGAACCGATCGGTAAAAAGGGTGCGCGCATCACCAGCCATATTGCCTTACCAGGCCGCTTCCTGGTGTATATGCCGACCGTGAATCACGTCGGAGTCTCGCGCAAGATCGCTTCTGACGAGGAACGCCAACGCCTCAAGCGTATCGTGACCAGTGAGCGCGAGAACGGGGTAGGGGGCTTCATCGTGCGCACGGCAGCGGCGAACATTAAGGAGGATGAGCTGCGCTCCGACATCCGCTTCTTGAAGCACCTCTGGGCTGAGATCAAAACTCGCGCAGAAAGCGTTAAGGCTCCGGCGCTGATTTATCACGACCTCAACCTTGTCGAGCGCGTACTGCGTGATCAGGTCAATGCTGACTTCTCCCAGATCTGGGTGGACACTGAAGACCAATACGAGCGCGTCGTTCGCTTTGCCAGCCGCTTCCAGCCGTCGTTGGTAAAGCGAATCAAGCTGTACACCAAAGATGCGCCGCTGTTTGAACAGTTTGGCATCCAGGACGAGATCGATCGCTCGTTGAAGTCGAAGGTATGGCTGAAGAGTGGAGGCTACCTCGTTATCAATCAGACGGAAGCCCTGGTTGCGATTGACATCAACACTGGCAAGTACGTTGGCAAGACGCAGCGCCTTGAAGACACCATCGTGAAGACCAACGTCGATGCGGTCAAGGAGATCGTGCGGCAGATTCGCCTCCGCGACCTTGGTGGCATTATCGTGATTGACTTCATCGACATGGACGAGCGCAAAAACCGTCAGAAAGTGATGCAAGCTCTGGACGAGGCCCTGCGCTGGGATCGCGCGCCGTCAAAGGTGCTGCAGTTCAACGATTTCGGACTTGTTGCAATTACTCGCAAGCGCGTCAAGCAGTCCCTGGAGCGCACGCTCGGCGAGCCATGCCCGTATTGCACCGGCGCCGGCTTTGTCAAGTCGGTGACAACGGTTTGCAATGAGCTGTACATCGAGATGCGAAAGATGGCCAAAGTGCACGACCGCACTGACATCATCGTGCGGGTCAATCCGGAAGTGGCGAAGGCTCTCAAGGCCAACAACGGAAAGCTGATCACTGAGATGGAAGAATTGACCGGCAAGACCGTCCTGGTGAAGAGCGACCCAGTGCTGCACCAGGAGCACTTCGACATTCACTAAAGCGTGGTTAGCGTTGATTAAGATTAAGAGGTTGCAGCCAGCGAGCATTCCAGCCGCTGGCTGATTTCTCATGCGGATCAGGGGCAAACGCAGAGAGCAAACCATCCACTCAGACTAAGAATAGCCAAGGATACTTGAAATCTTACGGGCGAAGCTTTCAGCACTCAGCGGTCAGGTGCTGCCCGTTCTTTCGGAGAAAAGTCGTCAGCTTTTCTTCGCTGACTCTGGTTTGGGAATTCAAGGTGTGATAGCTTCGTGCCACGGCGGTTCTCCTTTTACAAAAAGGTTTTGCCCCCCGATTCTCGCAGAATCGGGTTGAACCGCCGCCTTAACCTTCAACTAATTCTGGGACACCGTCATCC
>Ga0306920_100013178_pt1 | contig 11251 bp, 12 predicted proteins | sample flu12Cox44000170_FD_204666 | JGI IMG/M metagenome (GOLD analysis project Ga0306920, IMG submission 204666) | Lab enrichment of tropical soil microbial communities from Luquillo Experimental Forest, Puerto Rico - flux4day.12C.oxic.44.000.170 (v2)... | ecosystem: Environmental > Terrestrial >...
GGTACCCGACCGATCTACGGCGAGGAAATCAACGCCGCCGTCATCCTGCGGCCCGGGGCGAGCGCCACCGCGCAGGAACTGACGGAGTACTGCCAGGCCAGGCTGGCCGCGTTCGAGGTGCCGAAAACGGTTCTGCTTGGTGACCAGCCTGCCCCGCACCGCCAAGGAGTCCGACGACCGCCGCCAGCTCGCCATCACACTCCGGGCCGAAGCCATGAACCTCGCCCGGACCACGCCGGAAGCGCGAGACGAATGCCCGGTTCCCGAATTCCTGTTTACCGTCGAGCGCCCGGCCCTCGAGCGGCAGCTGGGCGCGATAAGGTCCGCGCACAGACGGGGGCCCGCTGATGAGCACGCGTACATAACCGCACGTTCTGCAAGCGGCGCTTAGCGCATCAAAAACGATCGGCGCCCGCGCCGAGTCGGCGATCTGACATGCGGGGCTCATCGAGGATGCCCACCCCTGAGTCACGCTCTGTGGTGGTGGGTTCCTGTCGCATCAGCGACCCGATAGCGGTGCGGCCGCCCAGGTGCGGCGCTATGCACGGGCGCAGGCGAGCATGCCAGAACGCAAGGTCCGCTGATCGCCCTGTAAGCAGGCGGCCGAGCCTTCTGCGGCAAGAGCGGAAGCCGCCGGGGCGAGAACGGTCGCTGCGGGTATGATCGCGGAGTCTGTTCTGGGGAGGGGAGCCGTCATGGAGCAGTCTGGGGAAATACGCGGGTTCTTGTCATCGCTGATCGATACGTTCGGCACGCCGCGAATGGGGTCGGCGATCGCCGATGCGGTAGCGGCGGAGCCGGGCGTGCTGATGGTGGGGACCGATCCCGCGGAGTGGTGGGACGACTCTGACGAGCTGCGCCGGGCCGTGCAGGCCCAAAGCGCGGAGCTTGAGGGCGCGTCCGCGACGGTGAGCCATGCCGAGGGCTGGGTCCAGGGCGAGGTTGGCTGGGGTGCGGTGAAGGCAGATATCGCCTTTCCCGATGGGTCGGCCGCCATGATGAGAATTACCGCGACCTTGGCTCGTCGCCCTGGCGGCTGGAAAATCGTCCAGTGCCATGCTTCGGTCGGCGCGGCCAATGAGGAGATCGTCGGCAAGGAGCTCACGGTCTGACCGTGCCGGGGATCCGGGGCCAGCGTCGGCCGCCCGTCGCGCCTGTCCGGCTCGTTACGGCCGCGGCCATCCGATGAACCTTCAGCATCTCCGGTGCCCTGTGCCCTCCACGGCAGTTACCGTGGTCCAAGCGCGCATACTGTATTAGTCGGTAACTGCCCAGCCGTGTTTCGCACGAAGGCGATGCTGCGAAGGCAGATGCCTGCACCGGCAGTGGCGCTCGGTCAAGAATGCCTCGGTGCGTGACACGCGAGATCCGCTTGATTGTGTTCGGTCCGCGATTTGCCCTTCGCCGTCTGGCCACCGGAACCGCACCGAACTAGCCGATCTGCGTTCGCGGTCCAGGGCGCGGCCGGATCGTGCGGGTCGATGGAGAAGCCAGCCCGCCGTAGCAGGTGGTGGCAGCATGCGGATAGAGGGTCGCGCAGCGCTATGATGCCAATGTGAATAGCACCAGGCCCACAGTGGAGATTGATCCCTCGAGCTCAGAACCGCTGCACGAGCAGGTCGCGGCGGCGGTCCGGCGCGCGATTGCCGACGGCGAGGTGCTGTCGGGCGAGCGGCTCCCGCCCGCCAGGGATCTTGCCGCGGTCCTTGGCGTCAACGCCAACACGGTGCTCCGGGCACTGCGCACGCTGCGGGACGAGGGGCTTCTCGAGTTCCGGCGCGGGCGGGGCGTGACGGTGAGCGGCATCGGGCCCGAACGCAGCGCCGTGGTGGCGAAGGCGCGCGAACTGGTCGCGCTGGCCCGGCGCTGCGGTTACCGGCCAGAAGAGCTGGCAGAGATCATCGCGCAGCTGTCGTAGGAGCTAGCCATGAAGAGCACAGCCGTGGTGCCTGCGCCGGCTCCGGGCGTCGAGGCACTCATCAAGGAGGCCCGGCGGCGCCAGCGCAGGCGCTACGCCACCACCGGTGTCGCGGCGGCGGCCGTGCTCGCCGCCGCGCTGGGCGCGCTCGCCGGCCTGCACGGAGCCGGCGTGCCTGGGCGGGCGAGCCAGCCCCGGCCAAGGCCCGCGGCCGGGCACTCCGCCGGCCCGTATGCGCCCGGCCCCATCCCGGAGAGCGTCGACACGACAGTCCTGATGTGGCCGGCGGGCTTGGGGCAGGACGGCACGATCGACCTCGACAACCTGCGTACCGGGCAGCGCGGGCGAGCTACTCCGGTGGTCGACCCCGGCGAGTACCAGCCGATCATGCTGGTCAGCGGCTGGATCGTCTACGTCAGCAACAACAGCGTCTGGGCCGCCAATGCGGTGACAGGCAAGACGCGGGTGCTCGGGAGGACCCTGGCGTTTGCCCCGTCCGCCGCGCCCGGCGATGTCTGGCTCGAATACGGATACTACGAGCCCGGCACGGCCGCGGTCACGGTTCGGTCCGTCCCGGTAGCCGGTGGCCGGCCTGGGCCGCCGATCACCTTGCCCAGGGGAACTCAGCTGATCGCCGGAACGGACGCTGGTCTGCTGCTGGAGCCGCGCTTTGGCGCGGTGGGCGGCCCCTTCTGGCTGTGGGCTCCTGGTACCGCGCCGAAATCGCTGCCCTATTCGTCGTCCGCCGAAGGCTTCGCTGTCAGCTCGAGGCTAGTCGCCTATGGCAGTAACTGCGCGAACCCGTCGACGGCGCAGAGCCTGAGCTACGGGGGCAATTTCGGCTATTACGCCTGCAGGACTATGCGAGTGTTCGATGTCGTCACCGGCAGGCTCCGGTCGTTCGCGGCGCCGCCGGGAACGACCGGATGGGCGCCCACCCACGGAGGCAACTGGGGCTGGTCCGTCAGCGAGATAGCGCCGTCAGGCCAGATGATGGCGGCCGAGGCGGTGGTTCCGCCTGATAGCCAGGGCATCGCCCGCGTGTTCATTCTTCACCTGACCGGCCCGGACGCGCAGGATACGGCGGTCCCGTCATCGGCTGCCTTCCTGCTGTCGGTGACCGCATGGTCGCCAGATAGCTCGTGGCTGTTCTACCAGGGACCCGGTCAGCAGATGCAGGCCTACAAGGTGACCACCGGGCAGGCGCGGTCGTCCACCATAGCGTGCTGCCAGTACGCCGTGATGGCCACGATCAACAGCCCGCCCGGCTGATGCGCCGGCTCCGGCGGCGACTTCAACAACAGATAACTGCAGCCACAAGCTGGTAACCGACGCGGTTCGCCACGATGACCGCCCCAGAACTGGATCATCTGCACGCCGGGATCTGTGCCATTCATCCGGCTATCAGGCACGCATACTCGGCAGCGTGCAATCTCCTACGGCCAGGCCAGCCGGGCCAATCGCGCTCCGTGACAAGCTGGCCGGCCGTGAAAGCAGCTCGTGGCCGCCTCGTCAACAATGAGCGTCGTCGTTGATCATCGATTTGTGACAGGTAATCAGGCCGATAACGCCTGCTGCCGCGGCCATGAACCCGCTGCCGCCATCGGTTCCCGCATCGATGCCCGGATCCCACGAATCTCAAGCGGCAGCAGGCTCCTGACCACAAGCCCCTCCCGAGACGGCCCAACGTCCCGTTCCGGCCATGGCAGCACGCCATAACGCAGCGAGAGCTCGGTCTGCCGACCCGAGGCGCCCGGCCGTGACCAATGCGAGCAGAGGCGATGGTCAGGGGCTGGTGCTGCGTTATCTCGCTCCGGTACGGCCCAGAAGGCGAGCCCCGCCGCACGTCCGCAGGCAGACCAAGACTGAGGCACGCCACAAACTCGGGGCTCGCCGATCTTGTTTCCGAGCGTGTCGCACCAGATGGTTAGCCAGCTCGCGAGGTGACGCGGGGGTGGTCACGCCAGGCTGGCATCGTGGCCATATATGCCAGGGTCTGGCGTTCGATCTCGGCGCGCGGTGTGCCAGGGTTGCGCCGGGCCTGCCAGGCGGTCATTCGCTCGAACCGCTCCTCAAAGGACTGGAGTTGGCCGGTCTCGTCGGTGCAGTGGCTGCAGTGTCGCCCGGTTTCGATCGGCATTCCGCAGCTTTCACAGGCGGGCGTTGTGCTCATGATGTACTCCTTGGGTCGCGCGGGGCGGTCGCGGGGGCGGGCGGAGTTGCCGACTGAACGAGCGCGCGGAGCGCGTCCAAGAGCGCATCGGCCTGATCTGGGTGCATCCGAGACAGCGCGTCGGCGAGCAGGTCTGCGCTGAGTACCTCGCGCTGGCGGTGCAAAGCAGCGTGCCCGGCCGGGGTCAGCCAGATCAGGGTCCGGCGCCGGTCGGCCGGGTCGCTTTCGCGCTCTAGCATGCCCTGGCGCTCTAGGTGGCTGACGATCTCGCTCACCACCGATTGCGCACGGCACAGGTGCGCCGCTGCCTCGCCGATGGTCAGCGGCCCGGCCAGCGCCAGGTGCTCCAGGACCGCGAGCGAGGCGTTCGGTAACTGGCTGCGCGGCCCGTCTCGGCGGTGGAAAGTCAGGTACACGGCGCGGAAGAGCTCAGCGAACTGCCTGGGCTGGTCGGCATCGCGGCTCACCAGCCCAGGCTCGCGGCCCGGCTTTCCATCGTCAATCCCGATGGATTGCCCCGGAGGGGATGGGGCCGGGTGCGAGCAGAAGGGCCGGGGCCTCCCTGCCGATTCCGTACTTGATTTAGCGGCGGTTCGAAGCGCGCTAAACACGCGCCGAACGACTCGTTCGGGAAGAACGACCTAATGGGCACCTGAGCAGGTCGTCGCTTGGAGCGACGTGAGTTCTGAACTCTTTGCGTAGATCGTCGCCTGGCTTATGGATGAAGCGGACGGAAAGTTGCTAGCAGGACGTTGTAGTCGTGCGCGAAGCTGGCGGCCGAGGAACCGACCCCCTCCAAGACGTAGGCCGATGAGCCGAACCTGACGATCCGAACCTGCGCGAACCCGGCCGAAAAGGTGACGGCTGCGTCTTCGGCGGGCTGCCCTAGGTAGGTGAGCGAGTTGCGGGAAACCACCTTCGCCCCGGGCAGGGATGATGCAATGCCATTAACGCCACCGTCAAGACTGAATGAAGCCGATGCTGGAAGCGCAAGGTAAGTGACGCCGACAGCATGATCGGGAAGGGTCGTGGTATAGGCGATAACGGTGGTTCCCACGTTCTGCGCGGCGCGTCGCGGCCGGGCCGGGAATGTCGCCGTGAAGTGGGCGTCCGTAGCAGTCACCACGTACCCCGAGCTTGACGAGGACACGACGGTGGGCACTACCGCCAGCGTCACGATCCAGCCTGCGAACAGCAAGATCCCCAAGACGATCGGCCAGCGGACCAGCCTGGGCGGGGTGTAGGCACCGTCGGCCGCGACCAATCTGGGCCACGGCGGCCCAGTGACGGCAGCCGGGTCGAGTGGTGGGCCTGGTGGACCCGGTGGCACCCACCCTCCCGGGTCAGGGAAACCAGCGGGCTGCCCGGCGTCGGCTGGCGCAGCCTCGTGTGCAGGGACGGCAGGCTGGGATGGTTCCACGGCGCTGGCCGGTTCCGGCTCCTGCGCCGGCACATCAATCGCCTCGGGTACCGGCTCCGTCGGCATGAAATCGCCAGACATCGACCCTCCTAGGCTTCGAAACTGAACGGCGGGTACTCGTCGACGATCAGGTACCAGTAGCCGTTGACCCGGAACGTCCAGCGCAACCAGCCGATCACGAACGACTGCAGCCCGGCCGGCCAGCGGCCGGCGACGAGAACGGCGAACCATCCGATGACCAGCACGACGAAGGCGACCAGGTTGACGAAGTAGAGCACGACCAGTTGAGGGATGACCAAGATGACCCGGAACGCGACCGTGAGGCGCCGCCGCGTGGCGGGGCGGGCGCTATAGAGGACCGCCGGGTAGTCACCAGGGTCCACGTATCCCGCGACGACGTGAAAGCCCGGGTAGATGGTGGTCATGCCGTACAAGAAGACGAGCACCCGCCACTGGTACCGCAAGACCGCGACGAGGTAATCCCCAAAGCTCTCCGGCAGGCGCCCAGTGAAAAGGATCACGAACCAGCCAGTCAACGACACGACCGCAGCCCCGAATCCCAACACCACCAGCCACAGGTCCAAAGGAATGACTAGAACCCAATTCAGCAAGGGCCGCCAGCGAGCCACGCGCTCCGCGCAGACCACCTCGCCATTCAGTGGATAGCTACTTGACATCAGCGCCGCCCTCGATTCAGATCGAACGTTAGTAAACCCACCGGAAACAGCACTAGCGTGTCCGCGTAAGGTCGCACAGTACCGCCCTGACCGACGCTGGCCGTACTCACGCTGGTCAGGAGCATGGGTTGTCCGGGAAGCTCTCACCGTGCGCCACGACGGCATGCCCTCCCAATCATGGCCGGAAGGCTCCCTACGGGGGCAAGGGCATGATCTCCCGGCCGGTCCGCATGCCGCCGTGGCGCGACTCCCCTGTCTACCAGACGGGGAGCCTGGTTACTACAACTATGTAGAAGGCGGTCGCCTACTTTGTCCTCGCCCTGGTGGGCATCATCCGGCCCTACGCCCTGGTCGCGATGTAAACGGCCGTAGGCCAGGTAGGTCATCAGCTCGGTCCCAGGTGTGCGATCCGTACGGGCTCCAGCCCAGTTCGTCTCGGGCCACGCCGAGCAGCCGGGCAGCGGTCGGCTTGCAGGCGTGTGCGTTGTTGCCTCTGCGTTGCCGGGGCGCGCCCAGAAATCTGCCCCCTTGGTGTCGATATTGATGCGCAGCCGCCGTTGTATGGCTGAAGCGGTCTGCGGGCACGTTGCCCCTGTGAGCCATCGGAGGACCGGATGAAGTACGCACTGCTGATCTACGCCACCCCTGGTGCGGCCGAGGGCGCGCAGCCCGCCGACGACGGCGTCATCGACAGCTGGCTCGACTACACAGCCGCCATGAAGGAGTCGGGTGTGCTGCTCACCGCCGAGCAGCTCGCTCACATCGATACTGCTACCAGTGTCACCAGCCGCGACGGCGAGCGGCTGCTGACCGATGGCCCGTTCATGGAGACGAAGGAGCACCTGCTCGGCTTCTATCTGCTGGACGTGCCAGACTTCGACACCGCACTGGACTGGGCGGGCAGGATGCCGATCGTCCGTTACGGAACGGTGGAGGTCCGGCCGGTCCTGGAAGGCCAGGCGTGGCGGGCACCCCTGGAGTAGCGACCGCTGCGCTGGAGCGCGCGTACCGGGACGAGTGGACGGCCATCGTGGCCACGCTGGCGCGGCGTCTCGGCGACCTGCAGGCGGCCGAGGACGCCGTGTCCGAGGCGTTCACCGCCGCCGCCCGGACGTGGCCGAGGCACGGCGTGCCGCCCAAGCCGGGCGCGTGGCTGACGGTGACCGCGTGGCGCAAAGCCGTCGACCAGCTGAGGGCTCAGCAGCATGTTTCGAGAACCGGCCTGTCCCCGCAGGCCGGCGCCGCTGCCGACGAGCATGACCGGGCCGATCCGGAGGTGGTCACCATGGAAGACGACCGGCTGGGGCTGATCTTTGCTTGCTGTCATCCCGCGCTGGCGTCCGAGGTCAGGGTGGCGCTGACCTTGCGGTACGTGGCCGGGCTCACGACCCGGGAGATAGCCGCGGCGTTCTTGACCCCCGAGCCGACTCTGGCGCAGCGGCTAGCCCGGGCCAAGCGCAAGATCCGCGGCACCGGGATCAGGTTCGAGGTGCCGCCCGCCGGCGCGCTCGCCGCCCGGCTTAGCGGCGTGCGGGCGGTCATCTATCTGGTCTTCAACGAGGGTTACGCGGCCTCCAGCGGTGCCGAGCTGGTGCGGGTCGACCTGTGCGCCGAGGCGATCTGGCTCGGCCGGGTACTGCACCGGCTGCTCCCCGATGACACCGAGAGCGCGGGGCTGCTCGCGCTGATGCTGCTGACGCACGCGCACGCTGCGGCTCGGGTGGATGCGGCGGGCAGGCCGGTGCTGCTGGCCGACCAGGACCGGGCGCTGTGGAGCCGGGAGCTCATCGTAGAGGGGACCGCGGTGCTGGATGCGGCCGTGGCGCGGCGCTCCCCGGGCCCTTATCAGCTGCAGGCGGCTATCGCCGCGGTGCACGCGCAGGCGCCCTCCGTCGAGCGGACCGACTGGCCGCAGATCGCGGCCCTGTACGGCGAGCTAGCACGTCGCTCGCCGTCACCGGTGATCGAGGTGAACCGGGCGGTCGCCGTGGGCCTCGCCGATGGCCCGATGGCCGGGCTCGCGGTCCTGGCCCCCGTGCTGGCCTCCGGCGAACTGGACAGCTACGCCCCGCTGCACACAGCGCACGCTGACCTGCTGGACCGGGCCGGCCGCGCCGACGAGGCCACGGCCGCTTGGGCCCGCGCGATTGAGACCACCGGCAACAGCGCGCTGCGCGAGGCCCTCCAACGGCGGGTGGCAGCCCGGGGCCGGCCAGGACGGCTTGATCCTTGATGTCCCGGCGGCCGTTACGGAATTCTGCCGGCCGCTGTCGATTTCGGGCCCCTCTTGCCGTAGGAGGGGTGAGTCGGGCAGTTAGCAGGTGCCGGACGGCGCCGCTGCCCGATCCCCGGAGGTGGGGACATGAGGCTCACCAGGTCCGCCGGCTGGGCGCTCGCGCTGACGTCGGTGGCCTTCTTCATGACCGCTCTCGACGCGCTCGTGGTGATCACCGCGCTGCCGGCCATCCATGCCAGCCTGGGCGGCAGCGTCTCGACGCTGGAGTGGACGGTCAACGCCTACACGCTGACTCTTGCCGCGGGGATCATCACCGGCGCGGCCCTCGGCGACCGGCTCGGCCGGCGGCGCATGTACGTCACCGGGCTGCTGCTGTTCACCGCGGCGTCGGCGGCCTGCGCGCTCGCGCCCAGCGCGGGCCTGCTGATCGGCGCGCGGGCCATCCAGGGCCTCGGCGCGGCGCTGATCACGCCGCTGAGCCTGACCATCCTGGCCTCAGCGTTCCCAGCCGAGCGGCGCAGCACCGTCGTGGGGATCATGGGCGCGATCGGCGGCCTGGCCATCGCCGGCGGCCCGCTGGTCGGTGGCGCCGTCGTGGTTAGCCTGGACTGGCACTGGATCTTCTGGCTCAACGTGCCGGTCGGCCTGGCGGCGGCCGCGCTGTCGATGTCCAAGCTGCCGGAGAGCCGCGGGCCGACCGCGCGGCTGGACCTGCCAGGCGTGGCGATGGCAGCCACGGGCGCGGCGGCGCTGGCCTGGGGCCTGGTCCGGACCGCGGACGTGGGCTGGGGCAGCCCGCAGGTCATCGGCGCGCTGATCCTGGGCGCCGTGCTGATCGTGGGCTTCGTTGCCTGGGAGCGGCGGGCCAGCGAGCCGATGCTGCCGTTGCGGCTGTTGCGCAACCCGGCGTTCGCGGCCGCCAACGCGACCGGCTTCCTGATGTTCGCCAGCATCACCTCGGCCGCGTTCTTGATGGCGCAGTACTTCCAGCTGGGTCTCGGCTACTCGGCGATCGGTACCGGCGTGCGCTTCCTGCCCTGGACGCTCACGCCCCTGTTGATCGCCCCGGCCGCTGGCGCGCTCGCCGACAAGATCGGGGCACGGCCGCTGATGGCCACCGGCCTGGCCCTGCAGGGCGCCGGACTGATCTGGGTCGCGCTCGGCGCCACGAGCACCACCGGCTACGGCCAGTTCGTGGCGCCGCTCATCATCGCCGGGGTCGGGATCTCCATGGCTGTTCCCACCGTGCCGGCCAGCGCTCTGAACGCGGTGCCGCCCGCCGACATGGGCAAGGCCTCCGGAGTCCAGAACACCCTGCAGCGGTTCGGCGCCGTGTTCGGCGTGGCGATCGTCGCCGCGGTGTTCAGCGCGAACGGACATCTGGGCTCACCGACGACGTTGGTCGCCGGGTTCCGCCCGGCGCTCGCCGCGGCCGCCGGCATGTCGGTGGCCGGCGCCCTGGCCGCGCTGGCTACCGTGCGCCGCCGCAGGTCGCCGGCGGCCACCCCGCAGCCGGCCGATGCGCTCGCGCCCGCGCGCAGGTAAGCAGCCATGTCACCACAACTACGCAGCCGGGGAAGACCTGTTCGAGCATCCACCGGCCGCTCATGTCCGCCGTCCTCGCCTGGGCCACGAGTCGCACGCCACCGGGCTAGACCGCAACGAGCTTGGCGCGCTGCTGGCCGCCACCGGGCTTGGCCAGTCCGCCAAGCACCCACTGATCTGGTTGCTGACCCTGAACGGACTGCGGTCCCCGAAGCCTCTGGTGCCGACATCGAGGCTCTGGGCATCGAACGCGGGTACGGGGCTGGTCATCACCTACAAAGGCGGGAAGGTGACTATCCCGCTGACGCCACGTACGGCACGGGCGACCGGCCTGACCGTCGGCGAGCGCAGCGACCGGCAGCTCTTCTTGGCTGCGGACGGTCGGCGATTGACTGGCAAGGTGCCGCCCGGATCCGGGTATCGACCGTTCCGCTGCGGGGTGGGCAAAGCGCCAGAGCGGGAGCCATTCGGTTTCTGCGCTGGCCCGTTCCAGGCCATCGCGGCACGCCGTAGCCGCAGCGAGGACTCCGTCTACTACGGCCACGGCGCCGTGCCGCGACCCGGACGAGCACAGAGGGTCGTTCTTCCCGCCGCTGCTGAGCGCCACCGCCGGGTGGACCCGCCACTGTTTGCGATGATCATGGAGACCTGTCTGCACGGGCGGGGCATGCCGGGCGAGCAACTACGAAGCGCCTCACGGAACACTCCGTACGGGCCGTTTCCCGCACGCAGGTGAGCAGTTATCGCTCAGGCGCGGCACTAACGGCCCCCTGTTCGGCGGCCGGCGCGCCGACATCGGGGTCTTTGTCCGGGACCTGGGAGTCCGCGGCCGGGCCCGGGCCCCATCCCGCCGCCTGTGCGGCTGGGAATTCCGTGGATTGGAGGTTTCGTCCCGCGGTGCGTCGTTGTTACGCGCTGCGGTCTCGTGCCGAGCGCGCTAGCGCCACGGCACCGGTCAGCAATATCGTGGCCAAGAAGATCAGGTACACGACTCCAGAGGGGGACCGCCATTGGAATAGGTGAGGGTAACGAACGAGCGCAATGGACTGCAGAATGGCGAGCAGGACATATCCCACGGCTGCGGGCCGAAGGCGGCGCGCGTCCCGTTCCATCAGCGCATGGGCGGCGGCCACTCCCAGGCTGATCAGCCACGCACCGGTCGCCTGGGCGAGAAGCGGCGTCAGCTTCCACGGCCACAGCGGCGCGGTTTGCGCGGGGGCGGCGAAGAGGGCCACGCCGAGGCCCAGCAGGACGACAGCTTGCCCGGCCAGTACACCGTATA
>Ga0306920_100013179_pt1 | contig 11251 bp, 9 predicted proteins | sample flu12Cox44000170_FD_204666 | JGI IMG/M metagenome (GOLD analysis project Ga0306920, IMG submission 204666) | Lab enrichment of tropical soil microbial communities from Luquillo Experimental Forest, Puerto Rico - flux4day.12C.oxic.44.000.170 (v2)... | ecosystem: Environmental > Terrestrial >...
ATGCCCAGATCGGCGTCTTCCTCGGACTGGAGTACTACCTGCTCGGCGATTTTGAAAGCGCGCGCGCAGCGTGCGAGCCTCACCCGGAGTACTGGGCGAGTGGATTGTGCCTCGCGATGACTTACGAAAAGCTCGGGCGACACACCCAGGCAGAAGCCGAGCTTGGGAAGATGAAGGCCTCATCGGGTGACGCCGCGGCATACATGTACGCCAATATCTACGCGCAGTGGGGAAATACGAAACAGGCCCTCGAATGGCTCGAGAAGGCGCTGCAACTGCGGGACCAGGGCCTGCAGGTTCTCAAAACTTCCCCGTACTTGGATCCCTTGCGCAAGGAGCAGCGCTTCCAGGCGGTCGAGCGGGCGCTGAAGTTTCCTAATTGACCAAGACTGCGTAGCGCAGCACGATCCTCGATGCTCGAGGTCGTTCCAACCTTGCTGAATGTCCGCAATGCGGATTTCTGAGTGACTTAGGCGGACGGCCGGAGTTGGCCGAACAGAGACGGGTGGCCATTCCGTCTCGTATCGAACCCTACCGGTCTCACAACTCTCCGAGAAGCAGTCAGTCAAAGCGAGAAAAGCGGACTCTCGCCAAGGTGTCGAGCCGACGGGCTACGCAAGCCGATACACGTAAGCCAGGGAATCGACTGACGGCAACCCCGAACATTCGGGTATTTGACCGTCTGTCACAGCAACCAGACAATGCGTCCTGATACTCAGGGAAGCGACCAGAGCGTGAGTTCGTTGCGGGACGCGGCGGCTACGACGTAATGGTCGCCGACGAAGGCTCCTCCGGTTATGCTAATTCCAGACTTTTGGAAATCGGCGACGATGGTTCCCTTATCCAGATCCCACAACATGAGGTGGTCCACGTCCACGAAGTGTTCCCCGGATCCGTAGAGAACCGCGACCTGCCTTCCATTGTGAGAGACATCGAGCGACAAGATCAGTCCGGGCTGGTTCGGCAGGGTGCGCAGGATCTTGCCCGTTTTACGGTCGATCACGGAGACGGTCTGGTCAATGCCACCGGCGAGAAGCGATTTGCCATCCGGCGCAAACGCTACAGCCATCGGCTCCAACAGGAATCCTTGCGCGGTGCTCTGCAAGGTTCCGGTGCTTGCGTCATAGACGCGCACATGCGCGTCGCCGTCTGCGCTCGCAATCCATCTCCCATCCGTCGAAAAGGACAGCGAAGACGACCCCCCAAATGGAGGGGATATGTCGATCAGGCTTCCACTTCCCAGCTCCCAAATCTGATCATTAATATCAAAGAAGGCGAGGCGCCGATTATCCGGAGAAAACGCCAGCGCAAACCCAATAAACGGTGACACGGGTGCGGCGAACTCATACCGCGCTTTCCAAGAAGTAACGTCGAAGACTCTGATCGCACCCTTCTCGTACGCGACGATTTGGTAGGCGATGGCAAGCAAGCGTGCATCCGTGGAGAATTCCACGGCTCTGGGCGACTGACCACTCTCAGAGAGGCTCCGCAACAGTTCGCCGGAGCGGGTGGACCACACGCGCACCACCTGGTCGCTGCAAATTGCCGCAACAAGATTGCCCGCTCGGGACAGAGCGGCGGCTTCAACCGATGCTTGGGCCGGCAAGGCAAACGTTCTCTCTTGCCGGCCCGACTGCGCCGCGCCTGCGATCGACACACAGCAGGTAAGCGACAGGGCTAAGAGATTGAGGCGCATCAGAGCCGCTCGAGGCACAGCTCGAATCGAACTTGGGCGTGCACTTCGTTCGGATCGCCCGTCAACATCACCGGTCGAATGAGCTCGGAAGTCTGGAGCAAAGGATCGCGCACGTAGTTCTTCTGGGGATCGCCCTCGAACACAGGGTCGGTGGCGAAATACAGCTGAGTGACCAGGGGCTTGTGACCCGGCGCTGTTACCACATAGTGGATATGCTGACAGACCCGTCTCTTGTCAGCATAGTGCCCCGGCACAACGGACTCAAAAGTATAGGCTCCCGAGTTGTCGACTTGCTGCCTGCCTCGGTACCGATACCCGTCGAGATCATAATAGCCCTGATGATTCGTCTGCCAAACTTCAATGGTCGCACTCGGCACGACGTCGCCCCGCGTGTCGAACACCTGTCCGAAGAGGGTGAGCGGCATTCCAGGGTCGGCGGGCTCGCGCAGCATGCTCCTCACCGGTGCAAGACGCTTGTAAAACGGTCCTAGCGCATTAGGTGGCGTCGGCTTGCGAGTCTGTTTTTCGCCTTCCTGTAAGGCCGATAGCATTGCTTCGGAAGAGAAGGGAGACGCAATCACGCCGGAACCGAGGGCAACGCACTGAAGAACGTCGCGACGGGTGAGCATAGAACCTCCCGCGTCCTTTTTTCTGTCAGATTTTACCAGTTGGAATGACCATAAGTCTTCTTCGGACACGACGGTATCTCGCCTCCGCACAGACTCTGGCATCCAAATAATTGGAGCCTCGGCGTTTGGTCGCTGATCTTGCGTTCCGGCGTGCGCGTACCAAATCGCACGCGATGGTGTTGATTTTCTGAGCCGGTCAAGCATGGCGGAAGCTCGGCGGCATTTGTGTAGCGGCGCCGCCCAGAAAACGGACCCGGTAACCCGACTCGAACCGGATTTAGGCCCGAGGATCTGCTCGGTCCTCTCGACGCTCCGACAATACCGTTTCCTGCAGCCGCTTTACGGAAGACACGCAGGACTATGGGATTGGCAGCTCATGGCCGGTCAGCGACCGTAGACTTCGATCGCCGACCGGCTCGGGACTCTACACCTCGGTTTGTTCCGCAATTTCCAAAGCATCGTCGACGTCGATGCCGAGATACCTGACGGTGCTCTCCAGCTTGCTGCGCCCCAACAGCAGCTGCACGACTCGCAGATTCTTGGTGCGGCGGTAGATCAGGGCCGCCTTGGTCCTCCGCATGGTGTGCGTACCGTACGCAGCGGGATTAAGCCCGATGGCCTGCACCCACCTACGAACGATTCGTGCGTATTGCCGAGTGGACAAGTGCGGGGACTCGCGCAAGCGGCTGGAGAAGAGGTGATCGTCTGGCCCACGCTCGGCGTAGCGAATCCAACTCGGCAGTGACTCACGAGTCTGTTCGGTGATCTCGAACTGGACCGGTCGCTGCGTCTTTCGCTGCATGACGATTGCCCGAGATGCAACGCGTCCGCCTTGGCAGACATCGCGGACTCGCAGCCGCACCAGGTCGCATGAACGGAGTTTGCTGTCGATCGCGAGATTGAATAACGCAAGCTCGCGAGCCTCCTCCTGCAATTGAAGGCGGATTCGGATTGCCCAGATCTCGCGTTGCTTGAGCGGTGCTTTCTGGCCCACAAGTTTGCCCTTGTTCCACGGGATATGGTTTACCGCTGCCTGATTGATCGATTTCATACCTGCCTCCTCTGGAATAGTCAGCGAGGCAAGGGTGTGCGACCCGCGAACGGGCGCTAATCGACCCGAAGTGAGCGCTCGGAGTGCCGCAGAGCAGCCCTTGAAGATCGACGAAGCAGACACTCGATCAGCGTTCGGCTCCAGCCGCGTTTTCCAAAAAACGAAAACGCCGCCCCGGAGGCGGCGCTCTCGTCTGAGAGATCATCCGGCGCTGCTAGTGCATCGTTGTCGGTTATAGCAGCAACTAGTCCCTGGACGCTTCGCGGCGCGGATTGTGATACCTCTGCGCCCATCGCGCGTGCCAAGCAGCTACTATCTCCCGACCCTTTTGGCTAGACAGAGACGATGCGGCCAAATCTCCTTTGTTGGTGAGAGTGCCTCGATGGGTTATGCCATTGCAGTCGGCATCGCCCGTTCCGCACGGCACCAATAAGAAGGTATGTCCGCCAAAATCCAGGGATTCGACACCAGGGGGAGCGCCCCGGCCGAGGATCTCTCCGCGATCGTTGATATTGAACGCTTCAATTAGTTGCAGGCTTGAGTTCTCAGGAACCAGAGTGTTCAAGTCGAAAATCGAGCCCTTCTCCCATAGAACCGCACGTACAACACTGAAATCACATGAGAACGACTGTCCTACAATCTGACCTTTGGAGTTGATCGCAATCGCCTGACTAAAGCAATCGCCATCCAGGGTTCCGAGATCACTGATAACACCTCTCTTCCAAAGCACTGCGTGGAATAGTTCATCATTCGGAGTAGTCGCGGCGCCCACGGCTTCGCCCTGATTATTTAACCAGATTGGGACCGAGAACGTTCCACCGAGTGTCCCCAAGTCCTTCATTATTCCCCGCTCCCACACAAACGCGTGGCAATCAGGTTCGCCGGTGAAGCATGCCCCTGGGTGTTCCGACAGGCTGGATTGGCCGACCACTTGACCTCGATTGTTGGCGCATTGTGCCGTACCGAATATGCCTCCGAGCGTCCCGAGGTCGGTCATTGTTCCGTTGTCCCACAGGAACGGGTCCATCGTTGGCTTTCCGGTAGCAGGATTGGGTGTGAAGTCTGTGAAAGAAGATCCCGGTACAAATCCGCTGCGCTCGTTTTCACAGCCGCCAGCGGCCACTGCGTCGGGACCACCCAAAGTACCGAGATCCCGCATTATTCCTTTGTCCCAGAGAAAGGCTCGGGTCTGTGTTTCTCCGAAAATATCGCCGAAAAATGCGAACGGATCGGCTACGGCATTTGCACTAACACCAATTATCTGTCCAGCATTGTTGACATAAGCCGCCAAGCTTCCCGCTCCCCCCAGCGTCCCTAAGTCGATGAGTTCACCATCTCTCCAAAGAGTCGCCCTGATTTGTGGGAATCCGGTCTGGGGAAGAGTTAGGCCGTTTTGCGACTGCCCGACGCTCCATCCACGCGCATTGATCCCGCCTGCAGCGCTGCTGTTCACTCCTGAAAGTGCCCCGAGGTCGGTAAGGACACCATCCTTCCACCTGAAAGCGTGGCTGAGAAAGCAGTCTGGGTTGTAGCACAGGTTCGGGGTAGAGGCGCGAGGGTCAGGGATGGCTGTATCTGCGAATGATGTGACTATTCCTGCATTGTTAAGGATCTGGACTCCAAATCCATTCACGTCATCGTAGCTAGTGAGACCACCTAACGTACCGATGTCGATGAGTTTGTAGCGATGGTGCTCTTGTCCTAACCCAATGGTTGGGATGGCCAACGCACACATCAGTGCAACTTTAGCTGCCAAGGTCGTCAGGGAGTTCGCGAGCGGAGCCAATGACCCCAGGCCGTGTAACTTCGCGCGCGGGAGTGTGTTGAGCATATGGCTTCTCCTGTTGTGAGGAGGGACCACACGCCTCAGGGGGTGTTGCGTTCCGTGAAGAGAACGCTCTTCGGAGAGGTGATGATTGCCCCGATGAAAGAGACCTGTGTCCCGTCAGGGACCCGTGTCGCCTGATTTGTAAGGCTTTGTAACATGCGCATTTACTCCGATGGATTGAGCGCGTCAATTTCGGTTCACGGCTCGCGTTCCCGGTAGCGAGTCTCTCGGAACCGCAGGCGAGTCATGCTGCGTCGCAACGTTGTATGAAGGACTTTGGTGAGAGTTACGCCAGTGGGGAATCGCTTTAATTCCCCAAGGGCATCGGCGAGCCGCCCGATATCACGCAGGCTCCGGCTAACTGAACGGAACCTCCAGCTCAGGCGTCGAGGTTCACGCCATCACTTCACGCCGTGCGGCTATTGACGGTGAGCGCGGAGCCGATCACGCGTTCGGGAACCGACAGTAAGTAAGCCCGTGAAGCCATGTCCTGGGTGTTAGCGAGTGACTGCTTTGCGGCAATCTGAGTGGCATTGGTGACGGGCGGCTCCTGGCCGGTTAGCGACTGTGAGCACGCGCGTCGCTTGGGGGGCGGCTTCGTGGGCTGTGCCTGCCTTCGGATCCCGCGCATCCCAATCTTCTAGTTGCTTGCCGTCTCACGCGAGGCAGCAGGGTGTCCGAACTGCCAGGTGCACATGGCCAGCTGGCGAGCGTCTATCACGAGGAGATGACAAGACAATCGCAGGGTGGTTGCGGGCCGGTTAACTCAGCCATTCGGTGGTTCGAGCATGGGGGACACCTCCGCGACGAGCGCGTCGATCGCCACGCGCGTCTTCGACGGCAAGTACCGGTTGGGCGGCCAGACGACGTGGATTTCCGAGGTCTCCACCGCCGCGCCGTTCATGAGCAACACCAGTTCGCCGCGCTTCAGGTACGACGCAATCAACCAGCGCGGAAGGCGGGCGATGCCGAAGCCAGCGAGCGCCGCATCGGCGATCGCCTGCACATCGTCAAATCGCAAGTGACGCGCCATCACGAGCGTCTGGCGGCGCCCATCTGCGTCGACCGCTTCCCAGGGCCGCTCCGCGCCCGCGCGCGAATACGTAAGCGCTGTGAGCTTTGCGAAATCCTCGGTGCGGATCGGCCGCCCCCGCCGTGCGAGATGGCCCGGCGCGGCGCACATCACGAACGCCTGCGCGCCAAGGTAGCGGGCAGCAAGGTTGGGGCTGTCGCGCAGCTCACCCACGCGCACCGCGAGATCGAAACCGTCCTCGAACAAATCAACGGTGCGATCACTGAACGCGATCTCCACGTCCAGGCGCGGATGCCGGCGGGCTAGGCCGGCGAGCACGGGCGCTACGCAGTGGCGCCCGAAGAGTAGCGGCGCGCTCACGCGCAGCCGTCCGCTGGGTTCGCGCTTACCGGCATCGAGGGCGGCGGTCGCGGCCTCGATCTCGTCGAGCGCGCGCCGGCAACGTTCGTAGAAGACCTGACCATCCTCGGTCAGGCTCTGTGTGCGCGTCGTGCGATGGAACAGCCGTACGCCCAGACGACGTTCAAGACGCGCAACGCTCTTGCCCACGGCCGAACGAGTCAAGCCCAGCTTGTGGGCACCGCGCGCGAAGCTTCCTGCCTCCACGGTTGCCACTAGCGCCTGAATGCCCCCTAGACGGTCGTCCACGGTGATACGGTCCAAGAAGTCCCCAAACTTGAGAACAAAAGTACCCCACTGCGGACACCAAGTCACCTATAAGCAGCTCCAATCAGTTTTCAAGGAGCCAGTCCATGCAGATCTACGTTATTAGCCCGGGCGCGGGCATTGCAGGTCTCCAACGACAGTCGCGTCCGCAAGAGCCGCTGGGTTCGAAGGATGTCCGCGTGGGCATGCGCGCCGTCGCGCTGAATTACCGGGATCTCCTGGTCGCCCGCGCCGAATACATGACTCCGGGCGGCGAGCCGCTCATTCCATGTTCCGATGGTGCGGGGGAAGTCCTCGCTGTGGGCACTGAGGTTGCGCGCTTCCGCGTCGGCGATCGCGTGGCGGGATCCTTCTATCCACTGTGGATCGACGGCGAACCGACTTCTGACAAAGTTGCGCGCGGGCTCGGCGGCGGGCGGGACGGCGTGCTCGCGGAAGAGGTGGTACTGCACGAGGACGCGTGGTTCCATATTCCCGCGCACTTTAACTTCGCGGAGGCCGCGACGATTCCCTGCGCAGGTGTCACGGCGTGGAACGCGCTGTTTGTGGCCGGCGCAGTGCAACGGGGCGCGAGCGTGCTTATCCTCGGTACGGGCGGCGTGTCGACGTGGGCCTTGCAACTCGCCAAGGCCGCGGGTCTCACCGCCATCGTCACGTCCTCGGACGACCGCAAGCTCGAACGCGCTCGCGCGCTCGGCGCAGACGCGACGATCAACTATCGTACGAAGCCGGAGTGGCACGAAGAAGTGTTCGGGCTCACACAAGGCCGGGGCGTGGATCTCATCCTCGAAGTCGGTGGGCGCCAGACGCTCAAACGCTCGATTGCGGCGGCGCGCTTCGGCGGAGCGATCGCCATGATCGGCGGCGTCGGCGGTGGCTTCGGTGGCGAGCTTGAGCCCTTCGCGCTCATCGCGCGCGCGCAGCGTCTGCTTGGCATCCTCGTCGGCAGCCGCGCAATGGCTGAGGATCTGAGCCGCTTCGCCGCGACAATCCACCTTCATCCTGTAGTGGACCGCGTGTTCGATTTCGCGCAGGCGCACGAGGCCTACGCGTATCTCGAGACCGCGCAGCACTTCGGCAAAGTTGTCATCAAGATCGACCCATCGCGATGAACCCAAACAGCCTCTCTCGCCGAAAGCGTCTGCTTGTGGGATTCCTTCCGCCTGATGTCCAGGTGAAACTGATGGCCTGAGCTTTGTCGCTCAGGGCCGCGAAAGGAGCAGCAATGATCGTCAGAGTGTGGCGCGGTAGAACCAGTGTGGCCAAGGCCGATGCCTACAAAACATTTCTCAGGAACATGGCACGTCCCGACTATGGGGAAGCCGAAGGCAATCGCGGCTGGATGCTGTTGACTCGACCTGCCGCGGAGACCATGGATTTCATGTTCGTTTCGCTCTGGGATTCGATGCAAGCGATCGCGCAGTACACCGGAGGGGATCCAGAGCGCCCGAAATATTATGCTGAGGACCGAGCCGCGCTGTTGGAGCTACCCGATCGGGTGGAGCATTTCGAAGTCGTCGACGTGTGCAGCGGCTGGTAAGCGCGACTACGGCGATGTCAGACAACTCCGAGCGCCTGGGAGACAATGGTATCCGTCCGCCTTTGGAACTCCACTTGGACCCCGAGCTGCCGATGACGGATGTCCGGTTTCGGGCTTCCTGAATTGGGAGTAACCTTTCCCTCCGCTATCCGCGGGTGACTGGTGACGATCTACTTCGTCCCGGCTGCATTCTACCCACCTGTCCCGGTCGCAGCTTGAACAGAACAGTATCTGAGGCGACAAGATGAAGGGGATTGCAGAAGGTTCTCACGGCGGGACCTCTCGGAACGCTGCGGACCAGTTACGCAGCTTGTTCACTAAGGTGCTCGCCGCACGCCAGGCCACTTCCGGCGTGGTACTCGCGCGGGTAGACGCATCGGTCATTCGCCCGCTGAAGTCACTTGTGGAACGGTCGCCAGAGACGCTCTCCGAGGTCGATACACCAACAACTGCAGGAGGAGCTACACCCGCATCAGGCGATGTGCTTAGGGACCTCGCCCAAGAGGCAACCCTCGTATGGAAGATAGCTGGCTACGTCGAACTCTTCGAAGCCGCGGCGGCTCTTCAGGACCTTGCGTGCAAGGCAGCTGAATCAGACGCGGCAGCAGAGGACCAGCTGAACGAGCTAAGAGTTGCAACAGGTGACGCACCCGCCACGATCAGGCTCTCACCGAATGGCCCCCTTCTGGTGAAAAACGTCGGGCGTTTCATTAACTGGCTCGGTGAGGCGTTGCCGTCACGACCCCTCATGGCGCTCTGCCGATGCGGCGCATCATCCATTAAACCGTATTGCGATGGCAGTCACGCCCGGATTAGCTTCAGCGATGCAAAAGACCCTGCGCGCGTGCCGGACCACCTCGACACCTATCTCGGACAGCAGCTTTCAGTATTAGATAATCGTGGGACCTGCCAGCATTCGGGCTTCTGCACCGACCGTCTGCCATCGGTCTTCCATCTCAAAGGGGAACGATTCGTCACACCGAGCGGCGGCCGCATGGACGAAATCATGCGGGCAGTCCGCGACTGTCCCTCCGGCGCATTGAGCTACGCTATCGACGGCATCGAGGAGCGCGATGCGGTAGATTTTCATGGAACCCGCTCGCCAATGATCGAAGTGAGCAAGGACGGTCCGTATCGAATCTCGGGTGGGGTCGCGCTGGAGGACGTGCGGGGCAACGAGATCGTTCGTAATGTCGGGGCTTCGCGCGAGCATTTTGCGCTTTGCCGTTGCGGGCATGCACAAAACAAGCCGTTCTGCACGGGCATGCACTGGTACGTCGAGTTCCGCGATCCCGTTCCCACATCGGATGCAAAGCCAACGGTTTTCGAATGGGCTGGAGGACTATCCGCCTTCACGCGCATGACGCGAATCTTCTATGAAAAGTATGTACCTCAGGATGAATTGCTCGCACCGTTGTTTGCCGAGATGTCGCCAGACCATCCCCAGCGTGTTGCGAAGTGGCTGTCGGAGATTTTTTGCGGCCCTCGGTACTACAGCAAGGAATATGGGGGATACCCACGGATGCTCTCGCAGCATCTCGGGAAATGTCTCAGCGAGGAAATGCGTGCAAGATGGGTTTCCTTGCTACAACGGTCCGCGAAGGAAGCTGGCTTACCCAACGATGCCGAGTTTGCTTCCGTTTTCAATTCGTACATTGAATGGGGCTCGCGCCTCGCAGTTGAGAACTCGCAGACGAATGCCAAACCTCCGGAACATATGCCGATGCCGCATTGGGACTGGATGACGGCGGCGGGTCCGCCCGGCAGTCGAATTTCAGCGCTAGCGCCACAAGACAACGAAAAAGAACCTCCCGTAACCCTTCCCGCTCCTGACGATACCTTGTCGTTCGCTAAGCACGTCAAGCCTATGTTCCGTAAACGCGACCGGCAGTCAATGCAATTCGCCTTCGATCTTTGGTCTTATTCCGATGTCGCTCAACATGCTGAGGCAATTCTCGAGCGCCTCCGGAATGGGTCGATGCCTTGCGACGGCGCGTGGCCCGAGGAGCGAGTCGCTGTTTTTGCACGCTGGGTCACTTCCGGAAAGCCAGAGTGAGCCCCGGAATGCACTCTGGCTCAATTTATCGCGAAGTCCGGGGGCGTGTCGCTACGTTCGTGAGGCGGCACTGATTCCGTAGTCATCAGTTCGGCTTGCTTGCGCTGCAGCGCGCAGCGCGACCGTCCGCTATGCGGACGCCTGATTCGGCTGTGCGAGGACCGCAGTTGGCCGACAGCACCCCTCCAGGCCGCGGACCAGCTGACCGGCTGGAGTCGACCCGCTGCTGCCTCTCGCGATTCCCAAAACCTGCCGTTCACATTGCGATTAGCGGACGCTCGCCGAATCACCAAAGTTAGGTGGATTTGCGCGAGGAAGTCTCCGCCGGCACGGGCAGGCCGATTGTCGCCAGCCGCCGGAAGCGCTTTGCGAGAGCCACATTGGAGATGCCGAAATCCTTGGCCAGCTCCCCCATCGGCTTGGACCAAGCGAGCTCCTAGAGAGCTTCGCGAGACGTGGTCAGCGGCGTTTCTTCGTCTTCGTTCATAGTGACTTGTCTCGGCTGGTGAAACCCGAACCAGCTTTTTCGTTCGATCCCAAGCGGGTAATTGAAACGCTAGTCCGGATCGGGTCGCACCCGTGCGACGCAGTGCGCTTGGCAAATGCCTGCGAGGACCGCACCCGAAGACGTTAGCCGTTTGCGCGAAGCGGCATGCGGCCCGCGCTCGGCGGGTCCCTTGATCCCTCACCGCTTGTAGGCAATCGGTTCGTGCGCCGAGAGAGACAACCCTGATCCGATACGTGGTCGGGAT
>Ga0306920_100013180_pt1 | contig 11251 bp, 10 predicted proteins | sample flu12Cox44000170_FD_204666 | JGI IMG/M metagenome (GOLD analysis project Ga0306920, IMG submission 204666) | Lab enrichment of tropical soil microbial communities from Luquillo Experimental Forest, Puerto Rico - flux4day.12C.oxic.44.000.170 (v2)... | ecosystem: Environmental > Terrestrial >...
TTCCGCGCCACGCGATGCTCTGGTCCAAACTGCTCCCGAAACTTCAGCAAAGCCGCTTCCGTTCGTGAGCCCGATCTTCGGCGACAACATGGTGCTCCAACGTGGAAAAGTGAACACGATCTGGGGCTGGGCAAATCCTGGTAGTCACGTGCGAGTCGAGATTGGGGGCAAAGCCGCAAGTGGCAACGCCGGAGCCGATCAACGCTGGGAGGTGAAGATTGAGCCTCCACCGGCAGGCGGTCCTTACACTTTAAAGATCGCGGGCGGTGATAACACGGTAGAACTCCACAATGTGTTGGTCGGTGACGTCTGGCTGTGCGGAGGACAATCCAACATGCAGGTAGGCCTTCGCGCAGCGCGTAATGGTGAGGAAGAAGTCCGGGCTGCCAATTATCCGCAGATTCGCTTCTTCACCGTTGCGTCTCACCCTTCTTATCACCCGACGAATATTGTCCAAGGAACGTGGAAAGCTGTTGATCCTGAAACGGCAGAAAGGATTTCGGCTGTGGCTTATTACTTTGCACGGCGGGTCCAGCGCGATATTCATGTACCGATCGGCCTCGTCGTCGATTGCCTTGGCGGAACTCCGGCGGAAGCATGGACGAGCGCTGCAGCTCTTGAACCGCTAAAGGACTTTGACATTCCATTGGCGGAGCTGAGAAAACTGGCTGCGGAGGGCGCTCCCGAATACGGAAACTACGTGATGCACTGGTACGACCAATACGACATCGGGATGAAACAACGGTGGTCGAGTCCCGATTTGGACGATTCAGACTGGCCATCCGTAGACATTCCCGGTGGGTTCTCCGAACTGGGTGTTGCCGATACGCCTGCCGTAGCCTGGTTCCGCAAAGAGATCGTATTGCCGAATCCATTGCCGGAAGGCCGAGCTGCCTTGTTCCTGGGCTCTCTTGAGCGCATGGACACCGCGTACATCAATGGGACTGAAGTCGGCGCAAGCGCATGGGTTGAGAATCCTCGTGTTTACTTCATCCACGATCGCGTGCTGAGACTCGGCAAGAACATCCTTGCAATCCGTGTTCTGAAAACAAAACCGGAAGGGGGATTCCTCGCCAAACCCGAAGAGTTGCGCCTCGTCCTTGGAGATAAGACAAGTATTCCGCTTGCCGGCAAGTGGAAAGGGCAACTGAGCGTGGATGCGCGTCCACCCCATCCGTTGCCAATCGGTTACGAGAACTGGCCGGTAATGCCATCCGTGCTTTACGAGGGCATGCTAGCGCCCATTGCTCCGCTCTCTATCACCGGGGCTTTGTGGTACCAAGGTGAGCAGAATTCCGAACGTGGGTTCCAGTACCGCAAAATACTTCCTGTGATGATTGCGGACTGGCGCAAGCTCTTCGGACAAGGCGATTTCCCGTTTTACATCGTTAGTCTACCGGCGTTCGGCCACCGCAGCTCTACGCCCATCGATCATGCCTGGGCAGAGATCCGGGAATCACAGGCGCTCACAGCCGCCCACGCTCGCAACTCGTGCCTTGCAGTCACAATCGACACGGGCGATCCGGACAACCTCCATCCCAAGGACAAGCAGCCGGTGGGTGAACGCCTCGCCCTGTGCGCGTTAGCCAACCACTATGGCGAACATGTCGTTTATTCAGGGCCCATTCTTGAGTCCGTCAAACGCGATCACGGCGCAATCAGATTGCGCTTCAAACGCGCGGATGGCGGCTTGGTTGTAAAAGGACCCAAATTGGAAGATTTTGAAATTGCGGGCGAAGACCGAAAATGGTACTGGGCCGATGCACACATTCAGGGCAACACAGTGGTCGTGTCATCGCCCGCCGTCCCAAATCCCAAAGAGGTCCGGTATGCCTGGCAATCAAATCCGGCAGCGACGCTCTTTAATGGCGCGGGATTGCCGGCTGTGCCGTTCCGAACTGATTCATGGCCAGGAATTACTGAGAACCAGAGGCCGTACTGAGAATCAACCTTCAGTGATGCTTCAAATAGACAATGTCTGGTTTCTGCCATGATGAATATCTTCGAAGGCCGTGTCCGGTGGGCGCTGATTTTCTGGATATTAGCCATCAGTGCTGTCTCCTTCCTGGATCGGGTGAACATCTCGATCGCTGGTCCCTCGATCGAGCGCGACTTTCATCTGGATCACATTCAACTTGGCTGGGTTTTCAGCGCATGGGTCGTCGGATATGCGTTATTTCAGGCTCCAAGTGGACGTCTCGCAGATCGTTTCGGGCCTAGAAGGATTCTCTTTTGGGGAACATTATGGTGGGCTGTGTTCACTGCGCTCACGGCCCTGGTTCCAACACAGGTAGTGGGTTCGCTGGCGATTTTGCTGGTAGTGCGATTCTTATTGGGTGTGGGTGAGTCGATCGTGTATCCAGCCAGCAACCGCTTGGTGGCTGGATGGATCCCTTCGCAAGAACGCGGCCTCGCGAACGGATTGATTTTCGCGGGTGTGGGACTGGGGTCGGCAATAACCCCGCCTTTGATCGCTTACATCATTTATCAGCTCGGTTGGCGGTGGTCGTTCTGGGCATGCGGCTTGATCGGATTGGTCATAGGCGGTTCCTGGTTCTTTATCGCTCGCGATGAGCCTGAACACCATCCCTGGGTGAGTCCAGAAGAAGCGTCGTATATCTCAGCTGGCTTGCCACGCGCAACGCGAAGCATTGAGAGCCAATCTTTGCGGTGGCGGACTATTCTTGCCAGTCAAGATGTGTGGGTTCTGACCGCCAGCTACTTTGGTTTTGTCTACGTCGCATACATTTTCTTTACCTGGTTCTTCACCTACTTGAGCACAGTTCGCGGATTGAATCTAAAAGCAAGCGCTGGATATTCAGTGCTGCCGTTCGTCGCCATGGCAGCCGGTTCCTTTCTGGGAGGCTGGATCAGCGACCGCATAACGCGCACGTACGGCAAACGTGTGGGACGTTGCTTGTCCGCCAGCGCTTCGACTCTGTTGGCTGCAGTTTTCGTTGGGGTGGGAACCCACGTCCGCGATGCCCGAGTGGCTAGCATCGTGCTCGCCGGAGGTGCAGGCGCCCTGTATCTTTCACAGAGTGCGTTCTGGTCAGTGAGTTCCGACATCGGCGGCCGCTCGGCCGGTTCCGTTTCGGGACTAATGAATATGGGTGGCCAATTGGGAGGTGCCACTACCGCCAGTTTGACACCGTTTCTGGCAAAACATTTCGGATGGGAGATGTCTTTGGGGACAGCCGCAGGCTTCTGCTTGCTAAGTGCTGTTGCCTGGCTGATGGTTGATCCGAACTTGCAATTGAGCGCGGGTCCGGTGATCGCCACAGGGCAAAGAACCCTTGGGCCGAAAGAAGATTCGTAGAGGAGAAATTCCTGAATGAGTCCACTCACGCGCAGGAAGATGCTTAAGAACGTAGCTCCGTTGGTGGGAACGTTTGCACTCCCTTCTCTGGCAGCAGCAACTCAGAACGTAAGCAATCCGTACCAGCGCCCCAAGCTCAAGATCACCGATGTGCGTACAGCGCAGGTTCGTGTGCATGGCCTGCAAACGCACGTGCGTGTTTACAGCGACCAGGGCTTATACGGCCAAGGCGAGTCGACAGACGCCGCCGTTGGTACCGCATCGCTAGTAAACCAGTTCCGGCGATTTCTGGTAGGCCAGAATCCTCTGAATGTTGACGCGCTTTGGGAAAGGCTCCGCGTCTCTGGCATCTTTGCTGGCGCGCAGGGCGGGCAATATATCACTGCGTTGACTGGAATTGAGATTGCGCTATGGGACTTGGCCGGAAAAGCATTGGGCCTTCCCATCTATCAGCTCCTAGGCGGAAAATTTCGCGACAAGGTTCGGATCTATTGCGACTCGGATATGGAGGATCCTACGGGGCCGGAATCTGACCGTAAGCTTCCGTGGATAAAGGATCAGGGTTTCACCGCCATGAAGATTGACCTCGATGATGCGACTGACCCCAATCGCTTCGATCGGGTGAACTGGACTGCCAATAACGCTGAGGTTGATCGCATGGTGCGCTGGGTGAAACATGTGCGCGAATCCATTCCCAAAGAAATGGAGCTCGCGTGTGATATGCATGGCCGATACGACTTGGAAACAGCAAAGCGAGTGGCCAAAGAACTTGAGCCTTTCCGCTTGCTTTGGCTGGAAGAACCTGTGCCACCTGAAAACATTGATGCTATGACGGACGTCCGCCATTCAACGTCAACTCCGATCGCATGCGGAGAGAACCTGTATATGCGATGGGGCTATCGCGAGCTTCTGAATAAGAATGCAGTGGATATTATCCAGCCCGATATTCAAAAGGTGGGCGGCCTCTCTGAAGGCCGAAGGGTAGCCAACCTGGCGCAGACATATTACGTACCGGTTGCGCCGCACTGCGTCGTGTCACCGATCGGTGTGATGTCCACAGCTCATGTTTGTGCTTCAATTCCTAACTTCCTGGTTTGCGAATGGCACTGGATCAACTTCCCCGATCTTTGGAAAAGCTGGGTTAAGGAAGGCGAAATCATCCAGAAGGGCTATGTCACTGTAGGTGATCAACCTGGTATCGGCGTTGAGATGAATGAAGAAGTGGCGCGAAAAGCACAAGTTCCAGGAACAACCTGGTTTGAACCAAGCAAAGCCTGACCTGAATATTGGAGCGAAATCAAACGATGCAGAGAAAATTTAACAATATTCCCTGCGCGGTTTTGTGTCTGACTCTTATCGCGGCAACAACGCAAAATGCTCGCACGCAGCAAGGATTTTTTACTCGTGATGATGTCATCAAATACACGCCGGACTGGCATGGCGATCGTTTTCCAGATGGCCGTCCCAAGGTACCCGACGACATTCTAGATCGCATGAAGCGAGTGACACTCGAAGAGGCGTGGGCGGTGCTCCAGCAAAACAGCTTCATGCATCAGTATGAAGATGGTTGGCTCTCCATTCATCCCGACAAGGTATTGGTTGGGCGTGCGCTTACAGCGACCTGGATGCCGGGCCGGCCCGACGTACAGAAGTTGTTGGAAGATGAAGGCGCGAAGATGCACAGAATGGGCGGAATGAACGCCTGGCCTGTGGACATGCTGCAAAAGCGGGATGTTTATACCTGTGACCACTTCGGACTGAAAGAGGGCGGGCCTTCCATAGGCGACAATGTCGGAAATGCAATTTATGCCAAATCGGGAAATGGCATTGTCTACGACGGCGCGGTGCGCGACATTAATGGGCTTGACGAACTGCCGGAGTTCGTTGCTTTCGTTCGGGCTTACGATCCTTCGCACCACTACGGATCACTGAAGACGGGCAAACTTCTGAACTCCACGATGGTAAGCATTAATGCGCCAACCCGTATCGGTCATGTCATGGTTATGCCAGGCGACGTGGTGCTGGGACGCAACGGAGGGGTCATCTTTATTCCACCGCAATTGGCTGAGCAAGTCGTCAAATACTCAGAAGAAACGCACCTGCGTGATCTCTTTGGACACCAGCGGCTGCAAGAAGGCAAGTACACTGCAGGCCAGATTGACACCCACTGGACAGATACCATTGAGCAGGACTATTACCAATGGCTGAAACAGAATGAAGATCATCTGCCTTTTCCAAGAGCCCGAATTGAGGAGATCCTGAGGGAACACAAATAATGGAGCGGACCAGAAACGCTTGATTGCTGAACGGAGAGATTGACCCACATCGTTCCAGTTGAAGAACGATTTCGAACGCAATAGCGAAATTAGACTACGTTGCGCCAGCTACTCGATTCATGCCGACCGGAATACAGCAGTAAAGCGAGAGGGGCTTGAAATGCAGAGCGGTCGGGGATTTCTGTAACCTGTTCCCCACTTGGAGGTGAATGCTGAACACTACATCGCAGTCGTCTCTCCGTTTCACAATGGAACAGTTACCCTCGACCAAACTTGGAACCGTTAACCGGAGAGTTGTAGGTTCGACTGCTACCTGAGGAGCCATATTTTTTGGGCTCTTGCTGAAAAATGGTTCAAGACAACGTGGGTCAGATAAGGGTCACGTAAGATTACGTCCGTGCGTGTCGAGCTGAAGAACTACGCAGAAGTGTCGCGATTCGAGCGGGAATTGTCGAATGCTTTGTCAGCGGAGTGCCTGGGAACCCTGCGTGGAGTTCTCTGGTATCGTTTTGCCGACTCAAGATCACTGGAAGCAGAGCCTTTGGTTGCGCTGAATAAGCGGGTACCGACACGGAATTCTACCACCTGAAGCAGCTTCCTGACGCAACCCTGGCTTGTGTCTACTCCGGTCTTGACGACGAGAGCGCCGAGCAAGCCTATGCTGGCATCCGAAAATGGATGAACGCCAGAGGGTACCGGCTCGCCCGGGCCAAAGCGTGAACTCTATCTTGGTCAAATGCTTGAAATCCAATTTCCTCTGGTTGAGAATTAGCCGCGACGTCGCCTAAATTCAGGGCATATTCAATGCTTTGATCACAGGCTCCCATCAGTGCGGCACATGAGAGCTTCCCCACATAATCCGTCCCAGCGGATGAGAAACGTGAGCGGAGCGGGCGGTATTCGAGATTGTGAAATGAGTCGGGAGCACGCGCCGCCCTACCACATCTCCCGATCATACGTCCAATTTACCAGCGCAAACACAATATGCAACGCGCGGAGGTGTCTTCGATGGGCAAGGAATTTCTGCGACCGAGTCATGTCGATGGCCGTTACGCGGCCAGGGGAATCCGGGAATCCCGCAACAGGCCACGCACAACGTTTCTCTCCGGCGGAGCTTACATGGGGAAGATCCTGATAGTTCTCGCTGCGCTCACGCTCGCCGGCACGCTGTCCGCCCAATCTCCTCAAAGCATCTCGCCGCAGGCTCGCCTGCTGATGGCTTCGCGGATCTACCACGTAGTCAGCACCTTCTTTCCCGGCCTCTCCCAGGGGAAATTCGACGCCGATTATGAACAATATCTTGGCACGGTCCTGCGCTCCAACGATCGCCGCGAATTCGACCTGGCTTCCATGAAATTGATCGCCGACCTGCACGACGGCCATTCCTGGTTCTACGACAACTGGCTCGACCAGACCTATGGCCAGCCCATCGGTTTTCTTGCCTATCCGCTGGACACCAACTGGACCGTGGTGCGCAGCCTGCTTGACTCGATCCACGCGGGTAGCGTGATTACTGCAATTGACGACACTCCCATGCAAGACTTCTTCACGCGCAATCGCATCTACGTCTCTGCCTCCAGCGACCGCGACGCTGGCGTCAGCTTCTTCGACACCCCCGCCATCTTTCCTGAGAAGTTCACCGTCACTCTGGCTGATGGCCGCAAGATCGTCATCGACCGCAAGAACGACAGGAAAAATCCGCCCGCGCCGGCGAATTCCGAGGGCCGATGGCTGCTCGAAAAATCCGTGGCCTATGTTACAGTACCAACCTTTCGCGGTATCGAGACCCAGGCGCAGGCACTCGACCTCCTCAAGCAGTTCAAAGAAGCCAAGACGCTGATTCTCGACGTGCGCGGCAATCCCGGCGAGGGAGCGCCCAACGCCTTACAGCGCTCGCTTATGGACCGCCCCTACCAGTCTTGGACTGAGTCCAGCGAGGAGAATGGCGGCGCGCTCTTGCGTAATTACGCACCTGCTTATCCAATGCACTCAACCGTAACTTTCAAAGATACCGTCATCCCTCCCCGCGCCCCGGCATACTCAGGCCGGCTCATCTTGCTGATCGATCGCGTATGCTCTTGTGCTTGCGAAGACTTCGTTATGCCGTTCAAGTATTCCGAGCGGGCCACGCTGATCGGCGAAACTACCGCCGGCAGCTTCTCTTTCACGCGTCACATTGACTACGACAACGGCATGATCCTCAACATCGCCGCGGTCCACCACACGTTTCCCGACGGCTCTCAATTCGAAGGTATCGGAATTTCGCCCAGCATTCCTGTGGAGGTGACACCCGATGACCTGCGCGCGGGACGCGACCCCGTCCTGAAAAAGGCGCTTGAAATCGCCCGGCAGCCTTAGCGTGTCTCACCCTTCGTGCCGATGGATGAATGGGGTGCTCAGGTGGGTTGGGCTTGCCGAGACGGGGAAAGCTACACCTAACTCATGCGGGAACGCTCCGTATAGTCGTATCTGGAGAATTCACCTTCTTTGAAAACGACGCTTTTCGGACGAGGGAATACCGGACACGATGTTCCCTGCCCGATTGACCAATGCCCGGGCACAATTCGCTCGTATGAGGCAGGTTACGTCCATGGCTATCGCATTTGCGATCACTGCCAGCGACACTTCCTCGCTGACCAGCACGGCTCAGCCGAACGGCCGACCCTACTGGGCGTTGGCGCGCGGCATGGTTGTTTACCCGAACATCGTGCGGCTTTTCGGCAGCAACGCAATATTGCGGGAGTGAAGTGATGTCGCGCACCGTGAGCATCATTGGGGCCAATAGGCCCGAGCGAAACCCCGCATCTTCAAACCTGCCGTCACCGGCTCCGGTGCCGTGCACCTCTCTAGACCAGCACCGTTTTGCGCATCAAGCACCACGCCGGTGAGTGAAATGCGTGCCTGTCCTTTACCTGTCCAATAGCGGTTCCCTTCCATTACTCACAATGACTTTGAGTGCCACCCGCGTCTTGTAAGTTGTTAAAATTCCGATCCTCGGTGGGCTCATAACCCAAAGGTCGGTGGTTCAAATCCACCCCCCGCAACCAACGGAATCATATAGGTAGGGCCGCCTGAAGCGGCCCTTTTTCATCAACTGTGCGCGTTCTGTGCGCATTCTTATTGAACTGCTGCCCGTTTCGGCATCTCAACCACCTTGTCGAGCGCCTGAGATTTGCGCCATTCCTGCCTGCGTTGCTGCACTTCGTGTTGCCGGGCCCGTTCCTCTTCTTCGCTGAACGGGTCGGCATAGCGCTTGAACATGGAGGCCGTTTTGTGACCGGTTAGCTTCATGCAGTCTTCAACGGAACTCCCCGCCTTCCAGGTTTCGTAAGCACAGCTACGGCGAAAGTCGTGAAGCAAGCGCCCGATGTACTTTGGGTTTTTCTTTGCCCATTTCTTGCCGCACTGCGGGCAGTGCTTTTGGGCGTCGAGCTTGGACAGGTAATTCCCTCGCGAATCGTGTCCCTCGTTATGAAATATCAAATCGCAACCCGGAACCTTGGCCTTCTCGCGCCGATCGAGGTTTGCTTGAATTTCGGGAGTGATGGCCATGATCCGCTGATCTCGGCTTTTGGTAATTTTCCCTGGAATCACCAGAGCATTCCCCTGACGGTAGCTCCAGCCAGATGAAGGATCTCGCCCACGCGTGAGCCTGTCTCATACGCGTAGCGGGCGACATCGGTCATGTACGGCGGCAGGCTCGAGGCCACCGCTTCTGCTTCTGCCGGCGAGAATTTTCCCTTGCGCCGGTTTCCGGATTCGTACAATTTCTCAATCCTGACGATTCGGCTCAGCTTTGGCGGATCAGTGCTTACTGCGTAACGGTATGCCTGCGTCAGTAGCTGCAACGAGCGATTTATGGTGGCGTTTGCCTTCTTTTGTTCTTTCAGGTGGACTGTGAAACCTTCCACGTCTTTGCTGCCGATGTGCATTGCCCGACAGGGCCCAAAATAATCACGCAGGTGCTTCAGGTGCGATTGCATCTGCGGACTGACCTCGCGCGGGATGCCGCGGCGCCCTCCACGCTTATAGTGTTCCACCAAATCATCAAGAATCTCATTCAGGGTGATGCGCTCCTGCTGTGGGCCAATGAAATGCCGCGCACCGATCTGATCCGCATGAACCTCTTTCAGTTTCTTGTGCAGGAACTTGACCGCCCTTTTTTCGTCTGTTTCGTCCGTGCTCTGGCGGTACTGTTTACCGCGCAGGTAATAAGCGCACCACTAAAGCGAACTACCTGGCCGTTTGAAAATGCGTCCGTCTCCCCTCACTTTTTGCCGCCTTTCGTGCGCCGTGGCTTGTCCCAGTACGGCGAATTGCATTTCGGGCAGGATCTAGGTTTCTGTGGCCGCCGTGGATACCAGGAGTACCCGCAGCGCAAGGATTGAAGCAGTTTGGCCATCGACGCGCTGCAACAGTAGCGTGCCCATACTGAACACGATTGCTAACCGTATGCGAACATTGACCGGCGAGACGATCCAGAGTAGATTGGGGCGGCGCAAAAACATCCTCGAGAGAGTCTGAGACCGAAGAGCTTCTCAAGCAATACAGATTCACGTCAGCAGGAGGAAGAATGGTGAGTTCGTCGAGCGCAGTGGTAGTTGCCGACAGAGCGCCCATCACCCAGGAGCGGATCGAACGCGTATTTTATCTTCTTGCCGGATGCCTGTCGCTCGTCGTCGTAGCAATGGGATTTCAGAAGTTTTATCTTCACGGAAGAGCCAACACCGGAGGACCAGTCACGCAGCAGATCGTTCCCCTCGTATTTCTTCATGGGATCGCGATGACGGCCTGGATCATTGCTTTCGTTGTCCAATCCAGCCTAATCGTCAGCGGCAACCGCAAGCTGCACATGTCTTTGGGCATTGCAGGTATGGTGTTAGCTGTGTTTCTGGTCATTGTGGGCGCGACCACAGCAGTTGCATCTGTCCATTACAATCCGGAGGAGTACAAGAATCTTTGGAGCGCTCGCCGCTTCTTAAGCTTCATGCTCACCAATATCTTGGGGTTTGGGATCTTGGCTGCAATCGGTTTGAAATTCAGACGCCGACCGGAGATTCATCGCCCCATGATGCTTTTGGCTACTTTGTTTGTGGCTGGCCCGGCTAGCTTTTTCCGCATTCCGTTTATCGTCGGCCCAATTATGGCGGGAATCCACACGATCTTCGCGCCCTGGGTACCGATGCTGATCCTTGGCGTCTTCTTTGTCATGATTAAGCGGCTGATAACTCGGACGTGGGACCGATATTTTATCGTTGGATTGGCCGGGATGATGATGGCTTGTGTACTCCAGTTCTTCGTCGCAAACACCGCATGGTGGTACCACGTGGCGGGTTGGGTGACCGCCTGATCCCTGTAAAAAGCGCCGAGAAATTCTGCGAGTGCGTTATTGGGGTTTCTTCATCAGTTGGGGGATATATCTCTATTGCACTCAAAACGCTTTGGGCAGGAGTAGTGTTAACGCCTGTTGATCGGCATAGGGGCCGCAGTCACCCGCGGACCCCTGCCACACCACCGTGCGTACGGGTCCGTACACGGCGGTTCGAGTCAGTTACGCTAGTCTAGTGTCCCATAAGTAAGTAAACTATATCGTCCCGCGAAACATCTAAGATGGAGGAGGGCTTAGATGCGAACCGGGCGACCCAAACGGCCGTTG
>Ga0306920_100013182_pt1 | contig 11250 bp, 12 predicted proteins | sample flu12Cox44000170_FD_204666 | JGI IMG/M metagenome (GOLD analysis project Ga0306920, IMG submission 204666) | Lab enrichment of tropical soil microbial communities from Luquillo Experimental Forest, Puerto Rico - flux4day.12C.oxic.44.000.170 (v2)... | ecosystem: Environmental > Terrestrial >...
CGAGGCACGCCAACGCTCTGCCGAGAGCGTTGACAACCTCTCGTTTCGGGCCGGGAGCGTCCTGGAACTTCCGTTTCCGGCTGCGAGCTTTGATCGTGTCCTCGCAACGCAATTACTCCTCCATGTTCCCGATCACCTGAAAGCCTTGGTGGAGATAAAACGAGTCCTTGCTCCATCAGGGGTTCTCGCCATCACAGAAATCGACTGGGGAACGCTGGTCGTGCAATCGTCGGACAACGAACTAGGGCGCCGATTCAGCGACCTCGCCTGCAGGGGGCTGCGAAATGGGCTCATCATACGAGAGCTTCCAGGCCAACTTCGCGAGCTTGGATTCAATCATATTTGCATCGCGCCCGAAGTGGAGGTCGCGCAGGATCTTGATGCGTTTTATACGTGGTTTGTGGAGCCGTCGCTTAAGCATTTCAAGGGAATTGGGGCATTCTCTGAAGCTGAAGCAGACGCGTTGCTCAGCGACCTGAAGGAGCGGGCACGCCGCGGGCGCTATTTCTCTTCTCGCACTTACTACACAATTCTCGCATCACAATCGAGCTGAAACCCGACTTAACGCCAGGCGCAGATGGAACAATTGACGCTGGGAGAAGCTTCGGATCGCCTTGATCGTCTTCCCCTGTCACGTTTCCACGCGAAGATACTTATCGTCGCTGCCCTGTCGCTGCTGTTCGACACATTGGATACGGCTGTGACTGGTTTTGTTCTCGCATCACTTCGCACCGTCTGGCATTTCGACGCGAAGACGATTGGCGTCGTCTCGGCCATCGGGCTGTCCGGCTATCTCGTAGGCTCTGCCATTTGTGGCTTTATCGCCGATCATGTCGGTCGAAAGAAGACGATCTTGTTCACTCTGATTTTGTACTCCGTCTTCTCTGCGTGCCGAGGGCTGTCTGACACGGTCGGGGTATTTGCCTTCTTGAATTTTTTCACGTGGTTCTTCGTCGGAGCGGAGAGTTCGACTGTTCCGCCATACTTGGCGGAATTGTGGCCCTCACGAATACGAGGAAAACTAGTTGGCTGGATGATGGCTTTCTTCGGAGCTGGCATTGCACTCTCGTCGGTATGGGCCTTGCTGATCATTCCGACTTTGGGCTGGCGCTGGGCGCTGTTTCTTACCGCTCCGTTTGCTCTCGTTGGGGGCCTCATGCGATCGGTGCTGCCGGAATCGCCCAGGTGGCTGATTCGAGTCGGTCGCATAGCCGAGGCGGAAGCTGTTCTCAGGCGAGTCGAGAGTGAGGTTGCGAAGTCCAGCGGCCGAGCTCTACCACCAGTCATTCCCAGCCAAAGCAGACCACCCGTGTATTCAAGGCCTGTTGACCCAAAAGAACTGCTTGGGGCTACGTACCGGAGCACTACGCTCATGCTCTGGGCAGCATGGTTCGCGGAGTACGGCGTACTCTACACGTACCAGATTTTTGTCCCAACCATACTGTCTGCGGAAGGGCATTCCATTGTGAACTCCTTCCGATACTCGGTCGTTATCTATTCCGCGGCAATTCCCGGCTACATACTTGGAGGGTATGTGGTGGAATGGCTCGACCGCAAATACACGATCGTGCTCTCCTTTGCCTCAATTGCTGTGTTTGGAACGCTGTTCGGATACTCGCGATCGCCCGGCCAGATAATGGCTTCCTGTGGACTGACCGTGTTCTTTCTCTCCATTGGATCGACTGCTATCTACACGTACACCCCGGAAGTTTATCCTACCGAGATCAGAGCGACCGCAATGGGCATTGCGTCTGCGTGGGGACGAGTAGGTGCCGTGACAATGCTTTTAGCCTTTGGACATTTATTCGCGATCCACGGAAAATCGCTGTTGTTCTTGATCATCGACCCGATTCTCGTCATTGCCTTAATTGTTGTTCTCTGCATTGGTCCACCAACTCGGGGAAAGCCGCTTCAAGAGGCATAGTTCGGTTCCGCCAGAGAACCCGTGAGTGATTGACGGGCGAACAGGAAGGAATTCTGGAAGTTGGCGCTTACGGAGCCAGCCCCTCGGGGCCAAGCCTATGCCGTCTTCGGGACCTAAAAGGGCGCGGCTGAAAGCCGTGTCTCTCCGCAGACCGGGTTATGAAACACATTCTGGTTACTTCGTCAGCACGACCGGCAGAGGTTGGTCGTAAGGCTGGATCACCGCGCTGATCGATTGCCGTTTGTCAAACTCATCCTGCTTTACGGGGAAGCTCACGATCAACGTCCCGCGCGCCGAGCCGCCAGGCGGGATTTTGGTTTCTGGCAGCAACGCAGGCAACGAATTCTGGCGCAACGGCGGGAACGCCTGGAAGTAGCGTTCGAAGTCCACTGCCGAAGCCGCATCGTCGCTGTATTCCTGAGTAGCAGTCTTAAGCTTGCCTTTCACATCATGAATCCAGAGTGATCTTTCGCCAGTGTTCTGGAAGTTCACGGTGATCGCCACCAACATCGCGTTCTGGCCGGGAATCTCGACCGCTGCAATGTTTTCGATCGCTCCCGCGCCTTGGGGCTTGGCACGCGCAAAAAATAGGGAAATCGCCACCACAACTGCGAGAGCCGCAATTGCAATCAGCAAGATTTTGACAGGGGGCAGCTTGCGCTCGGGCGCCGCCATATCCTGTTGGACACTGATGCCAGCGCCGGGACCGAGGTCAAGCGGGGACCGCGGACTCGGTTCTGGGGCTGGAGGTGGAACGCCTGCCGGATCGCTTTCAGGCTTCATAAGCAGATTCTAGCCTCTCCGTCCCCCAGCCGCGCTTCAAAAGCCGGTCCGAAACCGCTTGGTGCACTGAGTCGGTTACTGCGTGTCTTTCATCGCCCGGGCGAACTTTTCTACGGGCAGGGTATTCAGCACGTCATCTTTCGTCAGCCAGCCTCGCCGCGCCTGCAGCACGCCGAAGCAAATCTTCTCCATGTGCGAGGTGTGGTGCGAGTCGGTGTTGATGACGATCTTCACGCCATGATTCTTTGCCTGCCGCAAGTGCACGTCATTCAGATCGAGCCGGTCCGGGTACGAGTTCAATTCCATCGCAACTTTGTTTTTGGCGGCCGCTTTCAGAATGGCATCCATGTCGAAGGCATAGGCGTCGCGCCGGAGCAGCAATCTTCCCGTGGGATGCCCTAGAATCGATGTGTTCGGATTGTTCACGGCCCGCAGCAGGCGGTCGGTCATCTTGGTGCGGTCTTGATTGAATTGCGAATGCACGCTGGCTATGACCAGATCCATCTGCGCCAACACATCGTCCGACAGATCGAGGTCGCCGTCGCCGAGGATGTCGACTTCAATTCCCGCAAATATGCGAATTCCTTCCATGCGCTCGTTGACCGCCCGAATGCGCGCGATGTGTTCGACGGCGCGCTTGTCGTCGAGACCATTCGCAAAGGCCAGGTTCTTCGAGTGGTCGGTGATGGCCATGTATTTGTACCCGCGGGCTCGGGCAGCCTCGGCCATCTCCTCAATCGTGTTCTTGCCGTCGGTCTCGATGGTGTGCATGTGCACATCGCCCTGCAGATCGTTCTGTGCAATCAGGGCAGGGAGTTCATGGCCGGCGGCCAACTCGATTTCGCCCAGGTTCTCACGCATCTCCGGCGGTATGTAGTCGAGCTTCAACTTCGCGTAGATTTCTTCCTCGGTTTTTCCAGCGACCGGCTTTTCGGTTTCCAGTGAGGCCAGACTGTACTCGCTGAGTGTGTATCCCATCCTCAGTGCGCGCTGACGCAGGGCGACGTTGTGCGCCTTCGATCCGGTGAAGTACTGCATGGCCGCGCCAAACGAATCCGGGGGGAGCAACCGAACATCCACTTGCATCCCGCTGCGTAGGTGGAAGCTGATCTTATTGTCTCCGCTCGCAATCACATCCATGAGTGGCGGATACTTCGCTACATATTCGATGGCTTGCTGGCGCGTCGTATCGTCCACACAGCATTTGCCTGTGACCAGAATGTCGAGATCGCCGATTGTCTCGCGTCCACGGCGAAGCGAGCCTGCGGTGGTGATCTTTTCGACCCCGGGGAAACTTGAAAGGTAAACCTTCAGCTTCTCCGCCTCGGTCTCGGCGGCGTCGATCAGGAAGCGCCCGCCAATGCGGCGATAGTCTTCGATCGCCTTCAGCAACTTGGTTTCGTGCTTCTCGCCCATGCGCGGTAGTTCGCGAATTTTGCCCTCACGGGCGAGCTTCTCCAGCCCATCGACGTCGGAAATCTGGTAGGCGCTCCAGATCAACGCGATGGTCTTCGGTCCGAGGCCCTGAATCTTCAACAACTCCAGCATTGACGGGCGATATTTGGAGAGCAGTTCTTTGTGTAGCGAAAGCTGACCCTCTTTGAATAGTTCCTGCAGATTCGCCAGCATGCCTTTGCCGATGCCCTGAATCTCCAGAATCTTCTTAGGTTCACCGATCAGGTCGGCGATCCGTTGCGGCAGGTTTTCGATCGCTTGTGCGGCGTTGCGGTAAGAGCGGATGCGGAATGAATCCTGCCCATCGATCTCGAGCAGGTCGGCAGTCTCGTAAAGCAGATTTGCGATCGCTTTGTTTTCCATGGAGGGGACGAACCCTACGGCGATAAGAGTAAACAAGACCGAGGCTGGAGGCTAGAGGAGCACAGAGATGGAATTCGGGAAACGACACAACCCCCGAAGCCAGGGCCGCGTCTCCACCGCGCGGTAGGAGTGACTGTGAAAGGGAATCGAACTGAACTGCAGACTATGCCGGCTTGGTAACGTTCGCGGCTTGGGGTCCCTTTTGACCCTGAACGATTTCGAACTCAACCGCGTCTCCCTCTTGCAGGCTCTTGTAGCCCTCCGAGGTGATCGCGCTGTAATGGACAAAAACGTCCGGGCTTCCATCTTCACGGCCGATGAACCCGTAGCCTTTTGCGTTGTTAAACCACTTCACAGTACCTTTCAGTCTTTCCACAAGCGCCCCCTGAGCCAGGCGACTGCAGCGTACCCAGTCCGGTGCAAGAGGTGTAATCACCGGACCTGCCTGCCCACTTTCTGGGCACATTGTGGGACTGCGAATTGGGGCTGTCAAGGAGACAGATCACTTAACACCCCTTGATTTTAGGGACTTTCGTCCACTTTGGAATTGCGCTAACCAGAGGATCCCGGCGATGGTCTTGGCATCCCGGATCACTCCCCGGAGGACCATTTCGACCGCCTTGGAGAGCGCGACCATGTGGATCTCGATCACCTCGTCATCTTCGGGTTCAGCGGCTCCCTGGCGCAAACGCCGCGCCCAGTATAGGGTCATGGGTTCGGCAACGAAGCCGGGGCTGGCGAAGAAATGGAGAATGCGTTTCCATGTCTTAGCGGTGTACCCGGTCTCCTCGATCAACTCGCGCTTGGCCGCCGGGAGCGGTTTCTCTCCCTTGTCGATGCGACCCGCGGGAAGCTCCCAGAGGAACGACGAAGCCGCGTGCCGGTATTGTCTCTCGAGTAACACCAGAGGCTCTGGCCCGCTCTCGTCGGTCGCAAGCACGACCACCGAGCCGGTGTGGCGGACGACCTCGCGCAGTGTCTTCACACCGGTCGGTTCGAGCACCTGCTCGGATGTGACCCAGAACGCCGGACCACGATAGACCACCTTGGATGAGAGGATGCGAGCAAATTTGCGTTTCGAGCGCGCTGACTTTGCCATGTGTCCAATATATTCGAGGCGTCTTTGGGAAGGGAATTGCGTCGCAGGCACAGCGCGTGGCTCCACCCTTACTATCAGGTAGACTGCCGCGCTGCTATCCTGCGAAGACGCATGCGAGCCAGGCTGACAATTGCGGTGGTGGGCACCGGCAGTTTGGGAAGTGTGCTGGCAGTGTTGTTGCACGAAGCTGGTTTCAGAATTCGCGAAGTCGTGTCGCGTGCTGGGACAGCCTCCCGCCGTCGTGCCCGTGCCTTGGCTAAGCGGGTAGGAGCTCGGGCTCTCGTTATCGGAGATCCAGGGCTCACGGCGAACGTGATCTGGTTGTGCGTGCCGGATCGCGAGATCGCAAGCTGCGCGCGCGGTCTCGCTGCGTCGATTCCAGACTGGAAAGGACGAGTCGTTCTCCACTCCAGTGGGGCGTTGGCCGGTGACGAACTCGGCGTCTTGCGCGCCCGCGGAGCAAAAGTCGCATCCGCGCATCCGCTCATGACGTTCGTGCATGGCTCCCGGCCGTCGCTGGCAGGAGTCGGGTTCGCGGTAGAAGGCGATCGTGCAGCGCGGCAGATTGCGCGCGAAATGATCTCGAAGCTGGGGGCAGAGTTCTATCCGATTTCCAAGAAGCACAAGGCTGTCTACCACGCATGGGCGACGTTCGCTTCGCCCCTGGTGACCGTGTTGCTCGCAGTCTCAGAAGAAGTGGCGTTGGCGGCGGGCATCCGCCGCCCCGAGGCTCGCCGCAGACTGGCTCCGATCCTGCGCGAAACCGTCAACAACTATGCCCGAGTCGGCGCGGGGCCGAGCTTCAGCGGGCCCATTGTGCGCGGCGACGCGGCGACGGTCGAGAAACACCTGCGAGAGTTCGTGAATCTTCCCGAGGCCGCGGATGTGTACCGCGCACTTGCGCTGGCTGCGTTGAAGACGCTGCCAGCCAGAAATCAAGAAGCGCTGGAAAGAGTTTTGAAAACCCGGTTGCGGGGAGCGGGTCGTGGGCGACGAGCTAGCGCGAAGTAAACAAGTGGCCCATCTTTTCTTTCTTCGTCTTTAAATACTCTTCCGCGTACTCGGTGGTTGCGACTTCGCAGGGAACGCGTTCCACCACTCGTACGCCACCGCGCTCCAAAGCCGCGACCTTGTCCGGATTGTTTGAGAGTAAGCGCACCTCTGGGATACCAAGCGCCTTGAGAATCTCGGCTGGCAATGCAAACGCGCGCTGGTCTGCCTTGAAGCCAAGTCGCTCGTTTGCTTCCACGGTATCGAGTCCTTCGTCCTGTAGTTGGTAGGCCTGCAGTTTGGCCATCAGACCGATGCCGCGTCCTTCTTGTTGTTCATAGACGAGAACTCCGGCCCCGGCTTCTGCGATCAGCCCCAAAGCCATCTCGAGTTGCTCGCGGCAATCGCAACGCAGTGAACCGAACACGTCGCCGGTCAGGCATTGCGAGTGAATGCGCACGAGCGGGGCCGTGCTACGCACGTCGCCCATGACCAGCGCGACAGCTTCTTCTTTCTTTGCGGTCGCCCCATCGCCGGCCGCACCCTGGGGCGACGGCAGAATACCCTCAAATCCATGAATTCGAAACGTACCCCACCGCGTAGGAAAATCCGCCGAAGCCACTTCCCGGACTGTGATCGAAGACTTCACCATGCGATTATAGATGCCGCGACAAATGGGGAGGGAGCGGAGCCACTTTCTTGGCGGAAAGGCTGACGGATTCCGATTCTGGAGGCGGTAAGCACTTGGTGGGAATGGCCAACGCTGCTAAACTGCTGGAGTCTCTCCGCAACATCCTGCCTGTGGGGCTATAGCTCAGCTGGGAGAGCGCATCGTTCGCAACGATGAGGTCGTCGGTTCGATCCCGACTAGCTCCACCATATTTTCAATAGCTTGCGGATATGTGCTTCTAACAGCGTCCGGTTTTGTGTCGTGGTTTGTGTCGTAACCCTCCGATTTACTCCTTGCATTTACGGTTTCTGCCTGCTGGGTCGAGAGCGAGTCCAGTGCGGTTCGCTTGGCCTGTAGCCGCACATGGGAGTAATGCGCCAGCATCTTCGGCGAGACGTGGCCGGCAATAGCCATGACAGTGCTGTCGCTAGCTTGAGACTCGGCGAGTTCAGTTGTGGGAACTCTCCCTATAGTCAATACAGGCATCGCGTTGAATCAATGACTTACCGTCGTTAATTCGAAAAAAAGACCAACCTCGACATGTCGCGACGAACGGATCGGGTCGGCGGTATGGAGAGATTGTATGGGTGGGAGTGTGTGGAAGCGATTGATAAGCATACACTTAGTCAAGCCTGATGATAACTCCCCATAGCGTTTTGATCGCGTCGATCAGCCACGGTCCCAAACCGAGATCTCGGATTAAAAAAGGAGATCCTCTGGTCGATGAGTGTAATTGATTCCATGACAATGTCGGCTCCGACACCCGAGTAAAGTTGGTGGTGCTAAAGCCAACCAACAGGCTCGGGAGAAAGGAGCCGAACAATGATCATTATAGGAGTAGATTTCCACCCCGAGTTTCAGCAAATCGCTTCGGTGGATACTGATACCGGAGAGTTCCTGGAAAAGCGATTGGCACATCCCGAAGAGGCGGAGAAGTTTTACCGTGGGCTGACCGGGAAGAAGGTGCGAGTCGGCATGGAAGCCAGCGGACATGCACACTGGTTCGAGCGGCTGCTGGCCGAACTGCAGTTTGAGTTGTGGATCGGGGATGCCGCCGTGATCCGGACCAAACGAGTACGCAAGCAGAAGACGGATCGTCAGGACGCACAACTGATCCTTGGTCTACTGCTGGAAGATCGGTTCCCGCGGATCTGGGTGCCGAGTGGGGAGAATCGCGATCTGCGGCAACTGCTCTGGCACCGGCACCGCATGGTGCAGGCGCGCACGCGGATCATGAATCAACTGCAAGCCGTGGCTCTCAATGAAGGACTGCGTTGCAAAAAGCGTTTGTGGCGCGAACGCGGACGGCAGCAGCTGGAATCATTTCCGCTAGCCCCGCAGGCGAACCGGCGACGACATGATTTGCTGGAGTTGCTGGATCGACTGAGTCCAACCATCGCAGAACTGAGCCAGGCGATCGAGCAAGAAGTGGAGAAGTGCCCGGCCGCGCAACGCCTGATGACCCATCCCGGAGTCGGTGCCTTAACCGCGCTGGCCTTCGTGCTGATCCTCGGAGACGCAAATCGGTTTCATTGCGGCAAGCAGGTGGCCAGCTATCTCGGACTGGTGCCGCTGGAAGACTCCAGCGGCAATCGGAGACGGCTCGGACACATCACCAAGCAGGGGAGTTCGATATTGCGCTTTCTGCTGGTGGAAGCGGCGCAGGTCACGGTGCGCAGCTTGCCGGAATGGCGCAGTAAGTACTTCCATCTGACGCTGCGGCGGGGAAGGAAGATCGCCAAGGTCGCGATGGCGCGGAAACTCGCCGTTTGCCTGTACTGGATGTGGCGCAAGGGATGGAACTACGAGCAAGTTAGAAAGTTCGGTTCGCACGCGGGACAGCCTGGAAATCGCCATGGTGTGCAGTCGAACACCGAGTAATTGATTGGGCATCCCGCTCCTCTTTACGGAGGAGTCTGAAGTAGTAATCATGATCGCAGCTGCGACCGAAGAGATGCTTGGGTCGAACTGAGTTTCTGACCTGAAATGATTACGAGCGAGCCGGTGGTTGGTATGGCAGTTCTTCAACTAGAGCGAAATGGCGCTCTCTTCCGAGTGCACGGACGAGTACGCTCCAAAAGTGCTTGACACCGCCGACATTGTCAGAGACGCGATTTTTCACCAACTCCCCTCAAGGTTACTGAGCACTGATTTCAATGAACCAGCCAGCAAAACGGTCAAGTTGGCGTCGCGCTATAGTTATGACTCTCTTCGCGTTGGCTATTTCGCCTAGTGGTGAACTGGAAAGGAGCAAAGCATGAACTGGGTAATCCTGGTTGTTGCCGGGATCTTCGAGATCGGATGGGCCATCGGGTTGAAATACACAGAAGGCTTCACCCGGTTTTGGCCCACTGTTGGAACGGTCTTGGCGATGGTAGTGAGCCTTGGCCTTCTTGGTGTGGCCATGAAGGGCCTTCCCGTTGGTACGGCCTACAGTGTTTGGGTTGGCGTTGGAGCGGTCGGCACTGTGATACTTGGAATCTTGCTGCTAGGAGAACCCGCAAGCGTCGCCCGAATCGTTTCCGTTGTGCTCATCCTCGCGGGAATTGTGGGCCTCAAGGTCTCGAATTAGCGCCACAAGCCGAGCTGGCGTAATCAGGCGTTTACGCTCAAAACCCCTCCGGCTCAGGGGGCAATGAGTGAAGTGCGTGGGGGTTGCTCAATCACCTTCTGTTCGGGTAACACGCGGATAGGGTTTACCTGCCATTAGCCATCCAGCCTCTTTGGTGTATATGTGTTCAGTACCGCACTTTGTACAGATGCAACACCCGTACATGGGATGACGCCACTGCTTTTGATCGTTGTTCCCGCAGTTTCGACAGGTTTTAAGCAGAGGGTACGATTCAGAGTTCATAGACGTTCCACTTGATTCCATTTTACGCCGACGAGAATCGGTAACTGTCGTAATCAGGCAATATGAAAACGCCATGACCACCAGAACGGAATTGTTTCGATTAAACGGCGCCGTCGAGCGTGATCCGGCCATCGATCGCTGGATGAAGGAGCATACAGGTGAATTGGGAGCCATCGCGCAGAAGTGGTTTGAGGTGATGCGAAAATGCGGAGACGAAGTTCGGGAGCTTTTGCATGACGGCTGTCCGACCGCATGTCTGGGAGATGCGGCCTTTGGCTACGTCAACGCATTCACGTCGCACGTGAACGTAGGATTCTTTCAAGGCGCAGCGCTACTAGATCCGGGTCGCTTGCTGCAAGGTACCGGCAAGTACATGCGCCATGTAGAGTTGAAACCAGAAACGGCCACAGACGCCGCTGCGCTCGCCAGGCTCATTGAGGCGGCATACGCGGATATAAAGGGGCGAGTCGAACACGGCTAGCTCAAGAGAGACGTACGCAGATTTAAGGGTCAATGAGTGTAATCAGTTTTGCGCCAATTAACAAGGCCAAAGTGCATTGCGCGTAGAATCGCCCTTTGTATTCAGCGGTTAGCGCAATGTATCTCCGTTTCGTCACAACTCGAATTGACGAAGACTCCCACCAACCCCAAGGAGTGTTCGTGGCCGCCTATGCTCTTCTCGATTCAGGTGACCTTACCCGGGACGAGTGGAAGCTCGTACGAGAAATCCTTGACTGGTTTAACAAAAACCTGCCGCACCCGCCGAAGAATTTCACAACGGGCAGAGCCATTTTCTGGTTTAAATCTAATGCGGAAGAGAGCATCCGCAACATCTGGGAACTGGTCCATGTGCTGCGACACCATGGGTATTACGTCGAAGTTCACAAATGCCGACGGCTGGGAAACATTCTTTACGAAGATAAGCTCCAAGTTGCCGCATACCCGTCGAAGCTCGATGGAAGAATGACCGTGCAGTGAGTGTTTGCCTGACGTAATCAGGTGATTTCACTCATCCTATGAGAGAGGATGTCAAGCAAAAACACTTCCCCACTCCTCTCCGTGAGACCTCGATTCGGTGCTTGCATCCAGGCCCCCTTCTTCTTCGCAGAGAG
>Ga0306920_100013184_pt1 | contig 11250 bp, 12 predicted proteins | sample flu12Cox44000170_FD_204666 | JGI IMG/M metagenome (GOLD analysis project Ga0306920, IMG submission 204666) | Lab enrichment of tropical soil microbial communities from Luquillo Experimental Forest, Puerto Rico - flux4day.12C.oxic.44.000.170 (v2)... | ecosystem: Environmental > Terrestrial >...
CGGAAGATAACCAGCGGGGCGGAGCATGGCTGGCCGCTGCCATGGACGCGAGTTGGACCACCGCCGAGGCGTTGCTGAGCCATCCCGAGCTGGCAGATGTGTTATCCGAACGCCACCGCATCATCGTGAACGACTGGCACGCCGCCGCGCTGGCCACGCTCACTGGCCGCAGCCTTGAGCGGGCTGCGGCAATCTTGAACCAAATCGACTTCTCGGCGCGATCCCTGCGCGATGACCTCGACGGTTCGCGCATCTCGGCAACTTTGCTTCATGCTGCCTGCGATCTGATCGATCACGCGGCAGACCTTGCCGCACAAAGCGGTGTGCTCATCGACGACAACCAACGATGCTGGCGGCGATTTCGGCAACGGGTCGATGAACTCCCGGGCGCCGCTCCACAACCATGACCAGGCCATTGCAGAGCGCCGCGTAGCCGCAGGGTCGCGTCGATGACCGGGAGCGTTGATCTGGTCGACCCGCCGGCGCTGACCAGGTCGCCGCAAGGGCCGCAGAGGCGGCTGATCGACTCCAGGCCGTGCACTGCTTGCGCGTCCAACGGTGTGTAGACACCTATCGCACGATCGCCAAGTAGCAGCCGCCGTGGCCGGCATGTGTCTGGGCGGCAGTGGCGACGCGCCCGCCGATCCCGGCGCACGATCCACATCGAGCAACACGAACCGACCGGCTCGAGCCGATTATTGCCCGAGCTCGGGGGCCGTGGTGAGGGGGACGCTAAGTGGTGGGCCTCGTCAACTTGGTGAAAGAGATCAGCGTCGGGGCGTCGATGGTGGCCGTGGATCTTTACGTGGTGGTGAGGACGTTCAGATCGGTGAGTAGGCGGCGGACGTGTTCTTCGATGTCGTCGCGGGTGGGGCGCACCGCCTCGAGGGTTTGGCCGGCCGGGTCGAGTAGGTCCCAGTTTTCGTAGCGCTTTCCGGGAAAAATGGGGCAGGCGTCACCGCATCCCATGGTGATGACCACATTGGCAGCTTGGACGATTTCATCGGTCCAGGGTTTGGGGAATTCGTCGGTGATGTCGATTCCTACTTCGGCCATTGCCTGCACGGCGGCGGGGTTGATCTGGTCACCGGGTTCGGATCCACCGACCAGCCCACGGCCTGATCGCCAGCCAGATGGGCGAAGAAGCCCAGCGCCCCTTGCGAGCGCCCGGCGTTGTGGGTGCACAAGAACAGCACCGTCGGTTTGGCGTCGGTGATTTTGCCTTCCACGCGCGCTAGTGTTAAAGGCCGCCCACGATCGCTAGCTGGCCGACGCGTGCGACGGCGATGTGTTGAGCGTGTCGATAGCGGCCTGCAATCTTGTGGTGACTTCGCCGGCGATCGGTTGAAGCGCCGCTTCACCGGTAACCTCTACCAGGACCTGCGGGTTCATCGCCTCCACCAGCACCCGGTCGTCGTGCTCGGGATCACTGCGCACCACGACGTTGCACGGCAGCAGCACCCCGATCTGGCGGTCGAAGTTGAGGGCACGGTGCGCCAGGGCAGGATTGCAGGCCCCAAGGATCAGGTAATCCTCCATGTCCTCGCCGAGCTTGGCCTTGATTGTCGCCTTGACGTCGATTTCGGTGAGCACGCCAAAGCCCTGCTGGGCCAGGGCTTCTCGGGTGCGTGCGACGGCGTCGTCGAACCCGGTGTGCAGGGCGGTCGACAGTGCAATACTCACGCTCACGCTGATTCCTTTCGCATGTCGGGGATGGTTAGCGGTTGGTGACGGCGTCGACTTCGGTGTACATGCCGGCGCCGTAGTGCCCGGCGATGTTGCACAGCAGCTCGTAGCGGCCCGGGGCCAAGGTGAGGGTGGTCCAGGCGTTGGCTGCCGGCAGGACGCCGTCACCCTTGTCGGCGCCGCAGCTGCGGGAGGCCTCGCCGAGGCTGCCGGTTTCGTCGACTTGGCCGTTGGCGCCGATGGCGCGCTGGCCCGGGTATTGGCCGGGGGTCAGCGGCAGCACGATCACCTCATGGGTCAGTGCTCCGGTGTTGTGCACCCGCAGTGAGACCTGACCGGCCGGCACGGTGGAGGGCACGGCAAAAATCCGCTGCATGGCCATGCCGGGCCAGGGATATCCGTTCTGCCAGCCATATCCGGTGTTCGGGCCGTACGGGCCCGCGTTCCGGTTGTAGGGGCCAGGGCCCATCATCGCGGGGCCCATCGGGCCCATGTCGGTGAGGGTGACATCAACCACCGAGCCCGGCACTGCCGGCGTCGCGCATGAGCCCGTCCACGCTGGCGGGCGCGCGCTCAGGTCCGTCCCGAACGGACCGAAGGCGGCCAGTGCGGCTGTGGTCCCCACACCGAGGACCAGGACGGCGGCTGCGATGATCAGGACCAGCCGCCGCTGGGAAGCCGTGGTGCTCACCGGTGTTCGCGCAGCAGCGTGACTCGCCGCTGGAACTCGTCGGCGTCGATCTCGCCGCGGGCAAACCGTTCGGCCAACACGTCTTGGGCCGCCGAGCCCTGCTGCGCGCCGCCCGCACCGCGGTGCTCACCGGTGAAGTAGCGCACCGCCGCAACAATCCCGGTGATCACCACCGCGAAAAACGCCACCAGCACCAGGGCGGTCAGGATCCAGCCCCCCAAACCCCAGCCGCCGTTCCACATCCAACCGTTGCCGCCCCAGCCGCACATCATCGTTCTCCCTTCATGGTGTCTGATCGGATTGGCCTTGATGACAGGATGTGCCTACCCGGTCGGCTCGGATAGGGCCGAAAGTCCAACCGGCAGACCCCCGCCGCGGCGCAGGCGGCGCGGATTGTGAACCCATCGCATGAGGCCGACCGACTGCTTCGGGCGTGTGCCTCAACCGCCCACCAACGTGGGTGTCGCCGCCGCCGGCGGGAGCGGCCGCCTCCGCGTTGCAGACGCATCGCCGCGATGGCGGGACCGCTCTCATGACGGCCTCGGCGTGTTGGCCGCAGCCGCCCCAGCCGGTCTTGCCGCACCGCGGGCACTGCACGGGGTAACACATACGCGCTTCTCCTGATTACTGGTACTGGTGTCGCTACGCGCTGGCCGCGGCCTTGCGCGCGATGATCGAGGCGCGCACCGTGTCCATGTCGAGGGCCTTGATCTTGGTGATCAGGTCCTCGAGGACCGTCGGTGGCATCGCCCCGGGCTGGCTGTAGACGAGGATGCCGTCGCGGAACGCGATGATCGCGGGTATCGACCGGATCCCGGCGACCGCGGCCAGCTCGGGTTCGGTTTGGGTGTCAACCTTGGCGTGCACGATCTCGGGGTGAGCCCGCGAGGAGCGCTCGAAGATCGGGGCGAAGGCCCGGCACGGCCCGCACCATGGCGCCCAGAAATCGATGAGCACGATCGGTTTATCCACGATCGTCGATTCGAACTCGTCAAAGGTGAGGTTTCGGGTTGTCATCGCGGTGTCTTTCAAACGTGTTGTGGTGTGGATGATTGGGGGGCCGGACGGGTTTCCGCCCACCGGGTGTAGCCGCCGGCCAGGTCGGCGACCCGCCGCAGTCCCTGCGCACGCAGCAGCGATGCGGCCACGCTGGAGCGCCAGCCGCCCGCGCAGTGCACGATGATCGGCTTGCCGGTGGGCACCTCGCCCAGCCGTGCGCGCAGCTGCGCCAGCGGGATGTGCATCGCGCCCGGGATGGTGCCGTCGTCCAGTTCGCCGGGGTTGCGGATATCGAGCAGGGTGACCGCATCCTCGGCCAGCAACCGCTCCAATTCGGCCGCGGTGACCCGCGGCGCCGCGTGAACCAGGTCAGCCAGGTCGGCGGGGAAGGCGCCGTCATCATCGACGGTGAAATACCCGATGGCGTTGTCGGAGCCGATGCGGGCCAGCCGCATCGCCGCAACTTGCTCGTCACCCGGGGAGGTGATCAGCGCGATCTTCTCGCCGACCTCGGCGACCATGCCGCCGGTCTCGGCGAAGCGCCCATCGAAGCCGACATTGACCGACCCGCGCAGATGCCCGGCGGCGAAGTCGTCCACGCACCGGGTGTCCACGACGCGGATCCCGGTATCGAGGGCCGCGCGGATCTGGCCCGGGGTCATGGCGGGTATCGTGCGGGCCTGGTCCAGCAGCGGGTGGACACGCTTGTTCATCGCCGCATCCACCGCGAAGTAGGCCGGGGCGGCGGGCTGGCCGTGGGTGATCAGCTCGACGAAGTCGTGCTCGCTCATCGGCCGCACCGACGGATTGGTGCGGCGCTGCTCGCCGATCGTGGAGGTCAGTTCGGCCGACAGGTTCTTGCCGCACGAGGAGCCCGCGCCGTGGGCGGGCATCACGGTCACGTGATCGGGCAGCCGCAGCAGCTTGTCGTGGATGCTGTGATACATCGCCCGGGCCATGTCGGTGGTCGAGCTGTCTCCGATGTTGACCAGGTCCGGGCGGCCGACGTCGCCGATGAACAGGCAGTCACCGGTCAGCACCGCGGCGGGTTGAGCGTCGGGATGCGCGCGCACCAGCACGCTGATCGACTCCCAGGTGTGCCCGGGGGTGGACAGGATCTCCAGGTCGACCTGCCCGAGTGAGATGTGTTCCCCGTCGGCCAGCCGCCGGATGGGGTAGTCGGTCTCGGCGACCGCGCCAAACCCGATCCACGCCCCGGTAGCCGCCACCAACTCCAGGTGCCCGGAGACGAAGTCGGCGTGAAAGTGGGTGTTCATCACCCCCTCGATGGTCAGGCCATACTTGTCGGCGTCGAGCAGGTAGTCGGTGATGTCGCGGCGCGGGTCCACAACCACGGCGCGCCCGGTGGTTTCGTCACCAATCAGATACGACGCGTGCGACAGGCACTCGATGTAGTGCTGCTCGAGAATCATCGGCCTTGTTCCTTCTCATCCGCTGCGGTAACGCCATCCTGGCATATACCCCTACGGGTATGTCAAGTACCCGGCGGGGTATTTTATTCCAACTTGACGATACCCCCATGGGTATGTCTACACTATCTGGCACGATACCCGGTGGGGTATGCAAAGGATAGTCGAAAGCTGTGAAGGGACCTCATGACCACCTCCGCCCCGATCACCATTGACCCGCTACGGCTGCAGACGCTGCTGGAATCGGGCGCCGCCCCCCGGCTGCTCGACGTGCGCACCCCGGCCGAGTTCGAAAGCGCACACATCGTGGGCTCCTACAACGTTCCGCTCGATCTGCTGCGCGAGCATCGCGACGAGATCGTCGAGCACCTCGACCACGACGTCGTGCTGGTGTGCCGTTCCGGTCAGCGCGCCGCCCGGGCGGAGGAGAGCCTGCGCGGGGCCGGGCTGGGCAACGTGCACATCCTCGAGGGCGGCATCGCGGCATGGCAGGCTAACGGCTTCGCGGTCAACCGCGGCGCCCCACGGTGGGATCTGGAGCGGCAGGTCCGCTTGGTCGCCGGCTCGGTCGTGTTGTCGGCGATTCTGGGCAGTATCGCGGTGCCGAGACTCAAGTGGCTGGCCGCTGCGATGGGCGGTGGTCTTGCGGCAGCAGCACTGACAAATACGTGCGCGCTGGGCACGCTTCTGTCACGTCTGCCCTATAACCGCGGCCGAAGCTGCGACCCGCAGACGCTGGCGGCCCAACTCGCGACATGTCCGGCCGAGCGGGCCCAAGCAAGCTGACGACCATGATCGCGCTGAGTGTCGCGCTGGCCGTCATCGTCGGCGTCTCGCTGGGCCTGCTCGGCGGCGGGGGATCCATCCTGACCGTGCCGCTGTTGGCGTATGTGGCCGGCCTGGAGCCCAAACACGCCATCGCCACCTCGCTGCTGGTGGTCGGGGTGACCAGTGCGGTCGGCGCGATCACCCACGCGCGGGCCGCACGGGTGCACTGGCGGGTGGCCGTGCTCTTCGGTGTCGCGGCGATGGCCGGCGCCTACGCCGGCGGGCGGCTGGCCCGCTTCGTGCCCGCAACCGTGCTGATGCTCGCGTTCGCCGCGATCATGATCGCCGCCGCCGTGGCGATGCTGCGCGGCCGCAAGAACACCACCGGGGCCGGTGGAAGCCACACGCTGTCGATGGTCAAAATCGCCGCACTGGGCAGCGCCGTGGGAACGATCAGTGGGCTCGTCGGCGCCGGTGGGGGCTTCCTGCTGGTGCCCGCGCTGGCCCTGCTCGGCGGGCTGGCGATGCCGGTCGCGGTCGGCACCTCGCTGGTCGTGATCGCGATGCAATCCCTGGCCGGGCTGGCCGGTCATTTGGCCAGCGAACACATCGACTGGCGGCTGGCCGCGATGGTCACCGCGGCCGCGGTCATCGGAGCCGTCATCGGCGGGCGTCTGACCGCGCTGGTGCGACCCGCCGCGCTGCGCCAAGCGTTCGGCTGGTTCGTGCTGGTGATGGCCTCGGTGATCCTTGCCGAACAGACCAATCCGGGAATCGGCGCAGCGGCCGCAGCGTTGACCCTGGCCGGCGCCGCCATGTACGTCACCTGCAGCCGCACCACGTACTGCCCGCTGCGCCGGCTCATCCGCACGCAGGTCAACGCGGGTGCGACCTGACAGTCCCGGATACCCCGCCGGGTACCATTCCAATAACGACCATGAAGGGAAATCAGACGAAAATGATGCGAGATGACGACAGCATCAGCGCGGTGCTGAACCGGCTGCGCCGCGCGCAAGGCCAACTCGCCGGGGTGATCGCGATGATCGAGCAAGGCCGTGACTGCAAAGACGTGGTCACCCAACTCGCCGCGGTCTCGCGCGCGCTGGACCGGGCCGGCTTCAAAATCGTGGCCACCGGGTTGCGCGAATGCATCACCGGGCAGGGCGCACAGGGCAGCGCGCCAATGAGCGAAGCCGAACTCGAAAAACTGTTCCTGGCACTCGCCTGAGAACCGGGCCGACCAGCGTGTGCCGAAAATGCCGAAGGCCACCCGTTCATTGGCCACGCCGATTGTCGTGCCATGGGTCAGCCATGACCGATTTGTCGTCGTGACTACCCGGCCAGGTGATCGAGCCAGTCCGGTCAGGGACGTCGAAGTAGCGGGGTCGAGTCATTGAGCGGCGGGACCGATAAACATGCCACGTGGGATGCGGCCTACGTGCTGGGTTCGCTGCCGCGTGCGCAGCGCCACGAGTTCGAGACCCACCTATCGGCGTGCGCATCGTGTCGCAACGCGGTCGGTGAGCTCGCCGGCATGCCCTCGGTGCTGTCGCTGCTGAGCGCCGATGACGTCCGCGTCGTTGATGAGGGGGATTGCCCCAGCGCAGACGTGCCGGCGCTGCGGACGCAGGTACTTGCTTCGTTGCTGGCTGCGCTGCACCGCCGATAGCGTCGGTCGGTCGCGCTGCGCTACGTCGGGCACGGGCAGCAGCGGCCGTCCTGGCTGTCGGACTCGCAGTGTCGCCTCACCCACGCCCTCGCAGCCCGACCACGCCGCCGCAGCCCAGCCCGGCAGAGACGGCGATGACACGGGTCATTCCGAATACCCTTCACGCCACCATGACAGCGCAGGGAAACCCGTGGGTCACAGTCGCCGGCAGCGCCTCGCTGCCCATCAGCCAAATCGCCTCGGTAGAAATCGTTTCCGCCAGCGACGCACACGTGCTGCTGCAGCGCAAGCTCTCAACGGCTTGACCGCGAGAGCCGACAGCCGCCGCGGCTGAGCCCCACAAACAACAAGAAGAAGCAAGGAGAGCAGGAGCAGCAGCAGCGCTTGCGGCGCTGCTGCTTTGTTTGCCTTCTGGCCCTCCGATTATGGCCGGCGGTCCACTGCGCGCAAGGACACGGCTCCGCTGCGCTAACGCTCCGCTTCGGCCCTACGGGCTCGCAAACTTTTCTCGGCTACTCGCAGGGCTCGCTGGGAAAACTTTGCGCCCGGACCTTGCACTCCGTCGCCGGCTGGCTCGGGAACCAGTTCGAGCGGGCGCCGGCGGGTCGCGCCCGCGCACCGATCGAAGCACGCTGCGGCACAACAGTGTCCCTCACCGACGTCTCACCACAAGATGGCCTCAGCTGAGCCCAATAGCGCCGCAGCCACCGCATCAGCATCCCAGCCACAGCGCACCGCCACGGCCCTGGCACGCCGCGCGGCCACGCCCGCTCCCCGGGTCCGTATCGCCGCGCGGCCGCCGCCGCGCCGGGCGCCCGCCATCATCAGCATGTTGTCGCGCTGCGAACCACCCACCACATGCAGCAGGCCCGTCTCCCCCGGCCGGCTCACACGCACGCACGCCGGGTTGTTCCACCCGTGCAGCGCGCGTACCCACGGCTGCAACGCCACGCCATCACGCGCAGCTGCCAACGCATAGCGGTTCGCGCGCAACATGATCCGCTCACCACCGCCGCGCCGGACCCAAAACCGACCATAAGAGTCCGCACCGATCGGGCCGACCCAGATCGCGCAATCGTCGGCTCCGGGACCGCTCACCACAAGCCCCTCGAACCGCCTCAGTTCCTCGGCGTCTATGCGCCGATCCACCACCAGCCGTAGTGGTTGCGGACACCCCACACCATTGCTCGCTTCCCGTGCCACCAGACACCGCCCGCGCCGGGGCGCCGCCGACCGGCGCCACACTCAATCCTCACGACACCCACCGACACTTTCGGCACGCCCGAGGCCGCGCCTCAGCTCGACGACTTACCCGGCGGCGCCGCGCATGCCGACTTCGCCCTCCACCGCGGCATCGCTTGCTGCCCATCGGCCGCCGCTCGAGTCGACTGAACCGTTCACAGCCGCGGACCCCAACACGTCACCCCGGTCCCGCTCGGCCAAGCGGATCAGCTCGCGCACCGCCTTCTCCCCTATGCCGGCCATCCGGGCGATCTCGCGCAGACTCTCCCCGCGATCCTTCATCGAGCGCAGAGCAGCGCCGCCCTGGCGCCGCTGCTTCAGCCGGCGCTGCGCCGCCTGCCCGCTCAGCACCTGCACCTTCTCCTTCAGCCAGTCATCGACGGCGTCGGCGCGCTGCTGCGCCGAAAAATACGCCGCCAAATCATCCACGTTGGCCCGCGTGCGCCGCGCCTGCTCCTCCTGGGCGGCCACCGCCGCCTCCCGAGCAGCCCGCCGCGCCGCCTTCGTCGTTGCACTATGACCCATGCCGCACACGCTAAACCCCACCAAAGCCCTTATGCCGCACCCAAACCCAACAACATCGCCCCAATACCCACAACTGCGCGCACCCGCCGCTCACCGACCGCACCAACCCGGCATACCAACCGGCCCCACCCGGCCACGCCGACATCGCGGCAAGTTCACGCAACGAGGTGAACGACAGGACAAAGCTCACCGCGGCGATACCGACCGTCAACCACACAGCCAGGCGCCTGCTGCGGTGGACAAGGTGAAGCAGGCGCACAGCGTCGTCATCGGCCTCCGGGTGCAAAGCTGCAGACCCCGACTTGCCTGACCGACCGGATGATCGCCGCCACCACCGCCGCCACCATGCGGTGTCGTCGGTGACGTCGGCGCCGCGGCCGGGGCGCCCAGGCCGGACAGCTCCGTGCTTCAGCGGCAGCGATACAGGTTTGGCGGGTGTTTCCACGACAGGATGCGGCGCGTTATCGCGAGATGATTCGAAAGTAGTGGTCACGGCCACGGCGCTCCTACCTTCCAAACATCAGCTTGGCCACGTTGTCTACCGCATCGACGAGCACGTACTCGATGAAGATGAACCGGCACCGACCCCGCCTCTCGTCAGCTCTCCGGGGCCAACAAGCGTGCAGCAAGAACGCTAGGTACGTGGGGGGCACTATGCGACGGTCAAACGCCGGTAACGGCGCTCGGCACGAACACCACTCGGGAAATTCGCTCGTTTGACCGTTGCTATCGAAGCCCGCCCACCACGACGATACCCATGTGACGTGCCGAATCGCCCCGTCCCTGACCACCGATCGCAGCCACGCCAAATCCGCGGTGCCACACCGTATCACGGACTGCAAGACTGCAGTCGATAGCCCGCCATCGCAACTGTCGTTGGACGACTCCATATCCCGCGGCCACTCGCCGGTGCGCACTGGTAATACGCCGGCGTTCGCCTCGGCCGCGGCGCAGGCCCAAAACCGTCAGGGCATAAACGCCTTTCACGCCCAGCAGCCGGCCGCATCAACGACCAACTGCTGAACGGGTCCCGGCGTGTGAACGCGCGTCCGCCGCTGGGATGCTGTCGAGTTGAAGCAGTGGATTCGGCAGGTACGCCGTTAGTGGCTGCCCGAACACCCCGCGGTATTCGCAAACGGGTCGCCGCTGACGGTTCGATACGGTGGCAAGTGCGCTACCTAGTTCGCGACGCCGCATCCCCGTCCGGCTGGGTCGAAACATCATCGACATTCGGAACGCTCCGACCAGCACTTCCGCGACACGGTTCACTGTCCCATGAAGCCGCGGCCAAAGGTGGGTGGTGCGAGGCGGCCGAGGCTGATGAAAGCTCACTGGTAAAGACGTCAGTCGTGAGTGATGGAGCGGCGCGGCAAGGCTTAGGTGGCAGCGATGTAGGCGGGCGCGGTCGACGTGGACGGGCATTGCTGCCTCGAGCCACTCTCGCTGGCTGCGTGCCGGCGTCGGCGTCCAGCCAAGCTCGCACACCAATCCTGATCTGTGGTCGGTGCTCGGTCGGTGGATCCGTGACACGCCGTCATTCGAAGTGGTATCTGATGGCGCTATATGGCCAGCTCAGACGGTCATTCGGAGGCTCAGCCATGAGCGTTTGCAGGCTCTCCTAAAGCCGGTGTCGCAGGTTCGAATCCTGCCGGGGGCACTTACTGCTGATGCAGGTCAGCGGTGGTTTTTAAGTGCCCGCCGACCGGCCGTGGCTTGTTCTGGTCGGTGCTGTGGTCGGTGATTTTTTGGCATCAGATGACGCACCGTGGCTGGCGATAGTCACTCGGGCCGCGGCGTCAAGTCGAGAAGGAATGTCGTCCACGTCTGTCGGAAACCGGCGTGCGTAGGCCGCGGTGAGTTCGTCAACGATGTCGCGTGCGTCCGGAACGGAGCGGGCGAGCCGGTTGAGCTTGGTCACGACGAGCGTGTCGCCGCTGCGGCAGGCGGCGAGCGCCTCCCGCTGTGTGGTGAGATCCTGATCGACCGGACACTCGGGCGTAGCCGATCTTCAGCTCCGTCACGCAAATTCGTATGCCGGTTAGCCCCCCCTTCACCGGGAACGATCACCGAACCACTCTTACGGGACGTCGGCACTCCGGTCTGGCCGGGCCGCGGTCAGTCGGTGTCGCCGTGCCGTTTGAGGTTCGGCGGATTCTGGCGGTTGTCGCAACACATGCCTGTAGCGAGCGGATCGCTCGTTGTGTCGAGCGTAGCGGGTAGTGGGGGTCGGCGGCGGGCGC
>Ga0306920_100013185_pt1 | contig 11250 bp, 12 predicted proteins | sample flu12Cox44000170_FD_204666 | JGI IMG/M metagenome (GOLD analysis project Ga0306920, IMG submission 204666) | Lab enrichment of tropical soil microbial communities from Luquillo Experimental Forest, Puerto Rico - flux4day.12C.oxic.44.000.170 (v2)... | ecosystem: Environmental > Terrestrial >...
GTGGCCGCGTCCAGATCTCGCCCCAAGCGGCGCGGGTGATGAAATCCTGGAACTCTTCGCTGAATGGCGTCTTCCGTGCGTTGGCGCGATCGACCCAGGCGTTCCCAAGCACCTTGCGGCGCTTGGCCATTCCGCGCTCGTAACGTTCTCTGTCGTCCATGGGCTTGCCTCTCATTGCAGGAAATTAAGAACGGCTTCGGTGTAAGCCTTCGGCTGCTCCATGTTGGAAATATGCGCAGCATCAAGGCTCACTAACTTGGCCCCTTTGATCTGCTGTTGGATAGCTTCACCGGCCGAGGGCGGCGTGGCGACGTCCTGGCTTCCGACAATGACCAGTGTCGGAGCGTTGATGTTCGGATTGCTTGCGCGAAAATCCATAGCAGCGATCGCGTGGCAGCAGGCGACATATCCCGGGACGTTGGTCGTCACGAATATTTCACGCATCCGATCGATGGTCTGCGGTGCGCGCTTGCGAAAGCCTTCTGTGAACCAACGCTGCATATTGGTTTCGACCATTGCAGGCAGCCCATTTTCGGTTACGAACTTGATGCGATCATTCCAGGGTCCTTTGTCCGGGTAGTAGGAATTGGTGTTGGAGAGGACGAGTTTCTCGACGCGATCGGGCGCGTTGGCTCCCAGCCATTGCCCGACCATGCCGCCCATCGAAAGGCCGCACCAATTGGTCTTCTTGATTTTGAGGGCGTCGAGCACCGAAAGGACGTCTCGACCAAACCGTTCCATGGAATAGGGTCCCTTCGGGACACCAGATTGCCCATGGCCGCGGCGGTCGTAGCGCACCACACGAAAATGCTTTGAAAATTCCGGGACCTGATCGTCCCACATATTCAAATTCGTGCCGAGCGAGTTCGACAGCATCAGCACCGGTGCTCCATCGCGGCCCTCAACTTCGACATGAATTGGGCAGCCGTCATCGGCATTGATCATCGGCATGAAGGTTCTCCCCTAAGATATTCGGATTATTCAGAGTGGCGTGGCGGACACCCATAATGGGCGCCGCGCCTTCTGCAAAGCTCTTTTCAGGGCTCTCTCAAAGGACTAAGCCGGACTGACTAGGTTTGTAGTTTAGCCAGCTGCGAGGAGATGCTCGATGGCAATGACGATGACCGGCGAAGTTCAGCTTCCGGCGACCCGTGAAGTTGTATGGGCGAAGCTCAATGACCCGGATGTACTCAAAGCCTGCATCCCCGGTTGCGAAGAACTCAACAAGACCTCGGACACGGAATTTCAAGCAGTCGCGACAACAAAGATTGGTCCGGTGAAGGCACGTTTTAAAGGCAAGGTTCAACTGACCGACCTTAACCCACCTAATGGTTACAAGATTTCCGGCGAGGGTGACGGCGGAGTTGCCGGCTTTGCAAAGGGGGGTGCCACGGTTTCGCTTACGGAAAAGGACGGCGGTACACTGCTCACGTATAACGTCGAGGCCCAGATCGGGGGCAAGCTCGCGCAGCTTGGGCAACGCCTTGTCAATGGCGCCGCCAAAAAGGTTGCCGACGATTTCTTCCAGAAATTTGCCGCCACCGTAGCGGGGACGTGAGGTGGTATAGGTCCGATTTGGAGCGGTTTTCGCCCTTGGACTCCCTTGACCCAGCCCTTACTCGGGGTTCAGAGTTATTCGTGTTCCAAGGTGGAATCGAGCCGAAATCGCCCCGATTTTGCCGACGAACCGCCGTCGTCCGAAGGGATGGCCGCGAAAAGTGGGCTTTTGGCCCCAAATCGGGAGGAAAGTCATGCCAGCCGTGTCCATGACGGTGAACGGCAAAGCTGTCACTGGTGACGTTGAAGCGCGCACTTTGCTGGTGCAGTTCTTGCGCGAAAACCTACGGCTGACCGGCACTCACGTCGGCTGTGATACTTCACAGTGCGGTGCTTGCGTGGTCCATATCGACGGCATCGCAGCGAAATCATGCACTACGCTCGCCTTGCAGTGCGAGGGAGCCGAGATCACCACCATTGAAGGACTGGCCGAACCAAATGGCCCCCTGCACCCCATGCAGGAGGCATTTCGCGAAAATCACGGCCTGCAATGCGGCTTCTGCACACCCGGAATGATCATGGCGGCGCTCGATATCGTACGCCGGCACGGCAACGATCTCGACGAACACACGATCCGCGAGCAGCTCGACGGCAACATCTGTCGATGCACCGGGTACCACAATATCGTCAAGTCGATAGCGGCAGGAGCGAAAGCGATGGCCAAAGGCGGCGCGCGTCAGGCTGCAGAGTAGCGACAAAAAATTTAACGGGAGGGAGACCGCCATGAGCGCGACCGGTATCGGCGCGGCGGTGCGCCGAAAAGAAGACCTCCGCTTCGTCACGGGCAAGGGCCAATATACCGATGACGTCGTTCGGCCGGGTGAGACCCGTGCCGTGTTTGTCCGCTCCCCGCACGCGCATGCGAAGATCGCGAGCATTAATGTTTCGGTCGCCAAGACAATGCCAGGCGTCATCGATGTGCTCACGGGTAAAGAGCTGGCCAATGACAAAATTGGCAATCTGATCTGCGGCTGGATGATCCATTCCAAGGACGGATCACCCATGAATATGGCGCCGCATCCAGCGCTGGCGGCCGATAAAGTGTGCCACGTCGGCGACGCGGTTGCCGTCGTTATCGCCGCGAGCCAGGCGCAGGCGCGTGACGCTGCTGAAAAAGTGATCGTCGACTACCAGGTGTTGCCTGCGGTCGTAGATCCGGCCACGACGAAATCGGGCCCGCAAATTCATGAGGTGGCGCCGAACAACACGATCTACGAATGGTCGCTCGGAGATGCGAAGGCCGTGGACACCGCTTTCGCTGCCGCCAAGCACGTGACCAAACTCGATATCGTCAACAACCGGCTGGTCCCAAATGCGATCGAGCCGCGCGTCGCGCTCGCTGAGTACGATTCGGGCACCAACCAATTCACGCTTTGGAACACGACACAAAATCCCCATGTATCGCGGCTCGTGATCGCAGCTTTCGTCGGCATGGCGCCGGAACACAAACTACGTGTCATAGCACCAGACGTTGGTGGTGGATTCGGCTCCAAGATTTTTATCTATCCTGAAGAAGTCGTCTGTCTCTGGGCGGCACGGAAGGTCGGCCGTCCGGTGAAATGGACCGCTGATCGTTCGGAATCGTTCGTCACTGACGCGCACGGCCGTGATCACGTCACGCGGGCGGAACTTGCGCTCGACGCCAACGGCAAGATGCTGGCGATGCGCGTGAAGACGATTGCCAATCTCGGCGCCTATATGTCGACGTTTTCTTCGTCGGTGCCGACTTACCTTTATGCCACGCTGCTGTCGGGCCAGTACGACATCCCGCACATCTATTGCGAAGTCGACGCGGTCTATACCAACACTGTGCCTGTCGACGCTTACCGCGGCGCCGGGCGTCCGGAGGCGACCTTTGTCGTGGAGAGGCTGGTCGAAGTCGCGGCCCGCCAGATGGACATCGATCCTGCCGATCTTCGCAAGCGCAATTTCATCAAATCATTTCCGCACCAGACGCCGGTCATTATGGCGTACGACGCAGGCGATTATAACGCATCACTCAAAAAGGCGTTCGAACTTGCCGATGTGAAGGGTTTCAACAAACGCAAACGCGAGGCGGCGCGCCACGGCAAGCTGCGCGGGCTCGGCTATTCAACCTATATCGAAGCGTGTGGAATTGCGCCTTCGCAGGCGGTCGGGTCGCTGGGTTGTGGCGTCGGCCTCTGGGAGAGCGCCGAGGTACGCGTGAACCCGACCGGAAGTGTGGAAGTGCTCACCGGTACGCATGCGCACGGGCAGGGGCATGAGACGACCTTTGCGCAACTTGTTTCGGAGCGGCTCGGCATTCCGTTCGAAAATGTTTCAATCGTGCACGGCGACACAGACAAGGTGCAATTTGGCATGGGCACCTATGGTTCGCGATCGGGTGCCGTCGGGATGTCGGCGATCGTCAAGGCGCTCGACAAGATCGAAGCCAAGGCAAAGAAAGTCGCCGCCCATATGCTGGAGGCGGCCGAAGGTGACATCGTCTTTAAGGACGGACAATTCACCGTGGCCGGCACTGACAAATCAGCAGCCTGGGGCGATGTGTCGCTCAACGCCTATATTGCGCACAAATTCTCCGGTCAGGAGCTGGAGCCGGGGCTGAAAGAAACGAGCTTTTACGATCCGACCAATTTCACATTTCCGGCTGGCTGCCACATTTGCGAAGTCGAGATCGATCGTGACACAGGCAAGACGGACATCGTGAATTGGACGGCGGTCGACGATTTCGGCACCGTTATCAATCCGATGATCGTCGAAGGTCAGGTGCACGGCGGGATTGCGCAGGGCATTGGGCAGGCTTTGCTGGAAAATGCCGTTTACGACAAAGACGGGCAACTCGTGACCGGCTCGCTGATGGACTACTCGATGCCGCACGCTCACGATCTGCCTTCGTTTCAGGTCGGTCTGACCGAAACCAAGTCGCCCTCAAATCCGCTTGGCATCAAGGGTTGCGGTGAGGCCGGCGCAATCGCCGCGCCTGCAGCCGTCATCAACGCCATCACCGATGCGATTGGCACCGAAGAATTGGCTATGCCCGCAACCGCTCAAGTGGTGTGGGCTGCGCTCAAGAACGCACAACCAAGCCAGGCCGCGTAGTCACGGGAGATATCGATGTACAATTTCACTTTCCATCGTCCCACCACCGTCCGCCAGGCGGCCGGCCTGCTGGCGCGCAATCCGGAGGCCAAGCTGCTCGCCGGGGGACATTCGCTGCTGCCGGTGATGAAGCAACGGCTGGCGAGCCCCTCGGCGCTCGTTGATTTGTCACTGGTCGAAGGCCTGAGCGGCGTTGAACAGAAGGGACGCTCGATCGTGATTGGCGCCATGACGCGCCATGCGGACGCCGCCAATTCGCCGGTGCTCAAGGAGGGTTTGCCAGGCCTTGCTACGGTGCCTGCATCGATCGGTGACCCGCAGGTCCGTAACCGCGGTACGATCGGCGGTTCGATCGCCAACAACGACCCGAATGCCGATTACCCGGCGGCGTGCCTCGGTCTCGGGGCGACCATTATCACCAACAAGCGTCGCATCGCGGCCGATGATTTTTTCACCGGCATGTTTTCAACTGCGCTTGAGGACGGCGAGATTATTACGAAGATCAGCTTTCCGATCGCCAAGAAGGCGGCGTATGAAAAGTTCAAGCATCCCGCTTCGGGTTTTGCGTTGGTGGGCGTATTCGTGTCGAAGCGTGGATCTGACATCCGCGTGGCGGTCACGGGTGCTGGAGCAAACGGCGTTTTCCGGGTGAAGTCGTTTGAAGAAGCGCTCAAGAAGCGTTTCGCGGCGAAGTCGCTTGAGGGCATGACCATACCGGCGACCGGCATGAACAACGATATTCACGCGAGTCCCGAATATCGCGCCCATCTTGTCGGCGTCCTGGCGCGGCGCGCCCTTGCCAAGGCGACCGCCTAAACACCAGGTGGTTGGAACATTGCCAGAGCCTGCGTGTCTGAGCGGAAGCCTATGCTCAGACACGTGAATCGTTTGCCTTTTTTAGAAATGCTGAGACCACCGCAAGCTCTTTATCGCTGAATTGCGCGAGCAGGGCATTGGTGGCGTCCGACATGTCCGCGTAGGCAGCGCGCGCCGAGCGAAGAAATTTCGGTGCAACGTGTACGAGCGAACTCCGTCGATCGTTTGGATTGGGCTCGCGCTTGATGATTCCCGCCTTCTCCAACCGGTCGAGAACGACGGTGACGCCACCCGTTGTAAGCCGACTGAGTTCGGCCAGCCGTCCCGGCGTCAGCGGTCCGTAAAGCTCCATTAAGTTTATGAACTGAAGATCGGTCGGATTGACATTGAGCGTTTCAGCCATCCGCAAATTAAACAGCACCGAATTGGCCACCATTCGCCGCAGTTCCAGAAACATGGCGGCGACAAGCTCTTCCCGTTTTGCAGTTGACATCGCTTAGCTATTTACCTTAGTAAATAAGTAACTTATCAACCAAGGTAATTGGTATCATAATGCAAAGCAAGTTCCATGTTCTCATCATCGGAGGCGGCATTGCAGGTCAGGCATTGTCGCTGTTTCTCAAGAAGGTAGGTCTATCGAGCTCGATTTACGAGGCGCGTGGAGAAAGCCACGGTGTCGGCGGCGGGCTTGGTCTCGCCCCCAACGGGATGAATGTCGTTGCTGCGCTGGAGCTCGCCGACAAACTCAAGGCGCGCGCCAGCCCAGCGGACCATAGCGATTTTCGCGACGAGCGCGGCAAACTGCTTGCCCGCTTGTCAAATGGCGGAATGAAGTACGGCGAACCGCAAATGAGCATGATGCGGTCCGACCTCTATGCCGTGCTGGCTGACGAGATCCACGCGCAGGGAATACCGATCCACTACAACAGGCGCTTGTCCCGAATTGATGCGTTTGCGGATCGGGTCGTTGCTTATTTTGCGGACGGCAGCAGTGCGCAAGGCGATATCCTGATCGGGGCCGACGGAGTCCATTCGCAAACTCGGCGGCAGATCATGCCGGACGCGCCCGAGCCGGAATTTGTCGGTATCACCGGCATCGGCGGCGCCATCGCATTGTCGGAAATGCCCGAGCTCTCCGTCCATCAATCTCGAAGCTTCACCTTTACATTCGGTCCCGTCGGCTTCTTCGGTTTTTGCGGTGGAAGCGCCGGCGAACAGATGTGGTGGGCAAATCTGCCGCGGGAAGTGCCGTACAGCGAAGCCGAACTCAAATCGTTGTCATCAGAGGTGTTGCGGAAGCAGCTAGCTGATCGATACGGCGATTATTACTCGCCGATTCCAACCCTGATTGCGCGCACTCGGGACATCATGGCGCTCAATGTGTTCGATATTCAATCGTTGCCGCGTTGGCGCGACGGGCGAGTGATGCTCATTGGCGATGCAGCGCATGCAGTAAGCCCGAATTCCGGGCAGGGCGCCTCGCTGGCACTCGAGGATGCAATGTACCTCGCAAAGCTGTTGCGCGATTGGGGAGCCGACTATGCCGAGGCCTTTGCCCGCTTCGAACACGATCGCAAGCCGCGGGTCGAACGTATCGTCGCCGCCGGCAGACGTGCCGCGTCCGATAAGCAAATTGTCAGTCCACTGAAATCGAAAATACGCAACCTGATGATCGGGCTGATGATCCGGATGTTCGGGATTCCCGGGCAGGATTGGGTATTTCGCTACCGAATCCAGTGGGAGTGAAAGCGGCTACGACACCGGCTTGTCGAGTTCCGCGAGAAGATCGTGCAGGTCGAGCGGGTGTGTGTACATCTGCAAGGAGCCATCCGCCTTCTTGGGCCACTTCTCCTTCGGTCGATCGCAATAGAGCTCGACGCCATTGTCGTCAGGATCGCGCAAGTAGAGCGCCTCGGAGACACCATGATCGCTCGCACCTTCGAGGGGAATTTTGGCAACGATCAGCCGACGGAGCGCGTCAGCCAGCAGCCGCCGTGTCGGGTAAAGAATGGCGGTATGGTAAAGGCCGGTCGTGCCCGGTGCGGGAGGAGAACCCCCGAGGCTCTCCCAGGTGTTCAGGCCGAGGTGATGGTGATAACCGCCGGCTGAGATGAAGGCTGCGCCCGGCCGACTGGTGGTGAGCGTAAAACCCAGCACCCCGCAATAGAAATCAAGCGCCCTCTGCAGATCCGCGACCTTAAGGTGGACGTGGCCGATGCGGACTCCCGGATCGATGGTGGGCATCCCCTGGGCGTTTTTCTCAAGGGTTTCAGGATTCGTCATCTGTTTATCCTGGCTGACGGGGTCTTCGCTCCCCACATGTAGGATACCCGCCTGGTAGGATAAAGTCCCCGCATGACAGACAAAACCCTTCCGAATTCAATTGACGCGACTCTCGACGTGCTGGCCAGGGCCAATTACATCGCGGAGCGCTCGCTGGCCACAGTGCTTTACCTTGCGTTGCGCATGGGCCGGCCGTTGTTTGTGGAAGGCGAGGCGGGTGTTGGGAAGACAGAAATCGCCAAAGTGCTGGCTTCGACGCTGGGACGACGCCTGATCCGGCTGCAGTGCTACGAAGGTCTCGATGTGTCGGCCGCGGTCTACGAGTGGAACTACGGGGCACAGATGATCGCCATTCGCCTGGCGGAAAGCGAGGGAGAGGGGGATCGGGAACGCATCGAGCACGACGTGTTCTCCGAGCGGTTTTTGATCAAGCGGCCGCTGCTGCAGGCGCTCGAACCCGATACCTCCGGCGCTCCAGTGCTGCTTATCGATGAAATCGACCGCACTGATGAAGCCTTCGAAGCATTCCTTCTCGAGGTGCTTGCGGACTTTCAAGTAACTGTGCCCGAACTCGGTACGATAAAAGCGCCGCATCCGCCGATCGTCGTTGTCACGTCCAACCGTACCCGCGAGGTGCACGACGCGCTTAAGCGACGATGTCTCTACCACTGGGTCGGTTATCCAAATGCGGAGCGCGAACTCAAGATCCTTCGCGCCAAGGTGCCCGGTATCGCGAAAAAGCTATCCGAGCAGGTCGTCGCCTTCGTGCAGGCCTTGCGCAAAGAGGACCTGTTCAAATCGCCCGGCGTGGCCGAAACACTGGATTGGGCCGGCGCGCTCACCGAACTGGACGTTATGGCCCTCGATCCTGCGACCGTGTCGGATACGCTCGGCGTGCTGTTGAAATATCAGGATGACATTGCTCGTCTGGATGGCACGAAGGTCAAGGCGCTGCTCGACGAGATGAAATCGGAACTCAGAGCGGCGGAGTGACGTATGGTCACGTCTCAGAGTCGTCTCGCGGAAAACATTCTTTACTTCGCGCGCGCGCTGCGGGTTGCGGGGATCCCGGTCGGGCCTGGTGCAGTGCTGGATGCGCTTGAGGCGCTTAGCGTGGCTCGGGTCGGCGCACGCGACGATTTCTACTGGACGCTGCACGCGGTCTTCGTAAAGCGGCACGAGCACACCGTGTTGTTCGATCAAGCGTTTCAAATTTTCTTTCGCAAGCGGGGCTATATCGAAAAGATGATTGCCTCGATGCTACCGGAAACGATTCCGACTGCGTCGAAGACGCCACCACCGGGCGCTCAGCGCATTCAAGAGGCTTTGTTCTCCGGACTCAATGAACGAGAGCGGGACAAAACCGATGTGGAGATTGACGCCAGGCTGACCGTTTCGGATCAGGAGCTCCTGCAAAAGAAAGATTTTGCGCAAATGACTGCGGCGGAAATTGCCGCAGCAAAGGAAGCCATCGCAAGGCTGGCGCTGCCGCTGGACGAAGTGCGCACGCGGCGTCTTGCACCGAACCGGCATGGACATCTCATCGATATCCGCCGAACCCTTCGCGCGAGCATGAAGGCTGGCGGCGCAGTCATCGACTTGAAATATCTCGGCCCACGCGTGAAGGAACCGCCTATTGTGGCGCTGTTGGATATTTCCGGTTCGATGAGCGAATACACCCGGCTGTTTCTCCACTTCCTTCATGCTGTCACCGACGCGCGTAAACGCGTGACAACGTTCCTCTTCGGAACAAGGCTAACCAACGTGACGCGTGCGATCCGCCAGCGCGATCCGGATGAGGCGCTGGCCGCCTGTTCGGCCAATGTCGCTGACTGGTCCGGCGGCACGCGCATCGCTTCGTCTCTGCGCGCCTTTAACAAGCAATGGGCGCGTCGGGTGCTTACGCAGGGCGCCGTCGTATTGCTAATCACTGACGGGCTCGAGCGGGATGCTGACGATACGTTAGCTTTCGAGATCGATAGGTTGCATCGATCGTGTCGGCGGCTGATTTGGCTCAATCCATTGCTTCGTTTTCACGCCTTCGAAGCCCGTGCCAAAGGGGTGCAAATCATTTTGCCGCATGTTGACGAATTGCGGCCGATTCACAATCTGGAGTCCATGGCCGAATTGGTGCGTGCCCTGTCGGGCGTGCCGGTCAAGGGTTACGATCCGAAAGTGATGCTTCAGCAAGTTGCCTGATGGAGAATGCTATGTTGGCTCGCGATGAGGACATTCTAAAAGCCGCAGAGGAATGGCGGAAATCCGGTCGCGGGGTCGCTCTCGCGACGGTCGTCGAGACGTGGGGATCGGCGCCACGGCCGGTCGGCTCCAATCTGGTGATTGACAGCGAGGGCAACTTCCTGGGATCGGTATCTGGCGGCTGTGTCGAAGGCGCGGTCGTAACTGAAGCAATTGATGTGATCGACTCCGGCCAGCCCAAGATGCTGGAATTTGGCGTTGCAGATGAAACCGCCTGGAAAGTCGGTCTTTCGTGTGGCGGGACAATTCGAGTCTACGTTGAAAAGGTGAGCTGAGTGAATCTCGACATTCTGCACACCTTGAATACTGAGCGCGCGGCTCGCGGCGCGGTGATCCTTGTCACCGACGTAGCGAGCGGTGCGCAGCGGTTGGTCAAAGCCGTCGATGTGCCGAAGGACCCCTTGAGAGATATCCTGGACAAGCGCTTGCGCATGGCCACGAGCGGCATGGAAGAAACGCCGCAAGGGCGTTTCTTCTTTACCGTGTATGTGCCATCGCCACGGCTTGTCATCACTGGCGCCGTGCACATCAGCCAGGCGCTCGCGCCGATCGGACAATTGCTCGGATACGACGTGACCATCGTCGACCCACGGACCGCTTTTGCGTCGATTGAGCGGTTTCCCGATGTGAAGGTCATTGCAGAGTGGCCGGACGTAGCACTGCCTCCACTTGGTATCGATCACTACACGGCATTCGTCGCGCTCACCCACGATCCGAAAATTGATGACCCAGCGCTCAAACACGCGCTCGCGCGCGACTGCTTTTATATCGGTGCGCTCGGTTCTAAGAAGACCCATGCCAGACGCATCGAGCGCTTGAAGCAAGACGGCTTGAGCGACTCCGATCTTGCTCGAATCCACGCGCCGATCGGGCTCGATATCAGCGCCGTATCGCCGGCGGAGATAGCGGTTGCTATTATGGGCGAGATTACTGCGCGGCTGCGGCAAAGCCCGCAGAAGAAGTCGGTAGCGGCATGAAGTTCGGTCCGGTTTCGCCTGACGACGCGCTCGGCTCCACGGCCGTGCACTCGATACGCAAGGGTGATCTTGTTCTCAAGAAAGGCACCGTAATTGGCGCTGCCGAGATCGCCGCGCTCAAGGCTGCCAGCGTTTCCCAGGTTGTCGTATCGCGGCTTGAACCCGGCGATGTTTCGGAGGATGAGGCGGCCGCCGAGATTGCCCGGGTGGTCGCCGGTAAGGGTGTGCGGTTGGACCGCGCATTCACCGGCCGCTGCAATCTGTTCGCCGACACGGC
>Ga0306920_100013191_pt1 | contig 11248 bp, 10 predicted proteins | sample flu12Cox44000170_FD_204666 | JGI IMG/M metagenome (GOLD analysis project Ga0306920, IMG submission 204666) | Lab enrichment of tropical soil microbial communities from Luquillo Experimental Forest, Puerto Rico - flux4day.12C.oxic.44.000.170 (v2)... | ecosystem: Environmental > Terrestrial >...
CGGTACAGATTTTTTGCGCCGCGCCGCGCGCTTCCTGGTAGTCGCTGCCTTTGAGCACCACCGCCGGGCCGTAGCTGCGGGTCGCGAGGATTTTCGCGATCGCGGCCGTGGTAGGCATCACGACGGTGGCTTTGATGCCGGCACGCGAAGCCGCGTAGGCGAGTGCCTGCCCGTGATTGCCGGCCGATGCCGCGATCACCCCCCGCTGCTTATCCTCCGGCGAGAGCGCCGCGATGCGATTGTAGGCACCACGAATCTTGAACGAGCCGGTTTTCTGCAAATTCTCCGGCTTGATGAATACCTCGCTGCCGATGAGATGGCTGAGAGTTTCGCTTCGGATCAGCGGTGTTGGTTTGGCGATTCCGGAGAGACGCTGGCGCGCGAGTTCCAGATCATCGAGGGTGACGGTCATCGAGGATGCTCAGGGTTTTCGCGCATGCGCACCGGCGCTCAGCCGATAGTCACGCGCGATCCCGAGGGCATCGCCTTCGAACTCGACCGAGCGGCAGTCGCCGCTGGCGTAGTCGAGATCGAGAAGCAGGTTTCGCACCGCGCGGGGCTTGACGCTGCGAATCAGCTTGGCCATCTCGCCGCCGTCATTGGCCGCAATGGCCGCGATCTCGGCGACCTCAAGCTTGCTCTGACGAATGAACTCGCGGGCCCGTTCTTCGGTGGAAAAGGCCAGCACATTTGCCCACGAGGAGCCGGTCTCCTGAAACACAATCAGGGCGCCGCTCGAATCAAGCAGGAAATGAAATTCCTTGGGGTCGGTCATGGCTCAGGAGCTTTCCACTTTCAGAGCACCGGTGCGTATGGCAGCCGCGCGCTCACGGATCAGGGCCGGATACGTGTGGTAGTGCTCACCGCCAAGGCGCAGGAACGATTCGACGTCGACGTCTTCGAGCTCCAGTTGGGAAATCGCCTGGTCGGCGTCGCCGCGCGAGGCAGCACCACGGATGACATCATAGATGATGCGACCCTGCTCGGATTGAAAATCCTCCCGGGGCGGAACCTCTTCGGCAGGGAGCTTACCGCGGTGATAGTGCTCGAGGATATAGCGCAGCGCCTTGAGTTCATGGCGGAGAATGTCGATACGCTTGAGGGTTTCACGTGGCATCGACGAGGAGCTTATCGCCGCCTCAGTTGCGATCCAACCCTCGGGTGTCTGGGCTCGAGTCACCGGACGGATTGCACCAGGTTTTTGCACCGCCTATGACATTGCCATTCGATGAGCGCATTTTCCGATTTTTGGTTGCCACCGAGCGCGAGCGCCGACAGCAAGCGCCTGCTCCTCACGCGCGCGCTGCGCGGATTTGCCGACGGAGCGGTCAGCGTGCTGCTGCCCGGCTATCTGACCGCGCTCGGGTTCAGCTCCTTTCAGATTGCCGCGATTATCTTCGCAACCTTGACCGGCTCCGCCGCACTGACGCTGTGGATCGGATTCGCGGCAAATCGCATCGGTCGGCGGCGCGTGCTGCTGGCTGCGTGTGCGCTGATGCTCGCGACCGGGGCCGGATTTACCCTGGTAACCGCCTTCTGGCCGCTGTTTGTGGTCGCGTTCGTAGGCACCCTCAACCCGTCGGCAGGCGATGTGAGCCTGTTCCTGCCGGTAGAGCAGTCCGCACTGGCGGAGACCGTGAAGACTCGCGATCTGACAGCGATTTTCTCCCGCTATAACGTGGCGGGAGCGTTTGCGGGGGCGCTGGGCGCACTGGCGAGCGGCCTCCCGGCGCTGCTGGCTTGGCGGTTCAATCTTGATCAGGCGGCCGCGCTGCGCCTGGGCTTCGTCGCATATTCCTTGATCGCGATTGCCGCAGCACTGGTGTATCGCAGGCTGACGCTTGCGGTGGAAACCGCTCCGCCCGCTCAAGCCGCCGCTCCGCTCGCGAAGGCGCGCAGGATAGTTCTGCACCTCTCCGCGCTGTTCAGTCTCGATTCATTCGGCGGCGGCTTTGTCGTGCAGTCGCTCCTGGCGCTGTGGCTGTTCCGTCGCTTCGACATGTCGATCGCGGCCGCGGGGTCTTTCTTCTTTGTTGCGGGGCTGCTCGGCGCCGCCTCGCAACTGGCTTCCGCGTGGTTTGCCGCGCGCATCGGACGAATCAACACGATGGTCTTTACCCACATTCCGGCCAACGTCTTCATGGTGATGGCGGCGCTCATGCCGAATCTTCACCTCACGCTGCTGTTTCTTTTCTTGCGGTTCGCGCTCTCGTCGATGGACGTGCCCGCGCGACAGTCATTCGTGATGGCGGTGGTGCCCCCGGAGGAGCGTGCCGCGGCTGCGAGTGTCACCAACGTGCCCCGCAGTCTTGCAACGGCGCTTGCGCCGCTACCCTCGGGTGCGCTGCTCGACTATTCGACCTTCGGATGGCCGCTGGTGTGCGCCGGGCTACTGAAGATCACCTACGACGTGCTGCTGCTCGCGCAATTTCGCTCGGTACGACCCGCAGACGAGGCGGAATGAGTCTTTATGAGCGGCCCGCGTCCGCATCGGTCCTCGGCTCCGCACAACTGCCGGATCGAGCACGCGGTTGGTGCTACTCGCCCTTGATGAGCCGATGGATCGCGTTGAGATGCTTTTGCGCCTCGCGCTTGCGGCCCAACGCTTCGTAGAGCTCGGCGGCATTGCGATGCGCCTCAACCGAGGTGGGATCGCAATCGAGCGCACGCAGGAAACTGCGGAGCGACGGCTGGTGCTCCTCGCGCTTGCGGTACAGCAGTCCAAGCCGCAGATGGACCTCGGCGCTGGCGGGGACGATCGCGGCGGCACCGAGCAGATGGCGCAGCGAGCCCTGCAGATCGCCCTCGCGTTCGAGCAGCGTGGAGAGGCGCAGATGCGCTTCGAAATTGCCGGGCTCGCGCCCGACCAGGTCGCTGTAAATCGTCAGTGCCTTCAGCGGGTCCCGTTCGGCAATGCGTCGCGCCTCTTCGAACCGTTCGCGGACGCGGGCGGGGCCAAAGCTGTCTTCGACCTTGCCGGTTGGGCGCTCGGAGCGAAAATCGAACAGCAGCTGGCCGGTTTCGGCTTCGATCAACACTCCGTTGTCGCTGACTACTATGCGGCCTTCATCGTTCACCAGTTTGAGCGAGGTAACCGAGCGGCCGGGGTCGACCAGGTCAATCATCCGCTTAAGGCAGCGCTGCAGTGGTTCCAGATGTCGCCGCTCGCGCAGCAGGTCTTTGGCCAGCCGCATGACGAGCAGATCGTTGAACGCAAAGCGATACTTGTGCCCGGGTGAAGCAGCGGGATTGATCAGCCTCCGCCTGACCCAATAGCGGATTCTGTCGGGGGAAACCGCGAGAATTCTCGCGGCCGCGCGCGTCGAAAATGTACTGCCCCCTTCTACCGCCTCGCCCATCTTCCCGGCCACCGCACCGAGTATAGAAACTAGCAGGAGTCACCTCAACGCCATTCGGGCACTTTCTTAACAACGGCGGGTGGCTTGAGTTACCTGCATCGCGATCGTCGACCTCGGCCACCGCCATCTCTTCGGTTCATCCGGTCAGCCGCTCTCCTCCTCGTGCGTCCTCGACGTGAATCGGCGCACGTCGCGCGCACCTCCCGCGCGATTTCATCACTTTATTGATGAGGGGGCGGGAACTTACCTGGTCCGTAGGTGCAGAAATTTGTAGCGGCTTGCCGTTAACTCCGGATTACTTCAAGACGCAACTCGGCAGTCGCATCGAACAATCGGGTTCACTGCCGCGGCCCACTTGTCCACGGAGCTGCTTGCGGAGGGGTCTGAACCATGAGAGCGCACGAGCCCTCGACGCGCTCGCGAGTCAGGCGCGGCCGAGTCTCGCGCGCGCCCATCGAAAATGAAGGCTACTGGTCGATTTCTTTCAGCGCGGCGAGCATCTTCACCACCGCATCAACCGCATTCCTTGCGTTGTCGAGCCGCTCCATTGCCTGCGCATGGGTCATGCCCGGACCGGTAATCCCTAACCCAACCGGCTTATCATACTTGACCGCCAGGCGTGCCGCGGTCTGCGCGGTAGCGTGCGTGATCAGCTCATCGTGCAGCGTCTCGCCCTTGATGACCGCGCCGAGAATAACGACCCCATCGACGTCCTTGCGCCTGAGCAGTCCTTTGATAGCCGGACCCATGTCGAATACGCCCGGGACGTGAATTTCCGCGGCGAGATCGGCGTGGTGGTGCTCGAGCTGATGCTTGGCCCGCTCCAGCATCGGCGCGGTAATGTCGAAATTAAATTCGGACACCACGATAGCGATTCTCATCGCGGTTGGGCCTCCGGCGCGATCGCCTCGCGCACCTCAACCCCCGCGCCGCGGAGGTAGCGCTTCAGTTCGGGGATCGGATGCTCGCCGTAGTGGACGATCGAGGCCACGATAGCCGCGTCGGCGGCGCCGCGCGTGAAGGCGTCGCGCAGGTGCTCCGGGCGCCCCGCGCCGCCCGAGGCAACCACCGGAATCGACACTGATTCGCTGATGCGGCGGGTTATCTCGAGGTCATAGCCGCTTTTGGTGCCGTCGCGATCGATCGAGTTGATCACCAGCTCGCCTGCACCGAGCCGTTCGCCCTGGTGCGCCCACTCGATGGCATCGCGGCCGGTGAACAGGCGACCCCCGTCGATCACTACTTCATATCCGGATGGCACCTGCGTCCGCGCGCCGGTCCGCTTCACCTGCATCGAGAGCACGATACATTGGCTCCCGAACGCGCGAGCTCCTGCCGCGATAATTGCCGGGTCACGCACCGCGCCGGAATCGATGGATACTTTTTCAGCACCCGCGAGCAGGACCGCCCGCATATCCTCCAGCGTGCGCAAGCCGCCCCCGACGCTGAACGGGATGAAAATCTCGCGGGCGACCGCGTCGACGACCTCAAGCATGATCCCGCGCCGCTCATTAGATGCGGTGATGTCGTAGAACACCAGCTCGTCGGCCCCCTGCTCGTAGTAGTAACGCGCCATCGCAACCGGATCGCCGACATCAACGTTCTCCAGAAACTTGATGCCCTTGGTGACCTTGCCCGCGCGCACGTCGAGGCAGGGAATGATGCGCTTGGCCAGCATCGGCGCACCGCCTTTAGAGCTTCAGCCGGCAGAAGTTGTCGAGCAGTTTGAGGCCAGCCGCGCCGCTCTTCTCGAGATGGAATTGGGTGGCGATCACGTTGTTGCGCGCGATGGCCGCGACGAAAGGCACCCCATACTCGCTCTCCGCGATCGCCATCGATGGTTCTGAAGGCACCGGGTAGTAGGAATTGACGAAATAACAATGGGCTCCGTCCGGAACCCCCGCGAAAATCGGATGCCGGCGCACCTGGCGAACCCGATTCCAGCCGATCTGCGGGACTTTGAGTGGCCGCCCATCAATAGAATTCGGATAACGGCGAACCTCGCCGGGGAGGATGCCAAGGCAAGCGGCGGAGTCCTCCTCGCTGCGATCGAACAGCACCTGGATTCCGATACAGATGCCCAAAAACGGTTTGCCCGCGGCCGCGACGTCGCGCCGCAAAACCTCGGCTAGTCCCAAGGCGCGCAGGTTTTCCATCGTCGCGCCGGCCGCGCCGACCCCGGGAAGAATAACCCGCTCGGCAGCGCGGATCTCATCCGGGTGGTCGGTAATCTCACACTCGCGATGCCCGAGATGCTCCAGCGCGCGCTTCACGCTGGTGAGATTCCCGGCCCGGTAATCGACAATCGCGATCATGGAACGACCGATTCTAGCGGCATTCCAAACCCCACCCAAGCTATCCCTGTCGGGTCGACATCCTCCCCCACTCCCAAAATCATCTTGGGGGCTAGCGCATTTTTTGAGCGCGGGCGTCGGGTTTGAGCGTGCAAAAAGCCGCGCGAGGGGCGTTGGGTGCTCACGCAAGCCGGGTGCCGACGAGCGAACCCCGAGCGCGCGGCATTGACTAGCGAGCGTCCTCTGGCCTCCCGCTGAACGAAGCGAGGCAAGAGCAGCGTGAAAATCAGAGCTCGGCGCGAATGTCCTGAGTTTCCGAAAGAACCCGCACCTTAACGTGATGGTCGTCGGAGGCCAGTGACCCCCAGTGCATCGCGAAGTTCTCCAGTTGGACATCGGAGTTGAATCGCGCCGACACCCCCATCACGACTTCCTCTGCGCCAAGTACGTACGCGATACGCGCGATGGCGTAAACCTGATCATTCGACATCGCGACCAGTGGGGTGACCGCCCGACCGTGGTCCTCGCATACCTTGACGACCTTGCTGAACAGCCGCTGCTCGGAGTCGGTGAACACCTGGGCTCCTTCACTCGAGGCGAGACCCTTTTCCGTTCGCACGGTCAGTGCGATCAGTTCGGAGGAGTCGCGTTCCGAGAGGTAGCGATGAAGGTGAGCCAGGTTGTGAGGATCGCGAATCGCGATGATCCGTTTCGCATCGCCGTCCAAGTTGAGGCGCCCCGGATGGAGTCCGTCTTCCTCCACCATCTCCAGGTTGAACTTTTCCGGCTCCTCGCCGTACGCATGTTCGGCCTGCCCGTTGATCTTCTGCGAAACCTCAAAGATCACGAACAGGCCGATGGTGAACCCCACTCCCCAGATGGTCGCGACCTGCTTGGTGAAAAGATTGACCACCGCGGTACAAAACAAAATCACAAACGTGAGTGCCAATCCGAGCGGAAAATCCTGGCCGCCCGGGCGAAACCACTTGAGGTTGAGCGGCATACGCCACAGGCGCGCATAAGTCTGCTTGTAGCGCAACACCAGCACCGACAGGGTTTTGAAGACGAAGCTCCATACCACTCCGAAGGCGTAGGCTTCGCCGAGCGCGTACATGTCGCCGCGAGAAAGCACGATGGTCGCAATCTGCAGAAGCGCGACGAGGTTGACGATGCGATAATTTGTGCCGTAGCGGCGATGCGGATGGCGGAACCAATCGAGCAAGACGCCGTCCTCCGCGACGCGGGTAAGAACTCCGGTTGAGCCGACGATCGCGGTGTTGACCGCGCCGGCGAGAATCAGAAATCCCACAAACACGACGAAAGCGCGCAGCGCGGCTCTGAGCCACAGGGGCCCCACCACGTACATCGCCAGACCGCCGATCAGGTTGTCGCTGTACTGCGCCATTCGCACGTTGTCCGGAATGATCATCACGGCGAAGAACGAAATCAGCGAGGTCAACAGCAGTGAGTAGATGAAAATCACCAGTCCGGTGCGCAGCAGATTCTTCAGCTTGGGCGCTTCGATCTCGCGGTTGACCTGCGCCAGCGATTCCTCGCCCGACATCGCGAGGATGGAGTGCCCGAACGCGATCATGACTCCAAACGCACCGATGGCGCGCGCCGAAGGCAGGTGAACCAGCCAGCCCAGCGAGCTGTCCGGCAAATCAATGTGCAGCGGCGGCATGTGGAACCCACGCGCGTACAGCGTGATTGCACACCAAGCGATCATCAACACTCCCATGACGGTGGTGATCTGCATGATGCGCATCGCCTTGCCACTCGATTCCTCGATGCCCAGGATGTTCTGCCACCAGAAGTAGACGGTCACCAGGATTGCAAAGGTAGCCGCTGCAAGGTCGGGCGGCAGCACCACGCCCAGGTGCGCCATCCTGAACAGTTCGTTGATCAAGCCGACCAGATACTGTCCGGCCGACACGCCGCTGATGGGTCCGGTCAGGATGTAGTCGAACATCAGTGCCGAAACCGAGAGCTTGGCCAGGGTCGAGCCCATCGCCTCCTTCACCACGCGGTACACGCCGCCGCGCGTGAACATCGAGCAGGACTCTACGTACACGGCCCGCACCGCGTACGAGAACAGCATCACCGCCAGGATGAAATAGGGAGCGGATTTGCCTACCGCCGCCTCGACGATCCCGCCGATGTAGTAGACCGTCGATGCCATGTCGCACAGCACGATTGCCGACGCCCGCCAGAAAGAAATGAACGCGAGCATCCCGGTGGTAACGACGATGGCGCGGGTGTGTTTTCGACCGACCTGGACGTTGCCTGCTGTCGCGACGCGATCCGCGTTCGCGACTTTTCCGATCGCAGCCAAGGCTAAGTGAACCTCCCCACGGCTTGGGCGCGCTGCTGCCCTGCCTTTTGCATAGAAGTGCAAGTTGCACTCCTGAGATATCTTCAAGGAAAAGAGAGCTATCTACGGCGACTCGATTGCATTTAGCAAAGAGCGGATTAAACCCTTGTATTGCAATTTGCAATGAACGTTCGGAGTCCGCCTTGATGACTCGTCACGGGCACGCAATAGAATGCTTCACTGATGGAATCTCGAGTCCGAAGCTGTCGACCGGCGATTGCCGTTTGGAAGTCGCACTAGCAATTCTTGGCGCGCTCGTGATTGGAGCGCTGGCGGGTGTTGGATTGGGTGGCCGGTCCCCTGCCCGGACGCCTGACTACCGCGCGGACGAGAATCCCGCCGACCGCCCCCCGACGGCGGGCGATGCGGCGGGGGCGGACGCCGCCGGCCGACTTGAGCAACACTACGCGGCCCAGCTGCTGGACCTCGACCATGAACGGTCGAAGATCGATGCCATCGTGGAAAGCGTCGAGGACGGGCTCATCGTGCTCGACCAGTCGCGGTCCATCGTGCACATCAACGAGGTTGCTTGCGCGATTCTCGCCCTCGACGCGCGACCCGCCACGGAAACCGTGCTTGAGTCGTTGGCCGAACACAATCCGCACGTCGCGCGCTTGATAGCCGCGCGCCGCGCGAGCGAGGAAAGCGCTCCCGCCGAGTTCAAGATCTTTCTGCGCGGACGCGACCACACCTACATCAGCCGCGAGTTGCCGTGGACGGGTCCCGGCGGGAAGCCGCTCGGAACGATTCTGCTGCTCCAGGATGTAACCTTCATTCGTGACCAGGAGCGCCAGCGCACCAATCTCATCGCGACGCTTTCCCACGAGCTGAAGACTCCGCTGACCTCGCTGGCGATGGGCGCGGAGCTGATGGAAGAGTCGATGCGAGGCGCGATGACGGATAACCAGCGCGAGCTTCTCGAGACGATTCGTGACGATATCGGGCGCATGACCGCCATCGCCGGCAACCTGCTCGATGCTTCCCGGACCACGGTGGCACGAATCGGAGTGGAGCGGCGTGCCATCCAACTCGATCACATCGTGCGTGATGCGTGCCGGCCGCTGGCGCTCCAGGCAGCGGAGAAGAACATACACCTCGAGGTGATGGCCGATGGCGTGCGACCGCTGGCGATTTGGGGTGATCCAATCAAATTGCCCTGGGTGATCACCAACCTGGTTGGCAATGCGCTGCGCTACACGCCCTCGGGCGGGCGAATCACCATCGAGCTTCGTCGCGAAGGAAAAATCGCGCGCACCGTCGTGCACGACACCGGCACCGGCATCGCGCCGGAGATGATGCCGCGCATCTTCGAGCCGTACTCGCAGGCCCCCGAAAGCTCCGCTGAAATGGGTTCCGCAGGACTGGGCCTTTATATCGCCAAGGAGATTGTCGAGGCCCACAACGGGCGCATTTTTGCGGAGAGCTCGCCTGGCGACGGCACTACATTTACTATCGACATTCCAATTCGGGAGGAATTGCTTGGCCAGGATTCTGGTCGTTGACGACGACCGCAACATACGCCGGATGCTCGGCGCCACCCTGGAAGGGGCAGGGCATCGCGTCAGCGAAGCCGACAACGCCGAGCGCGCCCTGGAACTGGTCGCGCCGGGCGACACCGATGTGGTTCTGAGCGATATCCGGATGGCGGGAATGGATGGCTTTGGACTGCTGAAGACACTGAAGCAGAAGGGACCCGCCGTGCAGGTCATCATGATGACCGCGTACGGTTCTATCCCGGACGCGGTCGAGGCGATGCGGTTTGGCGCCTACGATTATTTGCCCAAGCCGTTCAGCGCGGAACACATTCGGCGCGTAGTGGCGCGTGCGCTCGAGGTCAAGGAATTGCGCGCCGAGAATCGCCGGCTGAAAGCCGAAGTCGAGCTGCTCTCCGACCGGGAGGTTTTTCTTACCGCCAGCGGCGCCAGCCGTAAGCTGGCCGAGACGGCCGCGCAGGTGGCGGCGAGCGACGCCACGATCTTGCTGACCGGAGAGAGTGGCACCGGCAAGAGCATGCTCTCCTCCTACATTCACAGCAAAAGCCCGCGCCAGGACGGACCCTTCATTCAGGTTGCCTGCACCACGCTGAGCGAGCACCTGCTCGAGAGTGAGTTGTTCGGACATGTGCGGGGCGCGTTCACGGGCGCGATCAAGGACAAGCCAGGCCGCCTCGAAGCGGCCGCGGGCGGCACGGTGCTGCTCGATGAAATCGGCGATCTCTCGCCCGCGGTGCAATCGAAACTGTTGTACTTCCTGCAGGAGAAAACTTTCGAGCGAGTCGGCGGCGCCGCGACCATCAAGGTGGATGTTCGCATCATCGCCGCGACCAATCAGAATCTGGAACAGCTGGTCCAGCAGAAGCGCTTTCGCGAAGATCTCTACTACCGCATTAACGTCATCGAGATACACGTGCCGGCGCTGCGCGAACGACCCGCGGAGATTCTGCGCCTGGCCGTCCATTTCATCGAACGTGCCGCGCGGCGCCACAAGAAAAACCCGCTCCCGTTCTCGCCCGAGGCGCAAAAAGCGCTGACCGCCTATGCCTGGCCCGGTAACATCCGCGAACTGAAGAACGTGGTTGAGCGCGCGGTGGTCCTAAGCCGCGGCGACAGCATAGCGTTGAGCGATCTTCCCGATCGCCTGCTGGCAGGTGCGCGCAGTCCGGACCAGAGTCAGACTCTGGAGGAGATCGAGCGGCGGCATATCGAACTGGTGCTGGAGCAGGCGGTGACGCTCGAGGAAGCCGCGGACATGCTGGGCATCAACGTCGCAACGCTATGGCGCAAGCGGCGCAAATACGGGCTGGAATGAAGTCCCGCCTCGTTGGTCCAGCGGGTCAACAGCAGCGCTGGTTGTAAACCCGCCGGCCCGACGCCTTGACCGGCGGCGGCGGTGATGGAAATGTGCCATTTCTTAAGTGAAAGGATCTGCCGCGATGGCTAAAGTTGCGCTCGCCTTCTCCACCCTTCCCGATTCTCCTCCTGCAACGCTGGTCGGCTGGGCAAAAACTGCCGAGGACGCCGGGTTCTCCGGGGTATTCATGACCGAAGCCGGCAATGATTCGTTGGCCTGCGCTTTGGCGCTCGGCCTGCAAACCCGGCGCGTGACGCTGGGCACCGCGATCACCAACATTTACTTCCGCCATCCCCTGCTACTGGCTAACGAAGCGGCAGCGGTGCAGGAGTTCACCGGCGGCCGCTTCATCCTTGGGCTGGGCACGGGCC
>Ga0306920_100013193_pt1 | contig 11246 bp, 9 predicted proteins | sample flu12Cox44000170_FD_204666 | JGI IMG/M metagenome (GOLD analysis project Ga0306920, IMG submission 204666) | Lab enrichment of tropical soil microbial communities from Luquillo Experimental Forest, Puerto Rico - flux4day.12C.oxic.44.000.170 (v2)... | ecosystem: Environmental > Terrestrial >...
GTCAAGTTTCGGCCGTGATTAACCCGCGACCTCGCCTGTAGGAGACCGGCAGGCGCAGGCCATCAGTTCGGAACGGATTGACGCCAATGACCTGCTGCACCTTGTCAGCCAGGCCCTCGAATCCGGCCCGCAGATCGATCGGCCGGCATGCGAGAAAGACCTATGTTCCCGGGGGCTAGCCGATCTTCCCGGCCCCCACACAGCCGATAGCACCCCCGCCAGCGGCGTCATTGATGATGGTGGGCTTGCTGTCCAGAAGCAGGCCCGGTAATCACAGGACATCCTTGGTGATTTCGCCCGTCACGAACGACCACAATTCGGAAGCGCCTGGCGTGCCGATAACCTTGGGCGGGGCTACGTGGCGTTACTTGCATGGCGGGCGGGGCACAGTAAAACGACGCAGCGATAGGCCGGCTTAATCCCGACCCCATCGTGGTCACCGCGCAACCCTCGACTATTCCGCCCGGTGCGACATCGTCCTCGACGCTTTCTCGGCGAGGGCGGGACAGTTATCGCTGCCGAGCGCAACGGCCGGTCCAGTTACCGGGGCCTGACCTCGATCCGGACTGCCACTGCGCGGTCCGAGGGTCGGAGCATGGTCACCGGACTTTCACGAACCGTGAACATTGTAGGGATTACCATTCACGATTAAACTTTTGATTATGTGAACCTACTCTCAGGGTAGTACAGCTGTAAAGAAGGGAGTTATTACATTAAAGGAACCGAACATATCGCCACCCGGCTACGCCACACGCGCCAGGCTCTCGGCCTTAAACAAACAGAATTCGCAAGACGCGTTAATCTGAAACCTAACCGATATAGTCAATACGAGTCGGGAACTCGGTTGCTCACCATCGAGGCAGCGCTCAGGATGTGCGAAGAATACGGTCTTACGCTTGATTGGCTATATCGCGGCGATCGGTCGATGCTTTCTCATCATCTCGCCCTCGCCATCATGCGGGTCGAAGCCGCTGAGCACTAACATCTGCAAATTCCTTCACGTGAGGTGATAGTTTTTTATTGACGAATTGCGGGCTTTATGGATAATTGCTTCAAAGCATGGCGGCCACCGAGGGGAGGAGCAATGGGCCTTCGTGAAGATAGTGAAGCAGGCAAGCCCCCGCGTGGAGATCCGTGTCTTGGACCAGGGACCGGTCCGATTTGCTCGCTTAACGAGGCATGGCTCCACGCGCTCGACAGCTGCGTCACCGACAGCCCTCTGAGCGGAGTCATCCTGCCCTTGATGCGGAGCTGCTTTTTTGGCGGAGCGATGCACGGAGTTTTCTTGCTACAAGAGGGTGATGGCGATCAGCTGGCTTCGGATATTGCCAGCTTCGTCATGGAAGAGCCGCAGTCGTGACCGCCAGAGCCTTGTCCCTACGGGCTTAGCTTGGGACTTGTAGCCGGAGCGATGGTTCGGAACGAATCTGTCGAAGCATTCGCACCGCTGCCGATGCCGGCGACAATAAACCGAAGCGCTGAGGCAGAGTTACTGCGCGGCGAGTGTTACTTTTATCGCGGCTTTGGGGCAGCTTCAAACCGCGGAGCGATCCCGAGCGCGAACCGAAGAAGACGGAGGAATTTCGATGAACACGCCTGGCCTTGCGCCGAAGACCGAGCGGGGCAAAGGGCGCGCTGCACGGTTGCAGCCCGCGTCGCCTTCAGACAGCCCCTCCACAGTTTTGGCGTTGATCGAAAGGTTGGCGCTCGACCCCGGTGCCGCTGTCGAAAAGCTTGAACGGATGATAACGATGTATGAGGGGCTCAAGGCGAAAGAGGCCGAGCTCGCTTACAATGCGGCGAAGGGCCGGATCCTGAAACGGCTCGCCGGCATCAAGATCGTCAAGAACAGGGCTGTTCTACAGGAACTCGACAAAGCCAAGCCCCAAACGGGCACGTGTGCCGCCTTCAAATACGCGCCACTCGAGGAGATCGACAGACATCTGCGCCCGCTGTTGGCGGAAGAGGATATGGACCTCTCCTACTCGGATGAACCCGGGGAAGGCGGCAGCATCCTGATCCGCGGGCGTCTGAAGCACTTGCCGGGCGGCTATTACGAAGATTCCTTCATGCCAGCCCCGCCGGACACTACGGGCGGCAAGTCGAACGTGCAGGCGGTAGGCAGTACCAATTCTTTTCTGCGGCGCTACGTCGTCTGCAACATCTTCAACATCGTTGTTGTGGGGGATGATGACGACGGAACGGGAGGGACGATAGACGAGGCCCAGACTAAGACAATTCTCCATCTGATCGAAAAAGCAAAAGTCGGGCCGAAGTTTCTGAAATACATGAAGGCTCGGAGCGTCGAGGAAGCCGGTTCTCTCGAGGCCGCTGTAGCGACGATTGCAGCCCGGGACTATCGCAAGGCCATTAGTACTCTAGAGCAACAGATAGCTAAGGCAGAGGCCTGTCATGCCCATCGTTCATCATGATGTGGCACAATACTCGGAAGTGTATGACCGCCTCAAGCTGGGGATCCCAACAAGCTCGCACTTCCACAAGATTATAACACCCCACGGCAAACCGTCGAAACAGTGGCGGGAATACGCCTGCGTGCTGATCGCCGAGCGGATACTGCAGCGGAAGATCGAGTTTTACAATTCGCCCGCTATGGAGCGGGGCTTGATCGTTGAGGCCGACGCGGTCGATTGGTATGAATTCGATCAAGACGTAACCGTTCAGAGAGTGGGCTTCATCACCGATGACAATCGCACGGTGGGATGCAGTCCTGATCGGCTCGTCGGCGACGACGGCCTACTGGAAATCAAGGCCCCGCTACCGCAGACTCAGGTCGAATACTGGATTTCCGGGGAGATCCATGAACGCTTCCGGCCTCAATTACAAGGTCAGCTCTACGTTTCCCAGCGAATCTGGGTCGATATCGTCTGCTGGCATGACGTGCTTCCAAAGGTTGTCATGCGGGTTGAGCCCGATGAGCAGTTCATCAAAGCCCTCGACCATGAACTCCAGATCTTCAACTTCTTTATCGAGAGGGTCATGGAAAAGATCCACGCCACGAATGAGGTGCCGGTCCCACAAGGGAGATTGGCGTTGAAGGCGGCGCTGCGAGCAAGTCTCGAGGTTGTCCCGTGAGGGAGAAGGCAAGTTTCCTACCGCGAATATCCTGGACGCGCAGCATAGAGAAAGCCGATTGGTCTGGTGCTGAACTATATCCTATTGCGCTGACGATCTGGCCATGGAGATTTCGCACCGCGGTTGCGCTCTCGAAAGACAAGCCAGAAGGGTGCGATGCGCCTCGAGACTTCGACACAAATAATCCGCCTGGCCCAGAATCCGCGAAGGAGAGACATCACTGTTACCCAAAAACTACGGCCCAGCACACTGGACTTACGGCGAGACTGAAGCAACCGATGCTTCGATGATTGAATTGAAAAATGGGCGGGTTGCTTTCGACGTGTTTGAAAGCTACGCCTGATGCCTGCACCCCGCATCCCCCGCATCATAGTGCGCAGCAAGCCCAAACGTAGCTTGCATAGCCGAGTGCCGCACCTAGCTTTTGTCCGTCAGCTCCCCTGCGTGGCGTGCGGCAAAGCAGCGCCATCAGCCGCTGCACATGTGCGGACAGGAACCGATGGTGGTATGGGGAGGAAGCCGGGCGATCGCTACGCCGTTCCTCTGTGCACCACCTGCCATGCGAAACAGCATCGGGTCGGCGAGCTCACCTTCTGGTCCGCGCTCCGCATCGATCCTCTCAGTGTGGCTTTGCGGTTATGGACGGTATCGGCCGATGTAGAGGCCGGCCAGCGCACTGTTTTTAGGGCGCGACAACGGATCGATCTAGCGAAGGCATAGGTCTGAGAGACACATCATACCTCACCTCCAGACAGATCCTTGCGGCCGCGACTGAACCGGGATCGCCTCCGTAGTGGCAATCGAAGTGAGCGGCGCGACTTTTTTCGGCGATCGCGGATGAAAAAATCGCGTCGGGCCCGATCACGGTGGGGAACGAGGACCGTGGATCGCCTTGATCGATCGGCCCGTACCGGCTGATTGCCTTCCCAGACCACGAAAGGTTCGAGGAGGCGGAGCCTCCTCCTCGACCAGAAAGATCGAGTGGAGCGCGCTCCTCGCGTCGTCGAGCGTGACGATCAGATCGAGAGGCGCCCGGACCACCAGCTATTCCGGCCGCGAGCCCCCTGGAACAGCATCATACCGGGCAACGCCGGGCGCCGCCGCCTCTTACGGTGCGCCGCGCGGCTCGATCGACACCAGCCCGCAGCTCTGCAAGACGGTTTTCCAGGTGTAACCAAGGAAAAAACTGCGCTCGGACTGCAGCGCCTCGTGAAAATGCTTTACCGTGAAGTCCCAGTAGCGGGTCCGATATTGCTCCACCACGAATTCGATCCGATCCACCGGCGCCCGCCGCCCCGAAGCCCGCTCCCGCTGCCGACCGATCAACCCCTCGGCCTCTCCGCCTCGTACCGAGCCGCGCAGCCGGTGGAATACCGCTCGCTGATCCCTAGCAACTCGGCCGCCTCCCCGCAGCTCAACCGGCCGCCCGATATCGCGCTAATGCCTCCGCATACCGCGCCATCCGTACCTCGGGTTGCGCATCCCGATCCCCGGCTTGGAGACCTTCCAAAACCGGACAGATCGTCTGCTACCAAAGCCAGTCATATCAGCTTCTAACGGCAGGCCATGTCTAGGCGCCTTGCTACAAGTTGTCCTACAAGATAAGCTCGGATAGTATGAAATCCCCAATCGTTCCGGCCGCGGCCATCATTGCACTCTCTTCGATCGCAGCGCTCACGTCGTCGGATGCCGCTACGCTGCCAGCAGAAGCCGGCGTCAATCGTGGCGTTGTCCAGCTCGAGACAGGCGGAAGCGCCGGCATCTCGGTGCGCATCGCGGAGGACCTCGTTAAGGTAATCAATGACGAAGCGACGCGACGCGTCGTGCCGGTCATCGGAATTGGATCGCTCCAGAACATCACTGACCTCAGGTTTTTACACGGCATCGATGTCGCGATCCTGCAAACCGATGTAATGGATTACGTGAAGCAGCAGAATCTATTCCCGGGCATCGAGAGTTCGCTCACCTATATCACCAGGCTCTACGATGAAGAGTTTCATCTTCTTGCGCGACCCGAAATCAAAAGTGTCTCGGACCTCGCCAATCAAAAGGTCGCTGTGGATGTGCGAGGGGCTGGCACTGCAATTACAGCAGATCGGCTCTTTGAACTTCTCAAAATAGCAGTGACGAAGACCAACGACGATCCGACGACGGCACTCGAGAAGCTGCGTCGGGGTGAGGTCGCTGCCGTTGCCCTCGTGGCCGGAAAGCCGGCGCCGCTCTTCTCCGAACTCATCGGCGAAGACGGGCTCCACTTCCTCGCCATCCCGCAGGATCCCGAGGCGATTGACCCGCATGTGGCGGCGCGGTTGACCGCCGCGGATTACCCGGGTCTCGTCCCGTACAACCAACCGGTCGATACAGTGGCGGTCGGCACTGTGCTGGCGGCCGCCAATCTGCAGGTCGGTTCCGACCGCTATCGCAATCTCGTCAATTTTGTCGAGGCGCTCTTCACCGGCTTTCAGTCATTACTCGAACCTGGTCATCATCCGAAGTGGCGCGAGGTCAACATCATGGCGGAGCTTCCCGGCTGGCGGCGCTTTCCGCCTGCGGCGCAGTGGCTGCAACGCAACGCCCGGGTGGCCGCCGCACCCAACTTGGAGGAGCTCAGGGCAATCTTCTTCCGCTTCATCGACGAGCGCCAGCAGGCAACGAGCGGCCGACCCTTGAGCCCGCAGGAGAAGGAACAACTCTTCGGGCAATTTGAGCTCTGGCAGAGAAACCAGCTGCGGTGAACCCACCGCCCCTTGCGCGGTGAGCCAAGAGGAACGGCCTAGATCAGCCATGCTGCCGCGACCGTCCTCGCCCGAGCTTTGCCTCCGAGATGGTCGTCTCAACTTCGCGTGGGATCGCCATCACATATCCTATCTGGCCGAATCCGTACCAGGCCTGGAAACCGCGCAAACACCTGATTGCGGCACCAAAAAGGCCCAACCACCCCGTAAGATCAACAGCTAAGGAGATATTCATGACCGTCACCCACGCGCGCTCCCCTATTCAGATGGGGTATCCCGGCAGCTCTACCGGTGGTTGCTGGAGACAGAGGTGGCAGTCCTTCACACTGACGTTGGACACGAGGTAAGTCGCAATTTGCACAAAGCTGCCATGCAACAGGCTCGAAAAAGGAGCTTTTGCTATAGCGCCAACAGCTTGTATCATGGGCGGCGAGAGTAGCGGAAATGGCGCCGTGGTAATTAAGGTTAAGGCTCCAGCTAATGACCGACCGCCGACTTCCCCTCTCCCATCCCCAGCGGATGTTCTGGCTCGCCGATAAACTGGAGCCTGATACACCTGCTTACAATCTCCCTAGAGCCTTCAGGATAGAGGGCCAACTCGATATCGACGCCCTTCAGGACGCGTTCCGTGTCCTGGTTCGCCGCCATGACGTGTTACGGACGTGCTTCGTGGAGCTAGACGACGAGCTGTACCAATGCGTTCGTGATGACATCCGGATCGACTTGGTGCGACACGATCTCTCGGAATTGCCTGCCTCCAAGCGCGACATCGAAACCTTGACAATTGCCTCGGAAGAGGCACGAAAACCCTTTGATCTGGAGCGGCCGCCCCTATTTCGGCTTAAGTTGGTCCGTCTGGGCCCTACAACGTACGTGCTCATTCTGGTGATGCACCACATCATCACCGATGGCTGGTCGATGAGCGTCTTATTCAAAGAGATCGCTCGATCTTATGGGCAGCGTGCGGTCGGCCAGCAGCCTCAAACAACAAAATTGCCGCTACAGTATGCCGATTTCGCACTCTGGCAGCGGCAGACCCTCACTGCGGAAGTGCTGCAAGAGGATGTCGAATATTGGCGCGAGCACCTTCGCGGGTCTCCTGCGTTACTGCAATTGCCGAGCGACCGCCCGCGCCCGGGCGTTCAGAGCCACCACGGGTCGATAGAAAGCTTCACGATTGACGAGACGCTCACCCACCGCATCAAGCAGATGTGCGTCGACGAGCGCGTCACGCTCTACATGGGCCTGCTTGCTGCGTTTCAGGCGTTGCTCAAGCGATACACCGGAGCGGACGACATTCCTGTTGGGACCCCCGTCGCTGGGCGAGGAGATCCGAATCTTGCCGACCTGATTGGTTGCTTCGTCAATACGCTCGTCATGCGTGGCGACCTATCCGGCAATCCGATCTTCCGGGAACTGCTGCAGCGGACGCGAGCCACAACGCTCGAGGCCTTTGCTTATCAGGCATTACCTTTCGACCACCTGCTGGCCAAATTGAAATGCGAACGCACCCGGAGCTACACCCCGCTCTTTCAAATCATGTTCATCCTTCAGAATGCGCCAAAGCAAGTAGTGCGTCTGCCGGGACTGCTGATAGAAGAGGTAGAGCTCGACAGCGGCCTTGCCAAATTCGACCTTACTCTGGAGATTGTTGAGCAGGATGGAGGTCTATATTGTCAGTTCGAGTACAGTTCTGATCTCTTTGACCGATCCACAATCCAGAGGATGGCGCTTCATTTTCAAAATCTAATATCGAGTGCGGTTGAAGATGTGGCCTCTCCGATATCGAAATTGAACATGCTTACGTCGTTGGAGCGAAAGCAGATCATCTTCGATTGGAATACGACATCAGCCGAATATTCAAAAGAGCTGACCATCATCGGAGCCTTTGAGGAGCAAGCACGGCGAACGCCAGAGGCCATTTCCCTGCGCGAGGGTGTGCGCACTCTGACCTATCGCGAGCTGGACCAACGCGCCAACCGGGTGGCCCGCGGTTTGATCGAGAAGGGCGTCCGACCCGAGACGCCGGTCGGTATCTACATGAAACGTTCGATAGACGCCGTCGTGGCAATCCTCGCAGTGATCAAGGTGGGAAGCCCCTATGTCCCGCTGGAGATCTCGTACCCGAAGCACCGGCTGCATCTGCTGGTCACCACTTGCGACGTCGGGATCGTCCTCACTTACCGCGCGCTCAAACCCGACCTGCCCAAAATTGACTGCGTCCTGCTCGACGAGGATGTGGCGCTGTGGGGGAATGACCCCGGCAAGCTGCCTCCGTCGATTTCCGTCCAGCAGCGCGCTTACATAATTTTCACATCAGGCTCCACCGGCGAAGCAATGGGCGTGGTCGGAACTCACCGCGCCACGATTAACCGTCTCGAATGGATGTACCGGGCCTATCCGTTTTCGTTCCAGGAGGTGTGCTGTCAGAAGACAGCATTGAGCTTCGTCGACTCCATCTGGGAGATTTTCGGCCCATTGCTCCGCGGGATCCCAAACGTCATCATCCCAGAGGATGTTGTGATCGACCCAGAGCTGCTGCTGGACCTGCTCGCGCGAGAGTGCGTGACGCGGATTGTGCTCGTGCCGACGCTGCTGCGCGTGCTGCTGGATCATTCCCCGGATCTTGGGGCTCGGGTCCCTCAGTTGAGGCTCTGGACGGTGAGCGGAGAATATTTGTCCGCCGATCTGGCCGAGAAATTTCGTGCCGCCTTTCCCGAGGCACGACTGCTCAACCTCTACGGCTCGTCGGAAGTTGCAGGAGACGTTACCTGCTACGAAGTCAAGGAATCCGCCGGGCTCGATGTGGTCCCGATCGGCAAGCCGATTTCCAACATCCAGCTTTACATCGTCGACGAATTTTTGGAGCCAGTTCCGATTGGCATTCCCGGCAGCCTTTATGTCGGTGGGGACTGTCTCGCGCAAGGGTATTGGCGCCGGCCTAATCTAACAAGCGAGCGATTTATCCCCAATCCATTCGGCGCCAGTCTCGGTCCGATTTTCGCCACGGGCGACCGGGCCAGATGGCTATCCGACGGCAACATTGAATATCTCGGACGACTGGACACCCAGACCAAGATCCGCGGGATTCGCGTAGAGCTCGGCGAAATCGAGGCCAATTTGATGGCGCATCCCTCTATAGGCCAAGCTGCGGTTGCCGTCACTGGGCAGATGCCTGAGGCAGCGCAGCTAACAGCCTACATCTTGGGGCGCGATGGCGCCTCTCCATCGCCGGAGGAGTTGCGAGTCTTTCTGCGCGGACGGCTGCCCCTATACATGGTTCCGGTCTCATTTGTGGAGATGGCTGAAATGCCGCTGCTGTCGAGCGGCAAATTAGACCGGCGTGCTCTGCCCGAGCCTGCGACCGGCGGTGCAGCCGTCCCGCGCGCGCATATCGAGCCGCGCAACGAGGTCGAGCGCCAGTTGGCGACGATCTGGTCTGAGTTGTTGGATGTCAAGGAGTTTGGCGTCACTGATAACTTTTTTGATCTAGGCGGCGACTCACTGGTCGCGATGCAAGTACTCGCGCGGATTCGCAGAGCATTCCAGGTCGAGGTATCGGTCCGCAGCCTGTTCGATGGGCCGAGCATCGATGCCCTCGGCAAGGCAGTCGAGGGGGCCAGGGCAAGCGGCGCCGTTCCGCGGGTCCAGCAGATCGTGCCGCGCCCGAGACCTGCGACGGGGGTCGACCTGCTCAGCGCCGAGTTGAGCAAGCTCCGACCGGAGCAGATCGAAATCCTTTTGCAGCGAGTACGGCGATCAGAGGGTGGATCGTCGTAGCCTCTGCAGCCGCAGGAACGTGCTGGCGGATCCGAGGACGGTCAGGAAAACGCCCGCGGGCCTGAAAAATCGATTATATACAGCAGCAGGCCAAGTGGCAACCTGGAGCTTTGGCTTACCTGCATGAAGGAAACGGTCGGTGCCGTTTAGCAAGCCGTTGGTTTTCTTTCATCGGCTATTGGTGGCTCGGAAACAGCAATCTCGCGGGAGAAATCCAGCGAACGACACTTCGTCCCTCGGGTTACCGCAGCATTACCAGTTGGTGGTCGAAGATGAGCCTGAAGAGGTGGCGTTGGAGGTTCTTCCGCACGCGCTGGAGGACTTTAACGAAAGCCGATGGCCCCGCCATCTACCTTGGCGCCCTCTCGGTGTGTTCATCCGCGACACAGGAACGATCGTGGCCGGTTTGTCTGGGGAAACCTATTGCGGATGGCTGTTCATCAAATATCTTTGGGTCCGCGACGATGTCCGCGGCCGCGGCATTGGACGAGAGCTGATAGCTCGGGCCGAAGCACGCGCGCTTGAGCGTGACTGTCACTCGGCTTGGCTTGACACGTTCAGCTTCCAGGCGCGTGGATCTACGAGAAGCTGGGTTATGAGGAGTTTGGCACGCTTGATTACCCACCAGCTCATAAGCGGCATTTCATGAAAAAACGGCTGGTCGCGGCGCGATAAGCGGGCGATAAGAGTTTTTGGAACTGTACATAGTCAGGACTTCGAGGTCGTAGCGCGCGCAGTACGGCCGTAGGACCAACCTCATCCAGTGCCGGAGATCAGAGAAGATGTGTCGAACGCCCGCACTCTCGTACGCCACAGACTACCCTGGCTGGCCACGGCACCGATGTAACCTTCCCGCGGCACGACGAGATCAATATACCAGCACGCTGCAGCGCGCGAATCGCCGGCAATAGTTTTTAGTTCAGCCGCCTCCTCCGGGCCGAAGCCAACCTCGACAGTCGCAGGAGAGATGTGGAGCCCTTGGCCGATGGCCTTCAAATAAGCTTCTTTCTGTGTCCAGCATTGCAGGAATACTCTTTGCCGATCGCTTGGATCAAGCCGCCTGAAGGCTGCCCGCTCGCGATCGGAGAACACGAAATCACTCATGACTTCGGTGTCGACGGTCTTGCCCAACCACTCGATGTCGACGCCGATAGGACGCGACGCAAGTCCGATTAAGGCCAGCTCCTCCGATCGCGAAAGGCTGAAGTGAAGCGGTCGGCTGAGTCTCGCTTCCAGAACCGGCTTCAACCCAGGTTCCCTTCGGAATGCGAGTTCGACCGGCGCGATGCCGGCAGCCCGGCCCAACAAGGTCCGCAGCACCGCATGACTAACGATGAAACGACGAGCGTCTCGTTCGAAGGCGAACGCGTCCCCTCGGTGGCGTTCCTCGGCGGATAATAGACCGACCAGCTTCCGCCAACCGGTGTGTCGCAGATTTGCGTGGTACAGGTCGATCGCGCCGTGCGTCGGCCGGTTACAGCTTGTCGTCTCTTCCTCAGGCCTTCGGTTCACCGATGGGCTCAAGATCCGAGCAACTGACGGCACGGGACTCATCGATCCACTGTATGCTGCCGGACAAGGCAGCTATGCTCCAAATAAAAGTCGCCCGCGACGATCTTGCCGAGATCGACCCGCAAC
>Ga0306920_100013194_pt1 | contig 11246 bp, 9 predicted proteins | sample flu12Cox44000170_FD_204666 | JGI IMG/M metagenome (GOLD analysis project Ga0306920, IMG submission 204666) | Lab enrichment of tropical soil microbial communities from Luquillo Experimental Forest, Puerto Rico - flux4day.12C.oxic.44.000.170 (v2)... | ecosystem: Environmental > Terrestrial >...
GCTGCAGGTAATCGACCAACATCAGGTCGAGTCGGCCTTCCTGTTGTTTGAGGCGTCGGGCCTTGGAACGCATCTCGGTTACGGAGATGGCCGGTGTGTCGTCGATGAATAGGCGCGCCTGCATGAGGCTTTCGGTGGCGAAGGTCAGTTTCTGCCGGTCTTCTTTCGGTATGAATCCGGTTCGAAGGCGATGGGAATCGACGCGCGAGTGTGAGGCGAGCATGCGCATCAGCAAGGCTTCTTTCGACATTTCCAGAGAGAAGACGCCCACTACCTTGTTGTCGAGGACAGCGGCATTTTCGGCGATGTTCATCGCCAGCGCGGTCTTGCCCATCGAGGGGCGCGCCGCGATGATGATGAGATCGGAAGGCTGGAAGCCGCTGGTCATCTTGTCCAGCAGGGTGTAATGCGTCGCCAGGCCGGTGATCTCCTGACCGCGGGCGTAAAGTTCGTCGAGCGAGCCGAAGGAATTCTTGACGATGGTGGGGATGTCAGTAAAGCCCTGGCCAAGACGATTTTCGGAGAGCTGAAAGATGCCTTGCTCGGCACGGTTGATGACTTCTTCGGCTTCATCGGAGTGTTCCATGGCTTCGGCAATGGCCATCTGAGCAACATTGATGAGGCCGCGCAGCAGCGCTTTGTTGCGAACGATGCGAACGTAGTGCTCGATGCTGGGACGCTCGGGCAGGCCGTCAATCAGCGAAGACAAGTAAGCCACGCCACCAACAGCTTCGACCTCCTTGCGGCGATTCAGCTCCTCGGCGAGGGTGATCATGTCCACCGGACGGCCAAGGTCCTGCAGATCGCGCATCCGCGAGAAAATGCGGCGGTGGGCGTCAAGCGAGAAATCCTCCGGCCTCAGCTCGGCAGCTTGATCGAAGAGCAGACTTTCCAGCAAAATCGCGCCCAGAATAGAGCGCTCAGCGTCGATGCTGGCGGGAAGCCCACGTTCAAGAGTGTAATCGGTGGCCATCAGGAGAGTGAAATCAGGTTAGCGAGGACAGCGTTGGCGCGCAATGACGAGGCAGGCACGGTGCGCTCCCGGCCGTGGATTTCTAGCCAAATCTGTGAGTCCTTGTGAAAAACCGGGAACAAATCTTGGGGCAAGAAGAATCTTGCATTGAAGAAAGTGGCGATTCAGCAGGGGCAGGCGCCCGCTCGCTCGCATCCCAACCGCCGCGTTACCAGATCGTCACTATCGCGACGGCACGACTTCGGTTTATTCTCGCGTGCATGGCGGTTTCAGTGACGGTGCTGGCGAGCGGAAGCAAGGGCAACTGCACACTCATCTCCAGCAACGCAACACGCCTGCTGGTGGATGCCGGTCTTTCGTGCCGCGAACTGCTGCGCCGCTTGGTGCGGTGCGGAGAAAGTCCGCGCGGCATCGACGCCATCCTGATTTCCCACGAACACGGCGACCACATCAACGGGCTGCGCGTGCTGGCCAAGCGCCTGAGGGTGCCGGTCTACATGACGGCCGACACCCACGAAGCCTATCGCCGGTCCGCGCGAGACAGTGCCGGCCATCGCGTCAAACTCGAGGGGCTGGAGACCTTTCGCGCCGGTTGCGGGTTTCAGATCGGCGATGTGGTGATCATGCCTTTCACCACTCCGCATGACGCCGTCGATCCCGTTGCCTTCACCTTCGTCAGTGAAGGAATCAAGGTAGGTATCTGTACCGACCTGGGTTACATGCCAGCCAGCGTGCGTCACCATCTGCGGGGCTGCCACGTGCTGATGATCGAATCGAACCACGATGTGGAGATGCTGCGCGGCGGCCCCTATCCATGGTCAATAAAGCAGCGCGTGATGAGCCGTGTGGGCCACCTGTCGAATGACACACTCGCGGATTTCTTCGCTACGGACTATGATGGTGGGGCGGAATTCCTCATCCTGGCGCACCTTTCGGAGGAGAACAACCATCCGGAAATCGCGCGAATGACGGCTGAGCGCGCGTTGGGCGAGCAGCGCACCTTTGTGCGCAATCAGGTGGTGCTCGCATCGCAACATGAACCCCTTCCGCCAATACGGCTATAGCGCGCCTAGCAATCGACGCCGCAGCGCCACCCTTCCGGAGCATGGCTTCCTTCATGGCACGATGCACTGATCGCGTCATCGGCAAGATTCTTGCGGGATGGCGTTATGACATCTCGGGGCTGGCTCCGGAAATGCGCGGCGATTACGAAGCGCACCTGGCGGAGTGCATATATTGCCACTCGCGACAGCGCCTGCACCGCGGGATCGATATCGGGCTGATGGTGCTGGCGTCGGCGTCGATGATCGTGTTTCTGCTGGCCTACGGGGTGATTCGTCATTTTGGACCAAACCACGCCTTCTGGCTGGAGATCGGTGCCCTGGCCGGATTCCTGCTCTCCATGTTGCTGTGGCTTCTGGTGGCCATCGCAACGCCCGCGCCAATGGTGGTGAAAGACGCGGCCTTGAGCGGCGCACGCATGGGACTGGATAAGTTGCCCGAGGAAATCCGCCAGCGGATTCCCGAGGACCTTAGGGTCAAAATTACCGGTCAATAGGCAGGATGCGGTCGGCTCCCATGTAAGCCCGCAGCGCTTCTGGAATTACGACGCTGCCATCGGCCTGCTGATAATTCTCGACGATCGCAATCCAGGTGCGCCCGATGGCGAGACCACTGCCATTGAGTGTGTGCACAAATTCGCTCTTCCTGGCGCCTTCGGGACGATACCGAATATCAGCCCTCCTCGCCTGAAATGACTCGCAGTTCGAGCAGGAAGATATTTCGCGGTACACGCCTTGACCAGGCAGCCACACTTCGATGTCGTAGGTCTTGGCGGAATTGAAGCCCAGGTCGCCGGTGCAGAGGGACACCGTACGATAGTGCAGTCCGAGCCTCTCGAGGACCTGCTCGGCATCGCGCGTCAGCTTCTCATGCTGTTCGTAGGATTGCTCGGGCCTGGTGAACTTGACCAGCTCCACCTTTTGGAATTGGTGCTGGCGAATGATGCCGCGAACGTCCTTGCCATGGGATCCGGCCTCGCTGCGGAAACACGGGGTGAACGCGGTCAGCGAAATGGGAAGGCGGGTGGCGTCGAGGGTCTCGCCACGATAGAGATTGGTGACCGGAACCTCGGCCGTGGGAATGAGATAGAGATTGTTCTCCCCGTGGGGAACTTTAAATAGGTCGGCTTCGAATTTGGGCAGCTGGCCGGTGCCATACATCGACGCGGCGTTGACCATCAACGGCGGCAGGACTTCGGTGTAGCCGTGCTCGCGAGTATGAAGGTCGAGCATGAAGTTCATGAGGGCTCGCTCGAGCCGGGCCCCCAGCTGCCAGTACACCGCAAAGCGTGCGCCTGCGATCTTGGCGGCGCGCTCAAGATCGAGGATGCCGAGAGATTCTCCCAGCTCCCAGTGCGGTTTGGGAAGGAAGTCGAACTGGGGTGGCCTTCCCCAGCGGCGTACCTCGACGTTGTCATCGGCGCCGCGACCGACGGGCACGGTGGGGTCAGGGAGGTTGGGGATGCCAGCCAGGATTTCGCGCAACTGCGCATCGTACTCCGTGGCGTGCTTTTCGGCGCCGGCGATTTTCTCCTTGAGCTCCTTTTGCTCCTGGAGGTTAGCGGCGGTATCCTGCTTCTCCCCCCGGAGGCGCTGCAATTCTTCTATCAGCTTGGTGCGCCGCGCTTTCATGGTTTCGGTCTCGGTAATGGCGGCGCGGCGTTCGCGATCGACGGCGCGGAAATCCTTGAGCACGGTGGAAGGATCCATGCCGCGTTGGCGGAGTTTTTCTTCAACCAGAGGAAGATTATTGCGGACAAAGGCCAGATCGAGCATAGGAGAACAGGTTACTTGATGCGGGCGTGCGGAACCAAGCCGCGTGCTGCATCCTGGATCGAAGCGTAAGCCAGCGGGTCTGCCAGCCCGTAAGCCGGGACGATAATGGCGTCTGTCCCCGAGGAGTATCTGCCAGCTGCTCCGCTTCGGCTCCACGTTGGCCCAAGAGATTCCGCCCTAGGGCCGCCCGGCAGGAGTTGGCTCCTTTCGTAAGCCGGGCCTCTGACCATTTAACGCTTGCCGGGCACAGATTCGAAATCTTTTTGCTTGAGCAACAGCCTCTGGTGCCAATCGGCGGCGGCACGGATGAAAGCTTGAAACATCACTCGTGACGCCGGGTCAACGTCGTAGGTGCGCTCAGGATGCCATTGCACACAGAGTACGAAGTGGTCTTCGTCTGTGCCTTCCATCGCCTCTTTCACCTGATCGACGGGGCACCAGGCGACGAGGCGCAGGCCGTCGCCCAAGATTTCTGCGGCCTGATGGTGGTTCGAGTTAACGTTGATCGTGGGAGCGGCACCGTCGGGCAGTACCCCGGCGAACCTCAGAATCCCTGCCAGCCTTGAGGCGGGATCGATGGCAACTGGATGTGCTTCTATGACCGCCCGCCCGGCTTTATGCTGGACGACCGAGGTCAAGTCCTGTACGAGGGTGCCGGTACGCCAGACGTTGAGCGATTGCATACCGTAGCAAATCCCGAAGATCGGCTTGCGCATGTTATAAGCATCCTGCAATAGAAGCTCGTCGGTGTTGTCGCGCAGAACGTCGGCAGCGGCGCTCCTGGGGTGACGGAGGGCTCCATACTTTTCCGGGTCGACGTCGGCAGGACTTCCGGGGAGGACAACTCCATCGCAGGTTTTAACCTCTTGCGCGATGGCGGCGGACGCCGCGGTCACATCGATGATGACGGGCTCGCCTCCGGCCTGGAGAATCGAGTGTTCGTAGTGTGGCAACGCCCGTGCGGCATAGTCCTGCTCGTGTGAATTGGGAACCGGAAGGGCGATGCGAGGCTTCATGAGACTACCGACCCGTTGGTGTCGATCTCGGTGGCGATCTCGGGTAGCGACAATTTGGCACGCGAGTAATACGTTCCGGCCATCACATCGCGCACGTGCGCTGCAAGTCGATCCATCTCGCGGGGTACCATGCCTTTCGTCGAAATCGGTTCCCCCACGATCATCTCAACCCGGCCAGGCCGCAGGTGAAAGCTGTTCATGGGCAGCAATTCGTTGGTGCCGACTAAAGTGATCGGCACGACCGGGGCCTGCGCCTTGATGGCCATGTAGAAGGCGCCTCCCATAAAGTCGCGCATGTGACCGTCGGCGGAGCGACCGCCCTCGGGAAAGATGACGAGGGGCATGCCGTTGCGCAGCAAATCGCTGGCGCGGTTCAGACCGCGCAGCGAGGTTCGCGGGTTGCCCTGCTCAATGGGAATCTGTCCGGAACGCTTGAGGTGCCACCCCAGAAACGGATAGCTGAAGAGTTTGCGCTTGGCGAGGATGCGGAACTGTGTGGGCAGGCAGGCATACAGCACTGGAACGTCGAGCGCGGAGAGATGGTTCGCCGCATAAACCGCAGGCTGGGTAGCGTCGATGTGTTCCAGCCCGTCGATGTACACGCGTACTCCCGCGGTGCTGAGAATCATGCGCCCCCAGTTGCGTGCGAAACGGTGCTGCATACGACCATCGCGATCAAAGAAGGAAGACAGCAGAGACAGGCTGCCCATGATTCCGGTGTAGATATAAATCAGGGGAACAAAGATGAAGTACGAGCGCAGCTGACTGAAGAACCCGCCCTTCGGTCTTGGTGCTTCGGATTGGTCAAACGCCGGCATAGCTAGGCCCGAATTCCCAACATCTTCATGAGGTCGCCGACCAGAAAGATGGAGCCCGCCGCCACCATCACACCGCTGCCGGGTGTGCGCTGGAAGGCGCGGGCGAGAGCGTCGCTCACGGATTCTGCAGCGGTCATCACGGACCCGGTCCGCCGTCCGGCCTGCAACAGTTGTTCGGTGGTGGCGGAGCGTGGATTTTCGATGTGGGTGACGATTACCTGCCCGGCGATCGGGAAGAGAATGTCAGCCATCTCCTGGATTGCTTTATCGCGCATGGCGCCGAAGATGAGGGTGAATTGGCAGTCGGGAAGGGTCTCCGACAGCGTCGACCGCAGCGCCCAGGCTCCGGCGGGATTGTGGGCCACATCGAGAACCAGAGTGCGTTGATGGGTGGTCGGCGAGGGCGGCAAGATCTGGAAGCGTGCTGGCCAGTGAGTATCACTTATGCCTTGCTCGATCTGGCCAGTCGTGACCGTGAAGCCGAAGGTCGCCAGTGCTTCGGCGGCAGCGATGGCCAAGGCGAGGTTGCGCCACTGGTGACGACCGGGGAGCGGGGAGTCTACCAGAATTTCTTCACCCCTGACCGTTAGCGGGTAACGGCTGCGACCGGGTACCGGCACCAGGTTGCGAGCCAAGTACTCTCCGGCTCCTGGGGAAAACGGAGGTACGTACCTGGCCGCGCTGATGGCGGTGGCGCCACGAACGAGGATCGCGCGACCGATGACATCGTTGGCGTCGGGGTGCTGCGGCAGGGTGACCACGATTCCGTTTTCACGGATGATGGCCGCCTTCTCGCCCGCGATTTCGGCGATGGTATTGCCCAGGTATTTTTGATGGTCGAGGGAGATGTCGGCAATAACCGAAATCAGCGGATCCACGACATTGGTGGCGTCGAGCCGGCCGCCCATGCCGACTTCGAGGACGGCAATATCCACCGCTACGCTGGCGAAATATTCGAAGGCCATCACGGTAAGCATCTCGAAAAAGCTGGGATGCCAGGGAAGCCTGCCCGCGAGCATCAATTGTTGGGCCGTACGCTCGACCCGGTCGTAGATTTCGCTGAACTCCACATCCGCGATGGATTCGTTGTTGACGCGAATGCGCTCGTTGATGCTAACCAGATGAGGAGAGCTGTAGAGCGCAGTCTTGTACCCGGCAACCCGCAGAATCGACGACAGGGAGGCGGCGGTGGAACCTTTACCGTTGGTTCCGGCGATCAACACGCTGGGAAAGCGGCGCTCGGGATGCTCAAGAGCGGCCAGCATCTCGCGCACATAAACCAGATCGAACTTGTGTGGTGGAGTTGCGGCCAACTCGTGCCCAAGGGCGTAGAGCTGCTCGACGGTGGCCTGGTAGGTCATGGCAGTAGTCAGATTACAACAGGGGAACTATCCCAGTGGAGGATGGGCTTTGCGCATTGTGCTTTTCGTTTTTACGGGCCGCCACAGCGCTTAATCTTTAACTGTAAGCGTTTGACCGGGCCGGCAGCGGCCCGATTACTCGCAGGCTGCTGTGTCGCTTCGGTTCTCAAGTTCAAAGGGCGCTGGCCGGCCCGGAGGAAAACCGGGCTCCCGGGAAGAAATCCCCCTCATCAGTTTCGCCCGGGGTACAGGTCTAAGCGCCAAACTCGCCTCGCCCTCGGGCCATTGGTTCAGTGCCATCCTTACCTTCCTGAAAGTTCCTTCTTAACCGCTTCGCTGACGAGCTTGCCGTCCACGCGCGCACCGGCGAACTTGGCCATGACATTCTTCATGACTGTTCCCATGTCCTTCATCGTGGGAGAGCCCATCTCGGCGATGGTGGCCTTTACCGCGGTCACGACTTCTTGTTCACCCACGGCCTTGGGTAAGTAGGCTTCGATGATGGCGATCTCTTCGGCTTCCTTTCTCGCCAGTTCGGGACGATTGCCCTTTTCGAAGGCCTCGATGGAATCTTTGCGCTGCTTGATGAGGGTGCTGAAGACCTGTAGTTCTTCTTTTTCGTTGAGGGCAGAGCGTTTGTCAATTTCCTTGTTCTTGAGGGCGGTTTTGACCATGCGAAGCGTAGAGAGGCGAAGTTCCTCTTGTTTGCGCAAGGCATCGACCAAGTCTTTCTGCACCTGTTCCGTCAGACTCACGCCGCCATTATAGTGGCACGCGAAGGGGTCTGGGCTTTATTATAGATATCCGGCGCATCTTCAGGTCGTAGCCGGAATCCCTACGAGCACAGGTGGCAGCCATGTTACGTAAGACAAGACTTTTTACACCCGGTCCTACTCCTCTTCTCCCCGCAGCCCAACAAGCCATAGCCGCAGCCGACATGCATCACCGTACGGCGGAATTCCGCGATATTTTCACCCGTGCCCTGGCGGATCTGAAGACATTCATCGATACACAGAACGATGTGCTTCTTCTGGCTGCTTCGGGGAGCGGCGCGATGGAAGCTTCGGTGTCGAACCTGACGTCGCCGGGAGACAAGGTGGTGGTTCTCAGCGCGGGAAAGTTCGGCGAGCGCTGGCGCGACATCGCCAAGGCTTTTAGCTGCCAGGTTGAGTTGGTGAGCGTTCCTTACGGCGAGACGTTCGATTTAAGCGCAGTGCGATCGAGGCTGGATGGCGCACGCGTGCTTTACATGCAGGCCACCGAGACTTCAACCGGTGCACGGCATGACGTGAAGGGCGTTGCCTCTCTGCTGAAGGGGAGGGATACGCTGCTGGTAGTTGATGCGATCACCGGCCTGGGCACGACCAAGTTCGAAGCGGATGTTTGGGGCATCGACGTCATCATCGGCGGATCGCAAAAGGCTGTCATGATTCCTCCGGGGCTTGCATTCCTGAGCGTGAGCGAGCGGGCATGGCAGCGCATGGAGCAGGCGGGCAATCCGCGGTATTACTTTGATCTGCGCAAGGAGCGCAAGGCCGCGGCCAAAGGCGAGTCGGCATTTACCCCGGCAACCGCGCTGATTGCGGGTTTGCTGGCGGCGCTGGATTACATTCGTAAAACGGGCAAAGGTGACCTGGGGGCGGGACGCGATGCTCTAATCCATAATGCCGAGACTTCGGCGGCCATGGTGCGGGCGGGCATAAAGGCACTCGGACTCGACTTGTTTGCCCCTACCTGTCCGGCGGCCGCGGTGACCGCAGTACTGCCGCCAGGGGGAGTGGATTCGGGTGCGCTGGTAAAGGAGTTCCGCGAGCGCTTTGCCATGGTGGTAGCCAACGGGCAAGGCGAGATGAAGGGAAAGATGATCCGTATTGCGCACCTGGGGTATTACGACTACCTCGACGCCGTCGGCGTAATTGGTGCTCTGGAGCACGTATTGCTGCAGGTAGCTCCTTCACACCGGTTCGAGCTGGGATCGGGCGTGCGCGCGGTGCAGGAGACATACGCCGAGCAGTTTGCGGAGCCGGTGAAGGTTTAGAGCTTGCCTTTTGACAACCTCCGGGCGCCGTGGCGAACAGCGGGCGTACCGGAGTCATAACCCTAAACAGTTTGCCGAAGAGGGTGTGACCGTCTCGGGTGAGGGTCCTGCGGGGCGCCAGGAATGGCAAGCTCCACGGAACAGCCGAAGCCGCCCCCTCCAAACGCTTTGGAGAGCCCGGTTCTTCAGAAAGCTGCAAAACCGTAATCCGCCCAATGCCCTATTTTTAAGAAGAGGCCTGATATGAAGATTGTTGTCGCTGAGAAGGTCGCTGCGTCTGCACTGGCAGTATTCCGAGAACAGCCGGACTGGACCGTCGTAACTCCGGAAAAAGACAGGCTCGCAGCCGAGCTGGCCGAGGCCGACGCGCTGCTGGTGCGGTCGGCGGTTTTCGTCGATGCCGCCATGATGGACAAGGCTCCCCACCTGCGGGTAATCGGGCGCGCCGGGGTGGGCGTCGATAACATCGACCTCGACGCTGCCACGAAGCGCGGTATCGTGGTGATGAACACGCCTGGCGGCAACGCCATCGCCGTCGCTGAGCACACCTTGGCGCTGATGCTGGCGCTGGCGCGACACCTGACACGCGCCAACTCCTCCACCCATGCCGGCCAGTGGGAAAAGAAGTCGCTGCAGGGCACGGAACTGCGGGGCAAGACGCTGGGCATCGTGGGGCTCGGTAAGATCGGCTTGGAAGTCGCCAAGCGGGCACAGTCTTTCGCCATGCATGTCATTGCACACGATCCCTACGTTGCCGCCAGCCTGGCGCAGCAATTGCAAATTACGCTGGTTCCCCTCGAGGAACTGTTCCGCACCTCAAACTACATCACGCTGCACGTTGGATTGACGCCGCAGACACAGGGCATGATCAACGCCGAGAGCCTCGGCCAGATGAAAAAGGGGGCAAGGCTGGTCAATTGCGCGCGCGGCGAGCTGCTGGACGACGAGGCAGTGCGGCTGGCGCTGCAATCGGGACAGCTCGGCGGCGCGGCTCTGGACGTGTTTCGCGATGAGCCGCTGAAGAATTCACCCTTTCACAATGCTCCCAATGTCATCCTGACTCCGCACATTGCCGGCTCGACCAACGAAGCGCAGGATGCCGTGGGGGTGCAGATCGCGATGCAGGTGCGCGAGTATCTGTTGAAGGGTGTTATTCAGAACGCGGTTAACGTGCCCTCGGTCACGTTTGAAGAGTACGAGGCCATGTTGCCGTACATTGGCTTGGCGGAGCGGCTGGGTACGTTCCTGGCGCAATCGGGTGAAAACGGGGTGGAGGAAATTGGCATCGCGTATGGGGGAGAGATTTCAGAGTGGAAAACCGAACTAATCCGCAACGCGGCCGTGGCGGGTGTGCTGAATCAGATGGCTCACGAGAAAGCCAACCTGGTGAATGCCGCCTCAATTGCTGAGGAGCGCGGCATCCGGATCAGGGAGGGCACCCAGCCATCGGCGGCGCGGGGGTCGGCGGTGAACGTCTTGACTGTGAGCCTGAAAACCCGCCAACAACAGCGGACGGCGGTGGGTACGGCACTGTACGGCATGTCGCCGCGGCTCCTGCGGGTGGATGAAATCGACGTAGAGGCGCCGCTGCAGGGCAACATCATCTACATGCGGAACCGCGACGTGCCGGGAGTAATTGGGCGAGTAGGTACGGTGCTCGGGCAGCACAATGTCAACATTGCCAACTTTTCGTTGGGGCGAGCCGAGCAGGCCCAGGAGCCGCGTGGCGCGGTAGCGGTAGTACAGGTTGACAGCGAGGTAAGCGAGGCGGTGTTGCAGGACCTCCGCAAGATCGATGCGGTGGAAGTGGCGAAGGCGATACGATTCGGATGAACAACGGCGATGGACGTCGAAGCACGTCGCAGGGCCGTGGAACGGCGGCAGGCCCGCTTCCACTGCGGCCGGGAGACCTGCTGCGGGCGGCCTCTTGGGGCTTAGCCGGCAACTACGTGGCTGCGGGGTTGCGGTTGGAACAGCCGCAGCGATCGTCGCTCGCGTGCATGGTGGCTACAAGGCATCGGTCTACTGGGCCCCGGCGTCAGCGTACTGCGCCACCTTCAGGCGCACCTCGGCGCGCTTGAGGGCGTTCAGAGTCGCTTCGAAATCGAGATCGGGGTCGGCTTTTTGCAGGGCGGCTTCGGCGCGGGCCTTGGCTTCAGCCGCTCGTTTCACGTCGATGTCCTGCGCACGCTCGGCGGTTTGG
>Ga0306920_100013196_pt1 | contig 11245 bp, 5 predicted proteins | sample flu12Cox44000170_FD_204666 | JGI IMG/M metagenome (GOLD analysis project Ga0306920, IMG submission 204666) | Lab enrichment of tropical soil microbial communities from Luquillo Experimental Forest, Puerto Rico - flux4day.12C.oxic.44.000.170 (v2)... | ecosystem: Environmental > Terrestrial >...
AACTCGGGGCATGCACGGCGCAGCGTTTCTACAGGACCTTGCAGTAGTGATGATCGTCGCCGGCTTGGTGACGATCCTGTTTCACCGGTTCAAACAACCGGTGGTGCTGGGCTACATCATTGCCGGGGTCATCATCGGACCGCACACTCCGCCGTACTCGCTCATTCACGATGAGGGCACGATCAACACGCTCTCTGAGTTGGGCGTCATTCTCCTCATGTTCTCGCTCGGGTTGGAATTCAGCCTGGGCAAACTCAAGCAGGTTGGCGGGACAGCCTTCATCGCGGCCTTTCTCGAAATCCTGTTCATGGCCTGGATTGGGTACGAAATCGGACGGCTATTTGGCTGGAAAACCATGGACAGCATTTTCCTGGGTGCGATGCTCTCGATTTCCTCCACCACGATCATAGTGAAGGCCCTTGCAGAACTTGGTAAGGTCAAGGAGCGATTTGCCCAACTCATCTTCGGCATCCTCATTATTGAAGACATCCTGGCCATCGCGATGATTGCGCTTCTTTCTGGTATCGCCATGACGGGCTCATTGCACATGGAGGATGTCGGGAAAACTCTTGGCAAACTGTCGCTCTTCCTGGTCGCATCGCTGGTGGCCGGGCTATTGATGGTCCCCCGGTTGCTGGGTTACGTCGCGCGCTTCAAGAGCAACGAAATGCTGCTGGTAACGGTGCTGGCTCTTTGCTTTGGATTCTCGTTGCTCGCAGTGAAACTGGGCTACAGCGTCGCGCTCGGAGCGTTCCTGATTGGCGCGGTAGTGGCTGAATCGAGAGAGATTCACAAGATCGAGCATCTGGTTGAACCTATCCGCGACATGTTCAGCGCAGTGTTCTTTGTGGCCATTGGTCTTTTGATCGATCCAAAGGTGTTGCTGAGCTATTGGTTGCCGATCATGGTAATCACGTTCGCGGTTGTGGTCGGGAAAGTGCTTTCCTGTGCCTTTGGGGCGTTTGTGGGTGGGAACGACACTCGCGTTTCGCTGCGCGTGGGCATGGGATTGGCTCAGATTGGCGAATTCTCGTTTATCATCGCGTCACTGGGCCTGAGCTTGAACGTGACCAGCCGGTTTCTTTATCCCATCGCAGTCGCGGTCTCCGCCATCACAACCCTGCTTACACCATACCTCATCAAAAGCGCCGACGCGGTCGTGAACCAATTCGATCGGCTGGCCCCACGTTCGATGGTGGACGGTCTTAATATTTATACCAGATGGGTCGGACGCCTTGGTCAGCGCCATTCCAGCCTTGCAACGCGCCTCAGCCGCCGCTGGTTCCTGCAAATGGCGCTCAACGCTGTGCTCATCGCTGCCATATTCGTTGTGGCAGGCTACATTGCGCAGCACCCGCCGGAGTGGCCGAAACAGTATGGAATTGATGAAGCATGGCTCAAAGCGGTTCTTTGGCTGATCGCTGTCTTTTTCTCCTTGCCCATGTTCATCGCCACTTCCAGAAAGCTGCAGGCGCTCGGCCAGTTAATCGCGGAAACCAAAGTGACTCCGGCAACCGCAGGCGCACGCACAGCCGCAATCCGGGCTGTAGTCGCGCAGGTAGTTCCTATCGTTGGCACAGTTGTTCTGGGGCTTTACATTGTTGTCCTTAGCGCGGCTATTCTGCCGTCGGTGAAAGTCTTTTTCGCATTGCTCCTCATCGCGGCGATACTGAGCTTGGTTCTTCGGCGATCGTTCATCAAGGTTTACGCCAAGGCTCAATTCGCATTGCACGAAACTCTCTCTAAAGCTCCCCCACCGCAATCCATCGCGACGGTGCCTTTCTTGCGCGAAGCCCACCTGGAACGGGTAATCATCGGGAGCAGGTCCGTTGCGGCCGGAAAACGAGTCCGCGAACTGCAACTTCGCACGGAGACCGGCGCCAGCATTGTGGGCATCGAACGCAACGGTGCGAGCCTTATCAATCCCGGCCCAGATGAAGAATTGCAAGCCGGCGACCAGGTCTCGCTGCTGGGAACACGCGCTCAATTAGCCTCAGCAAAAGCGGCTTTGGAAAACGGCCCTGGTAGCCCCGGGATCTCGCCGACGGGCTCGCATTAGCGGATTTGGCTGTTAGTTCGTGGGCCTCAATGGGAGGAGCGTGATGGCTTCTCATCCAGTCTGTCCAACGGTCATGCAAACTCTAGTTTATCAGTTTCTGTCAAAATCGGTTTGTCTTACCAGGATTTCTGAGCGTACGGACTTGGGCAGACGTTTTTAGCGCTTTAACGCCTTCGATTCGACCGAGGGTGAGATCCAAGAAAACAGCGACAGGGTTCCTCGCCATCAGTGCGGCTGTAGCGCTGGCATTTGGCATTTACTGGGATGCCACCAGGGACCCCACACCGATACATGTGGATCCCGCTATCTACGATGAATACGCGGGTTATTACGTCTTTTCGAATGGATATCCTGTCACAATCCGTCATCAGGGTGATCGACTCATGACCAGCATCCCAGAGCAGGCGCCAAGGCAGATTTTCCCCGAAACGGAAACGCAATTTTTCATCGAAGGACGGCCTGCGCGCTGGATTTTTCACCGCAATAAAGAGGGGCGAGTGGACTATGCCATCAGTCGTGGTAAAAACTTTGAAGAAAGAGCACAGAAGACAACCATGCCGCCGACCAACCCGGAAGGTACCAATGGATTAATTGCCGCCACCACGGGTGGCAAGGCACTGGAGGCCGGGTTGGCCATATTGAAAGAAGGCGGCAGCGCTGCTGACGCCGCTATGGCTACGGCCCTGTGCGAGGTGGTTCACGTCGGGGGATCTTACGTAAGCTTTGCCGGCCCCATGATGATGGTGTACTTCGACGCCGCCAGCGGGAAGGCTTTCTACCTGGATGCCGAGTATGCCACACCGCTCGAAGAGAAAAATCCGCGTTCGATCCCTGGAACGGGCGGACGCGCAACCTTAGTGCCGGGATTTATGGCGGGGGTTCAAGCCGCTCACGACCGATTCGGCAAAGTTCCTTTCCCACGACTATTTGATTCCGCCATTGCGATGGCCGATGAAGGCGAGCCGGTAAGTTCCGTCATGGAATGGTGGATTGGGACAAAGAAAAGTGTTTTGAGCAGGTATCCCGAAACCAAAAAGATCTTCACCCGCTCAAATGGAGTGTTCCTCGGCAAAGGAGACTTATTCCGGCAGCCGGAACTGGCGGAAACGCTGCGGAAAGTGGCAAAGCAAGGCGCGAATTATATGTACTATGGTGATTGGGGACAAAAATTTGTCGAAGTTGTCCAGCGCGAAGGAGGTAAAATCACACTCAAAGACTTAAAGTCGTACCATGCAATTTGGGAAGAGCCGCTGCAAACGACTTATCGCGAGTACGTAATCTATGCAACGGGTCCGACGCCAAAAGGAGGAGTAAATATCGTCGAAGCACTGAATCTGCTGGAGCTTGCAAATCTGAAGCAATGCGGACCGTACACAGAGTCGGCTCAGAGTTTATTCTGGCTGATGGAAATTGCGGCCTGCCAGGCCTTGAACAGGGATCTTCCGCCTCAGACCCGTATCAGCCGAACCAATGCCGAGGCGATTTGGCGGCAGATGCAGGACCGCACCTGGCGCGGACTCCCGGATGGGATGCGAGTTGTTCGGGCGAATTCGGCTCATACCGATGGAGTGGTCGTCGTCGACCGGTGGGGCAACATGGCTGTTGTAAACCACACCATCAATTCGATGCTGTGGGGTAATACTGGGCTCTTTGTGGACGGGGTTTCGATTCCGGATTCGGCATCCTTTCAGGGGCCAGATATCGCCAAGGCCGAGCCAGGGAACCATTTGCCGAACGGTATGAGTCCACTGATTGTTTGCCGCGACGGTCGACCCGTGCTGGGTTCGGCCGCAACTGGTGGCGGTTTGCACGCAAAGACCTTGCAGGTGTTGGCCAATATTCTCGATTTCGGTATGGACCCTCAAGCTGCTGTAGATACACCTGCTTTTGTCGGTTGGTCGACGGGTCGGGTTGAGGAAAATACTTTCGAACCCAAGCTGCTGGGAAAACTCAGCGAGATGGGAGTGAAAGTCGAGATCGTTTCCCCTAAACAAGCGGCCATAGCTAGAGGGTACTGGGCTGGAGCCAAAATTGATGCCACGACCCGCCGAATCAAAGGGGGTGTGACGCGGGGAATGGATGGCGGGGTTGTCGCGTATTAGTGATCGGGTTCCAAAAGCTGGATAGTGGTAGCAGGACCAAGGTCGGCTGGGGCCAACCAGGATCGCAAGGCCCAGATGATCTTTTTGTCAGGTGTCACCTCGATGGCCTGAACCGGTGGATCGTTTCGATCTACTTGCCCTGACCATTGGTTAAACCAGTTATTGATGATCGTGTTGCCGTTGGACAGACGAATGGCCAGTTGAAGGTTCTTGATCTGATAGCCGGGCGCGTCCTCCGGAGTCCATTTCCAAATAATCTCACCTTGACGGTTCATCTCCCACACGAACCCCCGGTTGCTCGCTACCAGCACGTTCCCGCTTTTCAGCGGTGTGGCCGACCAGATGCCAGGAACATCTTTGGTCCATAGCTCCTTGCCATCCAGGTCGTACTCCACTGCTTTACCCAAATCCAAATGCGCAACCAGGATTGTGCCCATGTCAGTTAGCCGCGCGTGACGGAATTGGCCGTGAACCCCTTTGGGATTCTTCACCGGTAGTACGAACTCGCGCTCGACGTCGCTCGTGGTCTTGTTCATCACGATGAATTTTGCCGGGTTGCCGTTTTGAATGAACCAAACGCTGTTGGAGCCAATGGGCTGAGCTGTGTGGATTTCGGTGTTGGTCGGCGCGTCATGATTCCAAAGCACCCTTTTGTCAGCACTGATTTCAGTTACTCCAAACTGGTGCGCGAAGAAAATGTTTCCACTCGGTAACAATACCGCGTCGCTAATTTCACCGCGTCCGTTGTGCGTGTACGCCCAGGCCACCTGGCCTTTGCGCACGATGAACATCCGTTCCTCCTTCGCTTCGCCGGCGTAAAAGAAATCATGCTGGGCAAGCCCCTTTCCTGGCAGGATGGTTGGCGCATTCGATTCAGCAGAGCCTGCCGCTGCTAGTGAGTCAATGGCTTGAAATGCTGCGAAAGCGATCAGCAGTATCGTCCCGGTTGCACACCAATCGAATCTCATCAAGGAAAAGCCTAAACCGGTCTCGCGGCTTGCGACAAGTCCTTCATAGTTTGCCTCTTTGACTGAGCGCATCCCGACACTGCCCCGGCATTAATGGAGCGCGGCATTTTATGCCGCAAGGGCGCTCGACGATTTTCCAGATGCCCTCTTGTAATGAACTCGTTATGGTTCGCACATGGGTATTCGTCTGATCTTCACTGGAATGCTCTCCCTGACCTATTCCGTTGTGGCGACCGAATTCTGGATTGCCGGCACCGGCAATGATGGCAGTGACGGCTCTGAGGCAAAACCATTCGCGACACTGGAAAGGGCTCGCGATGCCGCGCGCCAGCTTAACCGCCCAGGCCGAGAAGGCGGCGTCACGATTTTCCTTCGTGGCGGCGATTACCTCCGCACAAACGCACTCGAACTCACAGCTGGCGATTCCGGCAATCCGCATTCGCGAATCGTCTGGCGAGCTTACCAGGATGAGCACGTTCGATTACTCGGCGGCCGGACCTTGAGCGGTTTCACTCCAGTCTCAGACCCCGCAGTGCTTGAACGGTTCGACGAACAGGCGCGGCCGCACGTCGTTCAACTAAATCTGCGGGCGCTTGGCATCAACGATTTCGGAGAAATGAAATCTCGTGGTTTTGGTAGGCCTACTGCGCCCGCTCACTGCGAATTATTCTTCGACCATCGTCCCATGACGCTGGCCCGGTGGCCCAATCAAGGCGAGTTCGCGAAAATCGCCGGCTATCCCCCTGCATCGGATCGACGAGACGAACATGGCGGGAATTTGGGAGAGTTGGGTGGCGGATTTCTCTATGACGGCGACCCGCCGCGACACTGGCTAGACACCAGCGACCTTTGGGTTCACGGCTATTGGGCTTACGACTGGGCTAACTCTTACGAGAAGGTCACTTCGCTCGATTCTGTGCAGCACCTTGTGAAGACAGGCCCACCATATGGCATTTATGGGTTTCGAAAGGGCCAGCGGTTCTACTTTCTAAACGTTCTGGAGGAGCTAAATGAACCTGGCGAGTGGTTTCTCGATCGAAAATCTGGTGTGCTTTACTTCTGGCCACCGAAGGACGCTACGGATCGATCCGCCCATGAAGTGCTGTTGTCTCAACTCGAGCAGCCGTTGCTGCGGCTTATCGGAGCGTCAAACGTTACGTTCCAGGGCATAACGTTTGAGGCCACCCGCGGAAACGCTATCGAGATTCGCGGCGGCGAAAGCAATCGCATCGCCGGATGCCTGATTTGTAACGTCGGCGACAATGGGGTGGTGATGGATGGAGGCTTCGGCAACGGGGTCGTCACCTGCGACATCTTTGATACTGGTGACGGCGGCGTGCAATTGACCGGTGGCGATCGCCAAACATTGAAGCCGGGCGGGCACTTTGTCGAAAATTGCCACTTCCAGCGTCAGGGCCGCTGGTCCAAATGCTACGTTCCGGCGATTGGCATCACCGGGGTTGGACTGCGTGCTTCTCACAACCTCATCGAGGATCACCCGCATTGTGCGATCCTCTTCTGGGGAAACGATCACCTGATTGAGTTCAATGAGATTCATCATATTGCGCTCGAGACCGGTGACGTCGGAGCCATCTACACCGGACGTGATTACACGTTTCGCGGCAACAGGGTGCGGTGCAATTTTATTCATCACACCGGCGGAGTAGGGATGGGTTCGATGGGTGTCTACATGGACGATTGCGTCAGTGGCACCGAGGTCTATGGTAATGTCTTTTACAAGGTGCATTGGGCGATGTTCATTGGTGGTGGCCGTGACCATCGTGTCGAAAACAATCTGTTTGTGGATTGTGACCCTGCCGTGCGCGCGGATGGACGCGGCCTGGACAAGTCCCCCGTCTGGCATGACATGGTCGATGATACGATGAGGAAAAGGCTGACGGAGGTTCCACTGGCCCTCTATCGGGATCGGTATCCGCAAATGAAAACGCTGGACCGGTATTACGGTCCGCCGGAGGGGCCGTCAGTCCGTGGTGAAGCGTTTCACGGCGTGCCTCCTGAAAACAACGTAATTGCACGAAATGTGTGCGTGGGCAAATGGCTCGAAGCTGGCTGGCATGCCACACCCGAAATGTTGCAGTTGTCAGCCAACCTCACCAATGCTGTGTCCAGCCTTGTTCACTCGCCCAATGACCAATCGCGGGTGACTGATTTTGACCTTAAAAGCGATTCGTCCGCCTTTGCCCTCGGTTTCAAACGCATCCCCCTGGCCCAAATTGGACTCCACGAAGACCCGCTCAGACGTGCGCTAAACCACAGTGCTTACCCATGAAGCCCCTCCTCGGAACGCCGGTGAGACGCCGGCACTCCCAGGCCAAATCGTCCTGTGTCTAAATAATATCAGTGGTCGACTTGAATCTGGGGGGATTATCCCTTTCGAAACTTTGCCCAGCTATACTTCTTCGGTTAGCGTGTCGCTGTGCCTGAGCTGCCCGATATCACGGTATACTTGGAGGCGTTGGAGAAACGAATCCTGAACCAACCGTTGAGGAAGGTTCGCATCGCAAGCCCGTTTCTTTTGCGAACGGTGGCTCCTCCGATCCATCAGGCGGAAGGAAAAATCGTTCGCAGCTTAAGGCGCATCGGCAAACGCATCGCGCTGGGTTTGGATGAAGAATTGTGGCTGGTTATCCACCTCATGATTGCTGGACGTTTGCATTGGCGCGAAGGTGGCGCCAAGCTCGTGCGAAAGCTTGGCCTGGCAGCGTTTGAGTTCCCAAATGGCAGTTTGGTGCTGACCGAGGCTGGCACCAAAAAGCGCGCTTCTTTGCATCTCTTGCAGGGCGAGCAAGCGCTGTGTGATTTGGATCCTGGCGGGCTTGAGGTTCTCGATAACACATTGGAGTCCTTTTCCAGGGTGTTGATTGGGAGCAATCATACATTGAAACGCGCTCTCACGGACCCAACCCTGTTTAGCGGGATTGGCAATGCCTACTCGGACGAAATCCTTCACCGTGCTCATCTCTCTCCCGTGCTCCTCACGCAAAAGTTGTCCAACGAGCAAATTCAAACGCTACATAATGCGGTCAAAGTAACCATGAACGAGTGGTTTGATCGCTTGCGAGCTGAAACGGGTGATAAGTTTCCTGAGCAGGTCACGGCATTCCGGCCGGAAATGACTGTGCATGGCCGGTTTGGACTCCCTTGTCCCGTCTGCGGCGCAAAAGTGCAGCGCATCCGCTACGCTGAGAATGAAACCAACTACTGTCCCAAATGCCAGACTGGTGGCAAGTTGCTCGCCGACCGCTCGTTGTCATTACTCCTGAAAAAGGACTGGCCGAAGACTCCGGAAGAGCTGGAGGAAATGCGAAGTAAACGGTCCAAATAAAATCCCAACTGTTTGCGCAATCGATAAAAGAGGGTGTATGATCAATTGCTGTTTCTGGCCTTACTGTGCATGAAAATGGCGCCGCACTTTGCGCTGAGTGCTGCACGAGTGAAGACTGCGCCCTGCACCATCCTTACCAAAAAGTTAGGCTGGCGATTTCAGACCGACCGTTACATAGTGGGCGCCTGGTGAATGAGAATTGGAACAATTCGTCAAATCCCGCACTTGCCAGATTTCCTATGCTCTTAAGTAGCCCCACCTATCTGTTTGTTTGCAAACCACCCGTCGCCGATTCATTCAATCAGGCCTTGGCTGCGTCGTAGGTATGAGCTTGAGCTCGAAATCTTCATTTGCGGCGCCTGGCACCGCTTCTATTCCTATCGCGTTTCAACTGTATACTGTCCGCGGTGAATTCTCGCGCGATGTTACTGGTACCCTAAAAATCCTAGGTCAAATCGGCTACAAAGCCGTTGAGTTTTGGGGCTACGGCGGAACTCCAAATGTTTATCAAAACTACTCAGCTTCTCAGCTGCGCCAACTCCTCGACCAAACCGGCTTGAAATGTTGTGGGTTTCACTTGGAGCTAAAGGCGCTCTCGCCCGAGAACATTGAACGGACCATCGAGAACAGCAAGATCCTGGGGAACGAATACCTAAATGTCGCCGCTGCCGAGGCAAAAATGCATTCCGAGAAGACGATTTACGAACTGGCGGAAGAATTGAATAACGCTGCGGTAAAGTGTCGCCCGCATAAAATGCTGGTTGGCTATCACGCGCATCCGTTTGATTTCGAACGGGTTAATGGCCGCTTTGCGTGGGAACTCCTGTTCAGCCGGACATACCCCGAAGTTAATATGCAGATGGACGTAGGGAACTGCCTGGCTGGGAATGGCGACCCAATTGCCATGCTTAAGGAATTTCCGGCGCGGTCACGCACCATCCACATAAAAGAGCACGAAGAGAAAACCTTCGACAGCAGCTATTACCAGGAAGTTTTCCGGCTCTGTGAAAGTTCCTCCGGAACGCGGTGGTATATCGTTGAGATGGGTGGCGCAGAAGGTGATGGATTCGATGTGCCTCGTGCCGTTCTGGCCAAGCTGTACGGCTTGGGTAAATAACCTCAGAGCCGGCCTGAACCCGCGGTGCTGGCCTTTTTCAGCACCGCCAAACTGAAAGGAAACGCCGTTATGAAACCAAACGATCCTGAAAAGGAACCCTGCACTAACGTCAAGGAAGGGCAATCGACAAGCCTCTCACGCCGCAAATTTCTCGTCACCGGGGGCGCGGTCGCGACGGCTTTCGCTGTTGTGCCCCGACGTGTCCTGGGCGGCGCCGGGTTTGTTGCGCCCAGCGAGAAGGTCACGGTCGCCTATATTGGTTGCGGCACTCAGGGCCTGCGAGAAATGCCTGGCATGATCAGCGTTCCTGAAATTCAGATTGTGGCGGTCTGCGACCCCGTCAAGCACAGCTACGAGTACATTGACTGGTCAAAGGACGGTCTGCGGCAGGATCTTGCCGAGGCGCTCAAACAGCCCGATTGGCACAAAGGCCAGCCTGGTATCGCCGGAGGCCGCGATGTCGCCAAAGAATTCATCGAAACCTATTACGCCAGCCAGCGGCCCTCGGACAAATTCAAAGGCTGCGCAACCTACGCCGATTTCCGTGAGTTGCTGGACAAAGAACGGGATTTGAATGCCGTCAAAATCATGACGCCCGATCATCTGCATGCGACGATTGCTCTCGCGGCAATGAAAAAGGGCAAACACACCATGGTGCACAAACCGCTGGCGAACCGGTTGCTGGAAGCCCGTTTGGTGGTCGAGGGTGCCCGCAAAAGCGGCGTTGCGACACATTTCCTGCCGGCCAGTGACGGCGCAAACATCCGCACAATTAAGACATGGATCGACGACGGAGCCATTGGCACATTGCGAGAAATTCACAATTGGTCCAATCGTCCGGTTTGGCCGCAGTATCCTACATTGCCTACCGGCCAGCCTCCAGTCCCCGAGGGATTCGACTGGAACCTTTGGCTGGGCCCATCATTGGACCGACCTTACCATCCAAATTATACTAACGCCGTATTTCGCGGCTGGTATGAATTCGGCGGCGGCGCCCTTGCCGACATGGGGCATTACAGTCTGTGGCCTGTATTCGTTTTGTTCGATCTAGATTCTCCCTTTGCCGTCGAGTCCCGCCCGACTCATATCTGCGCTCTTGATGGCAAGGTTCCGCACAAGGTCAAAAACGACTATTCGTTCCCAGCCAGCTGCACCATCCGTTTCCAATTTGCCGCAAAAGGAAATCGCGGTCCGCTTGATATTTTCTGGTACGACGGCTCTCTCAAACCACCGACACCGCCCGAGCTGGAAAATCAAGAGCTCGAGCCCGAGGGAATGATGCTTGTTGGAGATAAGGGAAAGATCCTCGGCGGGTTCCATGGTGACAAACCAAAGCTCATTCCCGAAAGCAAAATGCAGGAATACAACGCAGCCAAGGGACTGGGTAAAGATACAGCGCCCGGGACGCGCCAATGGAGGACCGCCGCCATCTCGCAATGGGTGGCCGCTTGCAAGGGCGGTCCGCACACGTTTGGGGATTTCCTTCTCGCCCGTCCGATCTCCGATGCCTTCAACCTTGGCGCAGTTTCACTCCGGCTCGGGGGTAAACGATTACTATTCGATTCCGAGAAGGCGCAGGTGACAAATGTTCCCGAAGCTAACAAGTACTTAACTCGCGAATATCGAGCCGGATGGGAATTGACCAGCGCGGAC